>Ga0272446_1000287_pt1 | contig 81370 bp, 60 predicted proteins | sample YNPCB0061_FD_194587 | JGI IMG/M metagenome (GOLD analysis project Ga0272446, IMG submission 194587) | Hot spring microbial mat communities from Yellowstone National Park, WY, United States - YNP-CB-006-1 | ecosystem: Environmental > Aquatic > Thermal springs > Hot (42-90C) > Sediment | place... | reverse complement strand
CCAATCTCCTTTACGAGGTCAGAACGCCTCACATAACCGATCCAGCCTGTGACCTGTCTACTCCGAGAAAATCCCTTCTCTCGGAGCTTATCCCGCCCGAGCCTACTCATTCATACCATCTCCTTTGGTGGGTGGCGTCTTTACTTCGTTCCTGCTGGAACTGCTGGTCTATCCCGCGATTTATGAGGCTTGGAAATGGCATTTCGACGTAAAACGGCACTTGCCGCAATCCTGATGCTCGCTTCTGCCGCCGCTGCCGCGCCATCATTCGACGCGCGCCACGAACATTGGCGTAAGGGCTGCCCGGGCAGGTTGACGGTGGACGCGACGGGGGTTTCGTTCGCGGAACTCCGCGGCAGGCCGCGCAAGAAGCCCCACGCCTGGCATTGGCCCTACCATGAGATCCAACAGGCCACCCTCGGCCGCGACACGCTGCGCATCCTGACCTACGAGGACAGCGCCCTCCGGCTGGGTGCGGACCGCGCGTATTCCTTTTCTCTCGCGCCCGGGAACAGCTTTGCCAGCCTGCGCGAAGCGCTTCGTCTCCATCTCGACACGCGGCTGGTCGTCACGGACCCGCCGGAACAGGAGCCGGCGTGGGCGGCGCCCGCCAAACTCCTGCGCCTGACGACAGGCACGCACGGCACACTGGAGTTTCACGAGGACGCCGTCGTCTTTCGCGCGCGCCAGCCCGGGCGCGGACGCCAGTGGCGGTTGGCCGATATCGACAACGTGACCAGCACGGACGCCTATTCGCTCACCTTGACCACCTTCGAACGGTCGCGTCTGCACTACGGGGGGCGCCGCGATTTCCAATTCCAACTGAAGCAGCCGATCGATCCGGCGCGGGTGGAGTCGCTCTGGCGGCGGATCCGCGGCCGGCGCGAGGCGCATATTCTCGACCATTACCAGAAACGGGAGAACCCATCCTCATGCGAACCATTCTGATCTTTCTTGCGGCCGCGGTGATGTTCGCGGCCTCCTCGGAACCCAAGACCTTTACGGGCGTGATTACCTGCTCGATGTGTGGCGCGGACCACTCATCCATGAACATGGGCCCCGCCCCCGCCTGCGTGCAAGGCTGCGTGCGCGGGCACGGCGCCAAGTACGCCTTGTACGATGGCAGGAACCTGTACAAGCTGAGCGATCAAAAACTGCCCGCGCCGTTCGCAGGGAAAAAGGTGCGCGTTACCGGAGTGCTGTACGAGAAGACGCAGATCCTGCGCGTCGACAGGATCGAAGCGCACCCCTGACGGCGGGAAGGCGGTGCGCGCTTGCTTCTCCGGCGCGGCTACTCGACGGTCACCGCGAACACCTCCGCCCGGTACAGATGAATGCGCAGCAGAAAGCGGCCCGCGGGCAGGCCGGCCGCGCCGCGCCAGGCGGCGGCATGCGCCAATGAGTCGCCGTACCGCGGAATCGCCTCGTCCTGCGTATAGCCGCGCATGCGGTAGCCGCGCTCGTTGAGCAGTTCCGTCTTGATCCAGCCGTCGCGGGCGTCGGCGTTCAGGGTAATCCGCCGCGCGTCCGTCAGGTCCAGCGCCCGCAGCGTGATCTGGCCGCGGTGTTCGAGCACGCCGCCCAGCGCGCGCTGGTCGGTGCGCTCGACGGCGCGGATGCCGGCGAACCGGTCCCGGGGAATGCTGGCGAGACCGACGCCGGTGTCGCCGTACGGATCGCGCGCCGGACCGCGCGTTCCGCCCACCGCGGTGCCCGGATACGCGCCGTAGTAAAAGCGGATCTGGCTGTCCAGCACAATCGGGTTGGCGTTGGTGAACATGCTGCCGCCGTCGAAGCCGCCGGCCGGGTTGCGCGGCAGAAACGGCGTCTTCCGGTAGGGGCGCTCCCAGGCCACGCCGTCGCGGCTGACCATCAGTTCGATGTCGATCATGAGGTTGCCGCGTTCTCCTGCGCGCCGCAGTACCTGGTTCAGACACAAGTAGCGGTTCTGGTAGTGGAACACAGGCGTCGTGTGAAACTCCACATCCGGGGAGTCTTCGTCATCCGGCGTCAGCAGCAACTCGGGAGCGGACCACCTGACCAGGTCGGGGCTTTCCGTGCGGCCCATGCCGTGCTTGAACACCAGCCCGCCGTCCGGACGGTCGTACCACATCTTGCCGTAGAGGGCCCAGACGCGCCGGATGGGATCCCACATCAGGTCCGCGCCATCGGACATGGAAAGCGGAAACCGCCAAGCCGGACGCGGCGCTCGCCCGCGCGTGCGGTCTTGGCCGATAGGGTCCTCGCCGGCGAAAGGCGGTTGCTGCCCCTGGCCCCCGTAGAGCGTGTGCAGCATTGGACCGCCCTCCGGCTTGGTCCAGAGAATGCCGTCGGGCGACCAGGCAAGCTGCAATCCCGGATACTCCCGCCCGTCTTTCTGAAACCAGTCGTAGAACACCATGCGGTACCGGTGGGCAGCGTCCGCGCGCTCGTCAACCACTACGGAATTGGTGTACCGGTCGCTGAACCCGCCGTTGCCGATCATGACGATGTTCGTGGGTTTGCTGCCGTTGAAATCGAACAGGTCGAGGTCGGGCTTGGTCCAGTGCACACCATCGCGCGACTCGGCATAGCAGACCAGCGACTGGTGCGTCTTCCGCTGCGCGGCCGGCTTGGCGTAGCTCTGGTACCACATCTGGTAACGGCCGCTGCGCGGATCGCGATAAACGCTGGTCCAACCGATCGCCAGTTCCCAGGGTTTCTCCTCCCTCACCACCGGATTGGCCGGATGCCGGACGGCCGGATGCACCGCCCGGCGCGTGCCGGAACGGTAGAGGATGTCGTGGTCGTCCACGAACAGAATCGTGCGCGGCGCCCCTGGCAGGGAAACGGCGGCGCACAGGAAAATCGCGGTGCGGTGCATGGGGGCGGTTACTCGCTGATGGTAACGGCCGGACGCGCCCGGCGCAAGGGCGTCCGGCGGTTCACTGCCCGTCTCCCGCGCGGACCCATTCGGCGTTGAACCGGGCGTACTTGATGGACTTGCGCGGCGCATCCTTCGGCAGGTGGTTCAAGAAGTAGCTATACGTCACATGGATCATGCCGTCCCGCCCCTGTATCACGGAAGGATAGTGGAACGAACCCGCGCCCTGTTCCCGCCGGTCCCACTCGAGGTGGCGCTTCCACTTCCAGGTCGCGCCTTCGTCATCGGAAAGCCAGGCCGACAGGGAGTGCCGCCCCTGTTCGATGTCATTGTTCACCATCAGCCACTCCCCGCCGCGCAGCGCGATCACCTCCAGGCTGGTCCCCGAGTTCGGGATATCCGTATCCACACCCGGGCTCCAGGTAACCCCTTCGTCCTTGGACAAGGCCATGATCACGCGCTTGGGCGGCGGGCCGTTGTCCCGCATGTACGCGACGATCTCGCCGTTGCGCTTCCGCACCAGGCTGGGCTGGACGCCGCCGTAACTGAGCAGCGGTTCGCTGGCAGTCCAGGTGCGGCCGCCGTCGCCGGTCATGGCGATCAGGCTGAAGTCATACCCATCGGAATACAACGGAACCAGGATCCGGCCGGAGGGAAGTTCCAGCGGGTGCGCGCGGGGCATCCAGCCCATGCGCGAAAAGTACTTGTCGGCGGCCTTCTCCCACACGTGGTTGGCCCATTGCCTGGCTTGCGCCGGCAACGCCGGATCCTTGCGTATCGGCTCCAACCAGGCCCGGACGCGGGCCTCGAAGTGCGGCGGAATAAAGAGCAGGCTTTCGCTGGCCTCCCAGCGGGGCGGATCCGCCTGGCCACTGCGGCCGGCGATCCGGTACTGGAGCAGCGCCGTCTCCCAGCGGTTGGCGATGATGACCGGCCACATCAGCCACAAGCGCGCCTGGCGGTCGACGAAGAGAATCGGATTCGTATCCGGAAAATTCGGCGTGTCGGCCAGGGTGTAGCGGGATCCCCACTGGCGCGCCCCGCGCAGGCGGCGCGCCGCCTCCACCTTGACGTCGTCCGCCGTGCGCTCGCCCGATCCGTGGTACCAGCAGACGAACAGATCGCCGTTGGCCAGCTCGACGATGGAGGAGGAGTGGTTGTGCCAGTGCTCCAGGGGAAAGATCAATTGGCTTTCAAACACCGGCGCCGCGCCGGCCAGCGCCGCCGCCGCGAGAAAAGCAAATCCGACCCGCATACGTGACTCCTTGGGAGAACCCTCCGCGCCGCCTCCTAAGTCTGCCGCGGCCACCCGAGCAATTCCAGCGTCAGAATCGCGGCGCGCATCAGGTGGAACGGATCCTTCACCGGCAGCGCGATCAGGTCCGTCACCCGCTTTCCCTGCCGGTCCAGCCGCTGCCACCATTCGCCGAATTCGCGCAGGGGAAAATGGGCAAAGCTCCACGCGTGCACCCGCTGGTACCACTCCCAGGCCCAGTCCTCGCCGGTCAGCGCATGCGCCAGCAGCAGCCCGTACAGGGCTTCGCTATGCACCCACCAGACTTTCTTCTCCGCATTGGCGAACCGCGGCGGGTTTCCGTCCGCGTCGAGATGCAGCACCAGGCCGCCATAGTCGCGGTCCCAGCCAAGCTCCACGTGCCGCCGCATCACTTCGGCCGCCCGCCGCACCCGGGCCGCATCTCCGCGGCGGTGCGCCAGGCGCATTTGAAACCACATCGACTCGATGCCATGGCCCGGCACGACGTGCGTTCCCTCCGGCGGCGGCAGCAGCCCGTAATCGCGATCAAGGTATTCGAGGATGATCCGCCGTTCCGGTTGCAGAAAGCGGGTCATCACTTCCGCGGCGAAGCGGTCCGCGTCGGCCTCGATCTGGGCGTCCGCGGTGGTCTGCGCCAGTTCGTCGGCGACGCTCAAAAGAATCATCGGCACGCCGTGCGCCTTGCGGCCGGGAGGGACCGACTCGGGGGCCAGATCCGCAAAAGCCGGGTCGGCGATGCGCGCGAGAATCCGGCGGTAGGCCGTCAACGCGGCCTCCCGCGCGGCGGGATCGCCGGCCGCCCGGGCGTATTCATTCAGCCCGTACACGGCGAAGCAGTCGGCGAACACGCTGATCGGCCCTTCCCGCGGCTCGCCTTCGCGCGTGACCGCGTAGAAATAGCGTCCTGCGGCGTCGGCGCCGTGCTCGAGCAGGAAGCGGGCGGTCCGCCGCGCCAGTTCCAGAAACTCCGGCCGCGCTTCGATGCGGTTGTACAGCCTGGCCATCAGCCACAGCCAGCGCCCCTGCGACCAGAGATACTTGGTGGTGGACAGGACGCGGCCTTCCTCGTTCATGCAGCTCAGCACGCCGCCGTATGCGCGGTCCGCGCCGTGCTCGAGCCAAAACGGCAGCAGCCCCTCGTATAACAGCCGGCGGTAGAACTCCTTGAGCTCCGCGCGTGTCATCCGGTTGGATTCTAGCAGGCGGGTGGCCCGCGCCTGCCGGAAGCCGCCGCGGCGGCGGCGGAGAGGCGAAGCGCGGGATGTCCGCGTGCAAGCGCGGCTGATAGAATGAGGCCATTCCGAAAGGAGTTCCCGATGATGTCCCTGCTCGACCGCCGCACGCTGCTCAAGCAGGCGGCCGCCGCGCCGCTGCTCGGCTATCTGGCGGCGCAAGGCGCCTGGAACAAAGCCTGGGCCGCGGTGCGCCGTTCCCCGAAAGACAACATTTACACCCGCATCGGCGTGCGCCCCTTCATCAACGCGCGCGGGACCTGGACTTACCTGAGCGGCTCGCTGGAACTGCCCGAAGTGAGAGCCGCCAAACAGGCGGCTGCGGAGCACTTTGTGGATATGTTCGAATTGCAGCGCGCCGTCGGCCGGCGCCTGGCCGAGCTTTCCGGCGCGGCGGGCGCGATGGCGGTGGCCACCGCCGCCTGCATCGCCGGCAACGACCCGGAGAAAATCTGGCAACTACCCGACACCACCGGTCTCAAGCACGAGGTGGTCATGTTCGGCGGCCGCAGCCCGTTCGACAGCGCCATCCGGCTGGCCGGCGGAAAGCTGGTGCTGGCCGCCACCCACGACGAACTGGAAAAAGCGATCCACAGCCAGACCGCAATGATCTACTCGACGCATCGCGGCGAGCGGCTGGAGAAAGCTATCGCGATCGCCAAGCGCACAAACATACCATTGCTCATGGACGACGCCGCGGGCATCCCGCCCATCGAAAACATGCGGCTCTACGCCCGCATGGGCTGCGACCTGTATACGTTCAGCGGGGGAAAAGGATTGTGCGGCCCGCAATGTTCCGGCCTGTTGTTCGGCCGCAAGGATCTCATCGAGGCCGCGTTGGCCAACTCGAGTCCGTGGGAAGGCGCGGTGTGCCGGCCGATGAAGGTCGGCAAGGAGGAGATTATGGGTGTGCTGGCGGCGGTGGAGGCCTGGGTGAACGCCGACCTGGCGGCGCTCGACAAGCAGTGGGCGGCGCGGGTGGAACGCATTAAGAAATTGGTGGACACGGTGCCCGGCGTGAAGACGGAGATCGAGATCCCGCAAGGTGGCAACCGCTACCCCACCCTGGTGGTGAGCTGGGACGAAGCGGCGTGGAACTTTCCCGTCTCCGCCTGCGACCAGGCGCTGCGCGAGGGCGAACCGCGGATCGAAGTCCTGACGCGTTCCAACCCGAGCCTGGTGCCCGCGGTGCATGGCCGGGATGACAAAGCGCCCAAACGCCCCGACCAGATTCGGATCATCTCCATGACGCTCCAGCCGGGCGAAGACCTGATCGTCGGCAAGCGTCTGCGCGAGATTCTGAACGGCGCCCGCAAACGGGCGGGGGCGTAGGATGCCCGCCCGCCGGTCAGAGACCGGCGCGAGTAGCGCAACTAAAGTTGCGCTGCGCGCGAAAGCGTGCGCCGCCACGACCCGCGCCGGTCAGAGACCGGCGCTACGTGGGGCTGGTCCCCGACCGGCTTGCGCAACTGAAGTTGCGCTGCACGCTGAAGCGTGCGCCACCTGCCGTCCCGTGGCGCACCCTTCAGGGTGCAGGGAGACTTCAGTCTCCCCCCGGCGCCACGTGGGGCCGCTCTCCGACCGGCTTGCGCAACTGAAGTTGCGCTGCACGCTAAAGCGTGCGCCACCACGGCCGGTGGCTGGAGCAGGAGTTCACGATCGAGTTCGCGCGGTGAACGCGGCTCATTTCGCCGCGGGAACGCGCCCGGCCGCCGGCGCTGTTTCAATCCCGCCGCCTGCCGCGCGGCCTGCAGCGATGGCGGCACCCAAGACGGCAAGACCGGCGTCCGCCGTCGCGACTTCGACGTAACTGCCCCGCAGGGGACTCATCTGGACGGTTTCCTCCAGGTAGTCGTTCAGCACCCTGCTGTCGACGAAGCGCGCCATCGGACCGGTGATGTAGAACTTGCCGGGTCCGTCCAGGTGAATGCTGCTGCCGGTGGCGGCGGCCAGGGCGCGGTGCCAAAGACGCACGAACGCCCGGCAGCGCTCATCTCCCTGCGCGGCCAGTTCGAACACCTCCTCTGGTTCGAGATCGAGGAAACGGAGACGCATCGCGTGCCCGCCCAGGATGCCTTCCAGGTGCCCGACGCCGCCGCACCCGCAATAGCGTTCGGCGGGATCGAGCGTGACCGTGCAGTGGCCGCCTTCCCACAGGCCTCCCAACTGCGGATGGCGGCCGTAGCCCACGGTGTCGCCCAGATTCCACACGCGGACGAGGCGGTCGAGTTCCCCGCGGGAAGCGGCCACCCCCGCCGCCAGCGCGTCGGAATCGTTCAGCACCCAGACGTCCGCGCGGCCGCACGCTTCGCGCAAGCGGTCGCGCAGGGCCACCCCTTTCAACTGGGGAAGGCTGGGAGCTTCGAGGATCACGCCATCAAGGACGATCCCCGGGACGGCGACGCCAATGGCGGAAATCGCGTGTCCCTTCGCCGCCGTCTCCACGCCCTGCCGAATGGCTTGCAAGATTTCGCCGGTGGGCGCCAGGTCCAGGCGGCCGCCGCCATCCCCGCCGACCGGGCATTCGCTCACCGGGCCCGTCAACTGATGCCCCGCGGCCACGCCGGCCGCGATGCGCTCAGAGACCAAGATTCCCATGAAGTGCCGCATGCGCTCCTCCCTCCCCGAATGCAGCCTCGCAGGCGGTGCGCCGGGCGGCTATAGCCGGCTGAGACGATTCAAGCCATTGAAGGCCGCCGCCTTGTAGCACTCCGCCAAGGTCGGATAGTTAAACACCGCGTCGATAAAATACTCCACCGTGCCGCCCAGCGTCATGACGGCCTGGCCGATGTGCAGCAGTTCCGACGCCCCTTCGCCGATAATATGGACGCCCAGGATTTCCTTCGTCTCGCGGTGAAAGATCAGCTTCAGGCGTCCGGTGGTATCACCCCGGATCTGGCCGCGCGCGATCTCCCGGTAGAAGGCGACGCCCACTTCGTAGGGCACGTCCTCCTCGGTCAGTTGCTCTTCCGTCTTGCCAATGAAGGAAATCTCGGGGATCGTATAGATCCCGTAAGGGAAGAGCGCGGGATTGGAGACGCCGGGCAGCCCGAGCGCGTAACCCGCCGCCATCCGGCCCTGCTCCATCGACACCGACGCCAGGCTGGGAAACCCGATCACGTCGCCCACCGCGAAGATGTGCGGCACTTTGGTGCGATACTCGGCGTCCACCGCGATGCGCCCGCGGGCGTCCGCCTCGATGCCGGCCGCCGGCAGGTTGAGTTCTTCGACGTTGCCCTGACGGCCCACCGCGTACAGCAGGACGTCGCCCGAGATCCGCTTGCGGCTCTCGAGATTGGCCACCACGGCGCCGTCCGCGGTCTCTTCCACCGAAACCACCTCTTCGTTTAGCCGCATGGTGACGCGGTTGTCGCGCAGGTGGTAGGAGAGCGCTTCCACCATTTCCGCATCGGCGAACTCGAGCAGCCGCGGCCGCCGCTCGATCAGGATGACGCGGACGCCCAGCGCCGCGAACATGCAGGTGTATTCCACGCCGATCACGCCGCCGCCCACCACCAGCATGGTCTTGGGAATCGCCGGCAGATCCAGCACCTGGTCGCTGTTGATGATATTCCGGTCGTTGATGGGCACTTTCGGCGAGACGGCGGGCTTGGTGCCGGAGGCGATGATGATGATGTCCGCCTCGAATTGCTTGCGCCCGCCGGAACTGGCCACCTCGAGCCGGTGCGGATCCAGGAACGCCGCGGTTCCCGTAATCACATCCACGCCATTGCGCGAAAGCTGCGCGTTGGTGACGTCGATCTCCGTCCGGATCACGTGCTGCACGCGGAAAGAAAGATCCGCCATGGTGATCTTCTCTTTCACGCGGTAGCTCATCCCGTAAATGCTCTGGTAGTTGTAGCCGGACAGGTGCAGCACGGCTTCCCGCATCGTCTTGGACGGGATGGTGCCGGTGTTGACGCACACGCCGCCGAGCACTTCGCGCTTCTCGATCAAGCCCACGCGTTTGCCGGCCTTGGCGGCGCGGATGGCCGCCCGCTGGCCCGCAGGGCCGGAACCGATCACTAGCACGTCGTACTTCTGCATGCGCCCTTCTATTGTAGGGCGCGCGTGGGAGGTTCGCCGGAGCGGCCCGCGGCCCTGCCCGGCGCGTTATACGATGAAGCGCATGGCCCGCTCGTCGCCGACGCGCAATTTGCTGCTGGGGCTGGCCATCACGCTGGCTGCGGTCGCGGGTTCGGCATGGTACGCCTTGGCGCAGATTGATGGGCTGCGGTCCCTCCAGAGCAACGTGCTCGACCGCAACCGCCGAGACTCCCTCCAATTGCTGCGGATTCAAAATAACCTCCACGCGCTCGCCTTGGCGTTGCGCGATATGGTGGAAGGCGCCGAGCCGTATCCGCTCTCGGCGTGGCGGGCCCAGTTTGACCGGCTCAGGCTGGACCTGGAAGACGCCCTCCGCCTGGAGCGCAAACTGGGCGCCGCCAGCCAGCAGCCCGATGTGCAAGCGCCGCTCGAGCAGTCCCTGGCGCAATTCTGGCGTTCGGTGGACGAGATGTTCGCCCTGGCCAACCAGGGCCAGGATGCGGCGGCGCGCCGGATGATTCGCGCTTCGCTCGAATCGCAGCAGGCCTCGCTGACTTCCCAGGTGGCGCAACTGCTCCTGCTCAACAACGAGGGCGAACGGCGCGCCGCGCGCGCCATGCAGGAGATCTACACCGCCGCCGAACGCAACACCTACTGGTCCCTGGCGGCCATCGTCGCGCTGATCACCGCCACCAGTTCGTACCTGATCCTGGCCAACCGGCGGATCTTCAAACAGGTGGCGGAACTCTCCGACCAGCGCCGAGTGCTGGCCCGCAAGCTCATCAGCGTTCAGGAAGAGATTCTCCATTCGGTCTCCCGCGAGTTGCACGACGAGCTCGGGCAGATTCTCACCGCCGTGGGTGCGCTGCTCCGGCGCGCCGAGCAGAAGGGTCTGCCGGAAGACTCCCTGTTCCGGCGCGAGGTGGCCGAAGTGCGCGAGATCGTTCAATCGGCTCTGGAGACGACACGTGGCCTCTCCCAGGCGCTGCATCCCTCTGTGCTCGATGACTACGGGCTGGGCCAGACGCTCGAGTGGTATACGCAGCAGTTCGCCAGGCAGTCCGGGATCGTCATACGATATGAGAGCCGGGGCGCCTGTCCGCAAATTGACCGGCAGGCGGCGGTCCACATCTACCGGATCGTCCAGGAAGCGTTGACCAACGTCGCCCGGCACGCGCGAACCGGGGAAGCGGTGGTCCGGATGGGTTGCGCCGGAGGGCTTCTCCGCGTGGAGGTGGAAGATCACGGCACGGGGCTGCCGGAAAACGGCGCCCGCTCCGGAGGCGGACTGGGATTAGTGGCGATGAAAGAACGCGCCGATATTTTGCAGGGACGTCTGCGCTGGGAGCGTCCGCAGGGAGGAGGGACGCGCGTGGTGCTGGAGATTCCGCTCGCCACCGCGCCCGCCGAGTAGATGCCCATCACCGTTCTGCTGGCCGACGATCACCTCCTGGTCCGGAGGGGATTCCGCCGTATTCTCGAAGATGATCCCGATATCCGCGTGATCGGCGAGGCGGACAACGGCATGCAGGCCATCCAGTTGGCCGAAAAACACCAACCCCACGTCGTGGTGATGGACCTGGCGATGCCGGAAGTGGACGGCATCCAGGCCACGCGGGAAATCCGCCGGCGCCTGCCGAAGACCGCCATCCTCGTGTTGAGCATGCATGCGCAGGACAGCTACGTCAAGAACGCGTTCGACGCGGGCGCGCGGGGCTACCTGCTCAAGAACGCCATCGAGGTGGACCTGACCGCCGCCGTTAAGGCGGTGGCCGCGGGGCGGCCTTACAAGAGCCCCGGTCTGGCGGATCACGCCGCCGACGAGGACGGCTTCGACGTGCTTACCGCGCGTGAAAAACAGGTGCTGCAACTGATCGCGCAGGGCAAGAGCAACAAGGAAATCGCGGCGATCCTGAACGTCAGCGTGAACACCGTTGCGGTCCATCGGGCCAACCTGATGGAGGCGTTGAATCTGCACCGGACCGCCGAACTGGTGGTGTACGCGATCCGCAAAGGCTTGGTCACCGTCACGTGAGACGCCGGGATTTTCTGCTGGGCGCCGCGCCGGCGCTGCTGCGGGGCGATGCTCCCGGCCCGGGCTTCCACTTCACGGATGTTACCACCCGCGCCGGCATCCGCTTCCACCACAACTCCGGCGCGTTCGGCCAGAAATACCTGCCGGAAACGCTCGGCCCCGGCTGCGCGTTCCTCGACTACGACGGCGACGGCTGGCAGGACATTCTGCTCGTCAATGGCATGGACTGGCCGGGGCGGGCCCGCAACCGCTCGACGCCGCGGCTGTACCGCAACAATCGGGACGGCACCTTTACCGACGTCACCCGCGCAGCCGGACTCGACGTGGACATGTACGGCCTCGGCGCCGCCGTGGGCGACTACGACAACGACGGCTTTCCCGATATCTTTTTTTCCTGTGTCGGCCAGAACCGGCTGTTCCGCAACAGCGGCCGGGGGCGCTTCCGGGAAGTCACCGCCGCCGCCGGATTGGGCAACCGGGAAGGTTTCAGCACCTCGGCGCTGTGGTTTGACTACGACCGCGACGGACTGCTGGACCTGTTCGTGTGCAATTACGTCAAATGGTCGCCCGCCCTGGACGTGCGCTGCTCGCTGGACGGCAAGACCAAATCTTATTGCACGCCGGAGGCCTACCGCGGGGCCACCTGCTGGTTGTTCCGCAACCGCGGCGACGGGACTTTCGAGGAGGTGACGGCGCAAGCGGGGCTGTTCGACTCCAGTTCCAAGAGCCTGGGCGTGACCATGTTCGACTACGACCTGGACGGATGGCCGGACCTGTTCGTCGCCAACGACACGCAGCCCAACAAGCTGTACCGGAATACCGGCCGGGGCCGCTTCGAGGAGATCGGCGTCCGGGCGGGCGTGGCCTTCAGCGAGGACGGCAAGGCGCGCGCGGGCATGGGCGTCGACGCCGCCGATCTGGACAACAGCGGGCTGCCCAGTCTGGCGGTGACCAACTTCGCCAATGAGATGCTGGGCCTGTACCACAACATCGGCAACGGCATCTACGTGGACTGGGCGGCGCGCACCGAACTGGGCCTGTGGACGCGCCGCAGCCTCGGCTTCGGGTGTTTCTTCTTCGACGCGGACCTGGACGGGCGGCTGGACCTGCTGGTGGTCAACGGACACATCGACGAAGGCGTCGACCGCCTGCGGGAAGATATCCGCTACGCCCAGCCGCCCCACTTGTTCCTGAACGCGGGCGGCGGCTCCTTCCGGGACGTGGCGGCGGAAGTCGGCGGCGGTTTCGCCCGCCCTAAAGTCGCGCGCGGCGCGGCCTTCGCCGATATCGACAACGACGGCGACCTGGACGTGCTGGTGACCACCAATCACGGCCCCGCCTATCTCTATCGCAACGATCTGCGGAACGGGAACCGCAGCATCCGTTTCCGCTTGCGGGGGACGCGCTCGAACCGCGACGCCATCGGCGCCACCGTCCGCCTGTACGCCGGGGGCGAACGTTTCTCCCGCCTGGTGCGCAGCGGATCCAGTTACCTGTCGCAGTCGGAACTGCCGGTGACCTTCGGCGTCGGCCGGCGCGACCGGATCGAGCGCGCCGTGATCCTCTGGCCGAGCGGACGCGAGGAGGAATACAAAAACCTGCGCGCCGGGCGGCGCTATGTGTGTATCGAGGGCGAAGGAATCCGCGAAGAGAGCGCCTAAGGCGCCCCCCGCGGCGAAGTGCGCCGCCGCGCCGCGCACGGGCCGCTGGGGTATACTGACCGTCCGAAGCTATGTCCCAGCCACCTGCTTCTTCCGTCCCCCGCCGGGCCCTGCTCCGGGCCGGCCTGCCCGCCCTGGCCGCCGCGCGCGCCGCCCTCGCCCAGCGCGATTATGCCAGCGGACGCCCGCAACGCTACCCCGACCCGGATATCGTCGTGCTCGACAAGCGGTTCGCCAAATACAAAATCGGCAACACGCCCATCCAGCGTTTGTATACTGGCTGCCTCTGGGCGGAGGGACCGGCCTGGAATGGCGTCGGCAAGTACCTGGTGTGGAGCGATATTCCCAACGACGTGCAGTTGCGCTGGCTGGAGGAGGACGGCCACGTCAGCGTGTTCCGGCGGCCGGCAGGCAACAGCAATGGCAATACCTTCGACTGGGAGGGCCGCCAGATTTCTTTCGAACATGGCAACCGCCGCGTCGTCCGCTACGAGTACAACGGCAAAGTGACGGTGCTGGCGGACAAATACAACGGCAAGCCGTTCAACGCGCCCAATGACGGCGCCGTGGCGCCGGACGGCGCGGTGTGGTTCACCGATCCCGGCTACGGCTCGCTGATGGACTACGAAGGCAACAAAGGCGAGTTGCTGTTGAAGGAGGCCGTCTACCGGCTGGACGTCAAGACGGGCAAATTGGACCTGGTGACCGATGAAATCTACAAGCCCAATGGCCTGTGTTTTTCGCCGGACTACCAGAAACTTTACGTGGCCGACACCGGCGCCAGCCACTATCCCGAAGCGCCCCGCAACATCAAGTGCTGGGACATTGTGGGCGGCAAGACCCTCCGCAACGGCCGCAGCTTCTGTTCGATGGAGCTGCCGGGGAAAGGCGCCGGCTTCGCCGACGGCATTCGCTGCGACGTGGACGGCAATGTCTGGGCCAGCGCCGGCTGGGTGGGCGAAGGCTACGATGGCGTGCACATCTTCGCGCCGGACGGCCAGCGGATCGGCCAGATCCTGCTGCCGGAAATCTGCTCGAACGTATGCTTCGGCGGCAGCAAGCGCAACCGGCTGTTTATGACGGGCAGCCAGTCGCTGTACGCGGTGTACGTGGAAACGCGCGGCGCGCATATCACCTAGGAAACTCCCCCGCTTCGCATTCCGCTCGCCGCAAGCGTAGACTCAGGGTGGAGTCTACTCATGTCTGTGGAACTGGAAAACCACTTGCGGCCCTGGACGGCGGTGCTGACGCGCGGGTTCGATCCCCGCCTCTCGGTGGGCTCGGCGCGCCCCGCCGTTTTCCGTAGTTCGACGTACGTCTTTGCGACGCCCGAGGAGGCCGAGCGGGCGTTCGATATCGTAGGCGGGCGGGCTCCCGCGGCTCCGCACGAGCGCGCGGAGCTGATTTATTCGCGCATCTCTCATCCCAACGCGGAGATCCTCGAGGACCAGATGGTTCCGCTGGAAGCGGAGGCCACCGAAGCCGCGGTGTTCAACTCCGGCATGGCGGCGATCATGACCGCGTTCTTCACGTTCGCGCGCCCCGGCACCACCATGATCTACACGATGCCGCTGTACGGCGGCACTACCAAGCTGATCCACGCGTTTCTGCAACCGTTCGGCGTGGAAACCGTCGCGGTGATGGCCGGCGATGGCGACGGCCTGGACCAGGCGATCGCCGCCGCCCGCGCGCCGTCCATCGTGTTCATCGAAACGCCCGCCAATCCCCACCTGCGGATGACGGACATCGCGCGCGCGGTGGAAGCCGCCCGGCGGCACCCCGCCCGGCCGCTGGTGATGGTGGACAACACGTTTCTCGGGCCGGTCTTTCAGCATCCCCTGAAACTCGGCGCGGACCTCGTGCTCTATTCGGCGACCAAACACCTGTCGGGGTTCAGCGACATGATCGCGGGCGCGGCCCTGGCCCGCGATCCCGCCCTGATCCAGCAGTTGCGCAGCTACCGGGTTCTGTTCGGCAACATCCTCCAGCCCGACGAGTGTTGGATGCTGGACGGGCGTCTGCCCACAGTTTCGCTCCGGATGAACCGCCAGTCGAAAAACGCCCAGCGCCTGGCCGAACGGCTCCACGGGCACCCGAAGATCCTCCGGGTCATCTACCCGACGCTCTTCCAGGACCCGGAGCAGATCCGCATCTTCCTCCGGCAGTGCGATTTTCCCGGGGCGGTTTTCTCCCTCGAACTGGCCGGCGGCAAGCCCGCCGCGTTCGACTTCCTGCGGCGGCTGAAAATCGCGCGCCTGGCCGTTTCCCTGGGCGGCGTCGAGACGCTGGCTTGCCATCCGAAAACCACGACGCATTCGAGCGACACGGCCGAAGAAATGGAACAGTTCGCCATCACCGACGGCCTGGTGCGCACCAGCGTGGGAGTGGAAGACTGGGAAGATCTGCTCGAGGACTTTTTGCAAGCGCTCGGCTGAAGCGGGTGCGACAATACGAAGTTCGGTGCGCGCATGAAGGGCGAGCTGCTCTCCCACTACGAGGTCCTCGACAAACTGGGCGAGGGCGGCATGGGCGTGGTGTACCGGGCGCGCGATACCCTGCTCGGCCGGGAGGTGGCAGTGAAGGTGCTCTCGCCCGCCGCGCTGGCCCGAAGCGACCGCCGCAAGCGCCTGCTCCAGGAAGCGCGCGCCGCCTCCCGCCTGAACCATCCGAACATCGTCACCATTTACGAAGTCGGCGTCGAGGACGAGCAGGTGTTCATCGCCATGGAGTTGCTGCGCGGGCGTACGCTCGATCAATTGATCGGCCGCCCGCTCGATCCCCGGCAGGTGGTGAAGATCGCGATCCAAATCGCCGACGGACTCGATTGCGCGCAGCAGGCGGGCATCGTGCACCGCGATCTGAAGCCTTCCAACGTCTTTTTGCTGGACTCGGGGCTCGTCAAAATCGTGGACTTCGGCCTGGCCAAGCAAGTTCACCCGGAGCATGAAGGGGGCGCCGAATCGCTCACCAGCGAGGGCATGGTGATCGGCACGCCGTCCTACATGTCCCCGGAACAGGCCGAAGGCCGCCCGGTGGATACACGCTCGGATCTGTTCGCCCTGGGAATCCTGCTTTACGAGATGCTGAGCGGAAAGCGGGCGTTCGCCCGCGATACCAGCCTCGCTTCCGTCATCGCGATCCTGAACGAGGAGCCGCCGCCCGCCGAACTGCCCGGCGGGTTCGATTTCATCATCCGCTGTTGCCTGGACAAGAACCCCGACCGGCGCTACCAGCGCGCGGCCGATCTGCGAGGCGCGCTTGAGGACCTGCGCTTCGAGATGCAGAACCAGCCCAGCCGCCTGCTGGCGCGCGTGGAGCCGGGGCGGCGGCCGGCGCACACCATCGCCGTCCTGCCGTTCACCGACATGAGCCCCGGGCGCGACCAGGAGTGGTTTTGCGACGGCATCGCCGAGGAGATCATCAACGCGCTCACCACCATCGATCACCTCAAGGTGGCTTCCCGCACCTCCGCGTTCCGTTTCAAGGGGCAGGCGGTGGACATCGCGGAAATCGGCCGCCACCTGCGGGTGGACAACGTGCTCGAGGGCAGCGTCCGCACGCATGGCGAGCGCCTGCGCATCACGGCACAACTGATCGACGTGCGCGACGGCTACCACCTCTGGTCCGCCCGCTACGACCGCCAGTTGGCCGATATTTTTGCCATCCAGGAAGAGATCGCCCAGGCCATTGTGGACACCTTCCGGCTGCACCTGGACCGGGCGCAGGCGGCGCGGATGCTGTTGCGCCATTCCACCGACGCCGGCGCTTACCAACTGTATTTGCAGGGCCGTTACCACTGGAACAAGCGCACCATGCCGGCGGTCCGGCAGGCGATCGCCTACTTCGAGAAAGCCATCCAGCGCGACCCCGAGTATGTGCTGGCGTACGCGGGGCTGGCGGATTGCTTCAGCACCTGCAATTACTACGGCGCGGAACCTCCCGCCAGCCTGCGGGAACGGGCTTTGGACGCCGCGCGGCGGGCCCTGGCGCTGGGACCGGCGCTGGCCGAGCCGCACGCCGCCATGGGACTGGTGAAAGCGAACTTCGAGTACGACATCCACGGCGCCGAAGAGCACTTCCGCCGCGCGCTGGAAATCAATCCTAACAGTTCCACCGCGCGCTATTTCTATGCGTTTTCCAGCCTCGCTCCCCAGGGCCGGCTGGCGGAAGCGGTCATGGAAACGCAGCGCGCCCTCGCGCTGGAGCCGCTGTCCCTGCCCATCCTGACGTGGAAAGGCGCGATTCATTACCTGAACCGCGAGTATGAACTTTCGGTGGAAGAATACCTGCGGGTGGTGGAGCTTGATCCCACCTTCGTCCGGGCGCGGCTGGAGATCGCCCTGCCGCTGTTCGCACTGGGGCGGATGGCGGAAGGATTGCAGCACCTGGAGGAAGCGCGCGAACTGGCCGGCGACACGCCGCGGGGCGTGAGCTTGCGCGGCTACGGGTGCGCCCGCGCCGGGCGGCGCCGGGAGGCGGAAGAAGCGCTGATGGAACTGGAACTGCTCGGCGAATCCGTGTTCGTCAGCGGTTATGAGCGGGCGATCATTTACTGCGGCTTGGGGGAACGCATGAGCGCGCTCGAGGCGCTGCGCCAGGCCCTGGTGGAACGTTCGCCCTGGCTGATCTTCATCCAGCAGAGCCCCATATTCGACGACCTGCGCGGCGAACCGGGCTTTGCGCCCATCGTGCGCGGCGTCAAGCATGCCGCGCGGAGTGGCTGCTAAGGCAAAGCCGCGCGTTCCACCCTGCGGTGCGGCTTGCGGGGGCAGTTCCCTAATCGGCGGCGGCGGTGGCGGTGGCGCCGTGCCACTTCCGCAATTCGTCCTCGATGCGTTGGTTCACCTGCCCGCGCGAGAACTCGGCGGCGACGCGGATGGCGTTCTTGATCGCGTTGGCATTCGAACGGCCGTGACAGATGATGCACACGCCCTTGACCCCAAGCAGCGGCACCCCGCCGTATTCGGAATAGTCCACCCGCTTGCGGAAATCGGCGTAGGCGCTGCGCGAGAGGACGTAGCCGATCTTGCGCGTCACGGTGGCGGCCAGTGACTCCTGCAACATCTGCTTGATGATTTCCACCAGCCCCTCGCTGACCTTGAGCGCGACATTGCCGATAAACCCGTCGCAAACGATCACGTCCGCCTTACCGCTGTAAAGATCCCGCCCCTCGACGTTGCCGATGAAGTTCAGCGGCAGGCTGCGCAGGAGCGGGTGCGCGTTCCGGGTGAGATCGTTGCCCTTGTGATCTTCCTCGCCGATCGACAGCAGGCCGACCCGCGGGTTGTGCACGTGCACGATCACCCGGGAGTAGATACCTCCCATCACGGCGAACTGCGCGAGCATGCGGGGCGTCGAATCCACGTTGGCTCCGACGTCGACCACCACGACCGGCGAGCCGGCCAGGGTGGGAAACAAGCCGGCCAGCGCCGGACGGTCCACCCCGGGCACCACCCCCTGGGTCATTTTCGCCGTCGCCATCACGGCCCCGGTGTTGCCCGCGGACACAAAACCCTGGGCCGCGCCCTCCCGCACCAGCCGCGAGGCGACCCGCATGGAACTGTCGCGCTTGGTGCGTACGGCCTTGGCGCTGTCTTCCATGGTGATCACTTCGCTGGCATGGACCACTTCGACGGGCAGGTCCGCCCATCCGGGATGCTGGCGAAGTTCTTGTTTGAGGACGTCCTCCCGGCCGACCAGCAGAACCTTGACCCCCAGCGTGGAGGCAGCCCGCAGCGCGCCTTCCACCTCCGGTTTGGGCGCGTGGTCGCCGCCCATGGCGTCGACGGCGATGGTGATCATTCCGGCCAGACTACTCTTCCGCCACTTCGATCACTTCGCGGCCTTTGTAATAACCGCAGTACGGGCACACGCGGTGCGGCAATTTCTGCTCGTGGCAGTTGGGGCACTCGGACAGCACCGCCCGCTTCAGGGCGTCGTGCGCGCGCCGCTTGTTGGTGCGCGCCTGCGAATGTCGGCGTTTTGGATTCGGCATGCTCTTGCTTCCTGACTACTGTTCAGCGACTCGATAATGTTTGAGCGCGCTCCAGCGCGTCTCCTCTTCCCCGCCCGGACGGCAACCGCACTCGGTCTCGTTCCGGTTGGCCCCGCAGGAGGGACAGATCCCGCGGCAGCCTTGCCGGCAAACCCTTTGCATGGGCAAAGCCAGCAACACCTGCTCACAGAGGACCTCCTCGAGCAGGACCCCCTCGCCCTCGTAGAAGCCGATCTCGGCGGCTCCCTCGTCAATCTCGATCTCCTCTTCCGCCGGCGCGAACTGCGGCTGATAAAAAAGATCGAAATGATCGTCCAGGCGAAACTGCGCCGGCCCCAGACAACGGTCACAATCCGCTTCCACCGTCACCTGGTACGAACCCGCAATCCGGATTTGCCCGCCGCTATGGGTATGAGCGGCGTGATTTGGCGCAAACCGCTCCCGGCCAGTTCCAGCGCTCCCGGCTCGAAAGACTCGTCAAACGGAATCTTTCGAATTTCTAACTGCTTGACGCTTAGGAACATACTGCGAGCCCGGGCGCCCCGCAGGCGGCGCACTTCTGCCCCCGGGATCCTGGAACAATTCTTTAGTGTAGCTTGTTTTGGCCGCGGGTGGGAACGTGTTCTCCGCGCGAAGAAAGCGCGGCCCAGCCAGAGCCAGACCGCAAAGGGCGGGCGGGCTGCCGCCCGCCCGGCAGGTTCGCTAACCTAACGGCAGATGCCCCCCGGAGACGCCGAACCGCTCCTGCAACCCCCCGAAGCGGCCGTCGCCATTGTGCACGCCCGCGCGCCGGAGGAGGCCGTGCTCCTGATCCGGCGCGCCAGCCGCCCAGGCGATCCTTGGTCGGGGCACTGGTCGTTTCCCGGCGGCCGCTGCGAGCCGGGAGACGAAGGCTTGCTGGCCACCGCCCTGCGGGAACTCGAAGAGGAGTGCGGCGTGCGCCTCGAGGCCGGCGCTTGCCGGCGGGCGCTTCCGTTCACCCACGCCGGAAGGCACTATGGGCGGCTGATGGTGGTGGCTCCGTTTGTCTTTGAGGTGGACCAGCGGCCGCCCCTTCGCCTGGACCTCGACGAAGCGGTGGCGGCCACCTGGCTCCCCCTGGCCGAATTTCGCGACGGGCGCCGGCACGGCGTGCAAACCGGTCTTGGCATACCCGACGGCCGCCGGGTTCCGGGCCTGCTGCTCGAAGGCGTTCCTCTCTGGGGATTCACCTACCGGGTGCTCTGCGACTGGCTGGCCGTGCCCGCCGCGGCGGTCGTTTAACTCCGCGCGGAGGCCTTGTGGCAAACCTCGCCATCGCCAATACGAAACGGGAACGCCGCCGGCCATGACCGCCATCCGCCAGGCAGTCTGGGTGCTCACTTCCTTTGTGGCGGCGCTGCCCGCCGCCGCGGCCACCTATACCGTGCGAACGCCGTGGCTGAAAACCGGCCACGCCGGCCTGAACGACGCCTACCGCATCGCCATCGGCGACCTGCTTGGCAACGTGTCGCTGTTTCAGGCGGGCTTGCTCGCCCAACCCGCGCCCGTGTTTTTGGCCGGGCAAGGCTACCGGACCCCCTGGACCCGCGACGCGGCGATCAACGCCTGGAACGGCGCCTCGATCGTAGCCCCCGAGGTGGCGCGCAACACGCTGCGCTCCGTGGTGGCCCGCTACCCGCAAGGGCCGCGCGTCATTGGCGAGGACCAGTATTGGGACGCGATCGTCTGGGTCACCGGCGCCTGGCATCACTACCTGTACACCGGCGACCGCGCGTTCCTCAAACTGGCGTTTGCGGTGGCGCGGAACTCGCTCCGCGATTACGAGGAAACCGAGTACGACGCAGCGGACGGCCTGTTCCGGGGTCCGGGCTGGAGCGACGGCGTCGCCGGATACCCGGACGCTTACGCGAACGCGGGCGGACACAGCGGGATCAACCGCTGGCCGGAATTCAACCCGGACTGGATCTCGCGCCCCGGCTTCGGCATTCCCATGAAGGCGCTCTCCACCAATAGCCTGTATTACCAGGCGTACCGCCTGCTGCCGCAGATGGCGGCGGAACTGGGCGCCCCCGCAGAAGCCGCGTGGGCGCGCAAGGCCGAACGGCTCCGCCGGGCCATCCAGCAGCATTTCTGGAACGCCGCGGCGGGGCACTTCCGCTTTCTGACGGGACCGTTTGGCGTGAGCGACCACCAGGAGGCGCTGGGACACGCCTACGTGTTGTTGTTTGGCATCGCCAGCGAAGACCAGGCGCGTTCCGTGCTGGCGCGCCAGTATGTCGCTCCCGCGGGCGTTCCCTGCCTCTGGCCCGGCTTCGAGCGCTATCAGCGTCCCGGCGGGATGTCGTTCGGCCGGCATGCGGGCACGGTCTGGCCGCAGATTCAGGGAATGTGGGCGCACGCGGCGGCGCTCTATGGCCGCGCCGCCATCTTCGGCCACGAACTGTTTCAACTGGCCGCCCATGCCCTGCGGGACAACCACTTCGCCGAGATCTACCATCCCCTCACCGGCGAGATCTACGGCGGGTTGCAGGAACGCGACGCCCAGGGCATCGTGCTGTGGCAGGCGCAGCCCCGCCAGACCTGGGCGGCCACCGCCTATCTCCGCATGGTGCTGTTCGGACTCGCCGGGCTGCGCGTCACTGCCGAAGGCGTCCGGTTCGCCCCGTGCGTTCCGGAAGGCGTCTCGCCGGTCGGAATTACCGGGCTGCACCTCCGGGATATGGTGTTCTCGGTGACTGTAAATGGGACTGGCTGCCAGGTCCGGGAGTGGCGAGTGGACGGCGCGCGGCGCGAACCTGGAGCAGTGATCCCCTGGAATTCGCCTCGGCGGCGCGTCGCGGTCACCATCACCGTGGAGTGAGCCGGCGGCGGGCCGCGCCTCACCAAACCTGCTACTCTGGCAACTAGGCGAATAAGAGGCGAAATGTACGTCGAACTCCATGCCCGTTCCGCCTTCAGCTTCCTGGAAGCCGCCTCGAACCCCGAGGATTTGATCGAGGCCGCGGCGGACCAGGGACTGGCGGCGATGGCGCTGGTGGACCGCGACGGCGTCTACGGCGCGCCGCGGTTTCATCAGGCGGCGCGCAAGGCCGGCGTGCGCGCCCACATCGGCGCGGAACTCACCTGCACGGACGGGTTCCGCTACCCGCTGCTGGCCGCCACCCGCACCGGTTACCAGAATCTGTGCCGCCTGATCACGCGCATGAAACTGCGCGCCCGCAAGGGCGAAGGCGCCGTGCAGCCCGCGGAACTGGCCGAATTTGCCGAAGGCCTGATTTGTCTGGCGCCGCATCCGGAGGTCGATTTCGCGCAATTGCGGCGGGCGTTCGGACCCGGCAACGTCTACGCGGAGCTCCAGCGTCATTATTGCCGCGCGCAGGAGGCGCGGAACCAGCGGATGGCGGCGCGCGCCGCCGCCGAGGGCGTGCCCCTGGTGGCCACCAATGGCGTAGGCTACGCGACGCCGGCGCGCCGCGAGGTCTACGACGCGCTCACTTGCGTCCGCCACAAGGTCAAACTGGCGGAAGCCGGACGGCTGCTGGACCGCAACGCCGAGCGCTACGTCAAGCCGCCCGCCGCGATGGCGCAGCTCTTTGCCGACTATCCGCAAGCGGTCCGGAACACGCTGGAAATCTCCGAACGGTTGGAATTCACGCTGGAAGATTTGGGTTACGAATTCCCCCGCTACCCGGTGGGCCCCGGCGAGACGATGGATTCGTTTCTGCGCGCGCGCACCTGGGAAGGCGCCCGGCAGCGCTACCAGCCGCTGCACGAGAGGGCGCGCCGGCAGATCGAGCGCGAGCTGAAACTGATCGAAAAGCTGGGACTGGCCGGCTACTTTCTCATCGTCTGGGACCTGGTGCAGTTCTGCCGCCGGGAAAACATCCTGGCGCAAGGGCGCGGATCGGCCGCCAACAGCGCCGTATGCTACGCGCTGGGCATTACGGCGGTGGACCCGGTGGGCATGGAACTGTTGTTCGAGCGGTTCCTGTCGGAGGAGCGGGGCGAGTGGCCGGACATCGACCTCGATCTGCCCAGCGGCGATCAGCGCGAGCGCGTCATTCAATACGTCTATCAGCGCTATGGCCGCCTGGGCGCGGCCATGACCGCCAACGTCATCACCTACCGGGGCCGCTCCGCCGCCCGCGAAATGGGCAAAGTGCTTGGCTTTGACGAGGAAACCACGGCCCGCCTCTCCAGCCTGGCGCACCGCTGGGAGTGGAAAGACCCGCACGACACGCCCGAGAAGCGTTTTGCGCTGGCCGGACTCGATCTGCGCGACCCGCGCATCCGCAAGTTTCTCGAACTCTACCTCGGCGTGCAGGACCTGCCGCGCCACCTGGGGCAGCATTCCGGCGGCATGGTGATCTGCCAGGGGCAACTGGACTCGGTGGTGCCGCTCGAGCCGGCCGCCATGCCCGGCCGCGTGGTGGTGCAGTGGGACAAGGAAGATTGCGCCGACCTCGGCATCATCAAGGTCGACCTGCTGGGGCTGGGCATGATGGCGGTGCTGGAGGACACCATCCACGTCATTCGCGGCGTGCACCGCGAGGAGGTCGACCTGGCGCACCTGCCGCCGGACGATCCCCAAGTCTACGCGGCGCTGCAAGCCGCCGACACCGTGGGCATGTTCCAGGTGGAGAGCCGCGCGCAAATGTCCTGCCTGCCGCGCCTGCGGCCGCGGACTTTCTACGACATCGTGGTGCAGGTGGCGATCATCCGGCCCGGCCCCATCGTCGGCAAAATGGTGCACCCCTATCTCAACCGGCGGCAGGGCAAGGAACCGGTCGACTACCCGCACCCTTCGCTGGAGCCGGTGCTGCGCCGCACCCTGGGCGTGCCCCTGTTCCAGGAGCAGTTGCTGCGCATGGCCATGATCGTGGCGAATTTCACCGGCGGCGAGGCGGAGGAATTGCGGCGCGCCATGGGATTCAAGCGCTCCGAAAAACGCATGCGGGAAATCGAGCGCAAGCTGCGCGAGGGGATGACGCGCAACGGCATCACCGGCGAAGTGCAGGACCGCATTGTGCAATCCATCAGTTCGTTCGCCCTGTACGGATTTCCCGAGTCGCACGCGGCCAGTTTCGCGCTGCTGGCGTATGCGTCGGCATACTTGAAGACGTATTACCCGGCGGCGTTCACCGCTTCGCTGCTGAATAACCAGCCGATGGGGTTTTACCATCCGGCCACGCTCGTCAAGGACGCGCAGCGGCACGGCTTGCGCGTGCTGCCGGTCGATGTGGCGTACTCGGACGTGCGCTGCACGGTGCTGGACAAGGGCACGCTGCGGTTGGGGCTGAATTACCTGCGCGGGTTGCGGGCGGCCGTGGCCGAGGCGATCGTCCGCCAGCGCGCGCAAGGTCCGTTCGGCAGCGTCGATGACCTGGTCCGGCGCGTGCCCGAGCTGCACCGGGATGAACTGCGGAAACTGGCCGCCGCGGGCGCGTTGAACACGCTGGAGGCGACGCACCGCCGCGGAGCGTTGTGGCAAGTGGAACGGGCCGCGCGCCGCGCCGGGCCCCTGCTCGATCAACCCGCGCTCGCGGCGGCGTCCGCGCAGCAAGCGCCGCTCCGCCCGATGACCGGCGCCGAACGGCTGGCGAGCGATTTCCGCGAAACCGGCCTCACCATCGGCCGCCATCCGCTGCACTACCTGCGCGCTCAACTCGCCGACCCGCGCCTGCGCACGGCGGCGGAACTGGCGCGGCTGCCCCATGGGCATTGGGTGAAGGTCGCCGGCTGCGTCATCGTCCGGCAACGTCCCGGCACGGCCAAGGGCTTTGTGTTTCTCAGCCTCGAGGATGAAACCGGCATCGCCAACGTGATTGTGGAGCCCCGCATCTTCGAGCAGCGCCGCGAAGAATGGACCCGCGCGCCGTTCGTCGCGGTCGAGGGGGTGCTTCAGCGCCAGGACGGGGTGATCTCGGTCAAGGCGCGCAAGGTCACGCCGCTGCCCGCGGCGGCCATCATCGCCTCGCGCGATTTTCATTAGGCGCCGCCCTGGCCGGTGAGGCCGTCACGGACCGGATCGGCGGCGGGGCGCAGTGCCTACTTTCACTGGCGCGGGGCCAGCGTCACGGTGAGCGGGTCGCTCTCGGCTTCGTTGATCTTGAGCCAGAGGCGGTTCTGCTCCGCGGGCAACACCGGGGTCGTTTCCGCGAGCGTGTAGTTCACCTGGTAGAGCCCGGCAAACCCGGGCGCCAGGCCGGCGTACAGCACGTTCTGCCGCGCCCCGTTGATAAACACCTCCACCGGATTCGCCGTGTGCGCCAGCGGAGCGGCGGGGGCAGGCGTGCCGTCGGCGACCGCAGGATTCACCGCTCCCAGATTCGTCGCGTAGATCACGCCCGCCATGCCCGGCCTTTGCGGCTCCAGGCCCAGCGCGGGGTCCGGACCATTCACCGTCAGCCGCCCGCTGGCGAGGTCCACATTCTGCACCACCGCCCGCTTCACCCCGTCTCCCAGCGCGTAAGCGAAGAGCGCCGGGGCGTAGGGCGGCAGCGCGGAAGCCGCCAGCGTCGCCCGGTCCGCGTCCGAGGCGGACTCGCCGCGCACCACGGTCACCGGATAGTCCGTCAGCGGGAGGAGCGAAGCCGGCACCTGCACGTTCAATTGCGAGGTGCTGGCGAACAATAGCGGAGCCTTGGTCTCGCCGAAGGTCACCGAGGTTCCGCACATGGTGGTGGGCAGGGGAAAGCTGCCCGCCGCCTGGTTGCAGTGGGCGAGGTTGACGCCGAAGATCGACGCCATCCCGCCCGGCGTCAGCCGCGCGCCGAACGCGGCTGCATCCCGCAACTCGCTAATCTTCGTCTTCCCATAACCCGTCTCGGCCACCACCACGCGCGGCTGGTTCGGTTCGCCGAAATTCGAATCGAAGACGACATAGGCCCCGTCAAACGAGATCGACGCCCGGGGGGTGGACCAGTAGCCCCGGGCTGCCTCGGTCGAGAACTGCACGCTGCGATGCTGGGCAAGCCGCCGGATCTCGGTGGCGTTGTCTTTGATCACCATCACCTCGGACAAATGGGCCGTGCGCCGGATCGGCGTCAGGTCGGCGGGGTCGCGCACCGCGCCAAAGCCCCCGTAGGTGGTGGACACCGCGCAATACGGGGCTAACTTGGCGCAGCTCAAGTGCCAGTCGGTCCAGGTGTCCACCCCCCCGCAGTTTTGCAAGATCGTCTGCTTGCGCGCGCCGCCTCCCACCTCGGCCGGCAACAACAGCTTTTCCCCCGCGTTCAGGCGGAAGGTGTAGATGCCGTTCGAGCAAGGCGCGGCCGTTTCGAGCGAGCCCACAATATACTGGTTGCCCGCGGAATCCTCCAGCGTGTCGCCATGATCGCCGGTGAAGCAGGATTCGCCGGGCTCGCAGACGCCGTTCTTGTTGCCGGCGCCATCCAGGCGTTCGGGCGCCAGATACTCGAAATCCAGCCTGCCCGCGTCCAGGTTCACGGCGAACACCGCCAGCGTGGGCGCCGCGCTTAGCAGGACGTACCGCTTCCCGGTGGCGCGGTCGATGCCCTTGGCCATGAACGTGCCGCGGTTGGCGGGGTTGAGCACGACGCCTCCGCGATTGGCGTAGCTGCCGCAATACGTCTTCACCTCCGCCACGTTGAGCGCGCACACCTGCTGTTCGTTGGGCGCGTAAAAAGCAATCCAATTGTCTTTGGAGGTGTCGCTGGAGGCGCCGGTGAGAATCCGGGTAAGCCGGGGCGTAGCTGAGGCGTAATCGATGACCACCTGCGAGGACCCCGTCGCGACGTCGTAGCGCTCAATCCGCGTACCGCGGACGGTATAAAACACGGCGGGGTTGATGGCGTCCCACATCGAGCCTTCCAGCGCCGGCGCCCGCTCGCGAACCACCTTCCCGGTCAAAGCCTCGACGACATTCCAACTGCCGTCCCGCATGACCAGCAGGTACTTGTTCTCCGCGCCCAGGGCGCTTGGCGAGGCGTAGGAGTGGTTCCAACCCGGCTCGGTGACAATCCGCAGCAACGCGCCGAAGTTTGGGTCGAAGTAAGCGCCGCCCTTCGCGGGCGGTTTGAAGTTGCCGGGCGGACGCTCGTCCGGCACCGTGCAGTGGGCGGCGTCTTCATAGCCGGCGTTCTGCGCGCAGTGATGCGGACCGTTCAGGTAGGTGAATCGCGGCCGGGGCAAAGACGCCACCACCGTGCAGGTGACGGTAACGGTCACCGCGGAGCCTCCGCTGGGAGTGAACACCAGGCGCGCGGTGTAGGCGCCGGGCGTCAACCGGAGGGCCGCCCAACCGACCAGCGAAGCACGGACGGTAGCCGTGCCCGTGCCCGAAGCGGAGGACAGAGACACCCAGTCGGCGCCCTGCACGCTGGCGGTCCACCCCCCGGGCGCCTGTATGGAGAACGACAAAGGCGGCGCAATCGCCCAGCCCTGGACTACCCTCCACTCGGCGGAGGTGGGCGTCACGGTGAAGCTTTGCGCCAGCAGGGCGCTGCCGGCGGAAACAAACAGGCACGCGAAGCATCCAACGCGTCTCATCGTCTACCTCGTGGCGGCCGCGGCTTGGCGTCACCATCCGCCCCTCCCAGCCAGGCGCGGAATACCGCGAATTGCGGCGGACGCATTCGCCGTGCCTACCGCCAGTCTACCAGTCACCGGCTTGGGCTCCGCGCGGTTTTTTGTAGCGTATCCGGCCAGGCGGTGAGTTCGGCCTGCCGCCGGAGATTCTCCGCCGCTTCCGGATGCCCACTCGCCGAAACTTCATGCAATGTTTCTCATGCCGTAACGCTGCGGGCAGTACTTTAATGGTTTCGGGTCTGCTCTCTATGAAAAAGTCTCTATTTGCTCTGTCCTTGTGGTTCCTGACGTCGTCCCTTGGTTTCGCGCAAACGGCTACGGGGACGTTCGTGGGCACCGTATTCGATGCGGCCGGGTCCGTCGTGCCGGGCGCGTCGGTGCGCATCGTCAATCTGCGCACCGCGCTCGAGCGCAGGACCATCACCAACGCGACGGGGGAATACCGGGCTCCCGCACTGCCAGCGGGGTTGTACACGATGGAGGCGAGCGCCCCCGGCTTTCGCACTGAAGTCATCCGCCAGGCGACGCTCGCAGTGAATCAAACGGCCCGCGTCGACTTTACGCTTTCTCCGGGGGCAGTAACCGAGTCTGTAGAAGTAGAGGCTTTCCTTCCCTTGCTCAATACGGAAACCGCCGCGCTCGGCCAGGTCATCGATACGCAGCGCATTCTCGAGATGCCCCTCAACGGCCGGCAGTTCCTGGAGTTGGCCCTGCTGGCGCCGGGCGTCAGCAGTGGCAACGGCGGCCCGCAGAGCGGCACTTCGAGTCTGTTTCAGCGCCCCGGTCAGGACTCCAGCCTATCCGTCAGCGGCGGGCGGGCCCAGAATAACAATTTTTTGCTGGATGGCACCATCAATACCGACGGCGACGTGAACGCGTACGTGCTGAGTCCGTCTGTAGAGGCGATCCAGGAGTTCAAGGTGGAAACCGGAAACTACTCGGCCGAATTTGGCCGTTCCAGCTCCGGGCAAATCAATATTGTCACCAAATCCGGCGGCAACGAATTTCACGGCAGTCTGTTTCACTTCTTGCGCAACAATGCCCTGGACGCCCGCCCCTTCAACAATCCCAATGAGCTCCCGAAGTTCCGTTTCAACCAGTTCGGCGGCACCCTCGGCGGGCCGCTGCGCAAGGATTCCACGTTCTTCTTTGTGAACTACGAGGGTCAGCGCGTGGTGCAGGGCCAGAGCCGGATCCTGGCCGTACCGCTGCCGGCGCAGCGCGACGGCGTTTTCACCCGTCCGATCTTTGACCCCGATACGCTAAGGCAGGAAGGAGACCGGCGGGTCCGCTCGCCGTTTCCCGGGAACACGATTCCTGCCACGCGCCACAACCCGATCGCGCGCCGGATCCTCAGCGAATTCGTCCCCTTGCCGAACCTGCCGGGCGCCACTAACAACCTCCTCGACACGCGCAACCAGCGGCAGCGAAACAACCAGCCCTCCGGGCGCATTGACCAGCGTATCCTCAACAACGGATTTCTGTTCGGCCGTTACACCGTCAGCAACGAAACAGGCTTCGTCCCGAGCGGCCTGCCTGGCTCGGGCACCGTCAGCAATGTACGCGCCCAGCATTTCACTCTGAGCGAAACCCACGCCTTTTCTCCAACAGTGGTCAATGAGCTGAAACTGGGTTACGCCCGGTTGCGCCTCGAACGGCTGAGCGAAAATGCTTTCAAGCGGGACGTGGTGAGCGAACTCGGCATCCCCGGCGTCCAGTTCGGCGGACCTCAAGTGTGGGGCATCCCCAGCATCACCATCCCTGGTTACTCGACCATCGGCGACGACAACTTCTTTCTGCCGATGCGCCTCCGCAACAACACCTATCAGGTGATCGATACGTTTTCCTGGAATCGCGGCAGCCACCAGCTCCGCATGGGCGGAGAGTTCCGCCGGTTCCAGTTCAACATCATTCAGATTTTCACGCCGCGAGGCGACTTCCGGTTCACCGCCAATTACACGAACCAGTTCGCCGGTTCGGTGGCGGGCGATCCGACGGGCGACGCGCTGGCCAGCTTTCTGTTAGGCCTGCCTTCAGACCAGCGCCGGACCATCGGCACGGCGAATGCCTACCTGCGCCAGTCGGCGTGGGCGGGCTTTATCCAGGACGACTGGAAAGCGACACGCAACCTGACGGTGAACCTCGGGCTGCGCTACGAGTACACCTCGCCGTTCGTCGATAAATTCGACCGCTTGTCCAATGTTTCGTTCAAGGGCATCCCGACGTTGAACGACGTCGTCCGGCAGAATCTCATCGGGAAGGTGCCGGTGCCGATTGTGTTGGCCGGACGCGGCGGGACGCCCCGCGGCCTGACCGCGCCCGACCGCAACAACTGGGCGCCGCGCCTGGGCCTCGCTTGGCGTCCGGCGGGCAGTAATCGTTGGGTCGTGCGCGCCGGGGCCGGCATTTTCTACGGCGCCCAGGATGGCGAACACTACGGCCGCACCTCCATCAACCTGCCGTTCGTTCAGAGCGACATCCAATCGGGCGATGCGTTCATCCCACTCATCCGGGGCATCGGCTTCCTCGACGCGCCGCAGATTGGGGGAACGCCGCTGCGGCAGGTCTTCGTTGGAATTGACGAGAACCTGCGGACCCCGTACTCCCAGCAGTGGAGTTTTTCCATCCAACGGCAGCTTTCCCAGACCATGGCGGTGGAGGCGGCTTACGTGGGATCGGTCAGCCATAAGCTGGACACGCGCAACGCTTATAACGATGCGATCCCCGGCCCCGGCGCGCTCGACGCCCGGCGCTTCCACCAGGTCCTGGTGCTCCCGGACGTCTCCGTTCTGCCGGCCGGTCTGCTCCCGGCGCCGGTGGTCGGCCGGGAAGTGTTCGCGGGCACCATTGAAAACCAGGTCAACCGCGTCAGCGCCAACTACCACGGCCTGCAAACCAAGATCGAGCAACGGCTGCGGCGCGGGATGTCCTTCGCCGTCTCCTACACGTGGGCCAAGGCCATCTCCGATGGCAACTCCTACCGCCGCCAGGGGTTTCAGGGAGAACTGGCGCAGGACTTCCTCAACGTCAGCGAGCGGGCGCTGACGGGTTTCGATCTGCGCCATCGGTTTGTCGCCAACTTTTTGTACCAGATTCCCCTTTGCGCCGGGCCGGGCGCCTGCGGCTCAGCCCTGCTCCACCGGTTGCTCGGCGGGTGGCAGGTCAACGGCATTCTCCAAGCGCAAGCCGGCTTTCCGCTCACGGTGTTGATGGCCAACGCCACGGCGAACAATGGACGCTCGACGCGCGCGAACGTGGTGGCCGGGGTGTCGCCCTATTTGAACTCCTCCGAGCGAAGCCCGGCCCGCTGGTTCAACGGCAACGCGTTCAGCCCACCCGCCCCGTTCACCCTTGGCAACTCCGGCGTGAACGCCATGATCGGGCCCGGCCTCTGGTCTCTCGACTCCTCCCTGTTCAAGAACACTGCGCTGCGGGAAGGCGTCAAGCTCCAGTTCCGCGCTGAATTCTTCAACACCTTGAATCATCCCAACCTGGCGCGCCCGAATTCGCTCCTCGGTTCGCCCCAATTTGGCACCGTGACCGGCCAAAGCATTCCGCCCCGGCAGATCCAGTTTGCGCTCAAGTTGTTGTTCTGACGCCAACCTGCCTGGCGGCGAGACTCTTCCAGCTCGCCGCCGCGGTTTCGCCACAGCCTTCTGCGAACGCCCGTCCAGGGCGATTTTCTCTTAGCAGGCCCGGCCAGGCGCACCGGCCCGGCAGAATGCCGCCTGCGGATTTCCCCGCTAGCGAGCCCGACACTCTATATTTTCTATTTTGTAATTATTTATTAACAGTCATTGGATATCATTCCTCTATGACAGGGCGATTAAATTCCTTCGTTGTCTGGGTGATGTTGCTTCTATTGCCCCTCCCTCTGTTGGAGGCGCAATCTTCTTTTGGCGTGCTGCGCGGTTTTATTCTCGATGCACAAGGCTCACGGGTGCCGCGCGCACGGATAGAAGTCACTAACCAGGAAACTAACATTTCGCGGGATTTGGTCAGTAATGAGGAGGGATCCTACGAGGCCGGCTATTTGCGTCCTGGCCTGTACCGCCTGACGGTCGAGGCGCAGGGGTTCCAGCGCTTCGAAGCCAGCGACATCCGTGTAACTGGTTCAGGAGTAGCCGTTTACGACGCAAAACTGAGCGTCGGCGAAGTCACGACGTCGGTGACGGTCACCCAGGAGCCCAATACGGTTTCGGCGGAAAGCGGCACCGTGGCTACCGTGGCTACGCGGGAGCAATATCTGAATACTCCGATTAACACGCGCGGCAGTTGGGATAGCTACGTTTTCAACTTCATGTCCTTCGTCCCGGGCGCGCAACCATCCACCTCCCAATTTAACGTAATGTTCTCGGGTACCCGCGCCGGCCATAACAATTTTACGGTGGATGGAATCAGTTCCCGGTCGGTGACTTTTGGTAACGTAAACGGTCCGGCCTTTCCGGGCATGGAGAGTATTCTCGAAGTGCGGACCAATTTATCGGGCAACTCGGCCGAGTACGGTTTCCCGGCCCAGGTCACCGTCATCTCGCGGGGCGGAACCAACGATTGGCATGGCAGCGCCTTTTGGTACTACGGAACCTCCGGCCTCAACGCGCGCCCCTACTTTTCTCCTCCCAATCCCTTTTCGCTGCTGCACAACACGGGTGGCAGTCTTTCCGGCCCTGTTTTCCGCAACCGGACGTTTTTCTTAGGATCCTGGGAGTACTTTGAGGACCGCGCGTCCGCGCAGCTCAATTTGAACGTGCCGAATGAGGCGTTGCGGCGGGGCGATTTCTCGCAGTTCCTACCCACAGTCATCCGCGACCCGTTGAGTGCGCAGCCCTTCCCAAATAACGTTATCCCCGCAGCGCGGCTCAATCCCGCGGCGGTGCGAATCCAGAACCGCTTCTACCCCCGGCCGAATTTTGGCGCCGATACCTTGCTGGCCGGCAATTTTCGGGAGTATCTCAAGCAGCGCCAGGGCCGGCAGACGGTCGACTTCCGGGTGGATCAGCATTTTGGAGCTCGCAACGTACTGTGGGCGCGAGGTTCCTACTCGCGAAATCCCGACCAGCGGCTGGCCTCTTCGCTGCCCACCGTCGGCTTCCGGAACGACATCAGAGAGACATGGAACGCCGTCGCCAGCGACACGCACTTGCTGAGCAGTTCCGTCATTAATGAATTCCGCGCCGGTTTGAGCTTTCAGCGGCTGCCTTCGGGCGGCCCGATCCGCGGTTTTGAGATCATTCGCGAACTGGGGCTCACGGGCCTTCCCCCGGGCATCGCCGACGTGCCTGCAATTCCCCAAATCAATATTTCGGGATTTACCGGAATCTCGATGAACCAGTTTCGGCTAACCAGCGAAAGTATCTGGCAGATTCAAAATAACGTTAGTTGGTATCGCGGCTCCCATGCGGTCAAAGCCGGCATCGACATTTGGCGCAATTTCAGCGCCGATCATCCCGTGTCGCCTTCGGCCGGCTACGGCAACATCACCTTTGCTGGAAATTATGCGGGCCACCCCTATGCCGATTTCCTCACCGGCATCCCGCGCCAGGGTAGCCGCGGCGCCGCAGGCCTTTGGCGAAGCCGACGCCGCAACGTCGATTGGCACTTTTTCGCGCAGGACGACTGGAAGGTATCTCAACGCCTGACTCTCTCCTATGGCCTGCGCTACAGCCTCAATCCTCCCTTCATCGAAGAGGAAGACCGGATTTTCAACTGGAACCCCTTCACCAACAAGCTTGTGGTGCCCAACCAAAACGGCGCCAGTTTCCTCAACCAGGCCTTCGTGGCCAGCCGGGCCGTCGATCTCCAGTTCGCCCGCGACGCCGGACTTCCGGAGCGAAGGCTCGTGAACACCGACACCAACAACTTGAGCCCGCGCATCGGCCTCGCCTACCGCCTCACCGGGGACGGACGCACCATGTTTCGCGGCAGCTACGGCATTTTCTATCATTTGCACACCGCCCAGATGTGGAATGCCCTGGCGCGTGGACCCTTCACCGGCACCGAGACCACTCCCGTCAATCAGATTGTGAATGGCGTGCCGGCCTGGCAACTGCCGGATCTGTTCCCCCCTTCTCTGAGCCTAGGCGCGACGGCGACGATCGGCGGCATTCACCCTGACTACCGTAACCCGATGATGCAACAGTGGAATGCCACGCTCGAGCGCGAGCAGTTTGGCGTCGTGTTCCGCGCGACCTATCTGGCGATGAAAGCCCACGGTTTGCAGATCTTCCGCAACCTCAATCAGCCGCCCCCCTCCACCATTCCCTTTACGCCCAGCCGGCGCCCCTATCCCGCGTTGGGCGTAACCAATTACCGCGAGAACATGGGTAATGCCTATTACAACGGCTTGCTGCTGGTGGCCGAACGCCGCTTGGCGAAGGGCTTGCTCTTCCAGTTTGGCCATACGTGGTCGCGCAATTTGACCGACGCGCATTTCGAACTCGATGACGGCGGCCGGCTGCAAGACATTCGCGACCGCCGGGCCGATTGGGCCGAGTACGGCACCAATCGCCGCCACCGCTTCACCGGCACGGTGCAGTATCAGATCCCGGCGGTGAAAGCCAATCCCTGGATCCGGTACGCGACCGGAGACTGGATGATCGCCTCGGCCTTTGTGTTTCAGACCGGGCAGTGGTTTCACCCCATTATTTCGGGAATCGACCCTGCCAATGTCGGTATCGGGGGCAGCCGGCCGGACCGGATTCGCAGCGGCGCGCTTCCCAATCCGACCATCACCCAATGGTTTGATGTGGACGCGTTTGTGCCGCCGCCCCCGGGCCGGTTCGGCAACAGCGCCATGCACATCCTCGAGGGACCGGGAACCCAGTTGTGGAACGCCGGCTTGTTCCGCTCCTTCCGCCTGATGGAAAAACTGCGGCTGCGCCTGGAAGCCACCTTCACCAACGTCACCAACACCCCCAACTTCGGGCAGCCGGCCACCGACTTGGCGAACCGCGCCACCGTGGGCCGCATTACCTCGATGCAGTTCGTCGACGGCAGCGGCGCGCGGACCACGCGGCTGGCGATGCGCCTCGATTTCTGAGGCGGCGCCGGCGCGGGTTGGTTCTTCCGCGGCGGAGAGACGGGGAGAAAGCCCTGCTGGGTGTTCCTTCGTCCTCCGCCGCAGGCTTTTCGGCTCCCCGGCGCTCCTCTTGCGGAAAGCGTGCCCGCTGGGAAGGAGCCGATGCAGACGCTCGCGGCCGACCCTGCCGGCGTCCGCTCACTCCGCGGCTGCGGCTTCCGCCAGCACGGTGGGAATCCAGTCCTCCAGCCAGGCGCGAAACTCCCGCCGCTTGATTTCAGTGGCCGGCGGCAAGGGGACGGCGTGCGGCCCGACGGTCAGTCCCCGGGCCGCTACGGCTTCTTTCACTCCGACCGGGACAGGAAACTGGTGCAGCCACACGATCAGTTCCTGTAGCCTCGCCTCCAACCGTTCGATTTTGGCGGCTTGGCCCTGATCGATGGCGCGGGTAAGGCCCAGCATGAGTTCGGGAACGGCGCAGGCGACGCCTGAGACGACGCCGTGCGCGCCGCGCTGCCGCGCCTTGGTATGAATTACGTCGTTGCCCACCAGCAGCGTGAAAGGCTTGCGCTCGCGCAACTCCCGCAGTTGCTCGAACTGGGCCAGGTCACCGCTCGAATCCTTGATGCCGGCGTAGAGTCCCTCGCTCAACAAGGTGATAGCAATGTCTACCGGAATCGGGGAGGTGAAGAAAGGGATGTTGTAAAGGAAACGCGGCACCGCAGAGTCCAGCCGTTCGGCCACTTGCCGGAAGAACTCGAGCAGGTCGGCCGGCCCGTAGCGGAAGAAATAGGGCGGCATAAACAACAGGCCGGCCGCGCCGGCTTCGATGGCCTGCTGAGCCAAGGCAAGCGTGCCCGCCAGCGTGGAATGGGTCACGCCCGCCAGGATAGGAACCCGGACGCGCTTGACCGCGAAACTCAACAGGCGCGTGCGCTCTTCGATCGAGTAGTGCAGAAACTCGCCGGTGGTGCCGGCCAGGGCAATGCCGCCCACGCCGGCCTTTTCCAAATGATCGAGCAGATCCAGCGCCGCGGCCAAGTCCGCTTCGGCGCTGTCCGGACGCTGCGGGGTGATGGCCGCGACGTTGACTCCGTGAAAGAGGGTGTTCATGAGAATCTTCGCCACGCTCCCGGCGCGGCGCGCCCGCGACACGGTTTCCCCGCATGGCGGCGCTCCGGAAATGGCCCGCTCCGACAATACCACAGGCGTTCGCCGGGGGCGACCGTCGGCGGCAGGAGGCTCACAGCACCACCGCGGCAGCGCCCAAGATGCCCACCTGCCCGGCCAGCGCGGCGGGCACGATGGGCGTGGCGGCCGCGAACTGGTTGATCGAGTGGCGAGGAGTCAGCTCACGCAGCCGGAAAAACAGCGGCTCGCCGATCTGGCTGACGCCGCCGCCGATGACGATGATATCCGGGTCGAGCAGGGTGATCATGTTGCCCAGCCACAAGCTCAGCAGGCCGGCCGTTTCGTCCAGCACCCGCAACGCGAGCGCGTCGCCGGCGTCGGCGCCCGCCGCGATGTCGGCCGCCGTCACGGGCGCGCGCAGCTTGCTGTCCGGATAGTCCGGCAACAACCGGGTAGCGCGGCGTGCGAGCGCGGGTCCGGACGCCAGCGCTTCGATGCAGCCCCGCAAGCCGCAGCCGCAGACCTCTTCCGCACGGGGATCGACGACCACGTGCCCCCCTTCGCCCGCCGCCCCGTTTTTGCCGTGGTAGATCCGGCCCCCGACCAGAATGCCGGTCCCGATCCCGGTCGAGAGCGTAACGTAAAACACATTTTCGTAGCCGCGCGCCGCGCCAAACAGCGCTTCGGCCAAGCCCGCGGCGTTGGCGTCGTTTTCCAGGCGGCAGGACACGCCGAACTCGCGCGCGATCTCCGCCGCCAGCGGAATGCCGCGCCAGCCCGGCAGGTTGGGCGGATTCAGCACCACGCCCGTGCGCGGGTTGAGCGGGCCGGGCGCGCAAATGCCGATGGCGCGCACGTCGGCGCGCCACACCGCGCGAATGGCCGCCCGCACCTGCGCCGCGGAAACCGCCAGCCCTTCGGCGGCGCGCGTTGGCAGGGTAACCGCCTCCAACACCTCCGCGCACTCGCTCACCCGGCCCGCCGCGATCTTCGTGCCGCCAATGTCGATGCCCAGGACCGCCATGCCCATTCCTCAGGGTAAACCCGGACCGGCGCTCATGGATTTTTCACGAAACATAAACCGCCTTTCCTGTTATGCTACTCGTCAAGGGACAGGCGTGCTCACGGTCACGGGTCAGGTGGGTTGCCGGGCGGAAGAGGTGGCGCGCATTGCGGCCGCGCGGCTGGGTTTCCACCTCGTCACCGAAGCGCGGCTGGAAGCGGCCATCGCGGAAGAGTTTGCGCCCGCGATTCCCGACAAGGCCTATCGCGACGTGCTGACTTCCGTGCTGGCGCGCCTGGCGGTGGAGCGCCACATCGTCGTGTGCGCGGACGGCGTCGAGTCCCTGACCGCCCACTTCCCCGGGGCGTTGCGCGTGCTCATCATGGCCCCCGAGCGGGTGCGCGTCGGGCAGATCCTGCTGGAGCAGCGCTGCGAGCGCGCCGACGCGGCCGGGCAACTGAAAGAACGGGAGGCCCGCCGCCAGCAACTCCGCCGCCGCCGCTTCGGCCGCAGCGCCGCGCCCCTCGAAACCTTTGACCTGGTGCTGAACGCCGAATCGCTTGACGCCGAACAAATGGCGGCCACGATCGCCCGCGCCGCCGAACTCCGTGGTTTCCCCGAACCCGCCTTGCTCTCCGCGGAAGCCGAAGCGCAGTTACAGTTTCAATTGCGCTTGCGCCTGGCCCGCCACGGGATCACGCCTACCGGCGCGCCCTCGCTCCGCCAGAAAATGTTCGCCCATCCCAGCGAGGAGATTTTCGCCAATCTGCTCGATTACTACCGCATCCCCTGGGAATACGAGCCCCGCAGTTTTCCCATCGAGTGGGATGCCCAGGGCCGCGTCACCCTTGCGTTTACTCCGGATTTCTATCTGCCGGAGGTGGACCTGTACGTCGAGCTGACCACGATGAAGCAGTCGCTGGTGACCAAGAAGAACCGCAAAGTAAAGCGTCTCCGCGAACTGTACCCCGGCATCCAGATCCAGGTCTTCTACCAGAAGGACTTTGAGAACCTGGTGTTCAAGTACGGTCTCGCCGAGCGCCTGACGCCCGCCTGACCATGCCGCACGAAGCACTGCCGCCGGGCATCGAACGCGTGCTGTTCACCGAAGAGCAGATTGCGGTACGCATCCGCGAGGTGGGCGGAGAGATCAACGAGCGCTTCGCCGGACGGCCCTTCCTTAAGCTGATTGGCGTGTTGAAAGGATCGGTGTTCTTTCTGACGGAGTTGTCCCGCCACATCCGGATCCCGGTGAAGATCGATTTTCTCGCCATCTCCAGTTTCTCGTCCAAACCCGGAGCGCCCGGCCTGGTGCGCATCGCCAAGGATCTGGACGATCCGATTCACGACGAGGACGTCCTGCTGGTGGAAGACATCGTCGACACCGGCTTCACGCTGCGCTACCTGCTGCGCACGCTGGCCGGCCGCGGCCCGAATTCGCTGGCGGTGTGCACGTTCCTCGACCGCACCTCGAAGCGGATCGTGCAGGCGCCGGTCGACTTCCGCTGCTTCGAGATTCCCGACCGCTTTGTCATCGGCTACGGGCTGGACCACCACCAGTTGTACCGGAACCTGCCGTACGTGGCGGTGCTGAAGCCCGATTCCCCGCGGAGCTGACCGTGGCCTGCGCGTGGGTCCGCTGCTACGCGGAATTGAACGAGTTCCTCCCGCCGGCCATCCGCTACCAGAACTTCGCCTGGCGTTTCGACGTCAGTCCGGCGGTGAAGGCGCTGGTGGAAGGGCTGGGCATTCCCCACACCGAAGTGGACCTGATTCTCATCAATGGCGAGCCCGCGGGTTTCGCCCACCCGGTGCGCGACGGCGACCGGGTGGCGGTCTACCCCATGTTCGAGGCGATCGACATCACGCCCGTGGCGCGCCTGCGTCCCGCTCCCTTGCGCGTCACGCGTTTTGTGCTGGATGTCCATTTGGGCCGGCTGGCCGCCTATTTGCGCCTGGCCGGTTTCGACACGGTGTACGGGCCCGACTTCGCCGACGCCGAACTGGCCCGCATCTCGCGGGACGAGCGGCGGATTCTGTTGACCCGCGACAAGGGGCTGTTGATGCGCAACGCCGTCACGCACGGCTACCTCGTCCGGTCCTCCGCAAGCCGCGCGCAACTCAAGGAAGTGCTCGAGCGCTTCGACCTGCACGGAGCGGTAAAGCCGTTCCGGCGCTGCCTGCGCTGCAACCAGGAACTGCAAGCACTGGACCGAAACGCCGCGGCGGGCCGCGTTCCTCCCGCCATCTGGCGAAGATTCGTGGCGTTCCAGGAATGCCCCGGGTGCGGACGCGTCTTCTGGACGGGCGGCCACCATCAACATATGCTGGAACTGTTGCGGGACGCGCAAAGCCCCGGCTGAAGCCTGCGCGCCCCTCCCCGCGCGTTTCCTAACTGCACCCGCTGGTGCCGCCGCAGTTCCCACACTTATAACAGGAGCCGTTGCGGGTCATGATGGACCCGCACTCGGCGCACAGCGGAGCATCCTCCACCGCCACCGGGGCAGTGAAGGGCAGCGACTGCTGCGGATCCGGTTCCGTCGGACGCAGGGTCATGGTGTCGCCCACTTCGGTGAGCGCGTATTCCGGACCCAGGAACTTGGCCCCCATCCAGCGGAAGATGTAGTCCATGATCGACTTGGCGTAGGGAATCTGCGGATTCCCCGTCCAGCCGGAAGGCTCAAAGCGCACATGGCTGAATTTGTCGACCAGGAACTTGAGCGGCACTCCGTACTGCAAGGCGAAGCTGACCGAAGTGGCGAAACTGTCCATCAGGCCGGAGATGGTGGATCCTTCTTTGGCCATCTGGATAAACAGTTCGCCGGGAGTCCCGTCGTCGTAAAGCCCGACGGTGATGTAGCCTTCGTGGCCGGCGATCGAGAATTTGTGGGTCACCGAACGCCGCTCGTCCGGCAGTTTCCGCCGCACGGGCCGGTAGACGATCTTTTCAGTTACCGCGGTCTGGGTTGCGCCCGTGGCCGCCTTGGCGCCCTTGGACGTGCCGGAACTCAGCGGTTGCACCCGCTTGGAGTTGTCGCGGTAGATGGCCACCGCTTTCAGCCCCAGCTTCCAGGACTCGAGGTAGGCGTTCATGATGTCTTCGACCGTCGACTCCTCCGGCATGTTGATCGTCTTGGAGATCGCGCCGGAAATAAACGGCTGCACCGCCGCCATCATCCGCACGTGGCCCATATAGTGAATGGAGCGCACCCCGTTTTGCGGCCGGAAGCTGCAATCGAACACCGCCAGGTGTTCGGGCTTGAGGAAGGGCGCGCTTTCGATCGTTCCCGTCGCGTCGATGTGCGAAACGATCTGATCCACCTGCTCGGATTTGTAGCCCAGCTTGATCAGGGCCTGCGGCACCGTGTTGTTGACGATCTTGATGACGCCGCCGCCCACCAGTTTCTTGTACTTCACCAGCGCCAGGTCCGGTTCGATGCCGGTGGTGTCGCAATCCATCATGAAACCGATGGTGCCGGTGGGCGCGATGACGGTGACTTGCCCGTTCCGGTAGCCCGTCTGCTGCCCCATGACGAGCGCGTCGTCCCAGCACTTGCGGGCGTTCTCGAAGAGCGCGGAGGGAACGTTGGCGCGGCCGATCCGATACGCCGCTTCCCGGTGCATCCGGATCACCTCGAGAAACGGTTCCTCGTTGGGCGCGTACGCCGGGAACGGCCCCACGGCGCCCGCCACCCGCGCGCTGGTCAGGTACGCCTGTCCGCACATGATCGCGGTCAGCGCGCCCGCCCAGTCGCGGCCCTGGTCGCTGTCGTAGGGAATCCCCATCGACATCAATAGCGCCCCCAGATTGGCATAGCCCAAACCCAGGGGACGATAATCGTGCGAATTGCGCGCGATCTGCTCGGTAGGGTAACTGGCGTTATCCACGATGATCTCCTGCGCCAGAATCATCGTGTCCACCGCGTGCCGGTACGCCTCGACGTCAAACTGCCCGTCCGGCCCCACGAACTTCATCAGGTTCAGCGAAGCCAGGTTGCACGCCGAATCGTCCAGGAACATGTACTCCGAGCACGGGTTGGAAGCGTTGATGCGCGCCGTGTTCTTGCAGGGGTTCCAACGGTTGATCGTGGTGTCGAACTGCATGCCCGGATCGCCGCACTGATGCGTGGCCTCCGCGATCTGCCGCAGCAGTTCCCGCGCCTGGTAGCGGTGCACCGGTTGGCCGGTCACCACGGACTTGGTCCACCATTCCCGGTTGTCCGCCGCCGCCTGCATGAACTCGTCCGTAGCCCGGACGGAGTTGTTGGCGTTCTGGAAAAAGATCGAACTGTAGGCCTCGCCATCCAGCGATGCGTCATAGCCCGCGTCGATCAGGGTATGCGCCTTCTTCTCTTCCTTGGCCTTGCACCAGATGAATTTTTCAATGTCCGGGTGATCCGCGTTCAGGATCACCATCTTCGCCGCCCGGCGGGTCTTCCCGCCGGACTTGATGACGCCCGCGAACGCGTCGAAACCCTTCATAAACGACAAGGGGCCGGAGGCGCGGCCGCCACCCGAGAGCAGGGCGTTCTCTTCGCGCAGCGCGGACAGGTTCGATCCCGTCCCCGAGCCCCACTTGAACAACATGCCTTCCGTCTTCGCCAGGTCCAGAATCGACTCGAGCGAATCCTTCACCGAGACGATGAAGCATGCCGAGCACTGCGGCCTGCGGATTCCCGCCGCCAGCGCCTTCACCTCGCCAGCCTGCTGATCCCAATACCAGCCGTAGCCGCGCGCTTCCTTGACGCCCACGTTGAACCAGACCGGCGAGTTGAAGCACGCCTTCTGCGTCAACATCAGATGCGCCAGTTCCATCCGGAAGTTTTCGGCATCCTCGGGGGCGCGGAAATACCCGTCCGTCGCACCCCATTCGGTAATCGTATCGACTACCCGGTGAACCAGTTGCGCGATGCTGGTCTCGCGCTCGGGGCTCCCCAGTTTGCCATGAAAGTATTTGCTCGCCACGATGTTCGTGGCCGTCTGGGACCAATCGATGGGAACCTCGACGTCGCGCTGCTCGAAGATCACCGCGCCCTTGTCGTTGCCAATCGTCGCCGTGCGGGTCTCCCAAGTGACTTCGTCATAGGGGGTCTTGCCCTTCTCCAATTTCGCGGTGAAAAAGCGGGGGAACGACACGCCGGTGCGTTCCTCGCGCCGCAGATCCTTCTTCCCGGCGCCCAGGCGGGCGCTGAGGTCCACGGAAAGCTGGCCCATTTTTTCTGATAACTCCTCTGTTTAGAATGATCGAGGCAGGCGCTGCAACCTGGCATCTGTCACAACCGGCTTACATCCGGCAGTCACCCCGAAAGGATGCCCCAATATATAGTGCCCCGTCAAGAATTTTATCTATATACAGTGCTATCAGTTACAGAGGCCAGTTTCAGACCTATTTGTCTAAATTTCGCACTGGCAGCTAAGCTCATGGTAGTAAGAACTTTATATATACCTTGCCGTCGGACGGCGGCAGTCGATAGCGGTCCCGCCCGCCACCCCCATTCTGGCACGAATTCAGAGGCTCGGGATCAGGCTGCCTTGGGGAACGACTGAGAGGAAAGGATCTCGTCGATTTGTTGCTGGTGCCTCTTCTCGTGGAACGCCACGATGCGGAGGATACCCATCACGTTGTTGGCGCCGAGCACGGGGTGGGAGTAGCGCAAGCGCCGGAAATCGACGTCGGCGTTGTCCCGCAACAGGCGCGCGGTGGCGCAGACGGACTCGGCGAGTTCCGCCCGCAGTTGATCTACCGGCTTGTCCGCCTTTGGGCGGGCGATGGTGGGAGACTGCGCCTTGAAGAGCCGGATCGTCATCATGCGCTCGCGCACGAAGGGAGGAACGAACAGGTTCATCATCGTGAGCGGGATGTCCATGAGCCGTAGCAACTCCTTGGGAACAAACGGGGGAACCGTATCGATGTCCGCCAAGCCCTGCGAAAGCGAGGGGCGGCGCCCGGAGCGGTACAGGCCGATCAAACGGGCGATCATTTCCCGGTACAGGGTCTCGGAAATCAGCAGGTGTTCCAGGACTTCCGCGACGGACCAGGCTTGCGGGGAGGGACGGCGGCTCGCCTGCTCCGGCGTCAGGTGCGCGGTCTGGCGGAGTGTCGCCTCCCGGGTGGCTTCCAACAGGCGAAGGTTCGTTTCAAACATGCTTCATTGGATTCCGGCTGTCGCTGCCGGGAAAGAAAAACCGGCGCCGGTCAGGCGCCCGCGGGCGGGGCGGCCCCGCCGAGCGCCGCGTTCGCCTCGAGCACGGCGGCCAATCCGTGGATGACCGCCGCAATCCGGACCGCCGCGAGAATCGTCTCTTCCGGCAGTCCTTTCTCGCGCACCACCCGTTCGTGCGCCTGCGCGCACGCCTGGCAGTTGTTAATGGCGGAGACCGCCGCGCACCACAACTCGAAGTCGACCGGATCGGAGCCATGGGTGCGAATAGCGTTCATCCGCAGCCGCGCGGGGATGGTCCGGTACTTTTCGTGGTCCACCAGGTGCAGAAAGCGGTAATACACGTTGTTCATGCCCATGATGGCGGCGGCGGCCCCGGCCGCTTGAAAGGCGGCCGGGGTCAACTGCTGCCGCGCCTCCTGGGCGATCGCCGCCAGCAACTCCTTGTTGCGGCAGGCGATGGCGCACGCCAGCGCCGTTCCCCACGCTTGCTGCGGGGTCAGTTCGGTCTGGCGGAGCACGTTGGACAGATTCAGCTTCAGGTCCTTGGCAAAATCCGGCGCCGAATCCAGGAGGGCCTCGATGGTCATGCGGTTAAACCTTGAGGGTTTCCTGACCCTTCTCCCAGTTGCACGGACACAGCTCGTCGGTTTGCAGGGCGTCCAACACCCGCAGCACTTCCTTGGTATTGCGCCCCACCGACAGGTCCGTCACCATGACGAAGCGAATGACGTTGTCAGGGTCGACCAGAAAAACCGCCCGCTGGCAGACGCCCGCGGCCGGATCCAGGATTCCGAGCGCGCTGGACAGCTCGTGCTTGATGTCGGCCAACATCGGGAACGGCAGGTCTCTCAGCTCCGCATGGTCCCTGCGCCAGGCCAAGTGCACGAAGTGCGAGTCGGTGCTGCCGCCCACGATCTGGCAATCGCGGTCGGCGAACTCCTTGTTCATCCGCCCGAACTCGGCGATCTCCGTAGGGCAGACGAAGGTGAAATCCATTGGCCAGAAGAAGTAACACTTCCACTTGCCGGGGTAGCTGTCGCCGGTGATGTCGGCGAACTCTTTGCCCTTCTCCAGGCTGACGGTGGCCTTGAGCGAAAAGGCCGGGAACTTTTGTCCAACTCCTAGCATGTTGCGATGTCTCCTTATTGTTTGGTTGCAGTGTACGAACCCGGTACGCCCCCGGGGCGCGGCGCGCCGGCGCAACGGCGGCAGAACCCGCGAAAGATCACCTCGATCTCCCGCACCGTCCCGCCGCTCCGTGCGCGGCGGCGAAGGGCCGGGGGCAGTTCAAACCATTCCACATCCTCGATGCCGCCGCAAGCGTCGCAGACGAAATGATGATGGCGCTCGAGCCGGGCGTCGAACCGGGCGGCGGCCCCGTCGGCAGCCAGCTCCCGCACCAGCCCGCCCCGCACCAGCGCGCGCAGCGTGTTGTACACGGTGGCCCGGGAAAGGCGGGGATGGGCGCGGTTGACGGCCTGGAAAATCTCGTCGGCGGTGGCGTGGACCCGGCGGCCCGCGAGAAAGGCGAGCACGTCATAGCGCTGCGGCGTCAGCCGCAGACCCGCCTGCCGCAACGCCCGGGCGATTTCGGGTTGCCCCGCCATACTTCCTAGAGTAAGTCTAATTTTAGATTTCGTCAAATCACGCCGGTCAGCGGGCCAGGGCCAGCCGCGCGCCGCGCCGCGGCTTGTCCCCCTCCGGCGCCAGTTCCGCGATCGAGTTGACCACCCGCGTCGGACGGAAAGGATACTGGTCCAGGCTCTCGCGCGTGGCCGACCCGGTCAGCACCAGGATGCTGCGGAACCCCAGGTCGGTCGCCCCCCGGATGTCGGTTTCCATCGTGTCGCCGATCATGATGACCTCGTCCGTCCGGAGGCCAATCATTTTGCGCGCGGCGCGCATCATGAACGGGTTCGGCTTGCCAACGTGATACGCCCGCCGGCCGGTGGCCGCTTCGAGCAGGGCGACGATGGCGCCGCAACCCGGCCGCGGGCCCGAGTCGGTGGGGCACCAGGTATCGGCGTTGGTCGAGATCAGCCCCGCGCCCCCGGCCACCAGGCGATGGGCTGTCTCCACCATTTCGAAATTCAAAGTGCGGCCTTCGCCCACGATGACAAAGTCCGGCCGCTCGCGGCTGATCGCGTAGTTCACCTCCGCCAGCGCCGTCAATAAACCGCCCTCCCCAATGACGAAGGCGGTGCCCCCCGGCCGCTGCTGATGGACGAATTGAGCCGTCGCCATGGCGGAGGTGTACACGTGTTCCGGCGTGGTCTCGATGCCGAATTTCTTTAGTTTCACGGCCACGTCCAGCGGCGTATAAGCAGAGTTGTTTGTCAGAAATAGATGGGGAATCTGCTGCTGCTGCAAGTAGCGCAGGAATTCCGCGGCGCCCGGAATGGCTTCGGACCCACGGTATATCACTCCATCCATATCGATCAAATAGCCTTCTGGCATACCTTCTCTTCCCCCTTCCAACGTATCAGGAAACCAGTGACGAGCCGATGACAATTCTGGCAAATCCGTGGCCGTTCACAATTGTCTTCAGGGAACCAGCGCAGGCCCACAAACGCGAGGTGAGCGACAGATGTGGAGAAAAACCCCGGGGAGATCGAAGCCCGGGCTTTGCATTACTTCTGAGGATACCATGAATCGCGAACGAATATACTCCCCCGGGACCGGCGTCCGCTCCAGTCTTACCCGCCGGAAAGTTCCCGCAAATCGTCCACCCAATAATCCGGCGCGAACCGCGCGAGATCTTCCCGCTTGCCGTAGCCGTACGTGACGGCGCAAATCCGTATGCCCGCACGGCGTCCCGCTTCCATATCGCTGGCCGAATCGCCCACCATCAACGTCTCCGCCGGATCGCCGGCGAGCCCCTCGAGAGCGCGGAAGATGACATCGGGCGCAGGTTTGCTGGGAAATCCATCCGTGCCTTGGATGTGATGGAAATAGGGCAGCAGGCCGAATTTCTCGAGGACGGCGCGGGTGGTTGGGGTTCCCTTGGTGGTAGCGGTCGCCTTGAAACCGCCCAGGGCGCGCAAGCCTTCCTCGACGCCCGGGTAGACCGAGGTTTGCGCGTGGTTGCGGGCCAGGTAAAACTGCCGGTACCGCGCAATCATTTCCTCGATCTGCGCGGGCGGCGCGCCGGGAAGCAGGTCGCCGAAGGTGTCCAGCAGGTGCCGGCCGATGTACCCCCGCAGCCGATCGAACGCGACGTCCGGCTGGGCCGTGTCCTCCAGCACCTGAGAAATGGCCCCGCAAATATCCGGAGCGGAATCGAGCAGGGTCCCGTCGATGTCGAACAGGTAGTAGCGGAACGGCGGGATCACGCCGGCTGCGGCCGCTCCCCGTCGGCCAGGCCGGGCACGCGGAGGCCGCTCTCCGGCCGGATCACCTGTTGCGTGTCTTCCTTGCCAGGCAGCTTGCCGCCCGCGGGCTGGGCGACGTTCTCACCTTTCATGAGGGCGATCACCTCGCCGCCGTCCAAGACCTCGCGCTCGAGCAGCGCCTCGGCCACCTGAATCAAGGCTTCCCGCTTTTCTTCCAGCACGGCGCGCGCCCTGTCGTAGGCGCGCTGGACGATCGCGCGCACCTCCGCGTCGATGCGGATCGCAGTTTCTTCCGAGTAATCCCGGTGCTGGGCGATCTCCCGGCCGAGGAAGATCTGCTCCTCTTTCTTGCCGAAGCTCAGGGGCCCCAGGTCGCTCATGCCCCACTCACAGACCATGCGCCGCGCCAGGTCGGTCGCGCGCTCGATGTCGTTGCCGGCGCCGGTGGTCAATTGGTTCATGAACATCTCCTCGGCGATGCGGCCCGCCATCAGGATGGACAACTGGTCCTCCAGATACGCCTTGGAGTAGGAGTGCTTGTCGTCGAGCGGCAATTGCATGGTGAGACCGAGCGCCATGCCCCGGGGAATGATGGTGACCTTATGGAGCGGGTCGGCGTTCGGCAGCGCCACGGCCACCAGCGCATGGCCGGCTTCGTGATAGGCGGTGCTCCGCTTCTCGGCGTCCGACAGCAGCATCGACTTGCGCTCCACGCCCATTAACACTTTGTCCTTAGCCGTTTCGAAGTCCGCCATGGCGACCACCTTGCGGTTCTGGCGGGCCGCGTTCAGGGCGGCCTCGTTCACCAGGTTGGCCAAGTCGGCGCCCGCCATGCCGGGCGTCCCCCGCGCGATCACCGACAGGTCGACATCGTCGGAGAGGGGAATTTTTTTGGTGTGCACCTTGAGAATCGCCTCCCGCCCGCCCACATCGGGCCGGCCGACCACCACGCGCCGGTCGAAGCGGCCCGGCCGCAGCAGCGCGGGGTCTAATACATCCGGCCGGTTGGTCGCCGCCACCAGGATCACGCCTTCGTTGGATTCAAACCCGTCCATCTCGACCAGCAACTGGTTCAGGGTCTGCTCGCGCTCATCGTGGCCGCCGCCCAGACCCGCGCCCCGATGCCGGCCCACCGCATCGATCTCATCGATGAAAATGATGCAGGGAGCATTCTTCTTGCCCTGCTCGAACAGGTCGCGGACGCGGCTGGCGCCGACGCCCACGAACATTTCCACAAAATCCGAACCGGAGATCGAAAAGAACGGCACGCTGGCTTCGCCCGCAATCGCCCTCGCCAGCAGCGTCTTGCCGGTGCCGGGCGACCCAATCAGCAACACACCTTTGGGAATCCGGCCGCCCAACTTCTGAAATTTTTGCGGCTCGCGCAGGAACTCAATGATCTCTTGCAGCTCTTCCTTGGCTTCGTCCGCGCCGGCGACGTCCTTGAACGTCACCTTCTTCTGCTGGGTCGAGTGCAGGCGGGCCCGGCTCTTGCCGAAGCTCAACGCCTTGTTCCCGCCGCTCTGCATCTGGCGCATCATGAAAATCCAAAACGCCAGCAACAAAATAAACGGAGACGCATTGATCAACAGCGAAATCCAGCCGCCGCCCGTGTTCTCCTTGATGTCGATTTCTACTTTACGTTCCCGCAGCTCTTTGTAGATATCGGGATAGCCGGCGGGGATAGTGCTGCGCAAATCGGAGGTGCCGTCGGCAAACTGGCCCTTCACCTCAACGCCGTTGGTGATCGTTACCTTCTTGACGCGGTCGTTTTCCACCGCCTCCATGAACTGGGTGAAGGTGAGGGTTTTTTCTGGACGCGTCTTACTGGACTTCATCACCTGCCACATCAACAGGGCAAGGCAGGCTAAGACGACCCAGAAAATCCCGGTCTTAATATTTGAAATCACTACGAAACCTCCGTTTCGCCAGCGGCCGGAAGGTCCGGGGCGGTTCGCCCGGAAACCGGCTCCTCCCAGATTTTGAGGACTTTCGCGCTTTCCGGCGAAGCGCAACAGCCCGCTTCCGGACCAAAGCGGCGACTCCACACAACGACTGGTCCGGCGGTGACGACTGGCCAGGAGCGCCGCTCCCAAAGCGGCACCCGGAATTCCTGAAAAAGCGCCTTGATCTTGCTCGCCGCAGACCGGCCGGCGGGCTGATACTGGTCGCCGGGTCTCCAATTGCGAACCACCAGAGGCCGCCTGAGACGAAACCAGTCCAACCTACCCACGCCATCATTATAGACGCAATCGCCGGCAGGCTCGGATTCAGTAAGTTCCACCCGGAGCACCCAGCCGCCGGGCAGCGGCGTCCGGCCGGACTCGGGCAGGGGGAAGCAAAAATCCCTGCTTTGCGGAGGTTCCGGTCTGGCGAAGCGCATCCAGGAGAAGGAGCGGACCACATCGAGGCCAGGAGCCTGCATGCGGTCATGCCCATCCGCGCGTTCGGCCATGGCGACGATCCGGTCGACATGCTCCAACGTCAGACCCCGCAGGTCGCCCTTGATTTGCCCGGCGGCGGCGCGCGCCAGCCGCCGTGCGGCGGCCCGGGGCAGCCCGGTGAGGACTGCGACCGGCAGGATGCGCCCGCCCGCCGCGTCCCGCGCAACATGGGCCAGCGCTGTGCGCAGGTACCCGGCCCAGAATTCCTCCTCCTCGCGAGCCCAGTCCGCAGTGCGCGCCAGCGTCTCCTCGAGCGAGGGGTTCTCGGCGCTAAGTTCGGGAAGCCAGCGGCGCCGGATCCGGTTGCGGGCGAACGCTTCGCTCTGATTGGACGAATCCTCCCGCCAAGGCAGTTGTCTTTCCGTCAAATAGGCCAGGACCTGGGCCCGCGAGACGTCGAGGAAAGGACGTACAATGCAGTCCGAGGTCACCGGGCGGATCCCGGCCAGTCCGGCCGTGCCGCTACCCCGCAGCAGGCGGAACAACACGGTTTCGGCTTGATCCGAGCGCGTGTGCCCGGTCGCCACGCGGTCTACCTCTCCGGCGCGCAGCAGGCGGCGGAAGAAATCGAGACGGCTCAGGCGGGCGGCCTCCTCAAGATTCCGGTCCGGGGGCACGGGCCGGCGCTCCACCCGCAGCGGGATTCCGTAGCGGCGCGCCTGTGCCTCTACAAATCGTTGATCTTGCTCGCTTTCTTCCCCGCGGAGCAAGTGATTGACATGGAGGATCTGCAAAGACCACCGCCAGCCGGCGGCCAGTCCGGCCATGACGTCGACTAACGCCATCGAGTCGGCGCCGCCTGAAACGGCAAGTCCGACGGTTTGCCCCGGCTCCAGCATCCGATGACGGCGGATTGTCTCTTCCACCACTTCCCGCATCTGCACCTCCGATTCTATCGGCTGGGCGAGGTATACTGTAAGGTCGGTTTGCCTCGCAGGCCGTTCCAGGCATTTCCTAAAGCCCTGTTCCCAAGGAGACCGTATTGTCCCCGACCGTGGATGACCGCGCCGCCAAAGTGAAACTCTTGCTCATGGATGTGGATGGCGTCATGACCGACGGCCGCCTGTTCAACCTCCCCGGGCCGGACGGCCAGATGGTGGAGACGAAGGGTTTCGATTCGCAGGACGGAATTGCTCTGCAATGGCTGAATTGGAAAGGCATCCGGACGGGGGTCATCAGCGGGCGGGTCTCGCCGGCGACCGCCGAACGGTGCCGCCAAGTCAAGATGAGCTATGTCTACCAGGGTCATATCGACAAGATCCCCATCCTGGAAGAGATCCTGGCCGACGCCGGCATTTCCGCAGAGGAGGTTGGCTACATCGGCGACGACCTTACGGACGTGGTGGTGATGCATCGGGTGGGCTTCGCGGTGGCCACCGCCAATGCCCGGCCGGAAGTGAAGGCCGAGGCGCATTATGTCACGGCGTCGCCGGGGGGAAGCGGGGCGGTGCGCGACGCGATTGAGTTCATTCTCAAGGCGAAGGGTCTCTGGCGGGAGATCCTCGCCAAGTACGAGATTGGCGGCCGGGCCGACTGAGATCCGCGCCGGCCTCCGCGCCGGGCCGCCATTGCCTGACCTGCTAAAGGGCTGCTGATTCCGGCCGATAGCTGGAAAATGGGGGCTGAAATAGCCCCCGCGCACCCATGTTCGCAATCATCGGCGTCTTGGTCGTGTTCGGGGCGGTCATTGGCGGATACCTGCTCGAACACGGCAATCTCCATGTTCTGTTTCAACCCGCCGAGTTGGTTATCATCGGCGGCGCCGCCCTCGGCACGCTCTTCATCGCCAACCCGCTGAAAACCATCCTCTCCCTGCTTAAGGGAATTACAGGCGTCCTGGCGGGGAGCAAATTCAACAAGGCGTTTTACCTGGAAACCCTGAAGCTGCTGAACGATTTGTTTCTCACCGCGCGCAAGAACGGACTGGCGAAACTCGAAGCCGACGTCGAAGAACCGGAAAAGAGCCAGGTGTTTTCCAAATATCCGAAGTTCCTGAAGAATCATCACGCCCTGCACTTCGTGTGCGACACCTTGCGGATGTCGATCACCGGCGGCGTGGGGAATTTCGAACTCGACCAGATGATGGAAGCGGATATTGAAGTCCATCATCATGAGGCCAGTGAGCCGGTCGCCGCGCTGACGGCGGTGGCGGATTCGTTGCCCGGCTTGGGCATTGTGGCGGCAGTGCTGGGCGTGGTGATTACGATGGGGGCGATCGGCGGCCCGCCGGAAGAAATCGGCCACAAGGTCGCGGCCGCCCTGGTGGGCACCTTTCTCGGCATTCTGCTTTGCTATGGCCTGTTTGGTCCCCTATCGTCGAATATGAGCAAGATCAATGAAGCGGAATCGCAATACTACCAGGTGCTGCGGCAGGGATTGATCTCCTTCGTAAAGGGCTGTGCGCCGATTCTGGCGCTGGAGTTCGCGCGGCGCGCGATTCCCCACCACGTCCGGCCTTCGTTCAAAGAAATGGAAGGGGCCATCAAGGGCGGCGGCGGAGGTGGCGCATGAGCGACGCCGAGCGCCCGGCGCCCATCATCGTCGTCAAGAAAAAGGGCGGCCATCACGGCCACCACGGGGGCGCCTGGAAAGTGGCTTATGCCGACTTTGTCACCGCGATGATGGCGTTGTTCATCGTCTTATGGTTGCTGTCGAGCGACGAGAAAGTGAAAAAAGCGGTCGGTGGCTATTTTCAGGACCCGCTCGGGCACGGTAAACTCATGGGCTCCACCCTCGCCGGCGCCGGCGAAGGCATTCTGATTCACCGCGACGATATGGGCAAACTGAAGGAGGTAATCGAAAACGCCATTCGCCAAATCCCCAAAATCGAGGCGATCCGGGACCAGGTCAAAATTACGGTGACCGGCGAAGGATTGCGGATCGAATTGCTGGAAAACGAGACGGGCACCTTTTTCGAAAGCGGCCGGCCCGACCCCAGCCCGCAGGGGCAGGAAATCCTCAAATTGCTCGCCAAGCAACTCGGCGCTCTTCCAAACTCGCTGTTGATCGAAGGCCACACGGACGCCAGGCCGTACGCTTCCACCAACGGGTACACCAACTGGGAACTGTCCGTAGACCGGGCCAACGCGGCGCGCCGCCTGATGGAAAGCGACGGACTGCGTCCCGGCCAGGTAGCCCAAGTCCGGGGGTTCGCCGACCGCTCCCTGCGGGACGCCAAAAACCCCGAGCACGCCTCCAACCGCAGGATCTCCGTCATCGTCAAGTATCAGGAAGCCGACCTGGAGACGGCCCTCAAGAATCACGCGGAAGCGTCCGCTTCCAAAGAGGAACAGCCCACCACGTCTTCGGCAGCCCCTTCTTCGCCGGCCGCCGGACACTGACGAATCCACAGGCTTCACTTTCCCAACAGAAAACGCCGGAGGAACTCGACCGTCCCCACGCCGTGGATCTTGTGCGGTCCGTTGAAATACTCGATCCGCGTGCGTTCGCCCAGCCCCATCTCGTCGTAAAGGCGTTGGACGCGCGCATATTCCCATGCCACCATTTCGTCGATGCCTACGCCGTCGCGATGGCCCCGCTCCACCATGAACGGGCGCGGAAAAATCATCCAGGCCATCTCCGCATGGCTCGCCACGCTGCCCAAGTCGAATTCGGGCATCTCGTATTCCCCGGTAAACAGATACGAGAACCCGATATCGACCGAGGACAGCTTCCCCACCCATTCGTTGAAATCTCCCGAACAGATCGAGAGGGCGAACCGCTCGTCGAGCGCCGGAATCCGCAGCGCGGTCTTTCCGCCATAGGAAAGCCCGTAGTAGCCGATCCGCCGCGGATCCACCCAAGGCAGCGATTGGATCCAATCCAGCGTGCGCTGCGTCTGCGCCCAGATATACGAATAGATCGTCAGCTTCAGCGGATTGCCGATTCGCCAGGCCTGCCGGAACGGAGACAGGTAGGGGTTCTGCGGCGCAAACACCACAAAGCCCTCCTCGGCCAATTTCGAACCGATGTTGCTGTAGTACTGATAGTCGCGCGGACCTGTGATCGCCTCTTCCGGCCGGATTCCGAACATCGACTGGGCGCGGCCTTCCAGGCCATGCTGGACGTACACCACGGGCCGGCGCTCGCCCGGGGCGATGTTCTTCGGCACCAGCAGCACCCCGTAAGCGAATACCTCCGGATATACGTCGAGCGTCACCTCGTAACCGTCCCACTTCTCGGCGCGGTAGCTCAGCCGGGTGCGCGGGTTGGGAGGAACGGAGGGAGGCGGCGGCACGCCGATCACTTCCTCTTGAAACAGCCGCCGCATCGGCTCGGAAGTGGCTCGAAAGCGCTCAGGGGTTTCGAAGCTGGCCTTTCCCCAGCGCGCATCGCGCACCGTCATGGACTGCCGGACCAGCCGCTGCGTGTGGTGGACCAGTTCGTCGAACTGGCGGCGGCGGCGGTCCACCGGGCCGAGCGCCGGCGCGGGCGGGAAGGTGGCGGGCGGAGGCACGCGCAGAGCATCGAGAAAAGGGCCCGTGGCGTCCGCATGGACGGAAATCCAGGCGCCCAGGGCCCGGGCCCGCTCGGCTTCTGCGCGCGCCTGCTCGCCGCGCGGCGACCGCAACTCTCCGGGCGCGCCGCCCTGCCGCGCGGGGTCGGCTTCGGAAGGTTCTTTCCCCTCGGGGCCGGCGGCCGTCTCTACCAGAATCCGGCGGGGAGACGCCAGCGCGGCGATTTCGGCGTCGCCAAAGTCTTTCAGCAGCCCCCACACATTGCGGTAAATCGGCTCCTGCCAAAGATCCTGCCGCGAGGTGAAATAGCCAGAGACCACCGCTGCGTCCACCCGCACGTCCAGCGCGGCGGCGTACAGCGCCAGCAGTCCGCCTTCCCCAAAGCCCCAAATGCCGATCGGCGCCTTGGTCTGCTGCGCGAACCAGTCCACCGCGGCCAACGCCTTCTGCACTTCGTAGCCGATGATGTGCCGCCCTACCGGGTACGCCATCCGGTAGATAAATTCCCGGTGGCTTTGGTTGGTGAAGCGGAAGCGGGGATTGCCCGACCAGGTGTTTTTGCGGTCGGTCAGCACCGGCGCGAGCACCTCGACGCCGGCGTGCGCCAGTTTCCAGGCGATGGCGAGCTGCTCGGGATCCTGGTCGGCGTCCGGCAGCGCCACCACGCGCGCCGCCACGCGGCCTTTGGGACGAAACCGCAATCCCTCGCCATGCACGCCTTCCCAAACGGGCCAGCGCACCGCGGTGACTTCGACGCGGTCCGAGTCATACCGCACGGCCGGCTCGGCGGTGGTCCCCACCAGCTCCAGCACGGAAAAGGGCGCGCGGGCATCGGCCGCGCCAATGATGGTGCGCAAACCTTCCGGGGTGGGTTTGCGTTTCGCCACCGCCTCGGCGTTCAAACGGTGAAGATGGACAAAGATGCCTTGCACCATGGCCGCCGCCAGGTCTCCGGTTTGTTCGAGCGGCCGGGTGCCCGGCAGGGACTGAGCGGCCAGCGTGCAGACGCCAAGCAAGGGAAGCATTCCGCGCATAGGGATCGATCCGCGTCGATGCTATCAGAAACCAGGCGCCCCGCGCCGGAGCGCGAAAGCCGGATACAATCGGGGCAAAGTGGCCATCGCAATCGCTTCGCTGCTCCAGGAGAGCAATACGTTTTCCCCCGTCTACACGCGGTACGAGGATTTCTCGCCGGTGTTCGGCCAGGCGGCTCTCGACCGCCACGCCGGCAAACTGACGGAGATGGGCGGTTTCATCGACGTGCTGACCCGCGCGCGGAAGACAATCGCGCCCGTGGGCGCCGGGTGGGCCATCACGGCGAACCGCCTGCGGCGCGGCGACTTCCACCGGTTGATGGAGGACTACAGCCGCGCGCTGGCCGCCGTGCCGAAGCCCGAAGCCATACTGCTCGCCATGCACGGGGCGCAGACCGCCGAAGGCGAGGACGATGTCGAAGGCCATCTGCTGAGCCGCTTCCGCAAGATCGTTGGTCCGGAGGCGCCGATTGTGCTTACGCTGGATCTGCACGCCAATGTGACCGCCGCCATGGTCCGTCTGGCCACCGCCATTTGCGGCTATCACACTTACCCGCACGTCGACATGTTCGAAACCGGCCAGAAAGCAGCCCGTTTGCTGTTGCGCATTCTTCGCAACGAAGTCAGGCCGGTCATGCGCTGGCGCAAACTGCCGCTGATCGTGAATGCGGAAAATCAGCAGACCGGGCGCGGTCCCGCGCACACGTTGTTCTCGCGCGCCCAGCAACTCGAGCGCGCGGGCCGCGCGGAAGCCGTGTCCATCTTCCCCGTGCAGCCTTGGCTGGACATCCGGGAGATGGGCTCGGCGGTGGTGGCCGTCACCCACGGCGACGCGCGCGCCGCGGACCGCACGGCCGCGCGGCTGGCGCAGAGATTCTGGGACCTCCGCCGCAAGTTCGAACCGCACTTGCTTCCCGCCAAGGAAGCCATTGCTCAAGCGCTCCGGATCAAGGGCGGGCCGGTTGTGCTGGCTGAATCGTCCGACAGCACCGGTTCGGGGTCGCCGGGAGATTCGACCGGCGTCCTCAAACACCTCCTCGGCGCGCCGCTGAGCGGGCCGGCGGCCATCTTCCTGGTCGACCCGGCCGCGGTCCGCGCCCTGCGGGCGGCGGGCGTCGGCGCCACCGTCAGCCTGAAAATCGGCGGCGCGTTCGACCGCAAGCACTCGCGGCCGGTGCCGGTGAAAGGCCGCGTGCGCCTGCTCTCCGACGGCCGCTGGACCGCGCGGGCGCGTGGTTACAACACGGGCATCGAAACGGATATGGGCGGCGCCGCCGTCCTGGAAACCGGCCTCCACGGCCTGGTCCGCGTGCTGATCGCCGAACGTTCCGCCATGACGGTCGACCCGGAATTGTTTCGCAGCCACGGCATCGACCCGGCGCATTGCCAGATCGTGGTGGTCAAATCGCCGAACGGCTTTCGCGCGGCCTATGAACCGCTGGCCAAAAAGATCTTCCTGGTGGATACGTCGGGCGTCAGTACGGCGCGCCTCACCCAACTGCCCTGGAAGCGGATCGGCCGCCCCATCTACCCGCTCGACCCCGATCTGGAGTACCGGGCGTGAGCGGCGCCGCCCGGCCAACACGCGTCCGCTACGGCATCGTGCTGCTGGCGCTGCTGATGAACGTGATCTGTTACACCGATCGCGTCGCGATCGCCGTAGCGGCGCCGGAGATTCGCAGCGAGTTTGCCTTTAATCCCTCGCAAATGGGGCTGGTGTTTAGTATTTTCAGCCTGTCCTATGCGCTGGGGCAGGCGCCGTGGGGCGCGCTGGCCGACCGGCTCGGCGCAAGGGGTCTGGTGGCGGGCGCCATCCTGGCGTGGTCGGCGTTCACGGCGCTGACGGGCGCCGCCTGGGGCTTTGCCTCGATGCTGGTGATCCGTTTTCTCTTCGGCGCGCTGGAGGCGGCGCTCGCTCCGTCGATCGCAGTCGCCTTTACCCGGTGGGTCCCGGTGGTGGAACGTTCCACCGCGTTTGGCGCGTTTCTGAGCGGGGGACGGCTGGGCGCGGCCGTGACGCCGCCCGTGGCGGCTTTCCTGATGCTCCGCGTCGGCTGGCGCTGGCTGTTTGCCGTCTTTGGCTTGCTGGGCGTGGGCGCGGCGGCGGTCTGGTATCGCGTTTACCGGCACGATCCGGCGCGGCACCCCAGGGTCAACGCCGCGGAACTGGAGATCATCCGCCGCGGCGTCGCGGGCAGCGAACAGAAACCTCTAGCCGATCCGGGGTGGGGCCGCATCCTGCGCTCGCGCCGGTTGTGGTGCCTGCTGGCGGTGGTGTTCGCCAGCACGTTCCTGTGGCAGTTCTACATCACCTGGTTTCCGACTTACCTGACCGAGGCCCGCGGCCTTCCCCTGCAAGAGGCTTCTTTTTACGCCGGCTTGCCGTTCCTGTTCGGAGTGCTGGCCGCCTGGACCGGAGGACTGGCCACCGACTATCTCAGCCGCCGCTTCGACGAGCGCCGCGGCCGCCTGTACCTGGGCTCGGCGGCGCTGGTGTGCACCGCCGCCTTGATGCTGGCAGGCATTCTGACGCCCCGCCCCCGCCTGGCCGCGGTCCTGATGGCGGTGGCGGCGTTCTTCGTGGATTTGTATCTGGGGGCGTGCTGGGTCTCGGCGGTCGACATCGGCGGCCGTTCCGGCGGCGCGGTGGCCGGTCTGATGAACGGCTCGTCCAACGCGGCCGGTTTTGCGTCTCCGGCCCTGATGGGTTGGGTGTTGCACACCTGGAAGGACTGGAACGCCGTCCTGCTGGCGGGCGTCGCCAGCACCCTGGCCGGCGCGGCGCTCTGGGCCGGCGTGCATCCCAGGACCGCGCCCGCAGACCCGCGCCAGCCGTGAGCGCGCGCAGGGTACGCCCCGGGCAGTTTGCCTACAGGCGCCGCTTCAGAAACGAGCAGATATGGTATCCGTCCAGGAACTTGAACGGCGTCTCACCCATGGTGTAATGCCCGCAGGGCAGTTCCACCACGCAGTGGTCGGCGCCGGAGGCTGCGATCCGGCGCAACACGTCGCGCGACAACTCGGGAATGAACGTGGTGTCGTAGCGCGTGTAGATGAAGAGCGATTTCTTCGGGAGCTTGCCGTAACGCTCAATGTAGCTGACCGGGCTGATCGCCAGCCATACCTCCCGCAACCGCTCCCGGTCGATGGCGCCTTCCAGGCTCTGGCGGATGTGGCGGGTGGACAGCCCCGTCCAGACCACGTCGCCGAACGTGGTGGAACAGTGGTTGTAGACGTTCACCACCGGACGCGGATCGTGGGCGCTTACCAGGAACGCGTAACACGAGCCCAGGCTGGTTCCCACCAAGCCGAGGCGCTCGAAGCCCTGCGCTTCCAGCCAGTCGAAACAACACCGTACGTCGATCACCGCCTGGCGGGTCGCGTCGATGGTCCGCGCGATATTCGCCGAGACGGCGTAGTCGGCGCGCTGCAACTCGGCGGGCATCCGGCTGTCGTGATACGGCAAGGAAATCCGCAAGGCGGAAATCCCCAGCATTTGCAGTCCCTTGCACAAGCCCACGTGCTGCTGCGCATGCGAATTCCAATGCGGCAGCACCACCACCGCCTTGCGGGAGTTCTTCGCCGGGAACCAGTGCGCGTAGACCGTGTTGTTTTCGTGGAACGGAGTGCGCACCGGGGAGGTGAACTCGAGGAACCGTCCGTGCTCATAAGTGCGGAGGTGGAAATCGCGCGGCGGTGTATAGCCGAAGAACTCGTCGCTCGTGCGGATCGCCTCCCGGTTCAACGCGCGCAGGTACTCCTCGGGCTGGTGTCCGTTCAGGGGCAGACGCCGCGCGCAAGGCCACCCCGCGGTCCATTCCAGCCCCCACTCAAAAGGGCGCACCACGCGATTGGTCGCGCGAAAGCAAAGCCGGTTCTCCCATTCCAGCACCCAACGGCCGTAGGCTTCCCACATGTCCCAAACAACGAATCATTTTAACAGCGGTATCCTGAGGAAATTGGAGTTTGGATCGCGTGACGCTTCTTCGATGGTTGCTGTGCGGTATGGGCGCGCTTGCCGCATGGGCCCAGCAGGTGCCCGTGCGGGAAGTGACGCTGGACAATGGCATGAAGTTCCTGTTCGTGCAGCGAAAAGGCGCGCCGAACATCGCCGCGGGCTGGGTGGCGAAGGTCGGCTCCGTGCATGAGCGCCCCGGCATCACCGGCACAGCGCACCTTTTCGAGCACATGATGTTCAAGGGCACCCGGACGATCGGCTCCCGGAACATTGAAGAGGACCTGCGGATCAACGTCCAGCTTGACCAGGTGAAGGCGGAATTGCGCAAGGAAGAACAGGAACTGGCGCGCAGGCTGCGGCTGGGGCTCATCGCGAACGCCAAGGACCCCGCCGTGCGCAGCGAGCGCCACCGGCAGTTGCTGGCCGAATTCGACAAGCTGAACGCCCGGCAGAAGGAACTGCTGGTGAAGAACGAGTTCGACCGCATTTACACCAGCGCGGGCGCCAGCGGGCTGAATGCCGGCACCGCGCACGACTTCACGATTTACTTCATCCAGGTGCCCGCCAATAAGCTCGAGCTGTGGTTCTGGATGGAGTCCGACCGGCTGCTGAATCCGGTGTTCCGCGAGTTCTATTCCGAACGCGACGTGGTGCACGAAGAACGGCGGCTGCGCGTGGATTCGACGCCGACCGGCAAGCAGCGCGAGGAGTTCGACGCGATGTTCTGGAAGTCTTCTCCCTACGGCTGGCCGGTGATCGGATGGCCCAGTGACCTGGAGGGCATCACGCGCGAGGAGGCCACGGCCTTCTTCGGCACCTATTATGCGCCGAATAACCTGACGGCGTGCCTGGTGGGCGATTTCGACGAGGAACAGGCCGTAGCCTGGGCGAAGAAATACTTCGGCCGGCTGCGCCGCGGCGCGCGGGAGCCCGAACCGGTGCGCACGGTCGAGGAAGCGCAGCATGGCGAGCGGCGCCTGACCGCTTACGCAGAAACGGTCCCCACCGTGGTCATCCGCTATCACACGGTGGCGGACGGGCACAAGGACGACTACCCGCTTTCGGTGCTGGCCTATCTGCTCAGCGGGCGGACCGGACGGCTGTACAAGTCGCTCGTGCTGGAGCAGCAACTGGCCAACTCGGCGTCCGCCGAGCAGAATACGTACAAGTACGAAGGGTTCTTTCAGCTCAGCGCGGTCGCCAAACCCGGCAGGACGCTGGAGGCGGTGGAGCAGGCGCTCTACCAGGAGATCGAGAAGCTGCAAAAAGAGCTCGCGCCGGAGCGTGAGTTGCAAAAAATCAAGAACCAACTGGCGGCGTCGAAATTCCGCCGGCTGCAATCGGATTTCTTCCTGATGCAGCAACTGCTGGTGGCGGAAGCCAGCCGCGGCTGGCAGTCCATCAACACCGATCCGCCGCTGCTGGACGCGGTGACCGCGGAGGATGTCCGGCGGGTCGCCCGGCAATACTTCCCCCCGGAAGGGCGCAACGTGCTGCACCTGGCGCCGAAAGCCGGCGGCGGGCCGCGGGGTACGGGAGGTGGCCTGTGAGCACCCGCCGCCAGACGCTGGCCGCGCTGCTGGGCGCGCCCTGGGCGCTCCGCGCCGCCGAGGACATTGTGAAGCACCCCCGGGAGTTGCAGTTCGCGCCCCGGACTTTCACGCCGCCCCGCGGGGCCGATTTTCGCCACCAGCTTTCCAACGGCGCCACGGCGTTCCTGGTCGAGGACCACGACTTCCCGCTGATCAATATCTCGGTGACGGTCCGGACCGGGGAGTTCGTCGAGCCGCCGGAAAAAGCGGGGCTGGCGCAACTCACCGGTTCGCAGATTCGCGCCGGCGGCACCACGGCGCGCAAACCGCTCGATTTCGACGAGGACGCCGATTTTCTGGCCGCCAGCCTCTCGTCGGGCATTGGCGACGTCTCCGGCTCGGCGGGGCTGAATTGCCTCTCCAAAGACATTGACGCCGGGCTGGCGTTGTTTGTCGAAATGCTGCGGACGCCCGGCTTTGATGGCGAACGGTTGCAATTGGCCAAGAGCCAGCTTCTCCAGTCGCTCGAGCGCCGCAACGACAGCACCGCCTCCATTGAGCAGCGCGAGTGGGCGCGCCTGCTGCGGGGGACCAGCCACTTTTCGGCGCGGCAGGCGACCAAGGCCTCCGTCGAGTCCATCACCCGCGAGGAGATGGCGCAGTTCCACGCGCGTTACTTCTTTCCCGCCAACTTTGTATTCGCCGTTTCCGGAGACTTCAAAACCGCCGACATGCTGGCGCGGCTCGAAAAGGCCTTCGGCAACTGGCCCAGCCCGCGGATCGCGCCGCCGCAGGTTCCCAAACCCAATTTCACGCCCAAGCCAGGCGTCTACCTGGTGCACAAGCCCGGCGTGAATCAGGGCCGGGTGCGCATGGGCCACCTGGGCGTGATGATTTCGAACCCGGATCACCTGGCTATCAGTCTGATGAATTCGATTCTGGGCGGCGGCGCCTTCACTTCCCGCATCACCGAACGGGTGCGCTCGGACGAAGGCTTGGCGTATTCGGCCGGGTCGATGTTTATGCCGGGCACCTATTACGAGGGCACCTTTACGGCCGCGTTTCAGTCCAAGAGCGAGACGGTGGCGCAGGCGGTCGCGATCATTTTTGAGGAAATCGAGAAGATCCGGACGCAGCGCGTGAAGCCCGAAGAACTCGATACCGCCAAGGCGCGGGCCATTGAAGCGCTGCCGACCCGCTTCGCCACCGCCGCCTCCCGCGCCGGGCAGTTCGCCAGCGACTTTTACACCAAGCTGCCCGAAGATTACTGGCAGAAATACGCCGAGCGCATCCGGGCCGTCACGATCGAGGAGATTCAGCGCGTAGCGCAGAAATACCTGCGGCCGGAGCAGATGGTGGTGCTGGCCGTGGGGGACGCCGACGCCATCCTGAAGGGGAATCCGGATAAGCCGCAGTTCAAGCTGGAAACCTGGGCCGGTGGGGCGGGCATTGTGCGCATCCCGCTGCCGGATCCGCTGACGATGGTGTATCCGGCGGGGTGATTCGTTCCGCCGGGGACGGCTTCCGGGCGCCATCGGCCGGCGGCGCGGTGGCCAGTTGCCAGACGCCTAGCAGCAGAAACGGCGCCAGCACCGCGGCCAGATACCAGCGGGCCCTTGGGGAGATAGGATCGTCTTTCTCCCACCGGAAGGCTTGGCGCGAGATGAACAATCCCACGCCCGTCGTCAGCAGCATGGCGGCGATCTCGCTCCCGTACCACGCCGAGGGATCCCCGCGTCCCAAGGCGTTTTGCATGCTGGAAACCAGGTAGTAGGACGGCACAAAACGCGCGGCGACCTGCGCCCAGGCCGGCAGTAACTCCACCGGAATCGCCGCCCCGCCCAGAAACAGCATGGGCATGTAGAGCAGTTGAATCAGCACCGTGGATTCCTGCACCCCATTGACCACCGAGGCGACAATCAGCCCGATCGCCCGAAATGCCCAGATCCCGCAACTGGTCAGCACCAGGAGGGAAACCCAACGGGTGGGCAGCGGCATTCCGTAGATCCAATGCGCCAGCGCGCAGAGCAGCGCCAGCGCCGGCAGGTACAGCAGCCAGCCGGTGACGACGGAGGCCAGCAGGATCGGCGTGGGCGAAATGGGCGTCACGCGGAAACGGCGCAGGATATTGGCTTCGCGCTCCTGCACCAGCCGCATGCCGGCGCCCCACAGTCCATTGCCGAGGATGCCGATCACCAGCACCATGCCGGCCACCTGCGCGCACGCCTCGCCGTGCGCGTCCAGGAATTCGGCGAAGGCGAAAAAGAACATCAGCGGGAACAGGTAGTTGAAAAAGACCACCGTGCGCATGCGCAGCGCCAGCCGGAGGTCGGTCAGGATCAAAGCGGGCAAGGCGCGCCACATCGGTCAATCCCTGAGGTTCTTGCCGGTCAGTTCAATGAACGCATCCTCGAGCGAGGGACGCCGGATGCGGATGTCCTGAAGTTCGATGCGGTGCGCGATCAGCCACGGGACCGCGTCCATGACCGTGGCCGCCGGACGGGTGGTGACAATGGTGAGCCCGCGCCCGGAGCCGTCGCGCGATTGGCGCAGCAGCCCCGGCCAGGCGGGCAGTTCGCCGGGCGGCAGCACCTGCCCGGTTTGCAGTTCGATGGTGGAAGCGCCCAGCGTGTGCTCCTGAATCTCGCGCGGGGCGCCCATGGCGATGATGCGGCCTTCATCGATGATGGCCACCCGGTCGCACAGCCGTTCGGCCTCCTCGATGTAATGCGTCGTCAGCAGCAAGGTGCGTTTCTCCGCCCGGAGTTCGCCGATCAACGAGCGGATCTCCAGCCGGGCTTGCGCGTCCAGGCCGGTGGAAGGCTCGTCCAGAAACAGCAACTGCGGATCGTTGATCAGCGCCAAAGCCAGCGCCAGGCGCTGCTTCTGCCCACCGGACAGGTGCATGAAGAATGTGTCGCGTTTTTCCCAAAGCTGGAGCCGGCGCAACAGCGCCTCTCCGGGAACGGTGCGGGAGTAGAAACTGGCGAACAGCGCGATGGCCTCCCGCACGCGGAGCCGGTCAGGCAGCGCGGCCTGCTGGAGGCACACGCCGATCCGGTCCTTCAACTGCAACCCGTCGGCGGCGGGGTCGAATCCGAGGACGCGGACCTCCCCGCCCGAGCGCTGCCGCAAACCTTCCAGGATTTCCACCGTGGTTGTTTTTCCCGCGCCGTTGGGTCCCAGCAGCCCGAACACCTCGCCGGGCCGCACCTCGAAGCTGATGCCTTTCACCGCCAGAAAGCCGTCGTACTGCTTACGAAGTTCCTTGACGTAAATCATAGGCGGTGGAACGCCTTCAGAATCTCGCGGGTGGAGTACTGCAAGGCGATCGGGCGCCCGTGCGGGCAGCTCATCGGACACGCGGTGGCGGCCAGTTCGCGCAAGAGCCACTCCATCTTCGCCATGTCGAGCGGCGTGTTGATTTTGATGGCGGCGCGGCAAGCCACCGAAGCGGCGATGTTGCGGCGGAGGTCCGCGACGGAAATCGCGCGGGTCTGGGGGTCCAGGTTGTCCAGGATTTCGTGGATGGCTTTTCCCAGGTCACCGGGTTTGAGGCCGGCGGGCGCCGCCTTCACCGCCAGCGTGCGGTTGCCGAAGGGCTCGGTGTCGAAACCGGCGGCGCTCAACTCCCGGGCGATCTGCGCGTAAAGGACCTGCTGGCCGGGCGTCAGGGTGAGCACCATGGGCAGCAGGAGCTGTTGCGTTTCGACCGCCCCGGCCTGCTGCTGGCGGAGGACCTGCTCGAAGAGGATGCGCTCGTGGGCCACGTGCTGGTCGATAATCCAAAGCCCGTCCCGGCCGGCCGCGATGATGAAGCTTTCGTGCAACTGCCCCAGCGGGCGGAGGTCGGCCAGCGCCGCCAGCGAATACTCCGCGGCGGGCAAGGCCGAGGCGGGAAACCCGCCGTGGGTGTCGGGCACCTTCAGGCGGGGCGTCCCGGCGGCGGGTTCCCCCATGCCGAACGAGATGGCGCCGCCGCCGAAATCGAGGCGCGGCGGCGGCGCGGGCGACGCCCGCAGCACGAACTCCGGCGCTGGTCCACCGTGCGCCGCCAGCGGTCCCGCCAGCGCCGGAATCTCCTCCGGGACCGCGCCCGACTCGTCGGCCACCCGCTGCGTGAATTCCGAGTAGGGGAGCGCGGCGGCGGCTTGCGGCGGCGAGGACGGCCGCACCGCGAAGACGGGCGCCGGCCGCGTCTCGATCAGCCGGTCCCGCACCGCGTCGCGCACGAAGTCGTGCACAAAAGAGCCGTGGCGGAAACGCACTTCCGTTTTCGAAGGATGCACGTTGACATCCACCTCTTCCGGATCGCAATCGAGAAACAACAGCGCGAAGGGATACGCGTGCGGCGGGATCAGGTTGAAGTACGCCGCCGAGATCGCGTGCAGCAGCAGTTTGTCGCGAATGAGACGGCCGTTGACGAAGAGGAAAATCGAATTCCGGTTCGGCTTCTGCACCTGCGGCCGCGAAAAGAAACCGCGCAAACGGTACCGGCGCGCGGGCGGCTCCCCGGGCCCCGCGCGATAGGCGGCGATGGCTTCCGGCGGCGCGATGGCGGGCGGGGGGAGCTGCAACTGGCTGGTGCGTTCCTCCAGTTCCACCAGTTCCTCGAGAGTCTGGCTGCCGAAGACCTGGTAAACGCGCTCCCGCAGCGTGGCGGCCGGCGTCACTTGCAGCAGCGTCTGGACGCCGGAAGTCAGCTCGAACGTCTTGTCCGGATTCGCCAGGCTGTAGTGCGTCAGCAAGGAAGCGATGTGCGCCAGCTCGGTCTGTTCCGAGCGGAGGAACTTCTTGCGGGCGGGCACGTTAAAGAACAGGTCGCGGACGGTGACGACCGTGCCGCGGGGCAGGGCCGCTTCCTCGCACCGCAGCATCCGGCCGCCGGCCATCTCGACTCGCACGCCGGTGGATTCTTCCTCCGACCGGGTCTCCAGGAGCAGGCGCGAAACCGACGCGATGGACGGCAGCGCCTCGCCGCGAAACCCCAAGGTCGCGATCGACAGCAGGTCCTCGACGTCGCGCAGTTTGCTGGTGGCGTGGCGCTCGAAGGCCAGCAACGCGTCGTCGCGGAGCATGCCGCAGCCGTCGTCGGCGACGCGGATCAGCCGGCGGCCCCCGGCTTCCACCTCGACACGCAAGCGCTCCGCCCCGGCGTCCAGCGCGTTTTCCAGCAGTTCCTTGACGACGGAAGCGGGACGCTCCACAACCTCGCCGGCGGCGATCTTGTTCGCCACCTGGTCGGGGAGGACCCGGATGCGGCCCATGCCTTTTACGGTACCATCAGGTCCGCCGCGGCACGCCCAGTTCGTCTTTCCAGGCTTCCAGCGTGTGGTAGACAATCGGGCAATAACACGCCCGGTCCACCATTTGCCACATCCGCGAGACGAGCGACCCTTCGGAACTGGTCAGATGAGGGAAGTGCTCGCAGGTGCGCGGCCGCGCGTCGTACACGGTGCAGGTAGTGCCTTCCAGGAACACGCAGCCGGCTTCGGAGCGCTTCAGAATCAGCCCTTCTTCGCTACTGCGCGTCGTGTAGTCGCGCACGAACGCCTCTTCGGACAAGCGCAGGTGGCGGGCCAGCCGCGCTACATCGCGCGGGTGCAACTTGACGGTCGCCTTGCGGCAGCAGTTGGCGCAGACGGTGCAATCGATCTGCTCCTCGATGCCGGCGGCGATCCGTTTCAGCCGCTTCTCCTGGAAATTGCGGGTCTTCAGGTGCATCCGCAGGCGCAGGTTCTCCTCCCGCCTGGCGCGGCCCGCCCGTTCAATCTGAACCAGGTCCATCAGCATGGTTTCGAGCTCCAGCGTAGCGCAGCGCAGCGGCCACCCCCGGTGAGGTGTCATGCGGCCGGATCGCCTACAATGAAGGCGTGGGTTCCGAAGCGGCTCTCCGGCTTGCCGTCGACCGGCTGAACCGGGTCCGGCAGGAAATTGGCAAAGTCATCGTTGGACAGCAGCATGTCGTCGACGGCGTGCTGATCTGCCTGTTGTCGTCGGGGCACGTGCTGCTGGAAGGCGTGCCCGGCTTAGGCAAGACAACGCTGCTGCGCACCTTGGCGCGCGCGCTCCAGTTGAAATACTCCCGCATCCAGTTCACCCCGGACCTGATGCCCGCCGACATCGTGGGCAGCATGATCGTCGAGACCGACGAGCGCGGCAACAAGGCGCTGCGTTTCCAGCACGGACCGATCTTCGCCAATCTGGTGCTGGCCGATGAGATCAACCGCGCCACGCCGAAAACGCAATCGGCGCTGCTCGAGGCGATGCAGGAGCGTACAGTCACCAGCGGCACCACCACGCACGAGCTCGAGTTGCCCTTCCTGGTCATGGCGACCCAGAATCCCATCGAAATGGAGGGCACCTACCCCCTGCCCGAGGCGCAGCTCGACCGGTTCCTGATGAAGATTCTGGTGACCTATCCAACGCACGAGGAACTGGCGCGCATCGTCGAGCGCACCATTCGGCGCGAGGACGTCGCGGTGGAAGCCGTGATGAGCCGGGAAGAGATCCTGGAAGTGCGGCAGGTGGCGCGGCAGGTGCTGGTGGCGCCGCACGTGCGTGAGTACGCCATCCAACTGGTGCTGGCTACCCAACCGGAACAGAAGGAAGCGCACGAGGCGGCGCGCAAGTATATCCGTTACGGCAGTTCGCCGCGCGGCGCGCAGGCGCTGGTGGAATGCGGGCGCGTGCTGGCGCTGATGCACGGCCGTTTTCATTTGAGCATGGACGATGTCACGCAGGTGGCCCCGGCGGTGTTGCGGCATCGGATCATTTTGAACTTCGACGCGCACGCCGACGGCAAATCCGCCGATGACGTCCTCGACACCATCATTCAGGGAGTGACGCGGCAGGCCTCGGCCGCGTGAGCGCCGCGATGGCCACCGCCCCTCTCCTCGACCGGCAGTTCCTGGAGCGGCTGGAGCGGCTGACGATCCATTGGCACCGGTCGTTCCCCGGCCTGGTGGGAGGTCACAACCGATCCCAGTTCGCCGGCGGGGGGCAGGAGTTTCTGGACCACCGGCACTTCCACTACGGCGATGACCTGCGGGCGGTGAACTGGCGGGCGTACATGCGCCTGGAAAAACTGTTTCTCAAAATGTTCCAGGTAGAGCCGCGGGTGCCGGTACGGTTGCTGCTGGATGTCAGCGCCTCCATGGAGGCGCCGCGTCCGGATAAATTCTGGTATGCCCGCCGGCTGGCGGCGGCGCTTTGTTACGTCGGGCTGGTGCGGCTGGACACCATGGTGCTCCAGCCCTTCGCGGACGGGTTGGGCGAGCGGTTTCTGTGCGGCGGCGGACGGCACCGGTTTTCTCCGGCGGTAGCCTATCTGACGGCACTGCAAGCACGGGGCCGCACCGGGTTTCTGCACAGCGTGCGCGATTTTCTTTCGCGCTATTCGCAGCGGGGACTGCTGATTGTCATCTCGGATTTTCTCGACGAGGACGGATGCGAGAAGGCGCTCCAATACCTGGCGGACTTCGGTCATGAGTTGGTGCTGGTGCAACTGTGGGCGGAAGAGGACCGGAATCCGCCGTGGGCCGGGGAACTGGACCTGGTGGACGCGGAAACCGGCCAGCAACTGCGCTTGCAGGTGGATGACGCCGCCCGCCGGGAATACACCCAGGCGTTCGACACCTACGCGGCCAGCTTGCAACGGCTGGCGGAACGCGCGGGGGGGCGTTATCTCGGCGTGGCGGCCGACAGCCCTCTCGAAGAGGTGATGTTCGGCGGCCTGTCCCGGGCCCGGGTGGTGGCCTAGCGTGTTCTTCCTGAACCTTTCGGCCGCGGAAGTGCTGGCGCTGCTCAGCGGCGCGTCGGCGCTGGTGGTGGCCCTTTATCTGTTCGACCGCGCGCGGCGCACCGTCCGGGTGGCGACGCTGCGGTTCTGGGTCGAAGCGCGGCAGCCGGTGCAGGCGCATCGCCGCACCCGGATTCAGCAGCCCTGGTCGCTGCTGCTGCAATGGATGGGGATCGCGCTGCTGCTGCTGGCGATCGGCCAGTTGCAATTCGGCCCGCGCGCGGGCGCGCCTTTCGACCACGTGCTGATCCTGGATACTTCGTCCTGGATGGCGGCCCGCCCGCCGGGGACGGGCGGCGGCCAGTTGATCGACCAGGTGCGGGAACAGGCCCGGGCTTACGTGCGCGCGCTGCCGCGCCACGACCGGGTGATGCTGGTGCGCGCCGACGCCCTGGCGACGCCGGCGACGGCGTTCGAATCCAGCCGCGCGCGGATTGAAGCCGCCATCGCCCAGTCGGCGGCCGGAGTCACCGCGCTGAACTTGCCACAGGCGCTCGAGTTTGGAAGGCAGGCGCAGCGGATGGCGGGAGGCCGGGCCGGAGAGATCGTCTTCATCGGGGCCGGACGGATGCCGGCGTCCGCCCGCGCGGCCGGCGGGGACCCCGCGCCGCCGAACCTGCGTTTCATCCGGGTGGCGGACAGGATCGAGAACGCCGGACTGCGCCGGATCGAACTGAAACGGTCTCCCTCCGCGCCGGATACCTGGGAGATTTATGTTTCCGCCCGGAACTACGGGGTCCGGCCGCGCACGACACCGTTGACGCTGCGGTTCGGGGGTGCGCCGGTGGGTTCCCGGCAACTGACGCTCCCCCCCGGAGCGGAAGGGGAAGTCAGCTTCACCCTGCGCACCGCCGCGGCGGGCGTCCTGGAGGCGCGGCTGGTGCATCGTGACGGATTTCCGCTGGACGACCGCGTCACTCTGGAACTGCCCGCCCAGCGCCGGTTGCGGGTGGCCGTCTACACCGCCGACCCGGCATCGCTGCGTCCCTTGCTGGAAGCCGATCCGCGGCTCGCCGCCACCTTCCGCCGTCCGGATCAGTACGAACCGCAACCGGAGGCGGAGGTGCTGATCCTGGACGGATTCCGCCCCCAGGCTCCGCCGGCGCGGGATGCGATTTGGATCAATCCTCCCGGCGGCGGTCCGCTGGCGCTTCGGCAACGCGTCGAGAACGCGCGGCTGATCCGGTGGAACAGCGAGCACCCCCTCGGCGCGGGTTTGCGTTCCAAGGATTGGACCCTGGCTTCCGCCGCTGTGCTGGTGGCGGGTCCCGAGGATATTCGCGTCGCGGAAACCGAGGCGGGTCCGGTGATCGTGGCCCGGGCGGCAACGCCGCGAGCGGTGGTGCTCGGATTCGATCCCGCCCGGTCGCCACTGCGCTTCGAATTAGCCACGCCGCTGCTGTTCGCGAACGCGTTTCGCTGGCTCGCGCCAGGCATCTTCCGGCGCGAAGAAGTCAGCGGCGGCAGCGTAGGGACGGTGCGCATGGCGGTGGACCGCGCCACGCCCCCCGAGGCCGTGCGGGTGGCGCACGAAGACGGCGCGACGCTGCCCTTCACGTTGCAGAACGGCGTCCTGACGTTCTTTTCCGGGACGCGGGGCACGGTTTCCGTATCCACAGGCGACCGCGAGGTGACGTACTCGCTGACGCTGCCCGAGGTGGGCGACGCGCGCTGGGAACCGCCTCCGGGCGTGCGCCGGGGCGTTCCGCCCGCCGCGGCCCCCATGGCGGCCGCCTCCGACTTGTGGCCGTGGCTGGCCTTGGCCGGCGGGCTGGTCCTGTTCGTGGAATGGTTGCTTTACGGCCGCAGGAGCGCGGGCGTCCGTCGCGGGATGCGCCCGGTGTGGAAGCCGGCCCGCTGGCTCGCCGCCTGGCGGACCCGCCGGAGTGAATCATGACCATGGAGCGCGAGTGGCTGCTGCTGGTGGCCTGGCTGCCACTTGCCTGGGCCGTCTGGGCGTGGCCCCGCACCGCGCGCTGCGCGGTTCTGCTGCTGAAGGCGGCCGCTTTCACCCTGATCCTGCTGGCGCTGGCCCAGCCCCGCCTGGACTACCAGGAATCCAAAGTGGCGGTGGCCGTGCTTGCCGACACGTCGGCCAGCGTGTCTCCGGCCGATCTGGAACGCGCCTCCGCGCTCGCCACCGCCATCGAGGCGGCGCGCGGCAGCCACTGGACAAAAATCATACCGTTTGCCGCGGCGACGCGGCCGGCGCGGCGGGAAGAACGGGGCGGCCGCTGGCGTTTGCAGGCGACTGCCGGCGATGCGGGCCGCGGCACCAACCTCGAGCGCGCCATCCGCGACGCCGTCGCCGCCCTGCCCGCCGGGCGGATTCCCCGCGTGGCGCTGATCAGCGATGGCCACGAAAACGCGGGCAGCGTTTTGCGCGCCGCCTGGCAGGCGCGCCAGTTGGGTATTCCCATCGATGTGTTCCCGCTGGCCGGCCGGCCGAAACCCGGCCTGCACCTGGTGGGCGTGACGCTGCCCTCCCGCGTGTTTGCCGGCGAGCGTTTCCCGATTGACCTCACCATCGAGGCCCCCCGGCCGGCGCCGGCGGAAGTCGAAATCACCGCCGAGGGCCGTTCGCTCGGCGCGCACCCGGCGCCGCTCGAATCCGGACTCAACCACCTGCGGGTGTACGCCAGCATCGCTTCCACCGGCGCGGTGGATTTGGCGGGCGTCATCCGCGCCGAAGGGCTGGGCGAGACGCGGTTTGAACAGGCGGTCAGCCTGCGCCGTCCCCGCGCGGTGCTGGTGTCGCTCGATCCGGTGGAGGGTGAGCGCCACCTGATCGGCATGCTCGAGGCCAACCAGTTCGAGGTGCGGCGCTTGCCTCAGGCGCCGGACTCCCTCGACGACGTGCAACTGGCGATCTTCAACAACTGGGATCTGGAGGCGATCCCGCCCGGCCGCAAACTCGCCCTGGAGAACTTCGTCAAGCAGGGCGGCGGCCTGATCTGGGTCGCCGGCGAACGCAACGTGTACGTGGAAAAAAAGGGCGAAGAAGATCCATTCGACCGTCTCCTGCCCGCCAAGATCGCGCCGCCCCGCTCCCCCGAGGGCACCTGCGTGGTGCTCATCGTGGACAAATCGTCTTCCATGGAAGGCAAGAAGATGGAACTGGCGCGCTCGGCCGCCATCGGCGTGGTGGAGAACCTCCGGCCGGTCGACCTGGTGGGCGTCCTGATCTTCGACAACTCCTTCCAGTGGACCGTGCCGATCCGGCGCGCTCAGGACCGCCAGTTGCTCAAGCGCCTGGTCGCCGGCATCGCCGCCGACGGCGGTACGCAGATCGCGCCGGCACTGGCCGAGGCGTACCAGAAGATCCTGCAAGTGAACGCGGTCTACAAACATATTGTGCTGCTCACCGACGGGATCTCCGAAGAGGGCGACAGCATTCAACTGAGCCGCGACGCCGCCGAACGCAGCGTCACCATTTCCACGGTGGGGCTCGGCCAGGACGTCAACCGGGCCTACCTCGAGAAAATCGCATCGTATTCCCGCGGCAAATCGTACTTCCTCAACGACCCGTCCGGACTGGAACAGATCCTGCTCCGGGACGTGATGGAGCACACCGGATCGACCGCGGTGGAGAAACCGCTCGCGGTCCGGGTGGAAAAGCCCGCCGAGGTGTTGGCCGGGGTGGATTTCGCGGCCGCGCCGCCGCTGTTGGGCTATATCCGCTTCCTCGCCAAACCCACGGCCGAGACGCTGCTCGCGCTCGAGACCAAGGACCCGCTGCTGGTGCGCTGGCAGTACGGCTTGGGCAGAGCCGCCGTCTTCGCTTCCGACGCTAAGAGCCGCTGGGCCGCGCGCTGGCTCGATTGGAACGGCTTCGACCGGCTGTGGCTGAACATCTTCCGCGACCTGTTGCCGCGCGCCGAAGCGGCCGAGGCGCAGGCCGACTATGATGCGGCCAACGACGTGCTGCTGGTGGATTACCGCCTGGCGCGGGGCGTAGCCGAACCGGCGGCGGTCCCGGATCTTTTTGTCTTGGGCCCGGGGGGCTTTCAGCGTCCCGTCGAGGCGGTGCGGGTGGCGCCGCGGCACTACCGGGCGCGCGTGGCGCTGGGCGGGCGGCAAGGGTTGTTCCGGTTGCGTCCGCTCACCGAATCCCGCGCCTTTCCCGAAATCGGGTTTTACCGCCAGGAGAGCGAACTCCAAGAGCACGGCTCGAACGAGTTCCTGCTGCGCCAGCTTGCGGCGGCGACGGGCGGCCGCTACAACCCGCGCCCGGCGGACGTGTTCGACGCGGGAGGACGAACCATGGCCGCCACCATGGAATTGTGGCCTGGCCTGCTGGGACTGGCCGTGCTGCTGAACCTGGCCGAGTTGCTGCTGCGCAAAGGGAAAGGCGTGCTCGAGTGGTGGCGCGAGCGCCAGGCTGCGGCTCCCGCGGAGGTGTGAACGGGACCGCGCCGCAAAAGCCCGGCCGCCTCGCGCCAAGCGTTGACACCCAGGCGGGCTTCCCACTAGCATGGCGAACGGCAGTCTTCGCAAAGACTTTTGACCTATGGTGCTTTTGATCGCAGTGTTTCTGGCTGTTTGTGCGCTGCCCGCGCTGGCCGCCGAGAAGGCCATTGCCGTGGTCTGGCAGGAAGGTCCGCCCGCGGGGGCGATCGAGGTAAGCCGCGGCAGGCTGCTCGGTGGCGGCGGGGGCGGAGCGCGCCTGGAAGCAAGCCGCTTCTCCTGCGCCGGCGCCGGACCGTGCCGTTTGACCCTGCGCGTCGATGGCTCGCCGGCCGCGCACGGCGAAGCCGCGACCTTGGTGACCGTGGCGGCCGAGAAGAATCCGTTCACTTTTTTCCTGAACCAGGTGAACCCGGCGCATCCGATCTACATTCCCGCCTACGGCGTCGCGGTGACCGAGGCCGGCGACGCGCGCTCGTACGCGCAAATCGCCGCGGACGTCGCCAGCCGCGGTCTCCAGACCAAGCTCCAACGCCTGGCTTCCGAACCGGAGGAGACCTGGGAGAACGCCGCCGCCGCAACCCGCGATCTGCGCTGCCAGACGTGGCTGGGCCTGGGCCGGGACATGCGCATCTTCGCCGTAAGCGAAAGGTTCGAGTGGATCCTGCCGCGCTTCCACGGCTACGAGGTTCCTCTGCCGGAGTATGACAACAAGGCAGTCCAGTACAACCTGCAAATCGGGCGCGGGTGGGGCGCGCGCGACGAGATCGTCCGGCGGCTGGAAGACGGGGTGCTTCCGATTTTGCACGCCCGCCAGGTGGAGGAGGAAATCGTTTATGAGATCACCTCCTTCGTCACGCTGGAGCGGTCGCCGCTGCGCGCGGACACCTTGCGGGGCACGCACTTCCTGGTGGCGGACAGCTACGGGCGCGGCGGCATGATGACGCCGGAACAGAAAGCCCAACTGGAAGCGGTGCGCGAACAGGAAATGAACCAGCCGGAAGAGACGGTGCTGTACTTCCGGGCCGCGGCGGTCAACACGTCCGCAACGCCGCGCTACGCGTTTTTCAAGACCGTGTGGCCGCGCGCCATGACCAACGTACAGTTCGACAAGGAGTCCGGGTTCGGATCTTACGCGGCGGACCGGGTCTACGCTATTTCGCGGCTGGACGGCGCTCCGCTGGCGCAGCCGGAGCTGGCGGTGCTGGTGCCGCCCGGGGGGCGGACGGTGCTGGAGATTCGGCTGCCACACCGGCCGGTTTCCCGCGCCCGCGCGGAGGCGCTGGCCGCGCAGTCCTTCGAAGCCCGGCATGCCGAGGTCCGCCGCTTCTGGCTGGACCGCCTGGCCAAGGCCGCGCGCATTCGCCTGCCCGAGCAACGCGTCGACGAGATGCTGCGCGCCGGCTTGCTGCACCTGGACCTGGTCACCTACGGCCGCGAACCGGCCGACACGCTCACGGCAACGATCGGCGTGTACAGTTCCATCGGCTCGGAGACCTCGCCCATCGTGCAGTTTATGGACTCGATGGGCTGGCACGACGTCGCCCGCCGCAGCCTGCAATACTTCCTCGACAAGCAGCACGCCGACGGGTTTATCCAGAACTTCGGCGGCTACATGCTGGAGACCGGCGCCGCCTTGTGGAGTCTGGGCGAGCATTACCGGTACACCCGCGACGAAGCGTGGGTGCGCGCGATTCAACCCAAGCTGGTGAAGTCCTGCGAATACCTGCGCCAGTGGCGGGCGCGCAACCAGCGCGAGGAGTTGCGCGGCAAGGGCTACGGCATGCTGGAAGGCAAAACGGCCGACCCGGAAGATCCCTTCCGCTCCTTTATGCTGAACGGCTACGCCTACTTGGGCTTGAGCCGCGTCGCCGAGATGCTGGCCAAGGTGGATGCGGCGGAGTCGGCGCGCTGGCGCCGGGTCGCGGACGAGCTCAAGCAGGACATTCGCGCGACGGCTTTCGCCGTGATGGGCAGGTCGCCGGTCATCCCGCTGGGCGATGGCTCGTGGGCGCCGACGCTGCCGCCGTGGGCGGAGTATCGCGGCCCGTTGGTGCTCTACGCCGACGGCGGCTCGTGGTTCACCCACGGCGCCATGGTAAGCCGGGATTCGCTCCTGGGGCCGCTCTACCTGGTGTTCCAGGAAGTGCTGGACCCGCGCGAGCCCGCCGCGACGTTTCTGCTCGAATTTCACAACGAGCTGATGACCACGCGGAACGTCGCTTTCAGCCAGCCGTATTACAGCCGCCATCCGTGGGTGCACTTGCAGCGCGGTGAGGTGAACGCGTTCCTTAAGTCCTGGTACAACGCCTTCGCCAGCCTGGCGGACCGCCAGACGTATACTTTTTGGGAGCATTACTTCGGCGCGAGCCCGCACAAGACCCACGAGGAAGGCTGGTTCCTGATGGAGAGCCGCTGGATGCTCTACCTGGAGCGCGGTGACACCCTGGACCTGCTGCCGGGCATCCCTCGGCGCTACCTGGAGCACGGCAAGGAGATCGAACTCGAACGGGTGGCCACCTACTTCGGGCCGGCCTCCCTGCGGGTGCGCAGCCGCCTGGACGAAGGCTTTATCGAAGCCACCGTCGCTTGCGATTCCAACCGGAAGCCGGATGCGGTGGCGATCCGGCTGCCTCATCCGCTCGGGCGCAAAGCGTCGCGCGCCGAGGGCGGCGTGTACGACTCCGCCACCGAGCGGGTGCGGGTAGAGAACTTCACCGGAAAGGCGCGGGTGGTGCTGCGTTTCGATTAGCCCCGCACGAACAACATGATTTCAGGCATCCTGCTGGCGCTGCTGGCGGCGGTTATTTACGGATTTCTCGGCATCTGCTTCGAGGTGGCGGCCAAGCGGCGCTATCCCGTCTGGGATGTGATCCTCTACAAGCAGTTCAGCGGCTTTCTGATGGGCCTGGCCTGCACCGCCTGGCTGGGTCTTCCGCTCTACGAGCCGCGCCTGTTGTGGACGGGCGCCCTCGGCGCGGCCAGCTATGTACTCACCTGCGTGTGCTACCTGCTCGCCTCGCGGGAGCGCGACATCGCGTCGAACTGGACGCTGCTGAATCTGTCCGTGGCCCTGCCGATCCTGGTGTCGGTGTTCTGGTTCGGCGACCGGTTCACCGCCGCCAAGGCGCTCGCGGTGGTCTTTACGCTGTGTTCGATTGTGTTGATCGGCGGAGGCCGGCGCGGCCTGCAATTGAGCGGCGGCAGCCGGTGGCTGCGCTTCATCTTCGGGGCGTTTCTGCTGAACGGCGTGCTGGTGATCCTGTTCCGCTTTGTGCCGGACGGCTACGGGGCGCTGTTTACAGCCTATTTCTACGGCATCAGTTTTCTGCTCGTTTTGCCGTACAAGCTGCACGCCCGCAACTGGAAACCGGAGCGCGTCATGGCGCTGGTGAGCGTCGCCGGGGCCGCCACGCACTGGAGCGGCATCATGCTTACCATGGCGGCGCTACAGACGGTGGGCAAAGTGAGCGCGCAGGCGGGCGTGGTGGTGTATCCGATCACCAACGGACTGGTGATTCCGGTCGGCGTGATCCTGGGCATGTTGTTGCTTAAGCAGAAACTGAGCCGCGCCACCCAATGGGGCATGCTGACGGGCATGGCGGCGCTGGTACTGTTCTTCCTGCCATAAAAAAAGGCCCCCCGCGGTCCGCAGAGGGCCATACAGCGACACGCCAGGGAGGAAAGACGCAGATCGCAATGGGCGAAATCCCTGCGCGGACCGCCCCAATTCCCGGCGTGGGCTGCCACCTCACCGTCCACCGTGATGGACGCAGGCCGGCGGAGATTCGTTGCGGGACGCGCTCAAAGCAGCGAAGCCGGGTCCACGTCGATCACCAGGGCCGTAGCCGGCCACTTGCGCTCCAGGGCGAAGCGCCTGGCGCGGTGAAGCAACTCACTGAGAATCTTGCGGCTGGCCGATTTTACGAGCATCTGGTAGCGGTACTCCGCCTTAAGCCGCGGGACGGGCGCTTCGGCGGGACCCAGGATGCGGACCCGCTCCGGGGCGGGGGTCAGCGCGCACGCCAACTCCGCGCTGAGCCGCATCGCCTCTTCCCGTTTCTCGCTGCGCACCAGCAGGTTGGCCATGGCGCTGAAGGGCGGATAGTGGAGGCCGCGGCGGTACTCAATCTCGCGCAAATAAAAGTTGGGATAGTCCTGAAGCGCGGCCAGGCGCACGGCATAGTGATCGGGGTTGATGGTTTGCACCAGGACGATGCCGGGCCGGTCGCCCCGCCCGGCCCGGCCGGCTACCTGCGTAAGAATCTGGAACGTCCGTTCGGCGGCGCGGAAGTCCGGCAAGCCGAGGCCGACGTCGGCGGAAACCACGCCCACCAGGGTGACGTTGGGGATGTCATGCCCCTTGGCGATCATCTGCGTGCCCACCAGAATGTCGAAACTGCCCTCGCGAAAACCCGCCAGGATGTGCTCGAACTGCCGCCGCCCGGAAACCGTATCGCGGTCCAGGCGGGCGATGCGGGCCTCCGGAAACTCCCGCCGCAATTCGTCCTCCACCCGCTCGGATCCCGTGCCCAGGAAGTAGATCTTGTCGCTGCCGCACTTCCAGCAGACCGAAGGCACGCGCGCCGCGTAATTGCAGTAGTGGCAGAGCATGCGGCGGTCCCGCCGGTGGTAGGTCATGGTCACCGAGCAGTTGACGCACTGCATGCGGTCCCCGCAGGCGCGGCACGCGGCGAAGGTGGAGAACCCGCGGCGGTTGAGCAGCAGCATGGTCTGCTCGCCGTTTTCCAGCCGAAAACGGATCGCATCGCGCAGACGCCGGGAGAAGATGTCGACGCGGCGGGTCTCGAGAAACTCGAGGCGCATGTCGATGAGTTCCACCTCGGGCATCGGCCGTGCCTGGACCCGCTCGGGCAGTTCCAGCAGGGTGTACTTGCCGCGCTCGGCGTTGAAGCGGCTCTCGAGGCTGGGCGTGGCCGACCCGATCACCACGCAGGCGTCCACCGCCTGGGCGCGCATCACGGCCACGTCCCGCCCGTGGTAGCGCGGCGTCTCCTCCTGCTTGTAGCTCGCGTCGTGCTCCTCGTCGACGACGATCAGGCCCAGGTTGCGCACCGGCGCGAACACGCTGGAGCGGGTGCCCACCACCACGGTTGCCTCGGCGGCGCGCACCCGCCGCCATTGGTCGCTGCGTTCGCTGTCGCTGAAAGCGCTGTGCAGGATGGCCACGCGGTCGCCGAAGCGGGCGAAAAACTGCCCGGCCACCGCCGGCGTCAGCGCGATCTCCGGCACCAGCATGAGGGCGCTCCGCCCTTCCGCCAGGACGGCGTCTATGGCATGCAGATAGACCTCTGTTTTGCCGGATCCGGTGACGCCCTGCAACAAAAACACCTGAAACTGTTTCGCCGTCAGCGCGGCGCGAATCCGGTCGAAGGCGGCCTGCTGCGCGGCGTTCAGCGCGTGCGCAGGGCGGTCGTAGCTCCAGGCGCCGGCCGAGAGCGGCTCGCGCCGCACGGTCACCAGGTTCTTCCGCGCCAGCGCCCGCGCGGCCGTTCCGGCATGCGGCACCGCGCCTTCCAGTTCTTTCAGATTGTGCGAGCCGGGATGCAGCTCGAGGAAGGCCAGCAGTTCGCGCTCGGCCTTTGGCAGTCTGGCGGGAGGGGAGATGCCGGTTTTCGCCTCGATCCGCAAGCGCTCGGCCGCGGCGCGCAGCGGATCGCGCTCCTCGCGCACCTCCTCCACCGCGACCATGCCTTTCCTGATCAGGTGCTTGAGCGCCCGGTCGGCGAGCGGCAGTTTCTTCTTCAGGTACGCCTCCGAAAGCGGCCGCGCCTCGAGCGCGCGCAGCGCTTCGATCACCGGATCGCCCTCCTCGGCGCCCAGCGTCAGTTGGCGGGCCGCGTCGCGTCCCGCGTCGGTGAGCGAGTAGACCTTCCCGCCGCGCACGTCGGCCGCCAGCGGCAGCATGGTCTTGTAGACCTCGCCCAAGGGCGCGCAGTAGTAACCGGCGATCCAACGGCCCAGCGCGAGCAGCTCCGGCGGCAGGACGGGCTCCGCATCCAGCAGACGAAGGACCTCCTTCGCCGCCGCTTCCGGCGGTTGCTGGTGGCAGGCCACCACCACTCCGGTCAGCTTGCGCGGACCAAACGGCACGATCACCCGGCACCCCGGCTGCACCCGGTGCCGCAGGGTCAGCGGCAAAGCGTAAGTGAACGGCTGGTCGAGCGGGACCGGCAGACTGACGTCGCAATACGTGGGCAGCTCGGGCAAGCCACCATCATCGCGCGAACCGCGCCTGCCCGGCGGGGAGGCGGTGCGGGCAGGAACTTGTAACGCCGGGCGCTCGCTGGAAGCATCTCCCAACTAGGATAATGGATTGCCTGGTGGTGGGAGCGGGACTGGCTGGCCTGGCCGCCGCCCGGGGCCTGGCCAACCATGGTTGGCAGGTAACCGTAATCGACAAGGGAAGCCGCCCCGGTGGCCGGATGGCGACCCGGCCGCTGGGCGAAGCCTGGTTTGATTATGGCGCACAGTACTTCACTGTGCGCGACCCGGCGTTTGCGGCGGCGGTCGACCAATGGACCCGCGAGGGCCTGGTAAAGGTGTGGAGCTACGGATTCGGCGACTCCGCCGGCCACCCGCGCTACGCGGTAGCCGGCGGCATGAACCGCCTCCCGCAAGCGCTGGCCGAGGGCCTCGAGGTGAAGACGCGCGTGCGCGTGGCCTCCTGCGCCTGGACCGGCGGCTGCTGGCGGGTGGCCGCGGAAACCGGCGAAGCCTGGGAGGCGCGGCGCTTGCTGCTCACCGCGCCCGTACCGCAGTCGCTGGCCTTGCTGGACGCGGGCGCGGTCCCGCTCCCCAGCGCCTGGCGCAGCGCCTTGGAGGCGATCGCTTACGACCCCTGCCTCGCGCTGCTTGCGCGGTTGGCCGAGCCCAGCCGCATCCCTCCCCCCGGAGGTCTGCCCTTGCGCGGACCGGTTCTGGCCTGGATCGCGGACAATGCGCAAAAGGGCTTGTCGCCGGGCGGCCATGGGGTGACCCTGCATGCCCAAGCCGCGTTCAGCGCCTGCCACTGGGACTTCCCGCCCGAATCCGTCGCCCAGACGATGCTGGACGAGGCGGCGCCCTACGTCGGGCGCGTGGCCGAATGGAAGCTGCACCGCTGGCGGTTCGCCCAGCCGCGCACCGTTTATCCTGAGCGGTGCGCCGGGGCCGAATCGCCGGGCCCGCTGGTCCTGGCAGGCGACGCGTTCGCCGGTCCGCGCGTGGAAGGCGCCTGGCTCTCGGGCGCCGCCGCCGCCGCCTGGCTCCGGCGGCGCTGACCGCGTGTGCTACGATACGGGTGTCGCCAAGACCCTGCCCTCCGCGGAGAGGTGGCTGAGTGGTCGAAAGCAGCGGTTTGCTAAACCGTCGTAGGGCCTTAAAGCTCTACCCAGGGTTCGAATCCCTGCCTCTCCGCCATGCTTTCCCATCACCAGCGAAGCGTGGACGCCCGCTCCGCTCCTGCGGTTAGCGCCCCTCGCGCGCGTCCGGCGCGGGCAAACGGAACAGCCGGATCTCGTTCGACAGGTTGGGCCGGGCAACTTCCGCGTAAACCCACAACTCTCCGTCCACCATCATCCAGTGAGAATAGCGCCAGGTGCGGAACAGCGGGCTGGGCGTCGTGCTCACCAGCAGCGGCGAGCCGGGCGTCAGGTCCACCACGTGGTGCAGGTCGAAGGTAAAGCCCAAGCCGGTGGCGATGTTGTACACCGGGTCATACCACTTCACGTTGGAACCCTCGTAGACAAACAGATAGCCGAACGGCAGCGGGAGGACGCTGGCGGGCCGTACAAAGAAGTCGTGCCAGCCGTCCAGGCGCATGATGGATTCGTACGGGTCGCCGACAGGCTCCCAGGCTTCGCCGTCCGCGCTACGGAAGTGATAAACCCGTTCCAGGCCGCGGTGTTGCCCGATCAGGTAGGCATGAAAGGCGCCCTCGGCGTATAGGATCACCGGGTCCTTGTAGCCTTCGACCGGCGTGTCCCGCGGCAACACTTTCTTGCGCGGCGCGATCACGGGTTTCGCCGTCGAAGCCCGGAACTGCCGCGGATCTTTTACATCGTCGAACTTGACGATGGTCCAGGGTCCGTCCTGCCAAGGGCCGCACGCATACAGTTTGAACAGGCCCGTGCGGGGATCGATTAGCAGCGCCGGCCGCTCGAATCCGGGTATCGGGACGTCCTCGCGGCGGATGCGGTGCGCCACTTCGAACTTCATCCCGTCCCGGCTGCGGAGAAGGCGGACTTCATAGCCCCGCAAGCCGAACGGGGCGTTGGCGGTACGCATGCGCGCCGCCATCCAGAAGACGCCCTGCCGGTCCCGCACCACGGAAGGCGCTCCGGCCCACCACTCCGGTTCGTTGTTGTCCGGCTCCAGCACAACCCGATAATTGGTGAACTTCTCCGGAATCAGGCCGTACGGGCCGGCCGCTTCCGGCACGGCGCCGGTCCAGGTGGGCTGCTGCGCCGCAGCCGCGCAGGCGAGGATGCAGAGCGCCGCGGGCAGGGTTCTTGGGAGGAGAGCCATGCTCTCAGTATGGGGCGTCGCCAGGCCGCTTGACACCGCCCCAGCCGGATTGCTGGACTACCTGGGAACGGAACCCAAAACCATGCCTTTGGTCTCTGCCTGGATCGAATACCTGAAAACGGTGGATTCGCCCACCTTGTCCAACGCGATTGAGTTGCTCAACGTGCGCAAACGCAGCGAGGGGTTCACGCCGCTGCAACTCCGCTGCCTGTTTCCTGAGTTCGGGCGGATGTGCGGGTACGCGGTCACCGCGCAGGTGGAAACCATGGCCACCAGCGAACCGCTCGACTACGAGCGCTTCATGGAGCTTTGGCGAGCGGTGGACGCTTCCCCCAAGCCCGCCGTCATCGTGTTTCAAGAGATTGGACCGCACGGCGACTACGCGGCCCACTGTGGAGAAGTGATGGCTACCGTGGCGACCCGCCTGGGCGCCATCGGCTTGGTGAGCGACTGCGGCGTGCGCGACCTGCCGGAAGTGCGGGGCCTCGGGTTCCACTATTTCGCGCGCGGCGCTGTCGTCAGCCACGCCTATTTTCGGGCGGTGCGCGTGGGCGTGCCGGTGCAGGTATGCGGCCTGGTGGTCAAGCCGGGAGACCTGCTGCATGGGGACGAAAACGGCCTGCTGCTGGTCCCCCCGGGCTGTGAGGAGGAACTGCCGCAAAAAGTCGACCAGATCCGGTCGCGGGAGCGCGCTCTGATGGATTACATCAAAAGCGACGCGTTCAGCCTGGACGATTTCCGCCGCCGCGTCGGGCTCTGAGCGCCCGCGCTACAATGGCGGAACTTCGCCATGCGCGGGCGCAGAGGGAGCGGGCGAAACCATAACCGTGGCGGCGCGCCGTCACTTCTGAAGCAGGGGCTCCAGGTAGCGCAGCACCGTCGCCGCGACCTTCCGGTTTCCGGCCGCCGTGGGGTGGAT
>Ga0272446_1000286_pt1 | contig 81398 bp, 82 predicted proteins | sample YNPCB0061_FD_194587 | JGI IMG/M metagenome (GOLD analysis project Ga0272446, IMG submission 194587) | Hot spring microbial mat communities from Yellowstone National Park, WY, United States - YNP-CB-006-1 | ecosystem: Environmental > Aquatic > Thermal springs > Hot (42-90C) > Sediment | place... | reverse complement strand
GGGCGGGCTGCGCGACGACGGGGGCGGGCTGCGCGACGGGGGCGGGCTGCGCGACGGGCGCCGGCGCTGCGACGGCGGCCGGCGCCACCGCGACAGGCGCGGGCTGCGCGACGACGGGGGCGGCCTGCGCGACGGGAGTCGGCGCCGCGACGACGGGTGCGGGCTGCGCGACGGGCGTGGGCGCGGGCGCGGCCTCCGCAGGCGCGGGCTGCGCGACGGGCGCTGCCGCCGGCGCGTCGAGTGCCGCCTTCGCCCCGACGGCACCGAGCGACTCGGCCTGCGCCGCCGCCGCAGCCGGCGCCTCCGCCGCACCGATGATCACCGCCGGCATCCGTCGCGGCCGACGGAAGAGCCGCTGCGCCGGCGCCGCCGAGAGCTCCATCGCCACGCGCACGCCGCCGTCGCGCTCGACGACGATGTGGTCCCCCGCGATCGCCACCACCTTCGCCCCGGCGACCTCATCGCCGATGCGCTTCAGCGTGTACTCGCCGCGCGCCTCGTCCCAGACGAGCGCCTGCGCCGTCGAGAGCATGACGCCGACGAGCCGCTGCGCCAGCACGGGCGCCTGCGCCGCGACCGCAGCCGCGGCCGCTGCAGGCGCCGCCGCCGGAGGTTGCGCCGGCGCGCCCGCATACTCCGCGGCAGCCAGCGCGCTCGACATCGAGAAGGGGAGGAGGACGACCGAGAGGAACTTCCGCATGCCCGCCCGCCATTGCAGCGAGCGGGCCACCCGCAACCCCGCGCCGGCCGCGGGGAATCGCGCGTGATCAGGCGCTCAAGTGAACGTTGGTTGACGTCTCCGCCGCCAACTTCACTCGTCCGCCTTGCCGCCGCCGCCCGCCGCCTTCTTCTCGTCGGGCTTCGCGCCCTCGGGCAGCGCCTTCTGCTCGCTCGACGCCGACGCCGCCGGCAGGAGCCCCATCTTCGCCTTCAGCTCGGCGAGCGCCAGGTCGGCGCCGCCCTGCGACTCGAGCGCCTTGAAGCGCGAGTTCAGCGTGTCGCCCGTCATCTCGCCCGAGAGCTCGACGCCCGCCTCGGCCTCGGCCTCGAGCGACTCGACCTTCTCCGCCATCCGGTCGAAGGTGTCGAACGCCGACGTGTCGCTGATCCCGGCCATCGTCGCCTGGATCGTCTTCTGCGCCTCGGCCCGCTTGGCCCGCGCGACGAGGATGTTCTTCTTGCGCTTGGCTTCCTCGATCTTGTTGTTGAGCGTCCGCAGCTGCTCTTTCAGCTTGTCGACGCTCTCCTTCTGGAGGTGCCACTGCTGCTCGAACTGGGTGCAGAGCTCCTCGTGCTCGCGCTGCCGGACGAGCGCCTCCTTCGCGAGACCGTCGTCACCGGCGCGCACGGCCATCATGGCCTTGCGCTCCCACTCCTTGGCCTGCACGAGCTGCTCGTCCCACTGCTTCTTGAGGCGCTTCTCGTCGCCGATCGCCACGGCGACCTGCTTCTTCGCCTCGACGAGCTGGTTCTTCATGTCGACGAGGACCTGGTTGAGCATCTTCTCCGGGTCCTCGGCCTTGCTGATGAGGTCGTTGAGGTTCGACTTGATCAGCGTGCCCAGCCTCTGAAAGATGCCCATTTAGGCGGCCTCCCGGTACTTGGCGAGGCGCCCATGGTGGGACGCGACCGCCAGCGTGATGTCGTCGATGGTTGCGGCAAACTCGTTGTAGTCGCAGTTCTCCAGCTGCAGCGCGTCCGAGATGACGATGGCGTCCCCCTCGATGCCATAGGCACCGTGCATCATCTCCGTCGCGTTCAGCTCGAGGAGCGTGCGGTAGAGCTCCTCGCGGTGATGGCGAGGCACCTCCATCACCTTGCAGCGGAAGACGACGACGGGGCCGGCGAGCGTGATGACCAGGAACTCGCTGGCGGCGGTCTTGACCAGCCAGGTGCCCTCGCGCGGCTCCTCCGTCGGGAGCTCCATCTTGAGGAGGTAGGACTGGATGTCGGCGGCAGTCTTCATGGACGCGTTGCCTCTCGTGTGAGCGTAGGCGAGACCGCGGGGGACTTCAACCCGTGCCGCGCTGACGAGGTTCAACGCAGAGAACGCAGGAAGTGATCTGATCCTTCCCCTCGAGCGCTCAGGGGAGAGGCTGGACGTCGACCCGGCCCATCGATCCGGCGGCGACGTGCCCGTCGAGCACCGAGAGGCAGCGGATGACCTTGAGGCCGAAGCGGGCCCGGTCGTCGAGCAGCTGGCCGGCGGCGTCGTAGATGAACAGGTGGGTGCCCTGCGTCGCGAGGACGCGCTGGCCGTCGGGCGTCATCGCGAGGACGTCCAAGCGATAACGCGTGTCGGGCGGCTGAATCGAGCACGCCCGCGCCCAGCCGACGGCGCCGCGCTGCTGGACCTCGACCCGGCCCTGGCCGGCGTTGAAGAAGGCGACGCGGCTCGCGCTCTCGTCGAGCGCGACCTGGTAGAACGCCGGGGCCTTGAGCTGGTCGACCGTCCCGTCGGGGCGGAAGAGCGAGACGCCCTCGGTGTGCGCGACCGCGACGCTCCCGCCCCCCGACGAGAGACCGAGCGTTCGATCGAAGTCGAGGCCGGGCAGCCGCGTGACGGAGACGAGGCTCCCGTCGAGGCGGTAGCGGTAGAGGTCGTGCTGCTTGCGCCCCACCTGCGATGAGCCGAAGAGGAGCTCGTCGCCGACGAAGATCATGGAGCGCGGCGGCTTTTGGCCTTCGCCCACCGCGGGCGCGAGGGTCCCGACGACGGTGCCGTCGGCGTCGAGCCAGGCGATCCACAGCTTCTTGAGGTCGCTGTAATGGAACGCGGCGGCGAGCCGCCGGTGCGTCGCCGACCAGGCGACCGCCGTCACGTAGCCGGCGTGGCTGGGGGCCGGGCGATCGGCGAAGGGGGACGTGATCGTGCGGACGAAGCTCTTGTCCGTCGTCGAGAACAGCCGGAGCTGCGCTCCAGCGCCGGCGGCGACGCGGGCCGCGCCGTCGTAGAGCGCGACGCAGTCCACCTGCCGGTTGTCGTCGAGCTTGAAGCTGCCTTTCATCGCCCGGTTCTACGGCGCTAGGGGATCTGCATTCCGCCGGAGACGTTGATGGTCTGGCCGGTGACGTAGTCGCTGAGCGGCGAGCTGAAGAAGAGGACGGCGTTGGCGATGTCCTCGGGCTCGCCGAAGCGGCCCATGGGGATGCGCGCGAGGGTCGCCTTGCGCTGCTCCTCGGGGACGCCGAGCTCGTCGCCCTTCTGCTTGGCGGCGGTCAGGCGCGTGTTGGTGAAGCCGGGGGCGACGGCGTTCACGTTGATCCAGTAGCGCGCCCACTCCTGGGCGATGACGCGGGTGACACCGACGTTGCCCATCTTGGCGGCGACGTAGTTCACCTGGCCGGGGTTGCCGCGGATCGCCGCCGTCGAGAAGAAGTTCACGATCTTGCGGTGATAGCGGGGCGCGCCGAGCGTCTCGAGCTCCTGCTTGGCGACGTCGCGCATGTGCTTCGACGCCGAGCGGATGCAGTTGAAGGTGCCCGTGAGGTTCACGTCGAGGACGAGGTCCCACATCTCGTCGGTCATGAGGTGGGCCATCTTGTCGCGCGTGATCCCGGCGTTGTTCACCAGGATGTCGAGCGTGCCCCACCGGTCGACGGCGGCCTGCATGAGCGCGTCGGTCTGTGCCGGATCGGCGACGGAGCCGACGTGGACGATGGCGCGGCCGGGGGCGATCTCGTCGCAGGCGGCGCGGGCCTCCTCGGCGGGGACGGGGTCGACGTCGTTGATGACGACGCGGGCGCCCTCCGAGACGAAGGTGAGCGCGCAGGCGCGGCCGATGCCGCGGCCGGCGCCGGTGATGACGGCGACGCGATCGGTGAGGAGAGGCCTTTGCATGGTGAGGAGCGTTCTACGACTCGCCGGCGTACAAAGACAAGGTACCCTTTTTGTGGTAGGTCAACGCCGTCATGTCGTCGTCGCAAACGCCCGAAGATTCTGAAGAGGGGCAGCGTCCCCTCCCACGCCATCTGGCGATCATCATGGATGGCAACGGGCGCTGGGCGAAGAAGCGCGGCCTGCCCCGCATCGAGGGGCACCGCCGCGGCGCCGAGAGCGTCCGCGACATCACGCGCGCCTCGCGCGAGATCGGCATCGAGGCGCTGACGCTGTACGCGTTCTCGTCGCAGAACTGGGATCGCCCCATCGAGGAGGTGCGCATGCTGATGGCGCTCCTCCGCGACTACCTCTACGACGAGCGCCCCGAGATCCTCGGCAACAATATCCGCTTGACGACAATCGGGGACGTCTCGCGCCTGCCCGACTTCGTGCGCGAGCCGCTCGACGCGCTCAAGAAGGACTCGGCGGCGAACACCGGCATGACGCTCTGCCTGGCGCTGTCGTACGGCGGGCGCGAGGCCATCGTCGACGCCGCGCGCCTCCTCACCGAGAGCGTGCTGCGCGGCGAGATGCGCCCGCAGGACATCAACGCCCTCAGCTTCTCGGAGGCGCTGTCGACGCGCGGCCTGCCGCCGCTCGACCTCGTCATCCGCACCTCGGGCGAGCAGCGGCTGTCGAACTTCCTCCTCTGGGAGGTCGCCTACGCCGAGCTCTACTTCACCGACACGCTGTGGCCCGACTTCCGTCGCGACGAGCTCGTCGAGGCGCTCGCGGCCTACCAGCATCGCGAGCGTCGCTTCGGCCTCACGTCGGAGCAGGTCGAGCAGGTCCGGCGGCGCGCGAACGGCACCCGGTAGACCGCGCACATGGCTCTCGGCAACCTGGCGGCGCGCTTCGCCACCGCCGGCGTCCTCATCCCGGTCCTCGTCGCTGCGATCCAGTGGCAGAACCCCGTCGGTGTCTGGGCGGTGGTGTTCGTGGCTACTGCGCTCGGGCTGCGCGAGTGGATGAACATGACCCAGCCGACCGCGCCCGTCGTCGAGAAGGCGGTGGGCGTGCTCCTCGGCCTCGGCGTCGGCGCGGCGATCTACTGGGCGCCGCCGGCGTTCCACGCGCCCGTGTTCGCGGGCGTCACCATCGGCGGGTTCCTGTTCTATCTGTTCCGCTACGGCGACATCGACAGCGTCGGGAAGCGCTACACCGCGATGATGGCGGGGGTGCTGTACGTGGGCGTGCTGCTCACCTACGTGGCGCTCCTCAAACGGCGCGGCGCCGACGGGGGCGCGTGGGTCTACGTGGTGCTCACGCTGACCTGGTTCAGCGACACCGGCGCCTATTTTGCTGGACGATTTTTGGGGCCGATGTGGCCGCGCAAGCTGGCGCCGAACGTCAGCCCGAAGAAGACGGTGATCGGCGCGCTCGGCGGGCTCGCCGGGAGCTTCGGCGCGCTGGCGCTGGCCAAGCTCTGGTACCTGCCGACGCTGACCTGGATCGACTGCGTGGTGGTGGCGATCCCAGCGAACTTCCTCGGGCAGATGGGCGACCTGTGCGAGTCGCTGCTCAAGCGCTCGGTGGGCGTGAAGGACTCGGGGAACCTCCTGCCGGGACACGGCGGGATGCTCGACCGCGTCGACGCGCTGCTGTTCACGGCGCCCTACGTCTACGTCTGCGCCGAGCACCTCGTCGGCAAGCTGGGGTGACGGCGGTGGACGCGGAGCTGGAGGCTCGGCTCCGTGCGACCGCGGCGCAGTCGCCGGAGGATCCGGCGCGCGACAGCTCGCCGTGGGACGCGATCGCCCGCGAGCTCGACGCCGAGGCGCGCGAGGCGCGGCTGCGGCCGCTCGTCGAGAAGCTGCTGCGCGACGGGGACGCGGTGGTGCGGCGGCGGGCGGTCGACGCGCTGATGGCGCTCGGCGCGCGGCCCAGCGTCGAGGCGCTGCTGGCGGCGGCGCGGGCGGCGCACCAGTGGGGCGAGCAGCGCAGCGACGAGCGCGAGCCGCCGCTCCGCGATCGGATGCAGCACGCGCTGGCCAACGTCGCGGCGGGATCGGGAAGGGAGCGCGCGATCGCGCAGGCGATCGTGGCGATCGCGGGGCCGCACCTCCCGCACGCGTCGACGGCGTCGGTGCTGGGGAAGTGGGCGGCGGAGCGGCTGCCGCTGCTGGCGGCGCGGTTCGCGGCCGACGCGGCGTCGGAGCCCTTCTTCGTGACCGCGGCGGCGACGGTGGCGCTCTATCGGCGCGACGAGCTGCAGCTGCTCTTGCCGCGGCTCCGCCCGATGGCGCGGCCGGCGCGCGAGGCGCTGCTGGCGCGGCTCGTCGAGGATCTGGCGGTCGACGAGGCGCGGGTGGCGGCGATCGTCGAGGCGGTGGCGCTGCCGCGCCCCAAGCGGGCGCCGTTCACCGCCGACGAGCTCCGGGCGGCGCTCGGCCTCTGACAGGCGCTGACGCGCGCTGGTCGAACCTGTCGAAGAATCGACGCGGGCGCGCGTCGATCGCGCGGCGCGACGCGGGGAGCGGCGCTGGTCTGGGCCTTGCTGAAGCCGCGGGCATGCGTCAGTCGGTGCGGTTGCTCGCGGTGGTCGCTCTCGTCGGGTCGGGGTGCGCGCGGACGTATGTGGCGCGCGCGGAGGCGGTCGCCGACCCGAGGTTCAACGTGGTGCCGGCGGTGCGCGAGCGCGACGGCAAGCCGGTGGCGCTCGAGCGCGGGTCGTTCGAGGTGCTCGAGGAGCGCACGCCCTCCGTCGCGCCGGGGATGGTGCGCGTCGGCGGGCGCGGCCATCGCCACCCGCTCGCGAAGGCGGGCATCGGTGTCTTCGTCGCGGGGACGATCCTGTCGGTGATCGGCGCGAAGCTCACGGTGTCGGGGCTGTGCTTCGACTCCGGGTGCGCGGGGAAGGGCTCGGGGCTGTTCGCGGCGGGGGTGACGTTGTCGGCGATCGGCGACGCGGCGTTCGTCGTCGCCGGGCCGGTCCTGTGGGGCGTGGGCGCGGGCCTCGAGCCGAAGGAGGCGCGCTACGAGACCTCCGCGGCGTCGCGGACGGCGCCGGTCCTCGACGTGCGGTTCTAGCCGGGGCGATTTCATGATAGACAAGAGATGCGGGGTGAGCAGGATGCGTGAAGCGGTCGCGCTGTGCACGGTGGTGGCGCTGCTGTCGTCGGTGTCGGGGTGCGCGCGGGTTGGCGCGGTGCTCACGGTGTTCACGCTCTGCGTCGAGAGCTGCGGGAACAAGAGCAACGCGACCGGGTACTTCGGGGCGTCGCTGTCGGTGATGGGCGACGCGGCGTTCCTCATCGCCGGCCCGATCATGTGGGGGGTGGGCGCGGGCCTCGAGCCGAAGGAGGCGTGCTACGAGACCTCGGCGCGCCCGGCGCCGCCGGCCCTCGAGGTGCGCTTCTAGAGCACGCGCACCGCCACCGAGACGTTTTTGCTTGACAGGAAAGCCGAGCGCCCAGGCCGTCCGTTTGGCGCGGGCTGAGGGTCTGCGCGCCACTTCTCGACGGGAACGCGTGGGCGCGGCTACGAGTTTTCGGGCTGCTGCACGGCGAGCGCGGCGAAGGCGCTCGCCACGAGGAGGACGATGCCGCCGGTGACGTAGGGAGCGGCGACGCCGAAGCCGAGCGCGAACGTCCCCGCGATCGGCCCCGCGATGCGCGCCAGCGCGCCCGCCGCCTGATTGACGCCGAGGATCGATCCCTGGTCCTTGCCCGACGCCGCGCGCGACACCAGCGACGAGAGCGCCGGCGTGTTGAGGCCGTTTCCGACGGCGACCACCGCCACCGCGAGGAGCAGCACCGGCAGCGTGTGCGCGATCGCCTGCAGCCCGAAGCCGATCGCCATCACCGCGGTTCCGGCGATCACCAGCCGCCGCTCGCCGACGCGCGGCGCGAGCCGCCGCACGAGGACGCCCTGGACGACGATGAGGATCGCGCCGATGAGGGCGAAGATGAACGACGTCTCGCGGCGGCCGAAGTGGAAGCGTCGCTCGAGGAAGAGCGAGAAGGTGCTCTCGAGGTTGGCGAAGCCGAACGTCACGACGAAGAAGAGGACGATGAGGACGAAGAGGCGCGGCGTCGTCACGGCGCGCACGAGGCCGCTCCAGGTGAGCGCGCGCGCGGCGGAGCGCTCGGCGGCCGAGCGCGGCTCACGGAGGAGCATGAAGGCGAGCACGAAGTTCAGCGCAGCGACGGAGGCCGCGACGAAGAACGGGGTCGCCGGCGAGATCTGCGAGAGGAGCCCGCCGGCGACGGGACCGAAGATGAAGCCGAGCCCCAGCGCCGCGCCCAGCATCCCCATGCCGGCGGCGCGCGAAGAGCCGTCGGTGACGTCGCCGATATAGGCCTGCGCGGCGGTGATGTTGGCGCCGCACGCGCCGCTCACCGCGCGCGCCACGATCAGCCAGCCCAGCGACGGCGCCAGGGCGAATCCGAGCTGCGACAGGCACGACCCGACGATGCTGACGAGGAGGATCGGGCGGCGGCCGAGGCGATCGGAGAGGCGCCCCCAGATCGGCGAGAAGACCAGCTGCAGCATCGAGTAGATCGCCAGGAGGAACCCGGTCTCCACGTCGGTGGCGTGCATGGTCTCGGCGTAGAGCGGGAGGATCGGGATCACCATGCCGAAGCCGACGAGATCGAGGAACACGGTGAGCAGCAGCACCGCCAGGCCGGCGCGCGAGGCGCCGCGGTTGTCGACGGGAGGCGTGGTCACCGGCGGATGAAGGTAGCAAATCGACGTCGCGGTGGTGTAGGGAAGCGGGCGGTGAGTGGCCTCCAGTTCGCCGACGGCGTGCGCGTCTCCGGGACGGCGATCTATTGCGATCCGCCGCGCCGCCCGCGCGCGGCCAACCCGCTCTGCTTCCTGTCGTCGGCGCGGGCGCTGCGCGCGGGGGTGGCGCTGCACACCGGGCGCGCGCGCGTCGTCGCCACGCAGCGCACCTTGGCGCTCGGGCGCGCCGCCGGCGGGCGGGCCATCGCCGACGCGCTGCCGGTGCAGCTCTGCCGGCCGTTCTCGCTCGGGCGGCTGCGGATCGAGCTGCTCCCGTCGGGGCACCTGCCGGGCGCGGCGCAGCTCTTGGTGTCGCGCGACGGCGCACCGACGGTGCTCTACGCCGGCGTGGTCGCGGCGCGCGAAGGGGGCCGCCTCGCCGAGCCGCTCCAGGCGCGCGCCTGCGACGCCCTCGCGGTGAGCGCGCCGCTCGTGGCGCTGACCGATCGCGCGCTGCCGCCGCGCGCCGAGGTCGAGGCCCGCCTCCGCGCCGCCGTCGACGAGGCGCGCGCCGCCGGACGTCCGGTCGACGTGCGCGCCGCCCGGCTCGGCGCCGCCGCCGAGGTGGCCGCGCTCCTCCCGGAGGCCGACGCCGCGACGCCGCGCCTGCGCCGCGTGCTCGCCGCCTATCGCAAGCTGGGGCTCCTCCCGGCGCGCGCGCCCGCCGCCGAGGGGGCGCCGCCCGTCCGTCTCCTCGACGACGACGCGCCCTTCGCGCCGGACGCCCTCCGGCTGGTCGTCGGTGGCGAGGCGCTCCTTCCGGACGCCGCCGCCCGCGCCGGCGCCGACCTCGCGCTGCCGCTCTCCGACGAGGCCGATCTCCCGTCGCTGGTGGCGCACGTCACCGCCTGCGACCCGCGCGACCTCTACGTGACGACCGCGCTCCCCGCTCCTGCCGTCGCTGCGCTCGCCGCGGGCGGCCGCCGCGTGCAGCGGCTCGGCCCCCCCGCACAGATGCCGCTGTTCGAATAGCGCGCGGGTTTTGCGCTGGTCGACGAGGGTGGGCTAAACTCGCGCCACCATGCAAAGACCGATGCTCATCGCCGCGGGGTCGGCGGTGGCTCTCTTCTTCGCCGTCATCCTGATTCTCGTCTATCACGATGCGGCCTCGCGCTCGATCCTCATCGCGCCGGTGCTCATCGTCGCCGGCCTCGGTCTGCCGGGGCTGATGCTGTCCTACGCGCAGGTGCAGCGGCTGCAGGAGCTCGACCGCGAGACCGCGCAGCAGGAGCGCGCCGTCACCGAGCTCGGCGCCGGCGTCGGCGAGCTCCGCGGCACCGTCGAGAAGCAGCTCGCCGCCGTCGAGGAGACCGCCGCGTCGCTGCACCAGATGACCGCCTCGCTCAAGCAGATCGCCCACAGCGTCGAGACGCTGGCCGCCGCCGCCGAGGAGTCGTCGTCGTCGATCCTCGAGATGGCCGCCGCCAACGACGAGGTCGCCGAGAACATGGTGAACCTCGCCGGCAGCGTGCAGGAGTCGGCGACCTCGATCGAGGAGATGACCTTCTCGATCAAGGAGGTCGCCAAGAACGTCGAGGCGCTGTCGTCGACGGCGGAGGAGACCTCCTCGTCGATGAACGAGATGGACATCTCCATCCGTCAGGTCGAGAACAACGCCAACGAGACCGCCCGCCTCTCGGAGGAGGTCTCGCGCGCGGCCAACATCGGCGCGCAGTCGATCGGCATGACCATCGACGGCATCAACAAGATCAAGGACGCCTCCGAGGAGACCGTCCGGATCATCGCCTCGCTGGGCAACAAGATCTCCGAGATCGGCAAGATCCTCGAGGTCATCGACGACGTCGCCGAGCAGACCAACCTCCTCGCGCTGAACGCCGCCATCATCGCGGCGCAGGCGGGCGAGCACGGCAAAGGCTTCGCCGTCGTCGCCGACGAGATCAAGGACCTCGCCGAGCGCTCGGCCACGTCGACGAAGGAGATCGCCGACCTCATCAAGGGCGTGCAGAAGGAGTCGGAGAACGCCATCGGCGCGGTCGAGCGCGGCGCCCGCTCCGTCGACGAGGGGGTGAAGGTCTCGCACCAGGCCGAGGACGCGCTGCGCCGCATCCTCGAGTCGGCCGAGCGCGCCACCCAGATGGTGCGCGAGATCGCCCGCGCCACCGTCGAGCAGGCGCGCGGGTCGAAGCAGGTCACCGACGCCATCCACTCGATCGCCGAGACCGTGCAGCAGATCGCCAGCGCGACCAGCGAGCAGGCGAAGGGCTCCGAGCAGATCATCCGCTCGGCCGAGAAGATGCGCGCCATCACCAAGCACGTCGAGCGCTCGTCGCAGGAGCAGACGCGCGGCGGCAAGCAGATCACCAAGTCGATCGAGTCGATCAGCGAGATGGTGGCGCAGCTCAACGGCGCGCAGCGCGAGCAGGCGCGCGGCGGCGACACCATCCTCGCGGCGATCGAGCAGCTCCGCGACATCACGAAGTCGCAGGAGTCACGGATGGGCGAGCTCGGCCGAAATGTCGAGTCGCTGAAGCGCGCGGCCGAGGCGGCTCGCCTCCGCGGACGTGCGTGATAGACTCCGGGTCATGCCTCGTCGAGGAGTGTTCTGATGTTTGGCCTCGGGATGGGCGAGCTGCTGGTGATCCTCGCGCTCGCGCTGCTGTTCCTCGGGCCGAAGCGGCTGCCGGACCTCGCGTCGACGCTCGGGAAGGCCATTCGGAGCTTCCGCCGGGCGACGAGCGATCTGCAGGATCAGCTCGAGGTCGACGATTCCGTCAAGCAGCCGCTGCGTGAGCTGAAGGCCGCGCTGCGCGACGAGCCGCCTCCGTCGCAGCCGGTCGCGGTGCAGGTGGGGCCGAAGCTCGATCAGGCGCACCTGCCGAGTGGCGGGGCGACGGGCGGGGCCGCCGACGCGAACGCCCCCAAGAGCGACGCGCCCGCCGCCGCCCCCGCGCCCGCGGCTCCGAGCCCGTCGTCGACGCCCGAGCCGGGCAAGGCCTAGCGCGTGGCCGAGCCAGCGCGGAAAGAGCTGCCCGCCGCCCCCGCGGCCGCCGCCCCCAGCGGCGAGGCCGGCGAGAAGCGCATGCCGTTCCTCGAGCACCTCGCCGAGTTCCGCACGACGCTGCGGAACTCGATCCTGGCGGTGCTCTTCATGACGGTCGTCGCGTACGTCTTCCGCGTCCACCTGTTCGAGCTCCTCGCGCGCCCGCTCATCGACGCGTGGGTGAACGCCCAGAAGGAGGTCGGCCTCGGCAAGGCGGAGTTCGTCTTCACCTCGCCGATGGAGCCCTTCATGGTGCTCTTCAAGCTCTCGCTGGTCGTCGGCGTGTTCGCGGCGTCGCCGGTGATCTTCCGCGAGCTGTGGCGCTTCATCTCGCCGGGCCTCTACCCGCGCGAGCGGCGCTGGGGCCTGGTCTTCATCGTCAGCTCGGTGCTGCTCTTCGTCGGTGGCGCGGCGTTCGCGTACGTGTTCGTGCTGCCCGCCGGGTACAAATATTTCCTCGGCTACTCGCAGTCGAGCCTGGGCGAGATCAAAGAGGTCCTCGGCAAGGCCGTCGACGTGCGGCTCTCGATGCCGTTCGACATCAAGCCGATGCTCACCATGCAGGAGTATTTCGGCTTGACATCAATGCTGCTGCTGGTGTTCGGCGCGGTGTTCGAGCTGCCGCTGCTCCTGTCGATCCTGGCGATGCTGGGGGTCGTCTCGGCCAAGACGCTGTGGAAGTTCAACCGCTACGCCATCCTCGTCTTCGCCATCGCCGGCGCGATCCTCACGCCGGGCGATCTGGTGATCGGGCAGCTGGCGATGACCGGCGCGCTGACGGTGCTGTACAACCTCAGCATCGTGCTGGCGGTGATCGTCGGGAAGAAGCGGAAGGAAGCGGACGAGGCGGCGGCCGCCGAGTAGTCGAGCCGGCCCGGCGGCGCTACGCGAGGTCGATGACGATGACGCCGCTGCGCACGGGCGCGTCGTCGTCGCCGTCGTGATCGCTGCCGATCTCGATCTCGATGCGGCGCGCGGAGTCGTCCGTGTCGTCGCTGTCCCGGCTGCCGCCGGGGGCACGCGAGCTGGGGGGGAGCACCAGCGGGAGCTCGAGCGCTTCCGGCTCCCAGCTCTCGTTGCGCTGCGAAGGGGAGAGGGTCCTTCCCGACGGACGCATGACCACGATGCTATCACGCCCCGTCGAGACGCGCCAATCGGAGTGCGTCGGCGTCGAAGTGCGACGGCGCCGTACGAAGTTGCGATGTGGAAACTTGATTCGAGAGATCCCGCAGCCTACCGTCAAAGCTAGGCACCTAAGGAGGATCATCGTCCATGCGAGTTCCGAGCTCTGCCGGTCGCATCCGACTCTCCCTGAAGGCGTCCCACCGTCGCTTCACGCTCCGCACCTCGCATCGCGCGGAGCCGACCCAGGTCGAACGAGCTCCGGAGCGCGATCGCTACATCGCGCCGCCCAAACGGCGGCGCTGATCGCGCGCGGCAGTGACGTGACGATCGTCGCTTAGCCGCCGCTCGCCAGCTTCTTCTCGGCGAGCTCGAGCGAGCGCTGCGCTTCGGCGTTGTTCGGATCGAGGCGCAGCGCGCGCTTGTACTCGGTGATGGCGTCCTTCGTCCGCCCGAGCTTGTAGTACGACTGCCCGAGCAGCGTGACGACGCGCGCGCGACTCGGCGAGATGCGCAGCGCCTGCTTGAGGTAGCTCGCGGCGCTGTCCCATTCGCCCTGCTCGAAGGCGACCTCACCGAGGCCGGCGAGCGCGTCGGCGTTGCGGGCGTCGAGCTCGCGTGCCTTGTTGAAGTGACTGGCGGCGCCGCTGGTGTCGCCCGAATTCAGCTTCTGGCGGCCGAGCTTGACGAAAAAGTCGGCCTGCGCGGCGTCGGCGGGCGCGGTCGTCGCGGCCGCCGGTTTCGTGCTTGACGCAAACGGATCCTTGAAGCCCTCGGGGAGCTTCGACTTCGACGACGAGGACGACGACGACGACGACTTCGTCGCGGGCGCGGGCGCGGGGGTGGCGGAGGCGACCTTCACCGGCGCGGGTTTCGGCGCCTCCATCTTGGGCTCGGGCTTGGGCTCGGGTTTCGGCTCGGGCTTGGCCTCGACCTTCGGCGGCTTGGGGGCCTCGACGGGCTTGGGGGCCTCGACGACCGTCGGCGCCTCGCTCTTCGGCGCAGCCGCCGCGACCGCGACGGGCGCCGGGGCCGGCGTCGGTGCGGGCGTCGGCGGTGCGGCGGGGGTCGCCTCGGGCGCCGGAGCCGGCGTCGGCGTCGGCGTCGGTGTGGGCGTCGGCACGGCCGCCGCGGTCGTCGTCGCGGGCGGCGTCGGCGTGGGCGCTATCGGTGCGGTCGTCGGCGCCGGCGTCGCCGCGGCGACCTCGGTCGGCGCCTCGCCGCGGAGCGGCTTCTTCGGTGGCTTCGGCCAGAGCGCGAGCGCCAGCGTCGCCGCCAGCATGAGCCCGCCCGCCGCCGCCCCGATCACGATCGGCGTGCGGTTCTTCTTCCGGAGCTCCCCATCGTCGTCGTCATACGGCAGCGACGCGTCGTCGCTCTTCGGGAACGCCGACGACTCGTCGAACCAGCTCCCCGCCGGATCGGTGTGATCACCGCGCTGCTTGGCCGCCGTCGCGGGCGTCTCGGGCAGCGGCGCCGGCGCGATGACCTGCAGCGGTCGCGTGTCGCTCTCGTCGTCGGTGCCGCTGCCGGCCGGATCGATCACCACCGACGGACCGGAAGGCGACTTCGCCGCCGGTGACGGGGACGGCGCCGCGTTCATCTCCCCCGAGCGCGTGATCGGCGGCTCGTTGCTGCGCGGCCCCTTCGGCTTCTTCTTCGGGTTCGGCTTCGCCGGGATCGTCGTCGCGCCAGCGTTCGCCTGCGCGGCGGTCGCGCTCGGCCCCGTCGTCACGGCGCTCGCCGCCGGGCGCTGCTGGATGGTCCCGAGCGCCTGCGTCTGCGACGCCGCAGGCGCCGCCGGTGCGGGCGTGGGCGGCGGCGCGGCGACGGCCGCTGCGGGCGCGGGCGCGGGCAGCACCGGCGTCGGCGCCGTCGGCACGCTCGACGCCGACGGCGGCGGCGGCGTGGTCGCCTTGATCTGCGCGGTCTCCGCGCCGCGCTCGCGCGCCTGCTCGGCGGCGATCTCCGCCGGCGTCGGCGCCCGCTCGGCGCGCAGGTGCTCGACGAGCTTCAGCACCGTCACGAAGCGCTGCTCCGGCTTCTTCTGCAGCGCGCGGTCGACGATCTCCTCGAGCCACTGCGGGCAGTCGGCCCGCAGCGCGCGCACCTTGGGCGGCGCGACGTCGAGGTGCTTCTGCAGCACCTCGAACGGGCTCTTCGCCGCGAACACCGGCGCGCCCGTCAGCATCTCGTAGGCGATGCAGCCGAGCGCGTAGATGTCGGCGCGGCGATCGACCTGATCGCCGCGCGCCTGCTCGGGCGACATGTAGCGCGGATCGCCGAACGTCATGCCGAGCGCCGTCTGCTTCACGTCGCTGTTCGGCAGCGCCAGCTTCGAGAGGCCGAAGTCGAGCAGCTTCACGAAGTCGGCGCGCCCCTTCCGCGTGATCAGGAAGACGTTGCGCGGCCGCAGGTCGCGGTGGATGTAGCCCAGCCCGTGCGCCTCGGTGAGCGCCTCGCCGATCTGCGTGAGGACGTCGACGACGCGCGCCACCGGCAGCTTGCCGTCGCGCTCGATCACCGCCTTCAGCGTCTCGCCCTCGAGGAACTCCATGGCGAAGAAGAGCCGCTTGTCCTCGGTGCGCCCGAAGTCGAGCACCTGGACGATGTGCTCGTTGTCGATCTGCCCGACGGTGGTCGCCTCGCGACGAAAGCGCTCGATGGCATTTTCGTCTTGCGACAATTGCGTGTGGAGGATCTTGACCGCGACCTTCTTGCGGAGCGTGGTGTGCTCGGCGCGATAGATGGTGCCCGAGGTCCCCTGGCCCACCTTGTCGACGATCAGGTAGCGATCGGCGACGACCTTGCCGACCATCGGGTCGGAGCCCGGCGGCACCGCCGCAGCACCGCACTTCGGGCAGAAGCGCGCGTCATCGGGCTGGGGCTCACCGCACTGGGTGCAATGCTTCACCATGGGTTATGGGGACTCCGTCATCAGAATCGGCCGCTCATCCCAACGACCCCGCCCGCCCCCGCGCTCCCGAACAGCGGCACGCCGAACGGCGCCAGCTGCGCCGCCGGCTTCGATGCCGTCGACGAGGCTGGCGTCGCGCCCGCGGCCGCCTGCTTCCGCTGCTTGTAGTCGAAGTACCAGGCCACGCCCGAGGTCGCGAGGCTGGCGATGCCGAGCGCCAGCATCACGCCGCCGCCACCGACGGTGTTGTAGACCTCGGGGCAGGCGCGCTCGGGGTTGGGCAGGTTGCACGTCGGCCGTCCGTCGATGGCGACGAGCGGCGCGCCGATGGCGATGGCGACGACGCCGAAGGCCAGCGTCCCGACGGCGATCCAGCGCCAGGGGATGGGCTTGCGCATCTCGGTGGTCTTGCCCTCGTCGGCAGGCGTCGGGGCGGGCGTCGTCGTCGCCGCGGTGGCGGGCGGCTCGGCGGGCTTGGCAGGCTCGACGGGCTTCACGGGCTCGACGGGCTTGGGCGGCTCGACGGGCTTGGGCGGCTCGGCGGCGGCGACCGGCTTGGGCTCGGTGAGGAGGGCCGCGTTCGACGCGATCAGCTTGGACGCCGCGCGCGCGATCGCGTCGTCGGCCTCCTTCACGGTGCAGATGTCGCAAGTCTCGTCGGCCTTGGCGATCTCGCGCCCCGCGGCGTCGAGGAGCCGGACCTTCACGCCGTAGGTCTTGCCGACGATGTTCAGCTCCGTCGCGACGAGGCGATCGGTCCTGAGCGTGAGCGCCGCGCGCGCCGCACAGACGCCCGCCGACGCGCAGGTGAGCTGCTCCTCCGAGATCGCGAGGCGCATGCGCACCTCGCCGGCGGGCACCGTCTCGACGCCGCCGGCGGTGGTGATGCCACGCGTGACCGCTTCGTGGAAGCGATCGCGGAGCTCGGGCGCCGCCGCCGGCTTCATCGCCGGGACCAGCGCCGCGACGCGCGGAGCAGCGGCTGCGACGCTCGCGCTGGCCACGACCGAGAGGAGGACCGCCGTCGAGAACACACCCGCTCGAGAGCCGGACATGGTCGCGAAGCATAGCACAGATGCCCGTTCGAGCCGGTCGCGCGCCGTGCGTCTGATCACGAAGATCGTGCGTGTCTTATTCGCGCGCGGCGAGGACAGCGACGACATGTGCCGTCGCTACTCGCCCGCGCGCCTGCGCAGCACGCGCCGGATCGCCGCGTCCAGCGCCTCGCGCTCGACGACGCCGCGCTCGAGGAGCAGCTCGAGCAGCGCCTCTACGCGCGCGTCCAGATCGGCCTCGTCGGCGATCTGGTGCGTGGGCTGCGTGCGCGGCTCGACACGCGCCATCGGCTGCGTGCGGTGCTCCCCGGTGTCGTAGGCCGAGGCGGCGCGGCGCGGGATCATCTTCGTGATGACGCCGCGGTAGGCGCGGGTGATGGCGTCGGCGAGCGCCCCGACGGGCGCGACCACCGGGACCACGTCGCAGCCGGTCGACAGCTCGATCTCGTCGAGCGCGTCGCTGTCGAGCGGATCGGCCATCGCCACCCGCAGCGTGCGCGGCTGCGACGTGCGATCGACCGACAGCGGCAGGAGCCGTCGCGCCTCGGCGAGCTCCATCGCCACCTCGCGCACGGCGTCCTCGTCGATGGGCTCGCGCTCGAGATCGACGCGCGGCAGCTTCAGGCGGCGCGCCACCAGCTCGGCCAGGGCGCCGTCGGTGAGGTGGCGCTCCTCAACGAGCACGCGGCACAGGCCGACGCCGGCCCGGCGGGCGTTGCGTCGGGCGATGCGGAGCGTCTGCTCATCGAGGAGCCTCTCTTCGAGGAGCAGATCCCCCAGCGTCGGTCGCACTTCTTCTCGGGTATCACGCGCGGACCCCGACGACAATGCCAACCGGAGTGCGCACACAGCGACGAGGACGCGCGGGGACGCGGCCCCCTGGTGTTCCGGGTTGCCGTCGCGTCACGCCACGCCTCTGATGCGCAGCGCCACGCTCCGGCCCGACCAATCACGCGCCGCAATGTAGGATATTCAGTAACCCGTTGATTTGACACGCTTCGAGTTGTGGTCTGCAAGCCACAGCCAGCGCGGCACGAGCGTTGCTCGGGCGCCCTCCGACTTCGAAGGGGAACCCAATGCGCCGCATCGCCCTCGCCGCCGTGGTCGCCAGCCTCGCCGCCTGCCAGCAGCCGCAGGCCCCCACCTACGTGGGTCCCGCAGGGGAGCGGCTCCACTCGCTCGCCGACGATCAGCGCGTCCAGCCGGACGTCTGGGTCGAGGAGGGGCAGCCCTTCCGCCAGGCCGTCACCGTCGGCGACGGCCCGAACAGCGAGCAGGTCATCTACCTCAACTTCGAGGGCGCGACGATCACCAAGGCGCAGACCGACAGCTCGTCGTCGAACACGTCGTGGATCCCCGACTTCTCGCGCGTGACCATCCCCGCCTTCGACGCCGCGCCCTACGCGCCGACCTACACGCGGCAGCAGGCGATCGACGCCATCGTCAATCAGATCAAGCAGTGGTACGCGCCCTTCAACGTCTACATCGTGACCACGCGCCCGACGACGGGCCGCTACACGATGGTGCTCATCGGCGGTGAGCCGTCGCTGGTCTCGTCGAACCCCGGTTCGATGGTCGGCGTCGCGCCGGTCGACTGCAGCAACCGCCAGCAGACCAACGTCGTGTTCGATTTCGCGGCGGCGCTCGCGCCGTCGGCGTCGGCGTCGGCGCGGCAGCGCGCGATCAAGGACGTCGCCATCACCGCGGCGCACGAGGCCGGCCACTCGTTCGGCCTCTCGCACACCGCCGACGTCACCGACATCATGTACCCCGCCGTCGATCCGCGCGTGACCGGCTTCAAGGACGCGACGATGAACCTGTCGGGCAGCTCGAGCTGCGGCGGATCGACGCAGAACTCGAAGCAGCTGCTGCTGTCGAACCTCGGGCCGTCGTCGAGCGGCGGTGGTGGCGGCGGCGGCGGGCCGACCACGCCGAAGCCGACGGTCACCTGGCTGTCGCCGAAGAACGGCGCGACGGTGCCGCGGCAGTTCACCATCGCGGTCAGCGCGCAGGCGCCGTCGGGCGCGACCATCACCGGCGTCGAGGTCGATGCCGGTGGACAGACGATCACGCTCCAGGGCCCGCCGTGGCGCCAGGACGTCAGCGTGCAGCAGGACGGCATGTTCGATCTCACGGCGACGGTGACCGACTCCAACGGGCAGACCAACACCGCGACGGTGAGCTTCTCGATCAAGAACGGATCGCCGGCGCCGGCGGTCGGCTGCGTCAACAGCACCGACTGCGAGAGCGGCGAGACCTGCTCGAACGGGATGTGCGTCGCGGGCGGCGGCGGCGGCGGTGGCGGCGGTGGTGGTGGTGGCGGCGGCGGCGGCGGCGGCGGTGGCTGCGCGACGACCTGCCCGAGCGGCACCACCTGCCAGCCCGACGGGAGCTGCGCGCCGAGCACCCCGACGGCGACGACGCCTGGGGACGTGGGCGGCGTGTGCGAGTCGAACGACGACTGCCAGAGCGGCCTGTGCGCGACCACCGACGGGACGAAGTACTGCTCGGCGACCTGCAACCCGCGCGACGCCAAGTCCTGCCCGTCGGGGCTGAGCTGCCAGAAGCTCGCCGACGGGAACTACTGCCTCCTCGCGCCGAAGGGCGGCTGCGACACGACGCCGGGCACGCAGGCCTCGCACCGCGCCGACCTGCCCCTGGCGATGGGCGCGCTCGGCCTGCTCGTCGCGCTCGGCCTCCGTCGTCGGCGCCGCGCTCTGTGAGCGACGCCCAGTGAGCGACGGCGGAGCGGAGCTCTTCCGCGGGACGCGCGCCCTCGTCACCGGCGCGTCGTCGGGCCTCGGTGAGGAGCTGGCGTGGCAGCTGGCCGCGCGCGGCTGCGCGCTGGTCTTGACCGCGCGCTCCGAGGGCAAGCTGCGGGCGCTCGCCGACGAGCTTGCCCAGAAGCACGGCGTCGCCGTCGACGTGATCGCGCGCGATCTCGGCGCGGCCGGGGGCGCGACCGCGCTCGCCGACGAGGTCGAGCGCCGCGGCCTCTCGATCGACCACCTGATCTCGAACGCCGGCTTCGGCACGAACGGCGCGATCGTCGAGAGCGATGCCGCGCGGCAGGCGGAGATGGTGCGCCTCAACTGCGAGGCGCTGGTGGTGCTGACGACGCGCTTCCTGCCGGCGATGGCCGCGCGCGGCGCGGGCGGGATCATCCACGTCGCCTCGATCGCGGGGAACCAGCCGACGCCCTACATGGCGACGTACGGCGCGACCAAGGCGTTCGTGCAGTCGTTCTCGCTCGCCGTCGCCGAGGAGGTGCGGGCGCGCGGCGTGCGCGTGCTGGCGCTCTGCCCGGGGCCGGTGCCGACGGGGTTCCAGTCGGTGGCGGGGGCCGACATCGCGCCGAGCCAGCGACGGGCGGTCCTCACCGCGGAAGAGACCGTGCGCATCGGCCTGCGCGCGTACGAGCGCGGACGGACGGTGTGCATCCCGGGGGGGCTGAACAAGCTCGGCACCGTCGGGGTGCGCCTCCTGCCGCGCGGGTTCGTGGTCCGCACCGTCGGGCGCATGATGAGGCAGAAGCCTCGCGCCGCCGACGCGTAAACTGGCGGAGTGGAGCACGCGGCGCTGCTGGACGCGATCGGCGAGGCGCTCGGCCTCGGGCGCGCATACGAGGAGCTGACCGGACCCGAGGCGGCGGAGCACCGCGCGCCGTCGCGGGTGGTGCTCGGCGGCGCGGCGGCGGGCGACGGGCGCGTCGCCTGGATCGAGCAGCGCACCGAGCCTGCCGTCGGTGGCTTTCTCCCCGTCGAGATCGACGTGCGGGTGGCCGCGGGCGGCGCGCTCGTGGGCGCGCTGGAGGTGGCGACCTACAACCCGTACTTCGGCTGCCACGTCGAGCACGCGGGCTGGTACGGCGACGCGTTTATTTTTGTCTATCGCGAAAAGCACCGGACGATCGCCGCGCGGATCGCGCCGCCGTTCGAGGAGCAGGCGCTGCTGGCGCTCGGCGGTGCGGTGGTGGTCGACGGCGACGCGCTCTACTGGCTCGATGGTGCGAAGGTGGTGCGCGGCTGTCGCCTGCCGTCGCTCGCGCCGACGATCGCGGTGCCGGCGCCGATCGACGCCACGCGATCGCAGAGCCTGGTCGCCGGCGATCGCCCCGGGATCGCGCGCGTCGAGACCTGGCCGGAATCCGACGAGCTGCCCGAGGAGCTCGACTGGGAGGCGTCTCTCGACGAGCGCCGGGCGCTGGCGCAGCGCTCCGCGGTCGACGTGCCGCTGCCGCCGCCCGAGGCCCGCCTGCCCGCGCCGGCGGTGGTGCGGCGGCTGCTGGCCGCGGTCGCGCGCCGCTGGGGCGTCACCGCGAACGCGGCCGACGCGCTCGTCCGCGCCGCGGCGGCGCCGTGGCTCGAGGAGGTCGCGCCACCGGTGCCGAGCTACGGGCTGTTGCCGTTCGCGAGCGAACGCCTGTCGCGGATGCGCGCCGCCGAGCACCTCGACGGCGTTCCCGTCGCGCCCAGCGCCTACGGCTGGCCGCGCGACGCCGCCACCGTCGAGGAGGCGCTGGCGCAGATGTTCGAGGTGCGCGTCGCCTCGCTCCTCCTGGCCGGCGTCATTTTGCGCTAGACGGAAAGCGCCAGCGCCCAGGCGGTGATCAGCGCCACGAGGGCGACGCCGCCGAACAGCGCCTGCGCGAGCGGGCGCGCCGGCCGCCGGAGGAGCAGCGCCGGGACGAGGCCGACGACGGCGCCGGCGGCCATCCCGAAGAGGTGGGCGAAGACGTCGACGCGCGGGCCGACCTCCGACGGGGGCTTGCCGAAGACCTGGTTGAGCGTGTCGTCGTGCCCGCCGCCGCCGAGGAGGCCGAGGAGCGCCAGGCAGGCGGCCGCGTAGACCCAGACGCGACGGCGCTCGCGCAAGGAGCCGAGCACGCGCGCCCGCCGCGCCGCCGCCACCGACGAGAGCACGCCGAGCAGGCCCAGCGCGGCGAAGACGATCGTCGACGCCCCGACGCTGTTGTGGCGCTCAAGAACGAGCGCGGTGGTGAAGTTGGCCAGCGCCCCGGCGGCGACGAGGAGCAGCGCCCCGAGCCCGGGGCCGAGCCACCAGCCGACCGCGCCGATCACGATCAGCGCCGAGACGCAGTTGCCGAAGAGGTGCATCCAGTCGCCGTGCAGCGTGAAGGCGGTGATGGCGCGCCACGGCTCGCCGTCGAGGAGCCGCTCGGCGATGGCCGCGCCCGCGCGCGTCAGCGCCGGATCGCGCGCCTGAAGGACGAAGATCCCGACGAGCACCGCCACCGTCGCGGCGCCGAGCCAGCGCGCGCCGTGCGCGGCCAGCGCGGGCGCGGGCGGCGGCGGGGCCGACTCGGCCTCGTACGCGGCGAGCGTCTCCTCGGCGCGCGCGCGATCGGGCGGCAGCACCTCGAGGAGGCGTCCGCCGAGCGCGTCGTCGGGATCGTCGCCCACGCGGTGCGCAATGCCGGCCGAGGCCAGGACCAGCGCGAGCTCCTCGGCGACGACGCCGCTCGGCGGGCGGCGGACGACGACCCACTCGACGGGCGCGAACGGTGGGGGGAGCTCGTCGGAGGGGGCGTCAGGCTCGGACACGACCCGCCCAGCGTAACGGCGCGCGCTCGACCGCTCCGACGGTCATGCGCGCCGCACCTCGAACTTCGCGCGCACCCACACCACAGGCGCCGACGGCAGCTCGAGCGGCTCGACGCCGTAGCTCTCGGCGAGCCACAGCCCGAACGAGCGCCAGCGCTCGGGCAGCGCCTCGGGCGCGACCGACAGCGGCGGGGCCTGCGTCCAGAGGCCGTCGTCGTAGCGCGGCGACGTGACCTCCTCGGCGTCGAGATCGTCGGTGGTGTAGCGGACCACGAACGGCGCGCTGCGCAGGAACACGGTCCGCTCGCGCGGCCCCGAGGCGTCGTCGCGCACCACGCACAGGAACGGCACGACCGACCGCGCCCCGACGCGCAGCGGCTCGGGGACGACGCGGGCCGCGAAGACGTGGGTCCCCGCGGTCAGCTCGACGCGCGACCCCTCGAGCCGCTTCCCGTCGAGCCAGATCGCCGGCCGCTCCTCCCGCGGCGTCGGGCAGCTGACGTTCGCGATCACGAAGACGGCGGCGTCGCGCCCCACCCAGCGCAGGACCACGCCGCCGCACCCGGCCGGCACCTCGCAGTGGCCGTGCTCCTCGAGCACCAGCCGCGGCGACCGCTTGGCGAAGCGGTAGAGCGTGTTCAGCCGGAGGTCGTCGTCGTCGTCGGAGCGGGAGGTGCTCACTCGCCGGCGAGCGGGCGCTCCTTGCAGCGCTCCTTGGTCTGCTCTTCGCCCGCCGGGCAGGTCACGTTGAGGTCCTTCGGCGCGCGCGCGATCCCGGCGACGATGGTCATCGGGTCGGCGCCGCCGCCGATGTTCACCGCGCGCAGCGTCAGCTTCGTGATCGACGACAAATAGCTGTCGAGCTCGGCGAAGTTGCGCGCGTCCATCTTGAACAGCAGGAAGCCCTGCCACTCCGACCCGGGCGCGACCTTGAGATTTTTGTCTAGCACGGGCAGCTGCGCGATGATCCGGCGCAGGCCCTCGAGCGCCTGGTTGTTCCCCTGGACTGCCGAGTAGCGCTCCATGGTGTTGGTCTCGACGCGGCCCTGCACCTCCTCGAGGCCGGCGTAGGGGCGCCACACCTTGCCCTTGTCGTCCTCGAGGCGGATGTCCGCCGTCGAGAAGTCGACCGGCTTGTCGCTCTGGTTCACGATGCGCACCACGAACGCCGGCAGCGGCACCACCGCGACGTTCTGCCGCACCGTGCGCCGCGCGCCGCTCGTCGAGCTGCCCATCTGCGCCTCGAGCGGCCCGCCCGCCTGCTCGGTCCAGGCGAGCTTGACCTGCGCGCCCTTCCACTTGTCGATGTTGGTGTAGTCGACCGCGTCGATGGCCACCGCCACGCCGGTGCGGCTCACCGTCGGCTCGGTCGAGCGCGAGATGGCCATCACCTTGAGCGTGGCGTCGACCGGCTTCACTTCGGCGCAGCCCCCGACGGCGGCGAGCGCGAAGACTGCGAAGAGCGTCGTCTGCGTGCGCATGGTCGTCACCTATCGTACAGCGAGAGGTGGATGTGGTGGTGGTGGAACGCCCAGCCGCCGTCGTTGCCCCAGGCGAGGCCGTTCTCGATCTTGTAGACCGCCCAGCCCGGGAGCGTCCCCGCGTCGAGCTGGCGATAGGCCTCGTCGTAGAACTGCTGCGGCAGCGTCTGGTCGATGCCGAGCACGCGGAACTGCGGGTGGGCCATCAGCAGCGACACGAAATAGGTCTGCTTGACGAAATCGACGACGTTCTTGTCGGTGGTGCAGAAGTAGCCGTCGTTGTACTTGCCCGGCTGCCCGTTGCCGTTCTTGTCGGTGCCGTCGCCGCAGATGATGCGGTAGTCGTTGTCGGGGAGCGTCTGGTAGTAGGCGATGTCGCAGTCCCGCCCGTTGACGTGCGTCGTCGTCGGGTGGCGCGGGCGATTGAACATCGTGCCCGGGGTCTTGCCGTCTTCTTGGCTGATGTCCGAGAGGTAGACCGGCGGCGTGCCCGGGAACTTCTTCTCCATCTGAGCGAACGCCCACTGGAGCCACATCCCCATGTCGCGGCGCGCGAAGCGGTAGTAGTCGTCGGTGCCGATGAAGTAGCCGGCGACGGCGGCCGCGGGATCGCCCATGTCGAAGGTGCCGTCCATCGGGACGAGCGCGCCGCAGTCGACGGTGCAGTCGCGCATCGGATCGAGCGGCTCGACCGATAGTTGGAGGTCATAGGTTCCCGTCGCAGTCCCGTCGCCGAGGACCATCAGATAGGCCGGCTGCCCGTCGGGGACGGGGACATACAGCAGGTGATCCTCCATGCCGCTCGACTGTGCCGCGCCGAGCACCTTGTACTTGCCGTTCACCACCTCGCCGGTGGTGATCACGAGGTCGATGTCCTGCCCCTTGGTGCGCCACAGGCTGACGGAGAAGGCGCCGCCGCCGGGCGGGGGCTGCAGCGCGTAGAAGTCGCGCTCGCCCGACTTGCAGATGCGCAGGCCGCTGTAGCTCCCCGGCAGGAGGAGCCGCGCCGAGGCGATGTCGTCGTTCTTCTCGAAGCCGAGATCGTCGCAGCCGTCCTCGACGCAGCCGCCGTTCTGCGGGTGCGTCCCCGCTTCGCAGGTCTGCGTCGCCGGCGAGACCGTCACCGAGAGGTCGTAGGGCACCGGCTTCGTCGACGGCGTGGTCACGCGCACGAGGTAGTCGCCCGCCGCGCCCGGCTGCATCGCCCCCTCGACACCGGCGCCGCCCGCACCGAGCTGCGCGATCACCGCGCCCTGCGTCGGCTCGATGAGCTGCACCTTCAGCGTCTCGGGCGCGCCGGTGAAGTCGGCGTTGAGCGCCAGCGTCTCCCCCGCGGCGAGCGAGACCACGTACCAGTCCTCGTCGCCGGCGCAGGCGCGCAGCCCCGCCTTCGCCCCGGCGGTGAGGCGCGCCGCCGCCTCCTTCGAGTCGTTCGGATCGAGCGCGTCGGTGCACAGCGGCGCGCTCTCGCCGCCACCACACGCCGTCGCGCACACGGCGACCACCACCATCACGAGCCCAGATCTCACTGCGTCCTCCGCACGTCGCGTCGCGATCGGGCCTTGGCGCCCGATCCCCCAGGAAAAACCGGACGCTCGGTAACGCAGGTGACGCAGTGGAGTCAAGCTGCGCGTGTCGATCCTGTCGCGGCTGGCTGATGCGCGGAGGGCTATCGGGCGACGAACGTCGGCCCGCAGGACAGGACGCTCACTTGGACGCGGGCGCCGTCCAGCCGACCTTCTTCCCCTTGAGCTGCGCGTCGAGATAGGACTCGAGCGGGCGGAAGTACTCGACGAGCGCGCGCGTCGAGAGCGGCTCGCCGGTGGCGTCCTTCACCACGTCGCGCCACGGCCGCGTCGCGCCCTGCTCCATGATCTTGCGCAGGAAGTCGCCGACCTCTTTGCTGCCGTAGTAGCTGCACTGGTGCGGGTCGGTCTTCAGGATCTTCCGGCAGATGTGATCGTGCAGCTGGTACTTGATGACCGCCGAGAGCGCGTAGTTGTAGTACTGCGCCGGGAGGTCGTTGATGTGCGTCTTCGTGCAGGCGTCGCAGGCGTCCGGCAGCGACGCGCGCTCGTCCCACTTGCCGCTCGGCGGCGCCACGCCCTGATATTGGGCGACATATTGCCACCAGCGGCGCTGATATTCGGCGGGCGGCAGATTCGCCTCATACAAATCGTGCTCGAAGTGCGCCATCGTCCCCGCCGACCACTGGATGAAGGGGATCGCCGAGCCGAGCGCCTCGTCGAGCAGCGTCGCCGTCTCGTCGATCTTCACCGTCGCTGGGATGATGCCGATGGCCTTCAGATAGGCTGGCTGCCCCGCCGCGATCGCCGCCAGGTCCCCCATCGCCTCGTGCATCGCGCGGTTGGCGCCCTGGCGCAGGATCGGCGGCACCTCGGGGCGTGAATACGAGAAGAAATAATATCCGTGGCCGAGCTCGTGGTGCGACGTCGAGAACCACTGCTCGTTCGGCAGCACGCTCATCAGCGAGCGCACGTCGTTCTGCAGATCGATGTGCCAGCACGAGGCGTGCGAGTTCTTCTTGCGCGGCCCACCCGCCGGCACCGGATAGAGATCGCTCTTCTTCCAGAACGACTCCGGCAGCGACGGGAAACCGAGGCTCACCCAGAAGCGCTCGGCGGACTTTACGATCCACTCCGCCGTCTTGTCCTTGAAGTAGGGCTCGAGGTCGAGCGCGCCGGCGACGACCCCCGACCACTCCTGGCTCCAGCGGTTGTTGATCCAGTGCGCGGGGATCAGATCCGGGACCGGCTGCTTATATTTTTTGGCCAGCGTTTCGCGCACGTAGGCGTGGAGTTTCTGATACAGCGGCCGCGTGTCCTTGAGGAACCCGTCGAGCATCGCCATCATCTCGGCGTCGGTCATGTCGTAGTCGGCGACCTGCAGCGCGAAGTAGCCCGAGTGCTTCATCTCGCGCGCGACCTGATTGCGGAGCCCCTGCAGCTTCACGAGGCCGGGCTTGAGCGGGACGCCGATCTTCTTCGACGCCTCCCAGGCCGCCTTGCGCTTCTCGAGGTCGGTCGACTTCTGGAGGACGGCGTCGATGTCGTTGGCCGACGCCGGTTTTCCGTCAAGCATATACGTGAAGCCGTCCATCGTCGACGACTGCGCCGACTCGGCGGCGACGCGGGCGGCGACCACGTCGGGGATGGTGCCCGGCCCCTCGGCGGCGGCGAGGAGGATCTTGTCGAGCTGGCGCGCGACGATCGGCGGGAGCTGCTTGCGCTGCTCGAGGAGGCGGCGGCAGGTCTCGATCACGGCGCGATCGCCGGCGAAGGCGGCGAACATCGTGTTCGCGCCGGTGCGCTCGCCGTCGTGCGCGGGGGTCACGTCCGTCGAGGCGCGCCACTGCGCCTCCTGCTGCGCGCGCGTGAGGTTCTGGAAGATCGAGTTGTAGAGCTGGAGGAAGGCGTTGGCCTGCGACCTCGGTGCCGTCGGCGAGTCGGGCGCCTTGGCGGCGGCGACGGAGGCGGTCAGCGCGAGCATCGTCGGGATCGTGAACAGGCGGAGGGTGGTCATGGCGGCGGGAATATAGCGCAGAACGGCGGCGCTGCTCGACCTCTGACAGACCGGGGCGCGGCGCGCGTATGCTGGCTTCCGAATGTTCCGCACGCTCGCCCCGATCCTCGTCGCCGTCACGCTCGGCGCCTGCTCGAAGCGCCCCGACCCGCCGCCCGCCGCCGCCCAGCCGCCCGCGCGCGCTGCGGCGCCGACTCCGGCCGCGCCTCCGGCCGCGCCCGCCGACCTCAGCGACCCCGACGACGCCTATTTCGTGTCAGACAACAAATCGCTCTGGCGCGTCCACGCCGGCAAGGTCACGCCGGTCTCGTTCTCGGCGCCCTGCTCCCGCATCCGCGGCATCTACCAGCCGAAGGCCAACGCCGCCTGGATCGACTGCGACTACGATGGCTTCTTCGTCCTCTTCGGCTCGCGCGCGCTCGCCGCGCCGCGCCCCGTGAGCACCGCGAGCAGCACGCTGGTCCTCGGCGGCGACGGCAGCCTCTGGAGCGCGCCCTACAAGGCGACCAGCCTCTACCGCCTCGAGGGCGCGACCTGGAAGGCCGAGGCGCTTCCCGACGAGCTCCGCGGCGCCGAGCACCTCTCGTTCACCGTCGACGCCAAGGGCCGCGTCTACCTCGCCGACACCAACAACGGCTGGCTGCGCGAGGGCGGCGCCTGGCGCCCGATGCCGCTGCCCGCCGACAAGCTGCGCCGCTTCCCGCCGCACTTCGTCGCTACCGAGGACGGCACCGTCTTCATGATGGTGGGCTACCGCTGGACCGAGTTCACCGACGGGAAGGTGGGCCGCCGCAGCTACCACAACTACGAGGATCCGGTGCCGCGTGTGGGCGGCGGCGTGGTGATCGGGAACGAGCAGCGCGTGTCGGTGATCGCCGCCGACGGCAAGGTCGAGCGCAGCGTCAGCTTCGCCAGGGGCGCCGTCGGCCGGCGCGCGAGCGGCGAGGGGCAGAGCGTCGCCGTCGACGGGCGGGGGCGCATCTGGGTGGCGACGCAGTACGGCCTCGTGGTCATCGATGAGCGTGACGCCGTCGAGCAGTGGGAGCCGGGCCGCATCGAGGGCTTCGACGGCACCGACGTCACCCTGGTGGTCGTCGGCGGCAAGGGGCCCGAGCTGCCGGCGCTCGGCCCGCGCGTCCGCGGCGAGGTGGTCGGCCGCGTCGTCGGAGTGAAGCCGGGCGCGACCCTCGAGATGTGCACCGGCTCGACTGGCTTCTCGACGGGGATCGGCCCCGGCACCTTCTACGGCCGCACGCCCTGCGACCGAAACCCGTTCCGCTTCCGCGCCAAGCTCGACGCCGAGGGGCGCTTCCGCTTCACCGGCGTCCCGCCGCTGCCGATGTCGGCCGTCGTCCAGCTCTCGAGCCGCGACTGGACCCGCCGCAAGGCGGGCTGCTGCTCGCGCCTGCGCCCCGGCACGCCGCTCGAGCTCGAGCTCTGAGGTGAGCGCCACCGTCGACGACGAGGTCGCCTACCTGGAGAGCGACGAGGCGCTCCGCAGCCTCGCCGTCGACGTCTACTGGCCGAAGTGGCGCTCGCCCTGGTGGAGCATGCTCCTCCTTCACGAGCTCGGCGCCACCGCGCGCATCCCCCAGCGCGTGGTCGGCGCGCTCGTCGACGGGCTGCGCCGCTTTCCGCTGCACATCTTCCCCATCGCCGAGCACGACTGGCCGCCGGGCGTCGTCGATCGCGCGCGCGCCTCGATGTGCCACTGCGCGCTCGGCTGCGTCGACCAGCTGCTCACCGCCTGCGGCGTCGACGGCGAGCGCGCGCTGCCGTGGTTCACGCCGTGGTACGCGCGCTACCAGATGGCCGACGGCGGCTACACCTGCGACGAGAGCGCCTACCTCGTCGCAGACGAGACGCCGAGCTCGATGGTGGGGACAATCGCGCCGTTCGAGGCGATGCTCCTCCGCCCCCCGTCGGAGGCGTGCGATCGCGCCGCCGCCTTCCTGATCGCGCGCCAGCTCCGCCTCGGCTCGTCGACGCGCCACAACGCCGAGGAGCGCGAGGCCGCCGCGCGCTGGAGCGAGCTCTGCTTCCCGCGCTTCTACTTCTACGACGTCCTGCGCGGCCTCTCGGCGCTGGTGCGCTGGGCGACGCTGCGCGGTCGCACGCTCCCGCGGCAGGCCGTCGAGCCGGTGTTCGCGCTGCTCGAGGCGCGCTTCCCCGACGGGCGCGTGCGCATCGGCCGCGCGCCCATCGACGACAAGCTCACGCGCGCGCCCGGCCCCGACGGCGGCGCCTGGATCCGCCGCCCGGCCGAGCTCTCGCCGCTCCTCGTCGCGGTGAGCCGCCCCGGCGACGAGAGCGCCGCGCTGACGCAGCGCTGGGCCGAGACCCGCCGCGCCTACCGCGCGCTCGCCGACGCCGGCCAGCTCACCGACGACTGATCGTCAGCTGCGCGTCTGCCACTCGGTGCGCTGCACCACCGGCAGCTGCAGCGCGCGCTCGCGCTCGAGGTCGAGGTTGCCGACGTGGAGGCTGAGCGCGGTCTGCACCCACTTGTAGATCGACTGCGTGAAGAGGCGCGCGAACTTCTTGGTCCAGGCCTCGAGCCGCGCCGGATCCTCGTCGGGGAACATCGCCTTTACCACCACCGCGACCTCGTCGGGCGTCATCTTCTCGCCCGCGTAGAGCGCGAAGCAGGCGTCGAGCACCGGGAAGGGCATGAGGTCGCGCTCGTCCTCCTGGTTGTCGGTGAGCTCGGCCGACGCCGGCTTCACCAGCGTCAGGCGGATGCCCTCCATCCCGGTCGTGTCTAGCAGATAATCGAGCAGGTAATTGACGACCGTCTTCGGCAGGTTGGCGATCACCGCCAGCGCGCCCTCCATGTCGCCGCCGATGGTCGTGTAGCCGACCGCCTTCTCCGACATGTTGCTCGTCTGGAGGAACAGCCCCGACGCCGAGTTCGACCAGTTCCACATCCGCTCGGCGCGCACGCGCGCCTGCGCGTTCTGGCGCACCATCGGCCCCGGCTCCTCGCCCGGCTGCAGCATCGCCCGGTTGGCGACGAGCTCGCGCTCGAACGCCTCGTCGATCGGCGACACCACGAAGGGCACGCCGAGGTCGGCCGCCGCGCGCTCCGCTGCCGCCAGCGTCTCCTTCGACGAATATTTGCTCGGCATGAAAAAGGCCCGCAAGAGCTCCTTGGCCTTCGCGTCGCGCCCGGCCTGGTCGAGCTGCGCCCAGCGACGGTCGACGTAGCGCCGCGCCAGCACCAGCACCAAGAGGCTGTCGCGCCCGCCCGAGAGCGCCACCCCCATCGTCTTGAAGGCCCCGGTCTTCTCGAAGTAGTCGCCGAGCCCGAGCGCCAGCGCGTCGAGGAGGTCCTCGCAGAAGGCCGCCCGCGCGGTGCGCGCCGTCGCCGACGGCGGCGCCGGGAGGAAGAAGCTCTTGTGCGCCGGCGCCGGGTAGGCGAGCCCCTCGCGCTCGGTCGGCGTGTCGACGTCGATGGTGCTCACCGCCTCCGTCGCCGCCGCCGCCCAGGCCTCCTGATCGGTGCGCCAGGTGGTGTTCTCCCGACGGAGGCGCGCGGTGCGATCGAGGTCGACGTTCACCGCCGTCACCGCCTCGACGAAGCGCGGCGCCTCGAGGACGATGCGCCCGTTCTGCGCCACCCAGCCGCCGCCGTCGAAGATGAGGCCGTCGTTGGCGCCGACGAGCCCGGCGTAGACCAGCGTCGCCTGGTTGTCGCCGGTGCGCGTCGACAGCATCTCGCGGCGCGTCTCGACGACGCCGAGGCGGAAGGGCGACGCCGAGATGTTCACCACCAGCTCGGCGCCCGCGTAGCAGCGACGGCGCATCGGACCGTCGGGGGACCAGATGTCCTCGCACACCTCGACCGCCATCGTCCCGAAGTCGCAGCGGAACACGAGGTCGCCGAAGGGCACCCCGTTCACCGTCGACGACATCCCGGCGCGCCCGCGCGCGAAGGTGCGCCCCTCGTAGAAGACGTTGTAGGTCGGCAGCTTCTCCTTCGGGACCAGCCCGCGCACGCGGCCGCGGTGGACGACGGCGGCGCAGTTGTAGACGCCGGGGCCGTGGGCGACGGTGACGCCGACCACGAACAGCGTCGGCAGCGCGGCGGTCTCGCGCGCGAAGCGGAGCAGCTCCTGCCACTGCGGCTCGACGAAGCCGCGCCACTGGACGAGGTCCTCGGGCGCGTACCCCGAGATGAGCTGCTCGGGGAAGGCGCAGACGGTGGCGTGATCGGCGGCGGCGCGGCGCGCGGCGTCGACGGCCTTGTCGGTGTTGCGGGTGATCGCACCGACGGTGGTGTTCAGGTTGGCGATGGCGAGTCGGACCAGGCGCATCGGGCGATCTCCTAGGCGTGGGGGTCGAAGCCGGCGGCGCGCACCTCGCGCTCGACGACGGTGACGAGGCCGTCGGAGGCGACCATCGGGCGCGGCGCGGCGGCGGGCTCGAGCGCGCGCAGCGGCGCGGGCAGCGCGGCGATCTGGCGGCGCACCTCGGCGCGCGACGCCTCCAGCGATGGCAGCTCGGCGACGGGGGCGCGGCCGCGCCACACCGGCTGGAGGAGCGGGCGACCGCCGGCGGGGGTCGCCTCGTCGGCGAGCGCGACCAGATCGTGGTCGGCGTAGCGCCACACTTGCAGGAGCCCCGGCAGCGTCGCCTTCCCGCTGCCGCGCGCCAGCTTCATGGTGAGCTCGCCGTAGCCGTTCACCACCACCTTGGCCACGGCGCCGACCCCGACGGGCGCGTCGGGCGAGCAGGTGATGTTCTCGCCGACGCCGAAGCCGTCGCAGAAGGGCTCGAGCCCGCGGACGCGCCACTCGTCGAGCCCGTCGGAGGCGAGGATCTTCGCGTGCGGCGCGCCGAGCTCGTCGAGGAGCGCCCGCGCGCGCGCCGCCGTCTCCGGCGTCACGTTCGAGTCGAGGCGAATTCCTGTCAAGCGCCCGCCGGTCGCCTCCACCGCGTGGCGGATCCCCACCCAGACGTCGTAGGTGTCGACGAGCATCGTCGAGCTGTCGGGGAACGCCGCGTAGAACGCGCGGAAGGCCTCGCGCTCGCTCTCGGCGCGCCCGAGGTCGTCGCGCTCCGCCGCCTGGACGAAGAAGTGATCCATCGTCCCCGTCGTCGGCACGCCCCACTTCAGCCCGGCGGCGATGTTGGAGCTGGCGGTGGTCCCGGCGAGGTAGGCGGCGTAGGTGGCGTCGACGGCGGCCGCGGGGTGCGTGCGGCGCGCGCCGAACTCGAGCACCGCCTTGCCGTTGGCCGCCTCGACGATGCGCGCCGCCTTCGACGCCACCATCGACAGCGAATTGATGCGCCCGAGCCAGGGCGTCTCGATCAGCTTCGCCCGCAGCATGTCGGTGCGCACCTGGAGGAAGGGCGCGTAGAGCTGCACCTGCGTCCCCGCGACGGTGAACGGCGCGCCGTCGGTGCGCAGCCCGGGGCCGGCGAAGACCAGCGTCCCGTCGGGGAGCGCGTCGATCTCGCCCTCGAAGCCGTCGAGCGCGCGCATCGCCTCGACGAGCGCGGGGCGCGCCGCCAGGGCCGGCCCGAGGAGCGGGTGGCGCTCGAGCGCGGCGAGCTCGTCGGCGGAGATGCGCATCGCCGCCGCGTGCTCGAGGATCGGGCGCAGCCCGGCGAAGACAACGTAGTTGCGCTGCTTCGGGAGCTTGCGCAGGAAGAAGGCCATCGCGAGGTGCTGCGAGAGCCGCCCCGCGTCGGCGTGCGCCACCAACGTCGTCAGCTGATAGGCGTCGACGGTCAGTGTCTCGATACTCATCGGAGCACCTCCGACGACGTCAGGGCGACGCCGGCCGCGGCCAGCTCGGCGTCGATGCGGGCGCGGCTCGTGGGATCGACGGCGCGCGTGAGGTCGTCGAGGACGACAGTGCGGAACCCGGCGGCCGCGCCGTCGACGGCGGTGGCGCGCACGCAGAAGTCGCGCGCCAGGCCGCAGACGAACAGGCGCGAGATGCCGCGCTCGCGCAGCCAGCCGGCCAGGCCCGTCGACGGGCGCGTGCCGCCGGGGCCGACGTTCTCGCGGAAGCCGCTGTAGCTGTCGACCTCGGGGTGCGTGCCCTTGCGGAGGACGAGCGTCACCGCCTCGTCGGGGAGCGCGGGGTCGAGCGCCGCGCCCGGCGTCCCCTGGACGCAGTGATCCGGCCACAGCGTCTGGTCGGCGCCGTAGAGCGGCAGCGCCTCGAACGGCTTGCGCCCCGGGTGCGATGAGGCGAACGACACGTGGCCGCGCGGGTGCCAGTCCTGCGTGGCGACGACCACGTCGAAGCGGCGCGCCAGCGCCCCGACCGGGCGGGCGATCTCGTCGCCGCCGCCCACCTCCAGCGGCCCGCCCGGCATGAAGTCGGGCTGGAGGTCGACGACGATCAGCGCGTCGGTGCGGCGATCAATCGGAATGGGCTCCATCGCTCCCCTCACGTGCAGATGGACTTAGTGTAAGACTGACAATAACTCGCGTCAAGTGAGCACCGCGATCTCCACCGGCCGTCGGACACGGAAGCGGAAGAGCCGCCCCGGACGGTGCGCCTGCCCGGTGCGCAGCTCGCCGGTCTCCTCGACGAGATCGATGGCCCTCACCTTGCGCTGGAAGTTCCGCGTGTCCAGCGCCCGCCCGAGGATCGCCTCGTACGCCCGCTGGAGCTCGCCGAGCGTGAACTGCTCGGGCAGCAGCGCGTAGGCGACGTTGGTGTACTCGAGCTTGGCCCGCAGCCGCTTCACCGCGTAGGAGAGGATCGCCCGGTGGTCGAACGCCAGCGACGGCGGCCGCTCGGCGGGGAACCAGCCGATCGCCGAGTATTTGTCATCCGTACGCAAACTGACGTCGGGCGGCACCAGCGCGAGGTGCGCCACCGAGACGCAGCGCGCCTGCGGATCGCGCGCCGGATCGCTGAAGGTGTAGAGCTGCTCGAGCCACAGCCCCGACAGCCCCGTCTTCTCGACGAGCTCGCGCTCCGCCGCCGCCTCGACGGTCTCGTCGTGGCGGATGCGCCCGCCCGGCAGGCACCACTTCCCCTCGAACGGCGGCCGCGTCATCCGGAGGAGCAGCACCTCGAGGCGCCCCTCGCGCACGGTGAAGACCGCGACGTCGACCGCCACCCCGACGGGCGGCGCGTGGATGCGCGGCTCCTTCACGGCCTCTTAGCGCTCTTGGTGCCGACGACGACGACGTTGGTCGCCGGCCATGGGAGCGGGCGGCCCGCCGCGTCGGTGAGCTCGACGCGGCCCCGGTAGCGATGCTCGACGATCCAGGGGTTCACGTAGGCGCCGAGGTGCGTCGCCTCGAAGCCGCGCGCCACCAGCGCCGCGCGCCACTCCTCGACGGTGCGCACGCCGAACTCCTCGTGCACCTCGATGTGCCAGTTCTTCTGATAGTCCTTCTTGCAGAGGAACTCGTTGGCCAGGTGGGCGCTGGTCTCGACGAAGTCGGGCCCCAGCCGCTCGTGCGGCGCGCCCTCGCCGTGCTTCAGCTCGCGGGCGAAGCGATCCCAGATCGCGCGCGTCTCCTCGTCGAGAAAGCGCAGCCGCCACGGCCCCACTTCACCGGCGCGCCCCGGGCTCACGCCGTCGCGGATGAGGAGCCGCCCGCCCGGCGCCAGCTCGCGCGCGGCGTTGTCGAGCGCGCGATCGACCTGCCGCTGGTCGTACCCCGAGTAGGTGTAGATCTCGTGCATGATCGACGAGAAGATCACCGTCGACGCGGTGCCCGGCTCGACGGCGGCGTCGGCGGCGTCACCCAGCACCAGCGAGACGTCCTCGGCGAAGTAGGTGTTCTCGTCGCAGCGCCGCAGGAACTCGCGCGAGAGATCGACCCCGACATAGGCGCTAGACGGAAATCGCCGCGACAGCTCGACGAGGAGCTTGCCGGTGCCGCACCCCTTGTCGACGATGAGCCCGGGCTCGACCCAGGGCACGAGGTCCTCGAGCTTCTGCACCAGCGACGCGTCCATCTGCGCGCCGTAGCTGTCGAAGTCGCGGTGGTGGGCCAGCTCGCCGTCGTCGGTGCGACGGGCGTGGCCGTAGATCGCCGCCAGCTTGGCGGGCACGCCCTCGGCCTCGTAGACCGCGATCGTCGACGGCGCCGCCTCGTCGCGCCAGGGGCGCCCGCGCACGATGCGCTCGATGAGCTCGCTCGGCGGCAGGCCGCTCACCGCCCGCTCGTCGACGGGGAAGCCGATGGCGCGGAACAGCGCCGCCACGTCGCGGTTGGAGGTCACCACCTGCGTGTCCGACGGCGACAGCGACCAGCCCGCGCTCGCGCGCACCGCCTCGACGACCAGCGCCGGCCAGCGCGCGTCGTCGGGGACGTCGTTCATGCGCACGACCGCGAACGGCTTCTTGGTCGCCGCCAGCGCCGGCCGCACGATCGCCTCGCGCAGCGCGATCGGCAGCGGGTTGCGCCGGGAGCCCTCGTGGTCGGCGCTCGTCAGCACGCACACGATCCGCTCGACCGACGGGTCACGCCCGAGCGCATCGAGCACCTCCACCTGTCCACGCGTCAGCGCGTGGAATCTCCCCAACACGAGCGCCTGCACGGCCCCGAGGATACGAGATTCCGAAAACAAAAGCGCCGTCGGGAACCAGCCCGACGGCGCTCGATGGAGCAGCTATGGTGCGGCGGCTACAGCTTGCAGTAGCCCTGCTCGCAGACCGGCTCGGCGCTGCAGACGCCGCAGTCCTCGTTCACCCAGCAGCGCGTGCGGCACATCGCGTTCACGCACTCGCCGCCGCCGGCGCAGTCGGCGCTCACGCGGCACTGCGGGACCGGGCCGGTGTTCGGCTGGCAGCTGCCGTTGAGGCAGACGTCGTTGGCGTTGGTGCACTGCGACGACGTCGTGCAGCCCGCGTGGCAGGTGCCGTTGATGCAGACCGAGCCCAAGGCGCAGCCGGCGTTCGAGGTGCAGCTCCCCTCCTTCGGGGGGTTCGCCGTCGCGCAGAGGCCGTTGGCGCAGGTCTGGCCCGTGCCGCAGTCACTGTTCGACGAGCAGCCGCGCTGGCAGAGGCCGTTGGTGCAGACGCCGCCGGTGCCGCACTGCGCGTTCGAGGTGCAGCCGCCCGTCGGAGGAGGCGGCATCGCGCGGCACTCGCCGTTGACGCACTGCTGACCCGAGGCGCAGTCGGTGTTGCGCGTGCACTGCGTCCCCGCCGAGCCCGGCACGCAGCTCCCCGCCTCGCAGACGAAGTTCGCGCCGAACGTCTTGCACTGGTCGGTCGAGGTGCAGAGGCCCGTCTCCTGGCACTTGCCGTCCTCGCAGTAGCAGCCGGCCGCGCAGTCGTTGTTCGACGAGCAGCTCGTCGGACCCGGCACGCAGGTGTGGCGCTGATCGCAGACCATGCCCGCGCCGCAGTCCGCGCTCGTGTTGCAGGTCCAGCTCGGGAGGCACTGCTTGGTGGTGGGGTGGCAGAAGAGGCCGCGGGCGCAGTCGGCGTCCGTCGAGCAGGTCCCGCCCGACCCGACGCCGGTGTTCGGCTCGCAGCTGTGGCGGACGGGGTCGCAGTACATCCCCATGCCGCAGTCGCCGTTCACCTGGCAGTTCCCGCCTTCGACGCAGGTGCGCGTGGTCGGATCGCAGAAACAGCCCTCGGCGCAGTCAGTGCTGGTGCGGCAGCCGCCGCCCGTCGACCCGCCCGGCCGGCAGCCGAACTCGTCGCACTGATAGCAGCCAGTCGCGTCGCAGTACGTGTAGAAGCGCTGCTTGTTCTTCCAGCCATCACAGCCGGTCCCGAGACCGCCCAGGACCGAAAGGAGGGGGAGCACTGCGAAGACGAGCCGACGCATGGATTCCTCCAGAGTTCGGCGCCACCCAGAGCATCCATCGTGCCAGCGGGGTCTGGTCTGAACGCCTCGGTGCTTCTCAACAACGCCCGCGGTCGTGAACAGGTCTTCACATGAACGCGTAACTAGCCGTTCATGATCAGCTTTCCGATCGAGGCGGCTATCGGGCATTGACGGCCTGGATCGTCTCCTTGAGCGTGTGGTCCGCGCGGTAGCCCAGCTCGGCCCGTGCGCGCGACCCATCGACCATGCAGACGAAGCGGATGTGGTCGAGCTCAGGGACGGGAAAAGACGTGAGTTTTCCGCGCCATAGCGCGCCGAAGAAGGACTTTGCCAGGGGGTGTGGGACGGGGATGGTGCGCTTGCCGAGCTCGCGCACGAGGGTGGAGAGCGGGACCTCGCCCGGGCCGACGATGTTGTAGATCCCGCGCGCCCCCGGCTTCAGGCCGCACACGACCGCGCTCACCACGTCGTCCTCGTGGATGACCTGGACCATCGGATCGAACCCGAGGAGCGTGGGGACGTAGGGGAGGCGCAGATAGTTCGACGGCGCGTTGCGGACCCCGCCCAGGATGTGGACCGGGCGGAGGATGACGGTCTCGATCTCCTGGTGCTTCCAGAAAAACGACGACGCCAGCATGTCGACCTCGATGAGGTCGCGGATCTGCGGGAACTCCTGGCCGCCCATGAGCGGCGCGTCTTCCGTCAGGAACTGCGGGTTGTCGGGGCGCGGGCCGTAGACGTTCGCCGACGAGAGGAGGATGACCTTCTTGACCCCGTACTGGGCGCAGGCGTCGAGGAGGCGGGCCGTCCCCTGGACGTTCCAGGAGTGGTGCTCCTCCGTCGACGAGCGGGGGTCGTGCATGAGGCCCATGTGGACCAGCGCGCCGACGTCGCCGGCGCGGAAGACGTCGCGCGCCTTCTTCGAGCGGAGGTCGACGCGGACGTGCTCGACGTCCTTCGGGCGGCCGGGGAACTCGCGGCGATCGATGCCGACGACGCGGAGGCCGGGCTCGCGGTGGAGACGGCGGACGACGAGGCGGCCGAGGCGGCCGGAGATGCCGGTGACGACGACTTTCATCGACGGAGCCCCTCGCTCACCAGAAGATGTGCTGCCGCTCTTTGAGGCCGATGCGCAGCATGCTCTGGATCTCGTTCTTGACGCGCTTGACCTTCTCCTCGAGCACCTCGTCCTCGTCGTCGGGATCGCCCTCGAAGTGGAGCGGCTCGCCGAAGTAGATGCGGTACTTCACGGGGTAGGGGAGGATCGGGAAGAAGGGCGGCAGCGGCATCACCGGGAACGACGGCGCGCCGATCAGCTTGGCGAAGCGACGGGCGTTGAAGGCGGGGGCCTGCTCCTCGGCGCCGACGACGGCGACGGGGACGATGGGCGCGCGCGTCTCGAGGGCGAGGCGCATGAAGCCGAGGCCGAACTCCTGCAGCTGGTAGCGCTGCGTGAAGGGCTTGGAGATGCCGCGCGCGCCCTCGGGGAAGACCAGGATCGCCTCTTCGTCGTCGAGGAGGCGGCGGCAGTTCTCGGGCGTGCCGGTGATCTGCCCCCAGCGCGCGAAGAGGTAGGACGCGAACGGCAGCGTCTGGACGTAGCGCTCGACCATCGCGCGCACGACGCGCGGCGGGTCGTGGTCGAGGAGCATCGCGCCGGCGATGGCCACGCCGTCGAACGGGAGCTGGCCCGAGTGGTTGGCGATCAGCATCACGCGCCCCGACGGGACGCGGTCGACGTTGTGCGCCTCGACGCGGAAGTAGGTGCGGTAGATGAAGTTGGTGACGAGGGCGGCGTACTTGGCGTCGTCGCGGTGGAAGCCGAAGGGGTCGTAGCCGTACTCGTTCTGGCGGGTGGGGAGCGCCTTCAGCTTGCGACGGAAGTCGCGGCCGATCGCCTGGTCGATGCGCGCATCGACCCAGTCGTTTACGCGTTCCTTCACCCAGCGCCCGAGGCCCATCGCGGGAGGAGCCTACACCAATCCGACCGTGGTACCATCGCGGCCGTGAGCGTCGACGTCGTGTACGAGGGGTGGATGATGGCGCGCGGCGTGGAGGCGAAGGCCGAGGGCGACGGGCTGTTCGTCGCGGCCGAGGCGGCGCTCCCCGTCGGAACCCGGGTCACGTTGCGCGGGCCCGACGGCGAGACGGCCTATCGCGTGAGCCGCGTGCAGGAGAGCGCCACGCCGGGGATGCTCCTCGAGTCGCTGGCCAAGCCGGCGCGTCCGCAGCCCGCGCCCGAGCCCGTGCCCGAGCCCGTGCCCGAGTCCGCCAGCGCGGCGACGACGGCGTCCGACGACACCGACGGCGGCAGCGACAAGAAGGGCAAGCGCCGCAAGCGCAAGAACACGCTCACGTAGTGCCGCGCCGCCCGACGACCCAGCGACGCACCACCCAGCCCGCGGCGACGACGACGAGCAGCGCCCAGAGCACCAGGCTGTACGTCTCGGCGACGGCCTTCAGCCGCTCCCACGAGGTCCCGACGGTGCGGCCGAGCAGGAAGAGCGCCGCGTTCCACGCCGCCGCCGAGGCGACGCCCGCGACGAGCACGCGCGGCCAGGGCAGCCGCGCCATCCCGGCGGCGAGGAAGAAGATCGCGCGCACCGACGGGAGAAATCGATTGACGAGAATGTACAACGTGCCGTGCCGCTCGAAGCGGGCGACGAGCGCGTCGAGGCGCGGACGCAGCCGCACGAGGAGCGGGCCGCGCCAGCGCGTCTCGCTGCGCCCGAGCCAGCCACCGGCGGCGTAGACGACCATGAGCCCGAGCGCCGAGCCGGCGAGCACGGCGGCGTACACCGGGAGCGCCGGCCAGCCGCGACGGGCGACGAGGAACGCGGAGAAGACGACGATGAGATCGCCAGGGAACGGCGGGAAGACGTACTCGATGAGGGCGGCCGCGGCGAGCATCGCGTACGCGACCAGCCCCGGCGTGGCCGGGAGGAGCGCGAGGAGATCGTCGCCGAGGTGCATGCACGCGCGCGGATGGTCGTCGTGATTGCCCCGCCGCGGGTGCGGCCGGGCGATCGGGTGGCCGTCGTCGCACCGGCCGGTCCGGTGCCGCGCGACCGCTTTGTCGTCGGGGCCGAGATCCTACGAGGGCGGTACGCGCTTGTCCACGGCGAGCGGCTGTTCACGCGCACCGGGTTCCTCGCCGGCGACGACGAGGCGCGGCTCGCCGAGCTGCAGCGCGCGCTCGACGACGACGAGGTGGCGGCGGTGATCTGCGCCCGCGGCGGGTATGGCCTCACGCGGATCCTCGCGCGCATCGATCTGACGCGGTTCGCGGCGCGGCCGAAGCCGGTCGTCGGCTTCTCCGACGTGACGGCGCTCCTCGCGCTGGTCGCGCGCGCCGGCGTGGTCGCGGTGCATGGGCCGGTGGTCACGCAGCTCGGCGAGCTCCCGCCCGACGACGCGGCGGCGCTGATCGCGCTGCTCGAGGATCCGGCGCCCCCGCCGCCGATGGCCGGGCTGACGCAGGTCGCAGGGCCGGCGCGCGCGGTCGAGGGGCGGCTCCTCGGCGGCAACCTCGAGCTGGTGCGCAGCCTCGCGGGGACGCCGCAGCAGCTCGACCTCGACGGGGCGGTGCTGCTCCTCGAGGAGGTGGGCGAGCGGCCCTATCGGATCGACCGCGCGCTCACGCAGCTCGCCGAGGCGGGCGCGCTGCGCGGCGTGGTCGGCTGCGTCGTCGGTGATCTGGTCGGCTGCGCCGAGCGCGACGGGGCGCCGCCGACGGCGCTCGAGGTGATCGCCGAGCGGCTGGGGCGACTCGACATCCCCGTCGTCGCCGGGGCGCCGATCGGCCACGGCGGGCGCAACCGCGCGGTCCCGCACGGCGCGCGCGTGCGGCTCGATCCGGCGGCGGGCGTGCTTGCGTTTTCCGACGGGGCTGTGCGCTGACGCAACACTTCGCGGGGGTGCGCGCTCTACCCGCGCATGCGAAGGTCACTCGCCGCGTCGTCGCTCCTCCTCGCCGCTCAGCTCGTCGCCGGCTGCGGCGATCCCAGCCCCGCCCGCCCCGCGCAGATGGACATGGCGCCGGCGGCCGCGCGCGGCACGCTGCGCGTAGAGGCGCGCGCGCTGTACACGAATCAGCCGGTCGCCGGCGTGGCGGTGGCGATCGATCACGCCGGCGGCCGCATCGAGGCGACCACCGACGCCAACGGCAACGCCACCGTCGCCGCGCCCGACTGGGACGCCGGTCCCGTCGACGTCACCTACGGCGGCGCGCCCGCGATCATGCTCACCTCGCTGCTCGGCGTCGCGCGCGGCGAGACGCTCACCCTCGGCCTCCCCGTCCGCTACACCGGGCAGGCGCGGACGCTGAGCGGCACGATCGTCAACAAGCTCGCCGCCGGCGACGACACCATCCTCACGACCGATCTGTCGGGCGACTACTTCCAGGGATCCGCCACCACCTACCAGTTGAAGGTGCCGCCGACGGGCGCGGGGCGGATGATCGGCGCCGAGTTCAACAGCCCCGATCCGAGCACCAACCTGCCGCCGCTCGCCGGCCACGCCATCGTGCAGACGTTCGTGAAGTGGTTCTCGCTGCCCGTCCCCGACGGGGCGAAGACCCTCGACGTCGACGTCACCGCCGCCGAGGCGCTCACCCCGACGAAGTTGACCGGGACGGTGATGCTCCCCGGCGGCGCGAACGGCCCCTTCGCGAAGGGGACCGGGTATGTCGCGATGACGCAAACCGGGGGCACCGCCTTCATCGGCGCGATGACCCGCGTCGACGGCGCCGCCGACGGCGCGAGCTTCCACTGGGAGGGCGAGTACGTCACCCCGACGGGGATGACGCCTTACGTGCAGATCCAGCTGCGCGCGGGCCCCAACGGCGCGTTCAGCGCCAAGCGCTTCGTCGGCGCGCCCTCCGACGGGCAGGTGGTGAGCGATCTGCTCCCGATGCCGGAGCTCACCAGCCCGCGCAACAACGCGTCGTCGCACCCCATCGGCTCCCCGATCGTGTTCGCGCAGGTGGCGAGCGGCATCGACTCGACGGGCGTCGAGATCTTCAAGGGGCGCGCGTCGGTGTGGCGGGTGTACGCGCTCGACAAGCGCGCGTCGATCACCGTGCCGGCGCAGCCGACCGGCGTCGACGTCCTCGGCGCGGCGCCGGTGGCGTCGGTGTTCTTCTGCGCCGACACCGCCCCGATGAACGCCGGCTGCGGCCGCATCGCGACCGCGCCACAGTTCGACCTCGATCGCTGATCGCACGCAACACTTTCGCGGCGGGCGCCTCTACCCGCGTATGCGCCTGTCATTCCTCGCCGCCTCGCTCCTCGTCTTCACGCAGCTCGTCGCGTGCGGCGACGGGCCCCTCCGCCCCACGCTGCGCATCGACGCGAGGAGGGTTGGCGACCGCGCTCCGGTCCCGGGCCTCGTCTTCGCGCTCGACCATGCGGGCGGCCGCGTCGAGGGCGTGACCGACGCGAACGGCGTCGCCGTCGTCGCCGCGCCCGATTGGAGCGCCGGCTCCGTCGACCTCACCTACGGCGGTGACGCCTCGCGCACGCTCGTGTCGCTCCTCGGGATTCCGCGCACCGAGACGCTCACCGTCGAGGTCGAGACTCCGCACGTGCGGAAAGTACACGGCTCCTTCCTCAATCGCCTCTCGCAAAACTCCCAGCTCCGGCTCGCCGCCGCCGACATTGGGTCGTCCCTCTATGGAAGCTTCGGGTCGATGGGCTACGACCTCGAGCTCGACTCGACGGCGGCGACCCGGCTCATCGGCGTCGAGGCGGACGCAAGCGGCGGGTGGCCGCGCTTTCTCAAGTGGTTCAGCGTCCCGGTCGCCGCCGGGACGCCGGGCAGCGACACCAACGTCGACATCGATATCGCGGCGGCTCAGTCGGTTCCGTCGAAGAAGCTGACGACGACCGTCGACCTGCCGAACGCCGAGATGTGGTTCGTCCAGACGAATACCGGGGGCGGCCCGGCGTGGCTCGGCGCTGCGGTCAGCGGCATGCGCCTTTCCAACGGACCCAGATACCAGTGGGAGGCGGAGGTCGCCGAGCCCGAGGGTGTGACGCCAATGACGATGTTCTTGGGCTCGAGCGACCGTTCCACGTTTTCGATGAAGACGCTCGTCGGTCTTCCGCGCGAGACCGAGACGCTCACCGACCTCCTCCCGCCGCCGCAGCTCGCCTCGACCACCTTCGACGCGACGAGGACGACGGTCCAGCTCACCGCGGTCCCTGACGGGGTCGATCGGACTGGAGCGATCATCGCCGGCCGCTCGGCCGGTGAGTGGCGGGTCGAGGCGCTCGACCACCGCGCTGCGCTGACGGTGCCTGCGCCCCCGATGGGGATCTCCGATCCGCGCCGCAGCCCCGGCGGCGCCTTTGGGCAGGCCTTCTTCTGCGCGGGTTACATGGCGCCCACGCTCTGCTCCCGGTTTGCGATGTCGTCGGGGTTCGGCCTCACGAACTAACGGAGGGGGTGGAAGGCGGCGTCGGCGGGATCGCGCACCTCGACGGTGAGGCCCTCTTCCGAGAGGCGGTAGGCGCGGCCGCGGCCGTCGCGCGGCGCGGGCGGCTCGGCGGGATCGCGGGCGGGGGCCTCGCGCCAGCGGCCACCGTCGACGCGCCCGACCAGCCTCCCGTCCCACGACCGACAGTCGCCGTAGGTGACATCGATGGTGATCGCGCCCCGGTCGGAGATCTCGGCGCGCCGCAGGTAGAGCTCCAGGTAGTCGGACGGGCGTTGCAGCGTCCAGGTCGCGCCGTCGTCGTCGGAGATGGCCACCAGCGCGCGCGCGCGCGTGTCGGAGCTGGTGGGGCGCGCGTAGCGATGGCCGAGCCACACGACGCGGCCCGCACCGGCCGCCAGCAGCGACGGGAAGCCCGCGAAGCCGACGCGGCGCCAGCGCTCGCGCGCGCCACGCACGACGCCCAGGCGATCGCCCCGCAGCGCATAGACGACACCGTCGGGCGAGACCGCCGCCGCGTCGAGGTCGGCGTCGCCGTCGAGGCGCGCCCGAAAGTGCGCGCCGCCGTCGTCGCTGACCATCAGTCGCCGCCGCGACCAGACGATCACCACGCGCGCGCGGCGGGCGGCGTCGACGCCGATCCAGGGATCGTCGGCGTCGGCCTGGCCGCTCGGCGTCGCGGCGCCGGCGAGAGAGAAGTCGGCGCGCGCGTGGCCGGCGAGACACGCGCAGTGGACGAACAGACACGCCGCGACGACGGCGCTCCGCGGGGTTGGGCGCATGCGCGGCGGTCATCGCAAGCGGCGCGCCAGCGCGTGGCACCCGCGGCTCAGTGCACGGTGGGCTCGAGCTCGTCGGAGAGCTCGATCTTTCCGTAGCGCTCCTCGTAGCGCTCGATGTTTTTCTGTAAAGCAAGAAGCAGCCGCTTGGTGTGGCGCGGCGACGAGATCACGCGCGCCCGCACCTTGGCGATGGGGTTCGCCGGCTGGAGGTAGGCCCAGTCGAAGACGAACTCGTTCTCGCTGTGGTTGAGGAGCACGATGTTCGAATAGACGCCCTGCGCGAGGGGCTCGTCGATCTGGATCTGGATGCGCGGGGCGGCCGGACCCGGCCCCGGCGGTTTCGGTTCGTCGCTCATGGCGGCGGATGCTACCAGGGTGTAGATTCGGGCGCGTGCGCGTCCTCGGCCTCGACGTCGGCAGCCGCACCATCGGAGTGGCGGTCACCGACGACCTCGGCATGATGGCCCACCCGGTGTCCACGCTCGATCGGCGCGGCACCGCGCGGGACGTGGCGCAGGTGCGCGCCGTCGCCGACAAGTACGGCACGCGGCGGCTGGTGGTGGGGATGCCCTACGAGCTCGACGGCACCGAGGGGCACCGCGCCTCGCGGGTGCGGGTCTTCACCGACGCGCTGGCCGCCGCCGGCTTCGAGGTGGAGCACTTCGACGAGCGCTTCTCGACGGTGGAGGCGACCGACGTGCTGCTCGAGGCCGATCTGTCGCGGGCGCGGCGTAAACAGGTCGTCGACAAGCTGGCGGCGCAGGTCATCCTGCAGCGCTGGCTCGACGCCCAACCGAAAGAGACGAAAGAGCAGGCCCGTGAGCCGGAGTGACATGAAGCGCGCGTCGGTGATCGTGCTGGTGACGACCGCGGCCCTCGGGACGGCGGTGGGCGTCGTCGGCTGGCAGGCGCTGGGGTATCCCGACCGCGCGCCGAAGGGGCCGGTGCGCGAGGCCAAGCTGGTCATCGAGAAGGGGACCACGCTCGGCGAGATCGCGCGGCGCCTCGGGCAGGCGGGGATCATCGAGCGGCCGAGCTGGTTCCGCTTCTACGCCTCCGAGCGCGGGCTGGCGCAGAAGATTCGTGCTGGACAATATCAGCTCTCCTCGACGCTGACGCCGCGGCAGGTGCTCGACAAGCTCGTCGAGGGGGTGCCCGTCGAGGAGGTGGCCGTCACCGTCCCCGAGGGGAAGAACCTGGTGCAGATCGCCGAGCTCTTCGACGAGGCGGGCGTCACCTCGAAGACCGAGCTCGAGCGCGCGGCGCGCGACAAGGAGCTGGCCAAGTCGCTCGGCGTGCCGGGCGAGACGCTCGAGGGGTACCTCTTCCCCGACACCTACAAGTTCCAGCGCGGGACGCCGGCGTCGAAGGTGGCGTCGACGATGGTCAAGCGCGCACAGCGGGTCTACGCGGAGCTGAAGGAGAAGCACAAGACCGGCTTCGCGGCGCTCGGCAAGACCTACAAGTTCGGCGATCGCGAGGTCGTCCTGATGGCGTCGCTCGTCGAGAAGGAGACCGGGCAGGGCGAGGAGCGGCCGCGCATCGCCGGCGTGTTCCTCAATCGGCTGCGGCTGCCGACGTTCGTGCCGCACCTCCTCCAGACCGACCCGACGATCATCTACGGCTGCACGATCCCCGTCGTGAAGAGCGAGGCGTGCAAGCGCTTCGAGGGGCGCATCCGGCGCATCCACCTCGAGGACAAAGAGAACCCGTACAACACCTACACGCACGAGGGGCTGCCGCCCGGGCCGATCTCGAACCCGGGGCGCGCGGCGCTCGAGGCGGTGCTGGCGCCGGACGCGACGCCCTACCTCTACTTCGTGTCGAAGAACGACGGGACGCACTACTTCTCGAAGACGCGCGCCGAGCACGAGGCGGCCGTCGACAAGTATCAGCGACACGGCGGCGGCGGCTAGCGCGCCGCTCGCTGGGGCGGCTGGCGATCGTCTTCTCCGTCGCTGTGCGTCGGGCGCGACGGGACGGGAGTGTCACCACATCGTAGGCAACGGCGGGCTGGACGTCGGTGCTTACGTGCTATGATCGAGCATCACGCCCGTCTTGCCTGTTCCAGCGAGGAGACCGAAATGACCCTGACCTCGAAGATCGCGGCTCTCCAGGACTACCGCGAGTACGAGGAGCTGAATTGGACCGGCACCTTCGACGAGTACCTCGCGATCGTTCGCGAGAACCCGAAGGTGACGCGCACCGCCTTCCAGCGCGTCTACGACATGATCTTGTCGTACGGTCAGGAAGAGTACATCGACAACAAGAAGAAGCTGGTCCGGTACAACTTCTTCAAAGACGAGCAGCACGGCGGGAAGGATGCGGTCTACGGGCTCGACATCCCGCTCATGCGCCTGGTCAACGTCTTCAAGTCGGCGGCGCAGCGCTACGGGACGGAGAAGCGCGTCATCCTCCTGCACGGGCCGGTCGGCTCGTCGAAGTCGACGATCGCGCGCCTGCTCAAGCGCGGGCTCGAGGAGTACAGCCGCACCCCCGACGGGGCGCTCTACACCTACGAGTGGCACCTGCCGAAGGAGCTGCAGCACGTCACCGGCGGGCACGAGGTCTTCCCGTCGCCGATGCACGAGGATCCGCTGCGCCTCATCCCGGTCGAGTGGCGTGAGCGCGCCTTCAAGGAGCTGGGGCTCGGGAACGAGTCGTTCCAGATCTATATCGAAGGCGATTTGAACCCGGCCTGCCGAATGATCTTCCGCGAATTGATGAAGCACCATCGCGGCGATTGGTCGAAGGTCATTCAGCACGCCAAGGTGAAGCGCCTGATCCTGTCGGAGAAGGATCGCGTCGGCATCGGGACGTTCCAGCCGAAGGACGAGAAGAACCAGGATTCGACCGAGCTCACCGGCGATATCAATTACCGGAAGATCGCCGAATACGGGTCGGATTCGGATCCGCGCGCCTTCAACTTCGACGGCGAGTTCAACATCGCCAACCGCGGCATCGTCGAGTTCATCGAGGTGCTCAAGCTCGACGTGGCCTTCTTGTACGACCTCCTCGGCGCGTCGCAGGAGCACAAGGTCAAGCCGAAGAAATTCGCGCAGACCGATATCGACGAAGTGATCATCGGCCACACCAACGAGGCCGAATACAAGAAGCTCCTCAACAATGAATTCATGGAGGCGCTTCGCGACCGCACGATCAAAATCGATATTCCGTACATCACGCGCTGGTCGGAAGAGGTCAAGATCTACAAGAAGGACTACAACGTCCAGCGCATCCGCGGGAAGCACATCGCGCCGCACACGCTCGAGATCGCGGCGATGTGGGGCGTGCTCACGCGCCTCGAGGATCCGAAGAAGCACAACCTGACGCTGCTCCAGAAGCTGAAGCTGTACGACGGCAAGTCGCTGCCGGGCTTCACGCAGGACAACATCAAGGAGCTGCGGAAGGAGACGATGCGCGAGGGCCTCGACGGCATCTCGCCGCGCTACATCCAGGACAAGATCTCGAACGCGCTCGTCAGCGACAAGGGCGAGGGGTGCGTCAATCCCTTCATGGTGCTGAACGAGCTCGAGGCGGGGCTGCGCCACCACTCGCTGATCACGTCGGAGGACATCCGCCGGCGGTATAACGAAATGCTGACGGTGGTGAAGCAGGAGTACGAGGACATCGTGAAGAACGAGGTCCAGCGCGCGATTTCGGCCGACGAGGACGCGATCGCGAAACTCTGCGCGAACTATATCGACAACATCAAGGCCTATACCCAGAAGGAAAAGGTCAAAAACAAGTACACCGGCCAGGACGAGGAGCCGGATGAGCGGCTGATGCGCGCCATCGAGGAGAAGATCGACATCCCCGAGTCGCGCAAAGAGGATTTCCGCCGCGAGATCATGAACTACATCGGCGCGCTCGCCGTCGAGGGGCGGACGTTCGATTACCGGACGAACGAGCGGCTCCACAAGGCGCTCGAGCTGAAGCTGTTCGAGGATCAGAAGGACTCGATCAAGCTGACGTCGCTGGTGTCGACGGTCGTCGATCGCGACACGCAGGAGAAGATCGACGTCGTGAAGAATCGCATGATCCGGAATTACGGATATTGCGAGGTCTGCTCGACGGACGTCCTCAACTTCGTGGCCTCGATCTTCGCGCGCGGCGACGTGAAGGAGTAGCGACGGATGGACCCTCGGACCGGGCCGGTGACGCTGACGATCAGCGGCACGTCGGCGACGTTGCTGGCGAAGCTCTCCGAGCAGCTCGATGGAGATCCCGGCTCGGTCATGATGCGCGCATTGGGACTGTTGGATCTGGCGATGAAGGCCAAGCGCGAAGGGAAAATCCTCGGATTTTATGATCCCACGCGAGAGGAGCTCAGCGAGGTCGCGTTTTGAGCCTGCGTCGGGATCTCACGTGCCCGAACTGTGACGGGCGCGAGATCTGGCGCATCGAGCGCATGCACGAGCGCGGACACGGGAGCGTGCCGCAGCCGTTCGGCGTGGTCCTCGAGCGGACCTTCTGGACGGGGTCCGAGGCCAAGGGGCACTTCGAGGTGTTGATCTGCCGGGGGTGTGGCTTTACGGAGTGGTACGCGAAGGAGATCGATTTCCTGAAGAGCGATCCCGTCAACGGGGTTCATCTGATCGTGAATGACGTCGAGACGAAGGGTCCCTATCGATGAGCCTCAGGATTGACCAGGATCACCGGCGTTTTCGCGAGATCGTTCGCGGGAAAATCAAACAGAACCTGAGAAAGTACATTTCTCAGGGGGAGATGCTGGGGAAGAAGGGGAAAGAGGTCGTCTCGATCCCGCTCCCGCAGATCGACATCCCGCACTTCCGCTTCGGCCAGAAGCAGTCGGGCGGCGTCGGGCAGGGCGAGGGGCAGCCCGGCGACGCGCTGGGGCAGGGCGATCCGCAGTCGGGCAGCGGCAAGGCCGGCGACAAGGCGGGCGAGCACGTCCTCGAGGTCGAGGTCTCGATGGACGAGCTGGCGGCGATCCTCGGCGAGGAGCTGCGGCTGCCGCGCATCGAGCCGAAGGGCAAAGAGCGCATCATCGCCCGGAAAGACCGCTATACAGGAATTCGGAACACCGGCCCCGAGTCGCTGCGCCACTTCCGCCGCACCTTCAAGCAGGCGCTGCGGCGGCAGATCTCGTCGGGGACCTACAACCCGGCGAACCCCATCATCGTCCCGGTGCGCGACGACAAGCGCTATCGGTCGTGGCGCTCGGATCCGCTGCCGCAGTCGAACGCCGTCATCATCTACATGATGGACGTCTCGGGCTCGATGGGCGACGAGCAGAAGGAGATCGTCCGCATCGAGAGCTTCTGGCTCGATACCTGGCTGCGGTCCCAATATCAGGGGATCGAGAGCCGCTACATCATCCACGACGCGATGGCCAAGGAGGTCGATCGCGAGACCTTCTTCCGCACGCGCGAGTCGGGCGGGACGATGATCTCGTCGGCCTACAAGCTGTGCGCGAAGATGATCGACGACGAGTATCCGCCGTCGGAGTGGAACATCTATCCGTTCCACTTCTCCGACGGTGACAACTGGTCGGTCGACGACACGGTGCACTGCATCGATATCTTGAAGACGCAGATCCTGCCGCGCGTGAATCAGTTCGCGTACGGCCAGGTCGAGTCGCCGTACGGCTCGGGGCAGTTCATCAAGGATCTGCAAGAGCACTTCGACGACGAATCGAACCTGGTCACGTCGGAGATCAAGGGCAAAGAGGCGATCATGGACTCGATTCGCGATTTCCTCGGGAAGGGGAAGTAGGCGCAGCCATGATTCGCCCGACGCAGCTCCCGCAATATCTGGCCGATATGCAGCGCGAGATCGAGAAGCACGCGCGCGAATATGGGCTCGATTTCTTCGACACGATTTTCGAGGTCCTCGATTATCAGAAGATGAACGAGGTCGCCTCGTACGGCGGCTTCCCGGTGCGCTACCCGCACTGGCGCTGGGGGATGGAGTACGAGCACCTCTCGAAGAGCTACGAGTATGGCCTCTCGAAGATCTACGAGATGGTCATCAACAACGACCCCTGCTACGCCTACCTGCTCGAGGGCAATTCGTCGACGGACCAGAAGATGGTCATGGCGCACGTCTTCGGGCACTGCGACTTCTTCAAGAACAACTACTACTTCTCGAAGACCAACCGCCGGATGATCGACGGGATGGCGAACCACGCCACCCGCGTGCGCAAGCACATCGAGCGCATCGGCATCGAGAAGATCGAGGCGTTCATCGACGTCTGTTTGACCCTCGACAACCTGATTGACCCCTATTCGCCGTATATCGTGCGGCGCGCGCCGCAGCCGCGGCGCGACGAGGAGCAGAAGCCGGAGGCGACCGAGGTCCCGAAGCTGCGGGCGAAGTCCTATATGGACAAGTACATCAACCCGCCCGATTTCGTCGAGCAGCAGAAGAAGAAGCTCGTCGAGGAGCGCGAGAAGCAGAAGCGCTTCCCCGAGCACCCCGAGCGCGACGTGCTGCTGTTCCTCATCGAGAACGCGCCACTCGAGCGCTGGGAGCGCGACATCCTCGAGATCGTCCGCGACGAGGCCTACTACTTCGCGCCGCAGGCCATGACCAAGATCATGAACGAGGGCTGGGCCTCGTACTGGCACTCGAAGATCATGACGGAGAAGGCGATGACGGCGGCGGAGATCATCGACTACGCCGACAACAACGCCGGGGTCCTGGCGACCGCGCCGGGGCAGCTCAACCCCTACAAGCTCGGCGTCGAGCTCTACCGTCACGTCGAGGAGCGCTGGAACCGCGGGCAGTTCGGCAAGGAGTGGGACGACTGCGAGGACATGGCGGCGCGCAAGAACTGGGACCGCCGCCTCGGGCTGGGGCGCAAGAAGATCTTCGAGGTCCGCAAGCTCTACAACGACGTCACCTTCATCGACGAGTTCTTCACGCCCGAGTTCTGCCGCGAGCAGAAGTTTTACTCGTTCATCTTCAATGACCGGAGCGGGAATTACGAAATCGAGACCCGCGAGTTCAAGAAGGTCAAAGATCGGTTGCTCTTCCGGCTGACGAACTTCGGCCAGCCGTTCATCTTCGTGCAGGACGGGAACCACGAGAACCGCGCCGAGCTGCTGCTCAAGCACAAGCACGAAGGCGTGGACCTCAAGATGGACCACGCGCGCGACACCCTCGAGGGTCTGGCGCGCGTCTGGAAGCGCCCCGTCAACTTACTTACAAAGGTGGACGGAAAGGGTAAAATGCTCCGATACGATGGCCGCGATCACAGCGAAAAGAGCGCGGAGTACAGCGACAAATAATCGGAGCTGTCGATGAAGCTGGTCCCGTACGCGCTCTCCGACGTCGGTCGCAAGCGCGACCACAACGAGGACAGCTTCCTCGTCGACGAGAAGCTCGGGCTGTTCGCCGTCGCCGACGGGATGGGCGGCCACCAGGCGGGCGAGCGCGCCAGCCGGATGGCGCTCGAGACGCTGGGCAGCGTGCTCGAGGCGCCGCCGCCCGAGGCCGACCGCGACGCCATCCTGGCGCGGCTCCGCGACGCGACCCAGGCGGCGGGCGCCGCCATCTTCGACGCGGCGCAGGCCGATCCGTCGCTCCAGGGGATGGGGACCACCCTCACGACCCTGTGGTTCTACGGCGGGCGCGTCTACCTCGCGCACGTCGGTGACTCGCGGGCGTACCTCTTCCGCGACGGGCGGGCGCAGCAGCTCTCCGACGACCACTCGTGGGTGAGCGAGCAGGTGCGCGCCGGGATGATGACCGAGGACGAGGCGCGCGACTCGAAGTTCCGCCACATCATCACGCGCTCGGTCGGCTTCGAGCGCGAGGTGCTCGTCGACGGGGCGGCCATCCCCGTCGAGTTCGGCGACTGCTTCGTGCTCTGCTCCGACGGGCTGTCGAACTACGTCGAGGGGGACGAGATCGGGCGGCTCCTCACGTCGCGCTTCTACCGCGACGTGCCGCGGCTGCTCGTCGAGATGGCCAACGATCGCGGCGGCGACGACAACATCACCGTCGTGGTGGTGCATGTCGCCAACGAGGCGCCGCCGTCGCCCTGAGGTTCCGACGCGGCGGCGTCGCCGACGTGGTGTTCGTGCGACGGCTCGCCGGGGAGTGCTTCGCCGCGCTCGGCGACTATCGGCCGGTGTTGCCCGATTGGCTGCGCCACCCCGGCGTGACCACGCACATCGCCGAGGAGGACGGGGTCCGCGTCGGCTTCACCATGCTCGGCTTCTACGGCGACGAGGAGGCGGGCGCCTACGTCGCGGATCTCCTGGCGATCGCCGTCGCCCCCGAGGCGCAGGGGCGCGGCCACGGCGCGCGCATGATGACCCACGCCCTCGCCGAGGCGCGCGCGGGGCGGCGGTATTTGCCGTTGACGGAAATTCGCCTCACCGTCGCCGAGGACAACGCCCGCGCCCGCCACCTGTTCGAGCGCTTCGACTTCGTCGAGGTCCCCGGCGACTACGGCCGCTACGACGGCGGCCAGCGCGCGCTCGTCCTCAGCCGCCCGCTGTGATCGCCCCGCCGACCCGGCGGGCCACCGCCTCGACGAGCGCCGCCGCTGCTGGCACGCTGTCGTCGCCCGCGCGCGTCGCGGCGTAGACCTCGACGGGCGGCACGAGCTCGACGGGGAATCGGCGCAGCTCTCCGTCGCGCACGAGCGGCGCGGCGACGACGTCGGGGAGCACGGTGACGAAGCGGCCCGAGCGGCAGACCTCGACGTTCGTCTGGAGGAGCTCGATCTGCATCCCGATGCGGCGCTCGACGTCGACGGGCCAGTTGTCCATCGGCGTCCCGCGATCGCCGATCGCCGGCACCGAGAAGGCGTGCTCGAGGAGACGCGCGCGATCGACGCGGCGGGCGCGGTAGAGCGGGTGCGCGCGGCCGCAGTAGATGCCGTTCGTGAGGAGGCCCAGGCGGCGCAGCGTGAGGCCGGGCGCCGGCAGCGCGTCGTAGTAGAAGGCGACGTCGAGCTCGTGGAGCGCGAGGCGGTGGTTGGCCTCGGCGGCGCGCGCGTTGCGGAGGACCGGGAGCAGCGCCGGGTGCGCGGCGACGAGCGCGAGCAGCTCGGGGAGGACGACGTGGTTGGTGAGGACGCCGAGCGTGCCGACGCGCAGCTCGCCGGCGAAGAGCGGCTCGCCGTCGTCGGCGGCGACGGCGCGCGCGGCGCCGCGGGCCACCGCCTCCTCGCCGGCGCGCACCGCCTCGAGGAGCGCGCGGCCGCGGGCGTTCAGCGCCAGGCGCCGGCCGACGCGGGTGAAGAGCCGTTCGCCCAGCGCCTCCTCGAGCAGCCGGAGCGTGCGCGACAGCGCCGACGGCACCACGTGGAGGCGGCGCGCCGCCGTCGGCAGGTGCTCGCTCTCGGCGATGGCGCGGAAGGCCGGCAGCCAGGGCCAGATCTGGGCGATGAGGGCGGCGCGCTCCACGTTCGAAATTTTCGCACGATAGCGTGAGCTCATGTCAATGGACTGAACGCGCCCGAGCGCCGAGCATGGCCGCATGGGGACGACGACGCTGCGCAGGGCGGGGGCGATCTCGAGGCGGGCATTTCTCGTCGGGACGGTGGGCGCCTCGGCGGTCGGGCTGCTCCCCGGGTGCGCGACCACGCCGGCCGATCCATCGCCGACGACGGTGCCGCCGCCGGACCTCCTGCCGACGCCGGCGTGCGAGGAGACCGAGGACCAGATCCTCGGCCCCTTCTACCGCGACGGCGCACCGGTGCGCGCGACGCTGACCGGCGTCGGCGGCGGCGAGGCGCTCGTCGTGCGCGGCGTGGTCCTCGGCACCGGCGCAGCCTGCGCTCCGCTCGCCGGCGCGCTCCTCGACGTCTGGCAGGCCGACGCGAGCGGCGCCTACGACACCACGACGCCCGACTTCGGCTGGCGCGGCAAGCTCCTCACCGACGGCAGCGGGGCCTATACGCTGACGACCATCCTGCCGGGGCGCTACCTGAACGGCGACGTCTATCGCCCGCGCCACCTGCACCTCAAGATCAGCGCCGCCGGCCACGTGCCGCTCACGACGCAGCTCTACTTCGCCGGCGACCCCTTCCTGGCGACCGATCCCTTCTATCACCCGTCGCTGGTGATCCCGATCGCGCGCGCCTCCGCCGACGGCCCGTGGGAGGGGACCTTCCCGATCGTGCTGCGCAGCATCGGCTGAGGTACGCTTCTTCTACGGTGCGTGCAGTCGCTTCACTGATCTCCGCGCTGGCCGTCGTCGCCGGCCTCTCGTCACCGTCGCCCGCCAGCCCGCTCGTCGTCGTCGCGCCGCACCCCGACGACGAGGTGCTGATCGCCGCCGGCACCATCGCGCGCGCGGTCAAGGCGGGCGAGCGCGTCTCGGTGATCGTGCTGACCAACGGCGACTACACCTGCGCGCGCGATGGCTGGCGACGGCAGCGCGAGTCGGTCGACGCGCTGGCGCGCCTCGGCGTGCCCGAGGAGGCGATCACCTTCCTCGGCTACCCCGACGGCTACCTGGGCGCGCTCGGCGACGTCGCGCTGCCCCCCGTCGAGCGCCGCGCCGCCGACGGGCGCTGCCTCCCCGGCGCCACCACCTACGGCGCGCGCGGGCATCGCCACGCCGACGAGCACACCGCGCGCACCGGCGCACCCGCGCCCTACACCGCCCACGCGCTCGTCGAGGATCTGGCCGCGGCGCTGGCCCGCGCGGGGATCGGCGCCGCCCCGGCCCGCCTCGTGACGACGCACGCGCGCGACCGCCACCCCGATCACGCGGCCACCTACCGCTTCGTCCGCCGCGCGCTCGAGCAGCTCCCCGCGCCCGTCGACGTCGAGCTCCGCCGCGCGATCGTGCACGCCGGCGGCTGCTGGCCGGTGGTCCCCTGCGGCGGCGAGGCCTTCCACCCGACGGATGCCCTCCCCGCGCTGCCGGCGGACTACGCCGACCTCCCGCCCCCGACGCGGCCGGCGATCGCGCCCGCGCTGCGCCCCGAGGAGAAGCTGGCACTCATCGGCCGCTTCGCCTCGCAGCTCGATCTGCCGCTCGAGCACGACTGGCTGGCGGCGTTCGCGCGCACCGACGAGCCCTACTGGCCCGAGCACGTCGTCGTCAGCGCGCGCAGGTGATCCGCGACGAGTGCAGCGCCACCTCGTCGACGCGCGTGGTGAGCGATGACGTCGTCGAGCCCGCCAGATTCGACGTGAAGGCGAAGTAGCGCCACGCCGGCTGGGTGAGGCCGGTGATGGTCAGCGCGGTCACCTCCTGCCCCTCGACGAAGGTGCGCACCTCCGTCGTCGAGACGTGCCACTCCAGGCAGACGAAGCGCCCCGTCGGGAAGTTGGAGGCCGCGTACCGGTTCATCCCCGGCGTGTAGGGATCGAGCTGCATCGCGCCGCCGGTGCCGACGGCGAGCAGCCACCCCGTGCCGTTGTCGTCGGAGATCTCCATCAGGACGACGTAGTCGGGGCGGGTCGCCGGGATCTCGACGAAGGCGCGCGCCCAGACGTCGGCCCCCAGCGTCGAGAAGGGCGTGCGCGTGGCGAGCTGCCCGTTGGTCGTGCCCGCGGGGACGGTGAGGCGCACCGAGCGATCGCCGCGCACGCCGCCGGCGACGACGGTGGCGTTGGTCGGGGTCCAGTGCGGGGCCAGCGTCGCGCTCTCGAAGCCGTCGCAGAAGGTGAGCCCCGCCGTCGTGCAGAGGCTCGGCGGGTTGGCCAGGTCGGGCGACGGCGGCGCCAGATCGGGCGGCGGCGTGAGATCGACGCCGGTCAGATCGGCGCCGGCCAGATCGACGGGCGGCGCCAGGTCGGGCGGGCGCGCGCCCGGGCAGGCGTCGCCGACGCCGTCGCGATCGGTGTCGAGCTGATCGGGATCGGGCTCGTCGGGGCAGACGTCGACGGCGTCGGGCACGCGGTCGCCGTCGCGGTCGGGCGGCGCCGCCTCGAGGAGCAGCGGCCGCCGCACCTGCGCGCCCGCCACGGTGTCGACGGCGAGCGCGCCCAGCACCGCCCCGCCGTCGACGACGACGCGCAGCCGCTGGGCGCGGTCGGGCAGCCCGTAGATGACCAACGCGCCCGGCAGGCCGCGCCCCGCCAGCCGCCGCGCCGAGGTCATCGCCCCGCCATCGTCGAAGACGCGCACGAAGATCGTCGCCGCCGGCTCGGGCGCGCCCGCCGCCAGCGACACGTCGAGCGCCACCGACGTGCCCCCCGCCGAGCACCCGGCCAGCGCGATGGTCAGCGCGACGGCCAGCCTCACGCTACCGCTCGATGGTCTGGAGGATCTTGTCGGTCTCGCGCGTGGTCTGCCGCACGGCCTCGACGCCGTCGAGCAGATCGTCGAGCTGGCCCGACAGCTCCGTCGGCGAGCGCATCGTCACGATCTGGTCGGCGAGCAGCCGGAAGGTGTTCTCGATGAGCTCCATCTGCCCGCGCGCCGACGACAGGTAGCTGCGGATCTCGCCGTACTTCTCCTTCCGCTTCTCGAGCACCGCCAGGTTCTTCTTCGCCAGCGTGCGCTTCTCGCCGTCGGACTTGTCGGCGATTTGTGTATAGCGGCGAATGTCGCGCTCGATCTCGTCGAGGTCCACCGACTCGAGGTAGTCCTGGTAGCGCGCGCAGGTCACCGAGAGCTCGATGAACGACTGCGACAGCGCGTCGAGCTTGCCGAGCTCGCTAGACAACAATTCCATCGCGAAGGCCGGGTTCTCCTTCGCCAGCTTGTCGATCTGCTCCTGCTTCTCCCGGAGGGCAATGCAGCGCATGGCGTCGGCCTCGGGGAGGCTCTTCCACTTGGCCTCGAGCTCGGCGCGCTTCTTGGCGTCCTGCTCGGCGACGTAGATCTTGTCGAACCAGACCTTGCGCAGGATCTTCGAGTCGGGCGCGAACAGCATCCACAGCGCCTCGATGCCCGCGCCGGCGAGGCCCAGCCACCAGTTCCCCGTCAGCACCGCCGCCGAGGCGAACCCGCCGAGGATCGCGAGGTTGTAGGGGTTCTTGAAGGCGTACTTGGCGTACGGCGGCTTCTCCTTTGCCCCTTTGTCGTCGCGATCGGCCATGGGCTACTGAGGAGAATCGTACAGCAGGTCGACGAGCTTCTTCTCGACTTCGCGGAACTCCGGCTTCGATTTCAGGTGCTGGTCGCGCTCGGCGAACACCGGGACCTCGACGCGGTGGAGGATCTGCGCCGGCCGCTTCGAGAGCACGATCACCGAGTCGGCCAGGTACACCGCCTCGGAGACGTCGTGGGTGATGAAGAGGATGGTGTTGTCCTCTTTGCGCGAGATGTCGATGAGCAGCCCCTGCATCCCCCAGCGGGTCTGCGGGTCGAGCGCGCCGAACGGCTCGTCCATGAGGAGCAGGCGCGGCTTGTTGATGAGCGTGCGCGCGATCGCCACGCGCTGCTTCATGCCGCCCGAGAGCTCCTTCGGGTACTTCTTCATCGAGTCCTTCAGCCCGACGGCCTCGACGTACTTCTCCGCCTGCGCGCGGCGCTCGCCCTTTGGGACACCTTGCAGGCGCAGCCCATATTCGACGTTCTCCAAGACGGTCAGCCAGGCGAACGAGGTGTACGCCTGGAAGACCATGCCGCGATCGCGCCCCACGCCCTCGACGCGCTTGCCGTCGACGAGGACCTCGCCGTGCGTCGGCGGCAGCAGCCCGGCGACCGCCTTCAGGATCGTCGACTTGCCGCAGCCCGACGGCCCGAGGAAGACCACGATCTCGCCGACGCCCGGCTTGTCGGCGATCTGGAGATTGATGTTCCGCACCGCCTCGACGTCGTCGCCGCCGGCGGTCCGGTAGATCACGCTCAGATCTCTGAGCTCCAGCTTGGGGACGTCGTTGGTCACGACTGCTGCTCCCGCCAGCGGAAGAGGATCGCGTTGAGCCCGCGAATGAGCGCGTCGGTCGCGAGGCCGATGATCCCGATGATGAGGATCCCCGAGAACACCTGCGCGGTCTTCAAATGGCTGCCGGCGAGCTGAATGAGATATCCGAGGCCGGCGCGGGCGTTCACGAACTCGGCGAGAATCACATAGGTCCAGCTGATCGCGTTCATCACGCGGAAGCTGTCGAAGATGTCCGGCAGCGCCGACGGGATGAGCACGGTGCGGATCACCTGGAAGCGCGACGCGCCCAGCGTCAGCGCCGTCTGCACCAGCTCGTCGGGGACGGCGCGGATCGCCGTCACCACCACGGGTAAGAGATAGACAAAAACTCCGAGAAACAGAAACGCGATCTTCTGCGATTCACCGATCCCCAGCCAAAGAATCAGGAGCGGAATGAATGCCGAAATCGGCATGTATCGCAGCGGCGCCATCACCGGCTCCATCAGCCGGTTGAACGGCTCGAAGGCGCCCATCAGGATTCCGAGCGGCAGCGCGACGGCGGCGGCGATGAGGAACGACAGGAGGATGCGCAGGAACGACGCCCAGATCGCCGGCAGCAGCGTCTTTTCGTTGAGCAGCATGTTGAGCGTCTCCTGCAGCACGCGCACGGGCGACGGCAGAAAGAGCTCGTTCACGATCGGCTTCGAGCCGCTCGTGAGGATGATCCAGGCGGTGACGACGGCGACGGGGAGCGCGACCGCCAGCGGCGCGCGCCACTGACGCGGGAGCGGCTTGCGCAGCCCCCACGCCGACTCCTTGCTGCGACGCGCGCGCGGCGCACCCGGGGCCGGCGCCTCGCGTTTGACCGCCGGCTCGCTCGACGGAGGCGGCGCCTTCGCCGCCGGCCCCGGAATCCCGTCGCTCACTGCGCGTTCAGGACGACCTTGATGTCGGTGCGCCGATTCTGCTGGCGGCCGGCCTCGGTCTCGTTGGGCGCGACCGGATTGTCGGAGCCGTGCCCGATCGTCTGGAAGCGCGCCTCGGGGATGTTGAAGTTCTTGATGAGGTACTTCTTCACGCTCTCGGCGCGCCGCTCCGACAGCGTCTTGTTCACCTTCGCCGAGCCCTTCGAGTCGGTGTTGCCCTCGATGCGGAGGAAGGTGTTGCCGAACGCGATCATCGTGTCGCCGAGCGAGTCGAGCGTGAAGAACGACCCGCCCATGATCTCGTCGCTGCCGGGGGTGAAGTAGATCGACAGCGACTTGTTCACGATGGCGCGCGCCTTCGGGTCCTTGGCCTCCTTCGGGTCGAAGCGGAACGGCTCGACGACCTTCTGGCCCTGGTACTTGTCGGCCAGCGCGGCGACGAAGCGCGAGTCGACGTAGTCCTTCGCCTCGACGGCCTTCGAGACCACGCCCTGCTTGCGCCACACCACGAACGCCGTCTCGAACAGCGACTTGAACTGCGCGTGGTCGCCACTTCCCGTCAAGCCGAAAAACAGCGCGTTGTCGGCGAACGGCGTCAGCTTGAGGCCCGAGAGCATGCCCGAGACGTCGTCGGGGCCGAGCTTGAGCGCCTTGCCGACGAGGGTGTAGGCGCCCTGCGGATCCTTGGCGATGGAGTCGATGCCGTCGAACCAGCCGTGCACGAAGTCCCGCAGCGTCGTCGGCGCCTTGTCGATGACGTCCTGGCGCGCGACGAGGCAGTCGGCGATCACGTTGGTCGCCGCCGCCGTCGAGACCAGCACGTGCGCCTCGTCCTCGCGCGCCTTGACCGCGCCCGAGAGATCGGGCTCCCAGGTCACCGCCGCGTCGACCTTCTTCGCCTTGAAGGCGGCCGCCGCCAGCGGCGCCTCGGCGGTGAAGACCAGCTTCTTCTCGATCTCCTTCTTCTCTTCCGTCGTCAGGCCCGACTGCGCCAGCATGTAGAGGAGCAGCCAGTGCGACGGCGTGTAGCGCGTCGTCGCGATGGTCTTGCCCTTCAGATCCTCGATCGACTTGATCGTGTTCAGCGACACGATGCCGTCGCCGCCGCGCGACCAGTCCTGCTGGATGATGGCCTTGGCGGGAATCTTCTGCTCCGCCAGCGTCGACGCCTCGCGCGCCCAGCTGTCGACGGTGTCCCACATGATGTCGATCTCGCCCTTGATGAAGGCGGTCAGCTTGGCCTGCGGATCCTCGAGGAGGACGAACTTCACGTCGAGGCCGTACTGCTTCTTGTAGAGCGACGCGGCGTTGCCGGCGTCGAGGCCGCCGTTCGAGACGATGCCCGGCGCGTGGCCCGCCCAGGTGTTGATGCCGACCACCAGCGTGCGGCCGAGCTTGCCGTCGCCGACGTTGCCGGCGGTCACGCCCGAGACGCCCTTGTCGCGATCGGGATCGCCCGCCTTGCCGAGGTTCTTGAAGTCGTCCTTGCCGACCTCGGCGGTCGTCGTGCCCGAGCCCGAGCCCGAGCCCGAGCCCGTGCCCGTGCCCGTCTTTTTATCCCCCGAGCCTTTCCCCTTGGACCACTCTTTCAGTTGATCCCCGTAATAATGATACCCGGTATATCCGAGCACCCCGAGGATGATGAGCGCAATGAACGCCTTCGCGAGCGGTGTCAGCTTCACGGTCGTTAGCCCTCGCTAACCCAAATCACATCGTTTTCTGGGAGGCCTTCTTGGCGGCGGCCGCCGCCTTCAGCTCGGCGAGCTGCTGCTTCGCCGTGACGTCGCCCGACTGCGTGCGCAGCGCCTTCAGGCGCTCGTCGAGGTCGGTCGACTTGAGCTCGGCGCTGAGGTTCGCCTGCGCGACGGTCGTCTTGATGTGCTCGCGCACGTTCTCGAGCGCCTTCACCTCCGCGTCGACGCTCAGCCCCTCGAGCTGCTCGTTGATGCGGATGCGCGCCTGCGCGCTCGCCATCTTGGCGAGCATCGTGTCCTTCTCGGCCTTGAGCTTCTTGATCTCGTTCTGGACCTGCACGAGCGACGCCTTGGCGCTGTCGGCGTCCTTCTGCGCGACGTCGAGATCGGCCCTCAGGTCGGCGACGTCCTTCTCGAGCTGGTTCTTCTTCTGGATGAGGACGACCGCCAGATCATCCTGCCCGGTCTCGACGGCGACGTTCAGATCGCCCGAGACCTGCGCCAGCTCCTTCGACGCCACCGAGAGCCGCTCGGAGACCTCTTCGCGACGGCGGATGATCGACGCCGTGGCCTTCTTCAGCTTGGAGTACTTCTCCACCATCGAGTTGATCGCGTTCTCGTACGCGATCTCCGGGTGCTCCTTCTCGATGTCGGAGATCCAGAGGCTGACGAAGCCCTTCCACAGATTCGACAGCCGGCGGAAGAACCCGCCACCTTCCTCAGCCATGTGCGTGACCTCGTTTGTGAAGGGATAACCCTCCGCTTCCGGTCATTTGTTCCCGGGGCGGGGCTCGTGGAGCTTGGGCGATTCGGAGACGACCTTGGCGACGACGTCCTGGCCGAAGAACTCCAGGACCTCCTGGACGCGCAGCTTCTCCTGATTGCAGGCGTTGGCCAGCGCGTACTGCGACGCGACCTGCTCCTCCATCACCTGCTTCACGCGCGCGATCTCGGCGTTCAGCTCCTCGAGCCGCTGCTGCGACTGCACGAGGAGCGCCTGCGTGTCCTTCTGGCCGGCCTGGATGTAGACCTCGAGCGCCTGGATCTCCTGCGCCCCGGTCTCGATGATCTTCTCGACGGGATAGCCGAAGGCCTTCAGCGACGCCTCGACGATCTGCCGCTTCACCTCGCGCGGCGTCTCCGTCGGGAGCGTCCCGAGCAACGTACGCGCCTTGTCGATGCGCGCCTGCTCGTCGTCGGCGATGCCGGCGGCGCGGAACACCGCCGGGTAGTCGACCTGGCCGCCCTGCGCCTTCGGGAGCTCACCCTGGAGCTGCACCTCGGGCGGCGGCGTGGCCGGGGTCTCGTTGGCGTACTTGGCGATGAGCGCGTCGGCGTCGTCGCTGCCGGGCTTCGGCGCGTCCGACGGCGCGCCTTCGCCGTCGCGCGTGACGAACCACCCGAGGACGGTCGAGCCCCAACCCTTCTTGTCGCCGCTCACGGTCCCCTCAGCCTCCGCACACAGAGTGGAAGGCCGTCACGGTACCGCGAACCGAGGGTCAAATCAACGACCTCCCCGGGGGTTCGCGTCTAGCGATAAATCGCGCGATGCTTCTTGGCGGCTAGACCTTTTTCTCGTCGTGCTCCCGCTTCTCGCGGCGAATGGCGCTCTTGGCGTCCTCGATCTTCTCCTTGGCCTTGCCCTTCAGCTCGTCGAGGTAGCCGCCCGCCTGCTTGCTGCGGTCGCCGGTGATGCCGCCCTCGGTCTGTTTCACCTTGCCCTTCATCTTGTCGAAAATCTCGCCCATGCTCGTTCCTCCTTTCGGTTGAGGCCGTGTTGAGGCATCGGGGTTCACTGCAGCGCGCATGCCGCGTGGCGCTCGTCGCCGTGACGCTCGTCGCCGCGACGGCGCGCGCGGACGAGCTGCGCGTGGACTTCGTCGACGTGGGGCAGGGCGACGCCGCGCTGGTGCGCACCCCGCGCGGGCGGACCGTCCTCGTCGACGGCGGCGGCCGCGAGAGCGCCGCGTCGCTGGTGGCCTTCGTCGCCGCGCGCACGCACGGTCAGCCGCTCGACCTCGCCCTCCTCAGCCACCGCCACCTCGATCACCAGGGCGGCCTCCTCGACGTAATCCGCGCCGTCGGGGCGCGCGCCTTCCTCGAGCCGCCGCCGCTGCGTGAGACCGTCGCCGCGCGCCTCCTCCACCGCCGCCTCGCCGAGCGCGGCGCCACCCTCCGCGAGGGGCGCGCCGGCGAGCGCGTCCCGCTCGACGACGACGTCCTCCTCGAGCTGCTGGCGCCGCGCGACCCGCCGCTCCTCGGCACCCGCGACGACCTCAACACCAACTCGCTGGTGGCGCGCCTCGTCTGGCGCCGCGTCACCGTGCTCTTCACCGGCGACGCCGAGGCGCCCGCCGAGCGCTGGATGCTGTCGCAGCTCCCGCGGGAGGCGCTGCGCGCGCGCGTCCTCAAGGTGGGCCACCACGGCTCGCGCTTCTCGTCGACGGCGCGCTTCCTGCGCGCGGTCGCGCCGGAGATCGCCGTCATCTCCGCGGGCGCGGGCAACGACTACCACCACCCGCACCCGTCGACGCTGCGCCGCCTCGCCGAGCTGGGCGCGCGCGTCTACCGCACCGACGAGCACGGCACCATCACCGTGCGCAGCAGCGACGGAGAGCGCCTCGACGTCGACGTGGTACGCTGACCGACCATGCTCGGCGACGAGGTCCCCCTGCCCAACGGCACCGAGGTCGCGACCAAGGTCGATCGCCTGGTCCCCGACGGCGGCGGGCGCACCATCCCGGCCGGCGCTGTCGGACGGGTGGTCGCGCAGCGCGACGGCTTCTACGACGTGCAGCTCGTCGCCGGGCCGATCGCGCGCTTCGCGCGGGCCGAGCTCGTCGCCCGCAAGGCCGGGCAGGCGCGCTTCGCCGCGCGCCGCGAGCTGGCCTTCTCGACGCTCCAGCCCTGCGTGGTCCTGCGCGCCACCGTCGGCAGCCACGCCTGGGGGCTGGCCGACGAGCGCAGCGACGTCGACGAGCGCGGCGCCTTCGCGCTGCCCTTCGGCTGGCTCCACGGCCTCGCGCCGAACCCGGAGGAGCTCGTCTCCGCCGACGGGAGCACCACCTACTGGGAGGTGGAGAAGGTCATCCGCCAGGGGCTGCGCGCCGATCCGAACACGCTCGAGCTGCTGTTCGTCGACGGCGCGCGCGCCGAGGATCCCATCGGCGCCTGGCTCCTCGAGGCGCGCGAGGCGTTCGTCTCGCGCCGCATCTACGGGACCTTCGCGCGCTACGCGCTGTCGCAGCTCGCCAAGCTGGAGCAGTCGCTGCGCCTCGCCGAGCACCGCGCGCTCCTCCTCGCCTGGCTCCGCGACGACGCGGCGCTGTCGCTCGACGCGGCGGCCGACCGCCTGGCGCGCGAGACCGGCCTCGTCGCCCCCACGCCCGAGGACGCGCGCCTGCGGGCCCGCGATTTTGTCAAGCAATTATACCGCTCGCTCTTCGACCAGGGGCACCTCGCGCGCAACGACTTCGAGGCGCTGCGGGACCTCGCCACCCGCGGCGAGCCGCCCCCCGAGGCGCTGGCGCGCGAGCTGCGCCCGAAGAACGCCTACAACCTCCTCCGGCTCGTCCAGACCGCCATCGGCTGGCTGCGCGACGGGCGGCCGACCTTCCGCGCCGAGGGGGCGCTGCGCGACCGGCTGCTGGCGGTCAAGCGCGGCGAGGTGCCGCTCGCCGAGGTGCTGCGCGAGGCCGAGGCGCGCACCCCGGTGCTGGAGGCGGCGCGCGCGTCGTCGCCGCTGCCGGCCGCGCCCGACCTCGCCCGCGCCGACGCGCTCCTCCGGCGCATCCGCCAGGAGTGCGCGCTCCGCTGGGTCGACGCGCGCCCCGGCCCGCTCGGCCGCGAGGCGCCGCCGCTGCCGCCGACGATCTGGGAGACCCCCGATGAGTGAGCTCGATTCGCTGCTAGACGGAAAATCGCGCGCCGTCCCCGAGCGCGTCCTCGACGAGGAGGGGGCGCGCCGCCGCCACCTGGTGGTCTCGCTGACCGGCGCGCACGCCTTTGGCTTCCCGTCGGCGGATGGCGATCTCGATCTGAGCGCGGTGCACGTCGATCGCACGGAGGCGCTCCTCGGCCTCGCGCCGCCCGTCGCCCACGCCACCCGCTTCGAGGTCATCGACGGCGTGGAGATCGACTACACCTCGAACGAGATCCAGCTGGTGGTCGTCGGGCTCCTCAACGGCAACGGCAGCTACCTCGAGCGCGTCGTCGGCCGCCTGCCGCTGCGCGAGACGCCCGCGCTCGCGGAGCTGCGCGCGCTCGCCCGCGGCGCGCTCTCCCGTCGCTACCACCGCCACTACCGCGGCTTCGCCGCCGGGATGCTGCGCGAGCTCGAGAGCGCCGAGCGCGCGACGGCGAAGAAGATCCTCTACGTCCTGCGGACCGCGCTCACCGGCGCGCACCTCCTCGCGAGCGGCGAGGTGGTGACCGACGTCACCCAGCTCCTCGACGAGCACGGCTTCGGCGACGCCCACGCGCTGGTCGCCCGGAAGCGCGCGGCCGAGCGCCTCCCCGTCGACGACGACGAGCGCCGCGCCTGGATCGCGCGCCTCGGCCGCGCGCTCGAGCTGGTCGACGAGGCGGAGGCGCGCTCGCCGCTGCCCGACGAGCCGCCCTACCGCGCCGCCGTCGAGGCGTGGCTGCTGGCGCTCCGCCGCGCCGATCTCAGCGGCTGATCGCCACCAGGCGCGCGCGAAAATAGAAGGTCCGCGACGCGCTCCCGCGCGACGCCGGCAGCGAGAGCACCACTGGCCCCGACGGGGCCACGTCGATCGTCGGCGGGATGATCACGGTGAGGTGCGCGCGCGGACCCAGCGTCGCCGCGGGCGGGGTGGCGGACACGAAGGGCAGCGCGCGATGATCCTCGCCCTCGAGGCGCGCCTCGTCCCAGGCGAGGAGGAGCGGCTCGTCGACGGCGCTGCGCAGGTGGAGGACGAAGCCGCCGTGCGGGTCGGCGTCGTCGGCGAGCGCGAGCCACCCCGCCAGCCACTCGTCCTCGACGCGGACCGCGATCGCCGGGCCCTCGGCGCGCGCCGCCGACACCGACCCGACCGGCGCGAGCGCGAAGCGCTGCTGCGCGCACGATGCCAGCGCCAACGTCAGAATCGCCCACTTCGCGTCGCGCATCTCTTCCAAGCGTCCGCTCTTCTTTTTATGCTGAGGTCGGGAGGGACCTATTCAATGAAGCGCAGAGACTTCCTGAAAGCCACCGCGATCAGCGCCGGGGCCCTGCTGCTCCCGAAGTGCGGTCCCGGCACACCGATGGACACCGACGGCGCGCAGTACTACCCGCAGTCGGTGGTCTCCGGCGATCCGCGCCCCGACAGCGTCATCCTCTGGACCCGCGTCGACGACGCGATGAGCGCCACCGCCGATCTCGATCTCGACGTGGAGATCGCCGTCGACGAGGCCTTCAAGACGATCGTGGCCAGCGCCAAGGTGAAGGCGCTCGCCAAGTACGATCACTGCGCCAAGGTGAAGGTCGTCAACCTCCCCAACGCCGCGACCATCTATTACCGATTCGGATACGTCAAACAGGGGAAACGATATCTGTCGCGCGTCGGCAAGACCAAGACCGCGCCCGCGCCCGACGCCGACGTGCCGGTCAAGTTCGTCTACGTGAGCTGCCAGGATTACATCGGCCGCTACTTCAACGCCTATTGGCTCGCCGCCGAGCTGGCGCCCGACTTCTTTGTCCACCTCGGCGACTACATCTACGAGACCACCGGCGACCCGTCGTTCCAGGACGTCACCGCCGCGCGCAAGATCGAGTTCCCCGCCAACGACCCCGGCATCGCCCTCGGCAGCGCCGACAAGCGCTATTACGCCGCGAAGTCGCTCGAGAACTATCGCCAGCTCTATCGGCAGACGCGCGCCGACAAGGCCCTCCAAACGATGCACGAGCGCGTCCCGATGATCGCCACCTGGGACGACCACGAATATTCGAACGACTGCAACGGCCCGCGGGCCAAATACTCCAACGACGCCGAGAACGAGCTCGACGTCGCCCGTCGCCGCGCGGCCAACCAGGCCTTCTTCGAATATCAGCCGATCGATTACGAAACGCCGAATTTCGAATACAACCCGAACGCCGACGTCCCCGGCGACATCCAGCTCTATCGCGACTTCCGCTTCGGCAAGCACGTCCACCTCGTGATGACCGACCTGCGGCAGTACCGCGCCGACAACCTGATCCTCGGCAACGCCTTCCCGGGCAAGGTGGCGGTCGACGAGGCCAAGCTCGTCGCCAAGTACGGCTCGGTGCCGGCGGTCGCCCAGCCCTACGTCGACATCGACACCTTCGCCGGCGGGCAGTACAAGCAGGTCCTCGTCGGCGCCGCGCCGACGGTGGGCTACCCGGCGGCGGCGGTCACCGGCAAGGTCAGCGTCGCGTACATCAACAACATCGTCACGCGGGTCAACATGGCGACGGGGATGAACGTCCCGACGATCGACCCGGCGACGGGCGGCCTGGAGAAGGGGATCTCCTACTTCGACTGCGGCAAGCTGAGCGCGGTCACGTCGAACGGGTCGCGCTACCTCACCATCAAGCCGGCCTACGACGTCCTCGGCGAGGTCACCTACGGCGACACCGGCGGCGCCAGCGAGGACGTGATGGGCGCCGCGCAGGAGGCGTGGTTCCTCTCGACGATGAAGGGCTCGAGCGCCACCTGGAAGGTGTGGGGCAACGAGTACTGCCTCACGTCGCTGGCGGTGGACCTGCGCGCCTTCACGTTCATCCCCAAGTCGTTCCAGCAGATCTTTTATTTGAACTCCGAGGATTGGAACGGATATCGGAACAAGCGGAGCGCGCTCATCGGCCAGCTCGCCGGCGTCGGCGGGGTGGTGGCGCTGACCGGCGACATCCACGCCTTCTACGCGTCGACGCCGTCGGTCAACGACGACACCAGCAAGAAGATCGTCGAGTTCGTGACCTCCGCGGTGAGCTCGAAGGTGTTCAAGTCGCTGCTGCTCAGCCAGGTGCGCGAGGATCCGCTCCTGTCGACGGTGAACGGCGCCGATCAGCTCGCCTCGGGCGTCGACTCGCTCCTGCGCAACCCGTCGAACGCCACGCTCGGCTACATGAACTCGAGCGACAACGGCTTCGCGCTCGTCGAGGCGGACGCCACCGAGCTGCGCGTGACCCAGACCCAGATCCCCGAGAGCGAGGTCAGCGTCGACTACACGGGGCGCGTCGATGACCTGCGCGGCAAGGCGAAGACGGTCGAGCTGAAGACGGTCGCCGGCGGCGCCGAGCTATTCCTCAAGCTGAACGGGACCTGGAAGCGGTGGGACCTCACGGCGCAGGACTGGGTCTGAGGCCGCTCGTCGTCGACGCCGCGCGCGCCGCCGATCTGGGCGAGCGCGGCGGCGGGCGGCGCGAGTGGCTGGAGACCAACGGGCGGGGCGGCTACGCGATGGGGACCGTCGCCGGCCCGGCGACGCGTCGCTATCACGCGCTCCTCTGCGTGGCGACCCGACCGCCCGTCGGGCGCGTGGTGCTGGTGAACGCGCTCGAGGAGGAGCTCGAGCTCGGCGGCGACGGGCGCGCGCGCGTGGCGCTGTCGGCGCACTTCTACCCGGGCGTGGTGCACCCCGACGGACACCGCCGCCTCGTCGAGGTGCGGCGCGATCCCTGGCCGGTCTGGGTCTACGCGCTCGACGGCGGCGCGCGCCTCGAGCGCGAGGTGCTGATGGTGCGCGGGCGCGATCTGACCATCGTGCGCTGGCGCCTCGTCGGAGGCGCGGGTGCCAGCGCGCGCCTGCGGCTGCGGCCGCTGTTGTCGGGACGCGCCGATCACGCGCTCCAGGGCGAGAACGACGTTGTGCGTGCGCGGCCCGTCGCCGTCGAGGCGGGGCGCGTGACCTTCGCCCCCTACGACGCGCTCCCGCCGGTGACCCTCTGGTCGTCGTCGGGCGGCGCCTTCGAGGCGCGCCCCGACTGGTACCGTCGCTTCGAGTACCCCGTCGAGCTCGCGCGCGGGCTGCCGTACCAGGAGGACCTCCTCTGCCCCGGCGAGCTGGTGCTGGGCTTCGACGCGCGCGGCGAGGCGACGCTGGTGATCTCGGCGGAGGAGCCGGCCCGCGGGCGCCCCGACGCCGACGCGCTCAGCGACGAGGAGGCGGCCCGCCGCGCGGCGCTCACCGACGGCATCGACGACGAGCTGACCGCGCGCCTCACCCGCGCCGCCGACGCATTTATTGTCAAGCGCGGCGAGCGCCGCTCGATCATCGCCGGCTACCCCTGGTTCACCGACTGGGGGCGCGACGCCTTCATCTCGCTCGGCGCGCTCGGGCGCGATCGCGCGCTCGCCGGCGACGTCCTCGCCGCCTTCGCCGCCCACGTCGTCGACGGGCTGGTCCCCAACCGCTTCCCCGACGGCGGCGAGCCCCCCGAGTACAACGCCGCCGACGCGCCGCTGTGGTTCGTCCTCGCCGCCTGCCGCTACGCGCGCCGCGGCGGCGATCCCCAGCTCGTGCGCGACGCGCTGGTGCCGGCCATCCGCGCCGTCGTCGACGCCTACCTCGGCGGCACCCGCTTCCACATCGGCGTCGACGACGACGGGCTGGTGCACGCGGGCGAGCCCGGCTACGCGCTCACCTGGATGGACGCCAAGGTCGGCGACTGGGTGGTGACCCCGCGGCGGGGCAAGCCCGTCGAGATCCAGGCGCTGTGGGTCGCGGCGCTGGAGGAGGCGGCGCGCCTCTTCGTCGCCAGCGAGGAGCTGACCGCGATGCGCGAGGCGGCCGAGCTCGCCGAGCGCGCGGCCTGGGCGCGGAGCTCGTTCCAGTCGGCCTTCTGGGACGAGGGACGTGGCTGGCTCGTCGACGTGGTGGCCAGCCCGCGGCGCGATCCGACGCTGCGGCCCAACCAGCTCTACGCGCTCGGGCTGTGCGCGCCGCTGGTCCCGCGCGCCGAGGCGGAGCGCGCGCTCGCCGCCGTCGAGCGCTGGCTGCTGACGCCGATGGGGCTGCGCACGCGCGCCCCGCTCACCGTCGACGGCGCGCCCGATCCCGCCTACCGCGGCCGCTACGGCGGCGACCCCTGGGCGCGCGACGGCGCCTACCACGAGGGGACGGCCTGGCCTTTTTTGCTAGGCATTTATGCCGACGCCTGCGCGCGCGTGCGCGGCGCCGTCCCACCCACCATCCTCGACGGGCTGCGCGCCCACCTCGAGGGCGACGGCTTCGGCCAGCTCGCCGAGGTCACCGACGGCGACGCGCCCCACGCCCCGGGCGGCTGCCCGGCCCAGGCCTGGTCCGTCTGCGAGGCGCTCCGCATCGCCCGCGGCGAGGTCGGCGAGGACGCCTGAGCCCCAGTAGCCGCGCCGGCCGCATCGCGTTAAGATTCGTAGTCCGATGACCCGACGTGGATTCCTGAAGCGGGGCCTGCTCGGCGGGACAATCCTCGTCGTCGGCGGCGGCCTCGGGTTGGGCCTGTGGCCCTCGCAGCTGACCTACAAGTCGAAGCGCGCGCTCAGCGTCCTCGACGAGCGCCGCTTCGGCATCCTCGCCGCCGTCGCCGCCCGCGTGGTGCGCGCGCCGGGCGCCGACCCCGTCGAGATCGCCCACCGCGTCGACGCCGTCTTTGCCACCGCCGTCCCCGAGGCGAAGAAGGATCTCCAGCAGCTCCTGCTGCTCTTCGACAACGCCCTCGCCGGGCTGCTCTTCGACGGGCGCCCGCGCCCCTTCACGGCGCTCGACGGCGACGCGCAGGACAGGGTGCTGCTCGCCTGGCGCGACTCGAAGCTGGCGGTGCGCCGCGGCGGCTATCAGGCGCTCCGCAAGCTGTGCCTCTCGGCGCACTACAGCCAGCCGTCGACGTGGGAGTCGGTCGGCTACCCGGGCCCCCCGCAGCTCCAGATCCCCACCTAGCCAACGTAGCCAACGAGGCCCCCGATGCCGCTCACGCAGGCTCCCCAAGGGTTCGTCGACGCGACGCAGTTCCGCCCGCCCGAGGCGACCGTCGACGTCTGCATCATCGGCTCGGGCGCGGGCGGCGCGGTCACCGCCGCCACGCTCGCCGCCGCCGGCCTCTCCGTCGTCGTCCTCGAGGAGGGCGGCAAGTACTCGAAGACCGACTTCAAGATGCGCGAGGACATCGCCTTCCCGCAGCTCTACCAGGAGAGCGGGTCGCGCGCGACGAAGGACCTCGGCGTCACCATCCTCCAGGGGCGCGCCGTCGGCGGCACCACGGTCGTCAACTGGACCACCAGCTTCCGCACGCCCGAGGACGTCGTCGCCCACTGGAAGAAGGTCCACGGCGTCGGCGGATTTTCGTATAGCGATTTATCGCCGCACTGGGACGCCGTCGAAGAGCGGCTCAACATCAAGCAGATCGGCCTCGAGGAGACCAACCGCAACAACCGCACGCTCTACGACGGCATGAAGGCGCTCGGCTGGGAGGTCTCGACGACCCGCCGCAACACGCGCCAGTGCATGAAGAGCGGCTACTGCGGGCTCGGCTGTCCCGTCGACGCCAAGCAGTCGATGCTGATCACCTACCTGCCCGACGCCGTCGAGAAGGGCGCGGTGGTCGTGTCGCGCTGCCGCGTCGACAAGCTGCGCGTCGAGGCCGGCAAGGTGGTCGCCGCCGCCTGCAGCGAGATCGGCCCCGACGGCTACACGCCGACCGGGCGGCAGCTCGAGGTGAAGGCGCGCCGCTTCGTCGTCTCGGCCGGCGCGATCAACTCGCCGGCGCTGCTCATCCGCAGCGGGCTCGGCGGCGGCATGGTCGGGCGGCGCACCTTCCTCCACCCGGTCGTCGGCGTGGCGTCGGTGTTCAAGGATCCGATCGAGCCCTTCTACGGCGCGCCGCAGTCGGTGGCGAGCCACCACTTCGCCCACCGCGGCGACGACGTCGGGCTCTTCCTCGAGGCGGCGCCGCTGCAGCCGATGATGGCGGCGATCGCCGCCGCCGGCTTCGGCGACGGGCACCAGAAGATCATGGCGCAGCTCTCGAAGATGGCGGCGCACATCGCGCTGGCGATCGACGGCTTCCACCCGTCGGAGAACGGCGGCACCGTCGAGGTGCGACCGTCGGGCGCGCCGCTCCTCGACTATCCGATTCCGCCGCGCATCCGCGCCGCGCACCGCGAGGGGCTGAAGATCCTGGCGAAGATCGATCTCGCCGCCGGCGCGCAGGTCGTCTACTCGCCGCACGATCCGCCGATCGAGATCCGCAGCGAGAAGGACATCGCGCAGCTCGACAACGCCAAGATGGGCGTCAACGAGGTCAACACCTTCTCGGCGCACGTGATGGGCGGCTGCGGGATGGGCGACGATCCGAAGACGAGCGTGGTGCGATCGAGCGATCTGCGCCACCACACCGTCGAGAACCTGCACGTCGTCGACGGGTCGGTGTTCCCGACCAGCCTGGGGGTGAACCCGCAGGAGTCGATCTACGGCCTCGCGCGCCTCATGGCGACGCGGTTCGCGAGCGAGTGGAAGAAGGCGTGATGAGCGAGCTCAGCGGCAAGGTGGCGTTGGTGACGGGGGCGTCGTCGGGCATCGGCCTGGCGACGTGCGAGCGGCTGGTGGAGCTCGGCGCGCGGGTGGCGATGATCGCGCGCACGCGGGCGACGCTCGAGCGCGAGGCGGCGCGCCTCGGGACGGCGCGCGCGGCGGCCTTCCCGCTCGACGTCGGCGAGCTCTCCCAGCTGGCGGCGCTGCCGGCGCGCGTCGTCGAGAAGTTCGGGCGCCTCGACATCGTGGTGAACAACGCCGGGCTCAACCACCGCGGGCCGGTGGCGCGCTGGTCGCCGCTCGAGCTGAGCGACATCATCACCGTGAACCTCAACGCGCCGATCGTGCTGTCGCGCGCGGCGCTCGATCACCTGCCGTCGGGTGGCGCGATCGTCAACGTCGCCAGCCTGGCCGGCTTCATCCCGCTGCCGCACGAGGCCGCCTACTCGGCGTCGAAGGCCGGGCTGCGCGCCTTCACCAAGGCGCTGCGCGAGGAGCACCCCGAGCTCACCATCGGCCTCGTCAGCCCCGGCCCCGTCGACACCAACTTCTTCGGCGACGTGCAGGACGTCCCCGACCTCGTCTTCTCGCAGCCGATGTCGACGGCGCACGAGGTCGCCGAGGCCATCCTCGAGGTCATCACCCGCGGCACCGTCGAGATCGCCATGCCGCGCGCCTCCGGTGCGCTGGCCACCGTCGGCTACGTGGTCCCCGCGCTCGCCCGCCGCCTGCGCCCCCTCCTCGAAGCGCGCGGCGCCAAAAACAAAGCCCGCTACATGAAGCGCAAGGGCCTCTAACAGAGTTTGAACAGGAGCACGGAGGACGGAGGCAGAGGACAGACATTCTGTCTATCAAAAATCCGACTCCGTCCTCCGTCCTCCTGTGAACCGCTCTGAATCTGTTAGCTGACGCCGACGAGGACGACGGTGATGTCGTCCGACTGCGCCGCCTCACCGACGTGCGCGCGCAGATCGCGGAAGAGCCGCGGCCCCAGCTCGCGCGCCGTCGAGCTCCCCTGCGCGAGGCTCGCCTCCAGCCGATCGAAGCCGAACTGCTCGCCGCTCGCGTTGACCGCTTCGAGCACGCCGTCGGTGACCAGCACCAGCGTGTCGCCCGGCTCGAGCGCGATCCGCTCCGACGGATACTCCGCCTCGTCGAAGATGCCGACCGCGGTCCCCGTCGCCGCCTCGATGCGCCGCAGATCCCCCGTCGCCGCGCGCCGCACGAACGGCGGCAGGTGCCCGGCGTTGGCGATGGTGATCTCGCGCGTGGCGATGTCGAGCGTGAAGTAGACGCCGGTGACGAAGACCTCGTGCTGGCGGCGGTCGAGCACGATGCGGTTCACGTGCTCGAGCGCGCGCCCCGGATCGGGCTCCACCGTCGCTGCGAGGCGCAGATCCGAGGCGATTCGCGCCATGAGGAGCGCCGCCGAGACGCCCTTGCCGGCGACGTCGCCGATGAAGACGCCGATGCGATCGTAGTTCAGCCAGAAGACGTCGTAGAAGTCGCCGCCCACCGAGAACGCCGGCCGATACTCGGTGACGAACTCGATCCCCTCCACCGACGGCAGCGCGCGCGGCAAGAAGCTCTTCTGGATCTCTTCTGCGAGACGTAAATCCTGCTGCAGCCGCTGCTGCCGCAGCGTCTCCTGGTGGAAGCGCGCGTTCTGCAGCGACAGCGCCGCCAGCCCCGACAGCCCGGTGAGCAGATCGAGATCGGCCTGCGCGAACGGCGTCGACCCGTCGGAGTTTCCGCCGCGCACGTGCAGGACGCCCTCGACCTTGCCGGCGATCATGATCGGCGCGTGCATGCTGTTGCCCGACGCGCCCGCGCGCTTGCCCATGAGCGCCCGCACGCCGCGCGCAGGCGTCGTGTTGGGGTTCATCACCGGCGACGCCCCCGCGCCGATCGGCGCCGACAGCACCGCCCGCGCGCGCTGCACGACCTCCTCGCGGAACTGCGCCGGCAGGTGCAGGCTGGGGCTCGACCCGCGGCGCCGCTTCACCTCGCGCGTGCGCACGCCCCCGGTCGCGTCGCGCAGGTAGACCGCCGCCGCGTCCGCCAGCGGGAAGACGTCGAGCAGGTGGTCGGTGATCCGCCCGAGGAGCTCGCCGAGATCGAGCGTCGTCGAGATCGACTGGAGGAAGGTGTAGAGGACCTTCAGCTTGCGATCGGAGTCCTCGAGCTGCCCGAGGTTCTCGGGGACGATCGGGAAGCTCCCCGAGTCTCCGACGGGCAGCGAGTCGACGATGCTCGCCGGCACCTCCGCTCCGACGGAGGTCAGCACCTCGACGAAGCGCGACCGCTTCTTGTCCGTCGCCGGCTGGGTCTCGGTCTCGAAGCGGAAGCGGAACGGCCCGAAGCGGAGGATGTCGTTCGCCTGCAGCCGCTGCCGCTTCACCTGCACGTCGTTGACGAAGGTCCCGTTGGCGCTGTTGAGGTCCTGCACAACGTGCCCGCCCGCCTCGGGCGAGATCTTGGCGTGCTGCCGCGAGATGCGCGTGTCGTCGAGGACGACGTGGTTGTAGGGCCCGCGCCCGACGAGGCACGGCGCATCGAGAGGGTACCGCTGGTCCGCCGTATCGGGGTCGGCGCCGACGAGCCACGGCATCTGGGGTGTCCTACCTACCCCCGCAGCTGCGCCACGGCGTCGGCGACGGTGGCGGCGGTGTCGAGCGATTGATCGAGGCGCAGGAGGCGGAAGATCTCGCGCGGCTGACCGGCGATGGCAGCGAACACCACGCGCCCGCCCTCGCCGCGCGCGCGCTTGAACAGCGAGATGAAGACGCCGACGCCCGAGGAGTCGATGAGCTCGAGCTTGGCGAGATCGACGACGACCGCGCGCGCACCGGCGGTGCGCTCGTGGAGCTCCGCCTTCGCGTCGGGCGCGCGCAGCGCGTCCAGCTTGCCGTGCGCCTCCACGACCACCACCCCCTCACGCGTTTCGACGACCCAGCGGAACATGGTCGCGCATCCTACCACGTCGCGTCACTGCCACGACGTCAGCGATAGGGCCGCGCGAACCGCCGCCGCGCCTCGAGCGCCTCGCGGCTGTCGGGGTGCGCCGCCTTCCACGCGCGCGTCCAGCAGTCGCTCGCGCCGCGGTGATCGCCGAGCGCCGCTCGCACGTCCCCCTCGAGCAGCAGCGCCGACGCGCCGAGCTCGCCGTGCCGGCGCCCCGCCTCCAGCGCCGCCAGCGCCCCCGAGGGATCGCCCGCGCGCAGCGCACACGCCGCCCGCCCCTCGGCGACACCGAGGAGGAGCTCGCGCGCGGCCGGACCATCGAACAACGCGTAGCGCTCGGTCGCCACCCGCGCCTCCTCGAGCAGCGCGCGCAGCTCCTCGATCGCGCGCGGCGCCGGGTCGCGCTCGGCGTCGAGCCGCAGCGCCACGCGCACGAGGAGCGCCGCGATCCGCACGCCCGGCTCGAGCCCGCGCCCGTCGCCGACGGCCTCCAGCGCCGCCAGCCCCTGCTGCGCGCGGCCCTGCCGCCAGCAGGCGTAGGCGATGTTCACCTCGTCGGCGGGCGTGCGCGCCTTCAGCCGCTCGAGGAGCGCCATCGCCGTCGCCGGCTGGCTCAGCCGCAGCGCCTCGCGCGCGATCCGCCGCAGCGTCGCGTCGTCCCCCTCCGCCAGCGCCGTTGCCGCGTCGATCACCGCGCGCGCCCGCGCCGTCGGCGTCTTCGGCGGCAGGTGCGCCAGCACGTCCTCGACCACGCGCAGCGTGAGCGCGATCGAGTCGCCCGCCTCGAACGCCGTCACCGCTGGCGCCACGCAGTCGACGCACACCGCCCCCCGCTCCCCCTCGACGAGGCGCGGGACCTCGGCGCGGCTCTTTCCGCAGAGCGCACAGCGCAGCTCGGCCATCGTCGCGCGCCTGTCGCCTCAGGTCGGCTCGGGATTGAACCGATAGCCGACCCCGCGCACCGTCTCGATGTGGAGCGGCTGATCGGGATCGTTCTCGATCTTCGCGCGCAGCCGCGCCACGAAGTTGTCGACGGTGCGCACGGTCCCGTAGTGATCGGGGCCCCACACCTTGTGCATGAGCTGCTCGCGCGAGAAGACGACGTTCGGGTTGTCGACGAAGAAGCGCAGCAGATCGAACTCGCGCGCCGTCGACTCGATCTCCGCGCCGTCGACGACGATGCGCCGCCCCGCCACGTCGAGGCGCACCCGCCCGAAGGCGTAGCGATCGCCCGACGCCCCGCTGCCCGACGACGCGCCCGCCCCCGCGCCGCCGCCCGCCCGACGCCGCCGTCGCAGCGCCGCGCGGATGCGCGCCACCAGTTCGGCGACGCCGAACGGCTTGGCGACGTAGTCGTCGGCGCCCGTCGACAGCCCGAGCACCTTGTCCGCCTCGGTGCCGCGCGCCGAGAGCACCACGATCGGCGTGTCGAGATCGTCGACGCGCAGCGCGCGGATGACCTCCATCCCGTCGAGCTTCGGCAACATCATGTCGAGCACGATGAGGTCGGGCCGCTCGCGCCGCGCGATCCGCAGCCCCTCCTCGCCGTCGCGGGCGGTGAGCGTGCGGAATCCCTCGAGCCGCAGGTTCAGCTCGAGCCCGCGCAGGATCGAGGGGTCGTCTTCGACGAGGAGGATGGTCTCGGCCATCAGCTTGCGCTCTGCGTCGGCGTCTCGCTCTTTGGCAGCGCGATGCGGAAGGTTGCCCCTTTCCCCTCCTCGCTGTCGACGGTTATCCGCCCGCCGTGCGCGGCGACGATGTGGTGCACCATCGCCAGGCCCAGCCCCGTCCCCTCGACGTTGGGGCGCGCCGGATCGACCGCCCGATAGAACTTCTCGAAGATGTAGCGCTGCTCGTGCTTCGGGATGCCCGGCCCGTTGTCGGTGACCGAGATCTCGATGTGACCATCGTGACGAACAGCGCGCACGCGCAGCTCCTTGTCGGGCCCGGTGTAGCGGAGCGCGTTCGTGAGGACGTTGGTCACCGCCTCGATCATCGCCGCGCGATCGACGTCGACGAGCGGCAGGTGATCGGCGATCTCGCGCGTGACGTGCACCTGACCCGAGCGCTTGGCGACGCGGATCTGTCCCTCGACGGCGGCGAGCGCCTCCTCGACGATCTCTGCCGGCTCGACGGGCTCGGGGTTGTAGATGCGCCGCCCCGCCTCCATGCTCGCCCACTTGAGGAGGCGCTCGACGAGCATCGAGAGCCGCCCCGACTCCGTCGCCAGCACCTCGAGCGACTCCTTCACCTCTTCGGGCGGCAGCTTCCCCGTCTGCAGCGTCTCGACGAACATGCGGATGCTGGTGAGCGGCGTGCGCAGCTCGTGGCTGACGCGCTGGACGAACTCGGTCTGGAGCGTGGCGAGCGACGTCGCCCGTCGCACATACAGGAAGGTGAAGGTGATCCCGGCGCCGAGCGTCGCCGAGAAGCTGAGGATCAGGACGCCGAACACGATGTCGTGCGGCCGCTGCTCGAACACGAGCACGAGGATGCCGACGGCGAGGATGAGCGCCGCCGGCAAGAGCGCGAAGCAGGCCACCAGCACGACGGCGAGGCGGATCTTCGACGTGTAGAAGTCGCGAGCGCTGCGCGGTTTCTTGGAGGCCATTGTGACGATCGCTGATTGAAGTCTTGGCGTCGTCACCGACGGGGAGCAAGTATTATCGTGCGGTGACAAAGCCATGACAGTCGCTCTCTACAGTGACTTCATGGCCGCCTCCGAAACAGTTGCCGTCCGTCCGCAGCCGCCGCGCGACGGGAAGATGGACCTCGCGGGGTCGATTCCCTTCTTCGGCATCCACGTCCTCGCGCTCGGCATCTTCTTCGTGCCGTTCAAGTGGACCTATCTCGCCGTCGCGCTCGGCCTCTACGCCCTGCGCATGTTCGGCGTCACGGCGGGGTACCACCGGTACTTCTCGCACCGCTCGTACAAGACCAGCCGCTGGTTCCAGTTCATCCTCGCGCTCATCGCGACGTCGTCGGCGCAGAAGGGCGTGCTCTGGTGGGCGGCGCACCACCGTCACCACCACAAGTACTCCGACACGCCCGAGGACGTTCACTCGCCGAAGCAGAACGGCCTCTGGTGGGCGCACGTCGGCTGGATCCTGTCGACGAAGTACAACCAGACGCACTTCGATCGCATCAAGGACTTCGCCAAGTACCCGGAGCTGCGCTGGCTCAACAAGTACCACCTCGTGCCGCCGCTCCTCCTCGCCGGCGCGCTGGCGCTGATCGGTGGCCTGCCGCTCGTGCTGTGGGGCTTCGTCTTCTCGACGGTGCTCCTGTGGCACGGGACGTTCACCATCAACTCGCTGACGCACATCTTCGGCAAGGCGCGCTACGTCTCGAAGGACGAGAGCAAGAACCACTGGCTGCTCGCGATCATCACCCTCGGTGAGGGGTGGCACAACAACCACCACTTCTACCAGTCGACGGCGAATCAGGGCTGGTTCTGGTGGGAGGTCGACGTCAGCTACTACACGCTGAAGGTGCTCTCGTGGCTCGGCGTCGTGTGGGATCTGCGGACGCCGCCCGAGCACATCAAGTACGCGCACCGGACGCCGCCCGTCGCCGACACGGCGAAGAAGCCGTCCGCCGCCCCCGTCGGCGCGCCCGTCACTGCCCGCACGTCGCTCTCCGCGTAGTCCTCGCTACCGCTTCAGCAGCTTCACGTCGTTCAGCGTCCAGTCGTAGTCGACGTACTCGATCTTCGCGTCGGCGGGGAGCTGCGCGTCGGCGGCGCGATAGTGGTTGATCCAGTCGATCACCTTCGCCGGCTCCTTCCCGAAGTCCTCCTTGTACCAGTCGAAGATGTGCGAGAGGCGCAGCCGCTTCGTCGCTGCGTCGTACGACACGTTGCGCGGCTCGTTCACGAACTTGCGCGCCTCGCGCGAGAGCTGCTGTTCGACCTTGTCGGGCGTGAAGGCGTCGCGCGGCAGCATCGGGCAGCCTCCCGAGGCGCAGTTGAGCGCCATGTGGACGCGCCCGTCCTTGAACGTCGGGCGGATCACCTTGTTCTCGAGATCGAGCAGGTTGAGCTTGTCGTCGCCGACGAGGAAATCGGTCGAGTAGAAGAACGAGAGCTTCTCCTTGTCGACGTTGGTGAACTTGCCGCTGCCGATGCGGCCGAGGACGTTCTTCCAGACGAGGACGTTGTACGCGTCGAGGTAGTAGGCGAGGCGCGCCTCCTTCGTCGGGTACTTCGCGGGCGTCTTCTTCGGCGACGAGGCGGCGACGGCGGCGAAGACCTTCTCGAAGCGCGCGAGATCCTCGGGCGTGGCCTTCAGGCGGCCGTAGTCGACGCGGCCCTGGTCGTCGACGTACTTGCCGAGGAGCGCATTCCACTCGGTGTAGGGAAAGGAGGGAGGCGCCGACGCGAGCGCGGTCTCCTCCGGCTTCACGAGCGAGGCGCAGGCGGTCGTCGCTGCGGTGAGGATCGCGACGGTGAGGAAGGCGGCGACGGCGGTGGCGGAGCGGCGCATGGATGAGGTCCCCCGGTTGGAGTCTGAGGATACACATTCAATACGACCGAGCATGCGCGGGCGTCTTGGTCGCTGTTTCAATTGACTCATTCGCTGGCTTTTTGCGATTGTCCGCGCGCCGGAGGTCCCCGATGCGCAGTCTCTTTGCTTGCCTCTTTGTCGTCGCTGCGGCGTGCAACATGGATGGGCTCCCCAACAACGGCGTGGGTGCGCCGCCGGGAGGCGCGGTCGATCTGGGCGGGAACAAGTCCGACGGGGGCGGCGGCGGAGGAGGCGGTGGCGGTGGTGGTGGTGGCGGCGGCGGGGGCCCCGTCGGTGCGTCGTGCATGTCGGCGTGCGACTGTCAGCGTGGGCTCGCCTGCTGGATGGGCGAGTGCACCCAGGCGCCGGTCGGTCAGGTCTATTGCTGTGGCGACACGAGCTGTCCGTCGGGCAGCGTCTGTCAGTCGAAGGATGGTCAGTTCGGTCGGTGCGGCGGCGGCGGCGGGGGCGGTGGTGGTGGTGGCGGCGGTGGCGGCGGCGGCGGCGGCGGTGGGATGAGCTGCGTCTCGGCCTGCGACTGCGGCGGCGGTCTCGCCTGCTTCATGGGCCAGTGCGTCCAGGCGCCGTTCGGTCAGGTCTACTGCTGCGGCTCGACGAACTGCCCGTCGGGGAGCATCTGCCAGGACGCCACCGGCAACCCCGGCCAGTGCGGCGGCGGCGGCGGTGGCGGCGGCGGCGGTGGCGGTGGCGGTGGCGGCGGGGGCGGAGGCGGTGGCAGCTCGTGCACGTCGGCGTGCGACTGCCCCGCGGGCCAGGGCTGCCGTCAGGGCCAGTGCCGCCAGGGCATGCGCCCCATCTACTGCTGCGGGTCGATGAACTGCCCGTCGGGCCAGGCCTGCCAGTCGTCGAGCGGCCAGTTCGGCCAGTGCGGCGGCGGCGGTGGCGGTGGCGGCGGCGGCAACCCGCCTCCGTCGGACGGCGGCACCTCCGGCTTCTGCGGCTTCATCCCCTGCCAGAACAACAGCACCTGCACGCAGGCCGGCTGCATGTCCTGCGGCACCAACGGCCGCTGCCGCTAGTCGCGGCTCAGCGCCTCACTCAGGGCTGTGGGTGCCCCCCGCAGCTCCACCCATAATCCGTGAGCTCGACCGTCTCGTAGCCGCCCACCGAGTGGGCGGTGCAGCGGCAGAAGTACACGCGGAAGTCCGTCCCCGCGCCGCCCACCCCGACGAAGCGCGTGTTCTCGGGGTAGGGCGCGTCGTAGAGCTCCTGCTTGTCGGCGGCGCTCATCGGGCCGGCGAGGCGATGGCGGTCGAGGTGCCGCACCCACGCGCCGCACGCCGGGCAGCGCAGGCGGTTGCACGCGACGAGATCGCCGTCGTCGCGCTTGTAGCGCGCCGGGTCCGCCGGCAGCGGGATGTCCGGACCGCCGACCGAGCCCCCCTCGAAGCAGCGCGGCTCGGTGCTCACGCGCCGCCGCCGCCCCCGCCGCCCCCGCCACCAGCGCCGCCGCCGTTCGGCCCAGCGGGCCCTTGCGGTTGCGGCGCGCCGCCGAGGTACTGGGCGAACTTGGGATCCTTCATCAGGCGCTCTTTGTCGGCGGGGTTGATCATCGACAACGCGACCGTGTAGTCGCCCGGCGTGTACTGGCCACCGGCCAGCGCCACGACGGTCATGATCTCGTGGAACGAGTGCGCGCCCGCCGACCCGAGCGCGCCGAAGCAGGCGAGGCCGTACTGCGTGAGCTGATCGCCCGCGATCCCCATGAGACGCGCGCACTGCACCAGCTCGGCGGTCGTCCCCGAGATGCCACCGCCCGACAGCGGCATGTCGAGCACGAGGCGCGCG
>Ga0272446_1000285_pt1 | contig 81541 bp, 73 predicted proteins | sample YNPCB0061_FD_194587 | JGI IMG/M metagenome (GOLD analysis project Ga0272446, IMG submission 194587) | Hot spring microbial mat communities from Yellowstone National Park, WY, United States - YNP-CB-006-1 | ecosystem: Environmental > Aquatic > Thermal springs > Hot (42-90C) > Sediment | place... | reverse complement strand
GTCGGCGGGGAGCATGGCCACGACGCGCGCTCGCTCTTCTTCGGACATCTGCGCCCACTGCTGCTCGCTGGGCGCGCGGGGATCGTCGGGGTCGAGCGCGTAGGGCAGAGGCTGCGTCATCTCGTCAGCATCGTAGCATGGCGCATGTCCCGCGTCAGGAACCCATGCGGTCCCAGCGCCGGAACGACATCGCAGACGCGGAGGGAGATCGAGACCGGGACGCACTGCCGGTGCGTTGCCGTGACGATCTGGGCGCTGCTTGGCCTGGACCGGACGCGGCAGGGCATGCACGGACCGCGCCCCAGCACGCGATTGAGCGACAGCCGCGGATGGGGCTGCCATCGCCAAGTCCATAGGGGATGGACTCGATGTGCCAACGACGCCGAATCAGCCCGGCGGGACTTCGTTCCGGGCTCCCCGTGGGTTGTTCGGGCGCGGCTTCCGTCAACGGCCGGACGCGTTCGGGCGGACCTGACCGGCGGGGCGCGGTTCCAGCGAGGGGCAGCTCGACGGGCCGACGGCGCTTCCGCACCTGCGCGGCTCGCCCATCTGCGGCGGGCAGCGGCCGACAGTCGTCGGCGCACGTCTGATCGGCGACGTGGGCGTGGACGTCGACTGCAACGCTTATCGGCCGCGCCCGGACGGCGCTTGGGAGTACTCTCTTCCGGAGAGCTGTACTAAGCAACTCGATGCTGGTGAAGCACCCCATGGAACTTCGTCGCCGGACTGTTCTGATCTCCATGGCGGGCCTGGCTTGCTCCGCCGCAGCCTGCCGTTCCGGCGCGCGCGCACGCACCGCCGCGGTGCCACAGCGACTCGTGTCGCTGACGCCGAACATGACCGAAGCGGTCTTCGCCATCGGCGCGGGCGGGCGTCTGGTCGCGCGCTCGCGGTACTGCGATTATCCCCCTGAGGTCAAGCGCCTGCCTTCGGTGGGGGGCTACGTCGATCCATCGTTCGAGGCCATTCTCGCGGCACGTCCCGATCTCGTGATCGGAGCGCGGGGGCCCGGCGGCAGGGCGATCGTCGACCGCCTCGAGCAGCGGGGTATCCAAACCTGGTTCCCCGAAACGGAAACGATCGCGCAGATCGAAGCGATGATCGAGGGGCTCGCGGACCGGATCGGCATGCACGACGACGGGGTACGCGTGGCTGACGCGCTGCGGGTTCGCCTGTCACGCCTCGATGATCGTCTCTCCTCGGTGCCGAGGCCCCGCGCGCTGCTCGTCTTCGGGCTTGCACCGATCGTCGTGGCTGGTCCTGGCGGATTTCCGGACGAAATGATGCGCCGGGCCGGCATGACCAACGTGATCGGGCAGGGAACGCGCTACCCGACCATCAACGTGGAGACCGTCCTGTCGCTGGACCCGGACCTGGTGATCGACGCTGCCATGGCGGAAGGCGGGGACACGAGCCGGATCCAAGCCGCGGCGCCTGGGTGGAGCGCGGTGCGTGCGGTGCGCGAAGGCAAGGTCGCGACGGTGCGGGACGACAGCGTGTTGCGCCCGGGGCCGCGTGTGGCCGAGGGGGTGGCGAGGCTGGCGTCGATCGCGCATCCGGAGGTCACGGGACTGTGACAGCACCGAGTTCGAAAGCGCCGCGCCAGCGGCTCGACCTGGTGATGGTCGAGCAGGGCAAGGCGGAAAGCCGTGCCCGGGCGCAAGCACTGATCATGGCCGGGCGGGTGTCGGTCGCCGGCCGCCGCGTGGACAAGCCGGGGACGCTCGTTGCCGTCGACGCCACCGTGGAGGTGGCCGATCGCGGTGCAATGTTCGTCTCCCGCGGCGGGGAGAAGCTCGCAGGTGCGTTGCAGGCATTCGCGAGCCACGGGCTGACCGTCGTCGGCAAGACCGCCGCCGACTTCGGCTCCTCGACCGGCGGCTTCGTCGATTGCCTGCTGCAGCATGGGGCGGTGCGCGTCCATGCGATCGATGTCGGGCAGGGATTGCTGCACGAGAAGCTGCGTGCCGATCCGCGTGTCGTGGTGCACGAGCGGACCAACGCGCGGTTCGTGGACGCGGCCGCGCTTGGCGAGACGGTGGACATGGTGGTGGTCGATGCATCGTTCATCGGTCTGGGGAAGCTGCTTGCCGCGGTGGTGCGCGTGCTCGGGGCGGGCGGCGAGCTGGTGGCGCTGGTCAAGCCACAATTCGAGGCCGGCAGGCGCGAGGTCAGCCGTGGACGAGGGGTGATTCGCGATGAGCGCACGCGCGCGCGGGTGGTGCAGGAGGTGATCGCGCGCATGGTGGACGCCGGGTTCGAGGTCGTGGCGGATGCGCCGTGCGTGGTGCTGGGGCCGAAGGGCAACCAGGAGCACTTCGTGTTCGCCCGGCTGCGGAGCAAGGGCGACGTGGGCTGAACCACCTGCCGGAGATCGAGGCATCTCCGTCCTTCGCAGGGCGGCAGAACCGGCTGCAAGCGTGCCCGTGCCAGGCTGGGACGTTCGTCCCCACCGACTCCCGCATCCAGCCCGCGAGGATGCGCTACTATGTTCTTTCGGCTCACCACGACCCAACGCGGACCCAAGTTTTCCTATCCGACTTCTCCCATGACCGATCGCTTCGACGACACGGGCTGGACGGTGAATCGCGCGACAGGCGGCAGGGCCTTTCACCGTGCCCACGAGGTGGACATGCTCGCTGGCACGGCCGTCGCCGTGGACCATCGCGTGCTGGTGCCCGGCCGTTCGGGCGAAACGATGGCAGGGGGTCGCCTCAGAGATCCAGTTCAGCGGGCTTGGTTGTTGTGGCCTATTTTGGCGGATCCATCGCGGCTGGCGGTTGGATGGGAGGGGATCGAGTGACCGGAGGGCCGATAGAGCTTCGAGCGAGGCTGGACCAGCAGCGTGTCGTGGCCGAGCTGGGTTGCAAGGCGCTGTCCGGCGCGCCGTTGTCCGAGTTGCTCGACGACGCTGTCCGCGGTGTGTCCGAGGGCTTGCGCGTGGAGCTGTGCAAGGTGATCCAGGTCCTTCCTTCCGGCAAGCAGCTCGTGTTGTGCGCCGCGGCGGGCTGGGACGCATCCGCGATCGGCACGGTCATCGACGAAGGCGAAGGATCCCAGTCACGATTCACCATCCGCCAGGGGCAGCCCGTGGTGGTGACCGACCTGGCGAGCGAGACGCGCTTCCGCGGGTCGCGGTTGCTCATCGAGCAAGGTGTGGTGAGCGGCATGACGGTGACGATTGGGACGGCGGACAATCCCTGGGGTGTGCTCGGCGCACACGCTCGCGTCAGCCGACGGTTCTCGGACGACGATGCGAGCTTCCTGCGGTCTGTCGCCAACGTGATCGGCGCCGCCGTGGCGCGAGAGAAGGCGGAAGCGGATCTTCGCCAGCGAGAGAGCCTGTACCGGACCCTGATTGACGTGCTTCCGGACGAGGTCTGCATCGCCGACATGCAAGGGCGGATCACGTTCGTTTCGCGCAAGGGGGTGGAGCTGTTCGGCCTCGATTCGCCGGACGATGCGATCGGCACGCATGCGCTGGACTGGTTTGCGCCGGAGTCAGCGAGCGAAGCAGCGACGGCGCTTGCGGAGTGCCTGTCGGGCAAGCGGCTGTCGCCGCGCCGCCTGCGTGTCCGCCGTCGCGACGGCGCGGTCTGGAGCGCGGAGATTTCGGCGAATGTGCTGTGGGGTGACGACGGTCGACCCGCGGGCCTGGTGGCGGTCGTTCGCGACGCGACGGACCGGGAGGAGGCGGAGACCGCGCTGCGCGAGAGCGAGGAGCGTTACCGGACGCTGGCGGAGACGTTTCCGGACGGCATCGTGGTGGGGCGCTGGGGCAACGTGCTGTACGCGAATGCGTCGGCGTTGCACATCCTGGGGATCTCGCGAGTGCAAGACCTGGATGGTCCCAGCCTGCTCGCGTGCGTGCATCCCGACGATGTGTCGATGGTGGCGAGTCAGCTCGAGGCGGCACGGCTCGTGCCGGGGAACCGTCCTCCCTTTGAGCTCCGCTTCGTGCGACCGGACGGCACCCACGTGGTGGCGGAGGCGTTGGTGACGGCCGTGCCGCAGCGGGGTGGAACCGTGCTGCAGATGGTGTTTCGCGACATCACGGCGCGCAAGGATGTCGAGCGAGAGCGGGCGCGGTTGCAGGAGGCAGTCGCCCGGAGCCAGCGCATGGACACCCTTGGCAACCTGGCGGGAGGCGTGGCGCACGACTTCAACAACATCCTTTCGGTCATCCTGAACTACGCTGGATTCCTGCTCGACGGCATGCCCGAGGGAGATCCGGCGCGGGCCGATGTGCTGGAGATCCAGGCCGCTGCCAACCGCGCCGCAAACCTCACCCGGCAGCTCCTGGCTTTTAGCAGTAAGCAGCGCAATGCCCCTACGTTCGTCAATCCCAACCGCGTCGTCGAGAGCGTGTCCAGGATGATTGAACGGGTGATCGGGGAGCACATCACTGTTGACCTGCGGCTTCACCCAGGGGTTGGTGTCGTCCATCTCGACCCTTCCCAGCTCGAGCAGGCGATCATGAACCTCGCCGTGAACGCTCGCGATGCCATGCCCGGCGGCGGGAAGCTGACGATCGCCACCGCGCCCTGCGGGCCTGTCGCGCAAGATCCGCTGCCGCGCGCGGACCTGGAAGGCAAGCCGTTGGTCCGCATCAGCGTGACCGACACGGGGAGCGGAATCCCGCCCGAGGTGCTGCCGCGGATCTTCGAGCCCTTTTTCACCACCAAGGCCAAGGGCAAGGGCACCGGCCTCGGATTGGCGGTCGTCTACGGTGTGGTCCGTCAGAACGGCGGCGCTGTGACGGTGGAAAGCGAGCTGGGGTCAGGGTCGACCTTTCATCTTCTGTTCCCGCGCGGCGAACCGCAGGAGGACAGTCCAGCCGACACGATCGACAGCAGCGAGCTCGTGGGCCGCGGTGAGACCGTGCTGCTCGTGGAAGACGAAGACGGCGTGCGCAAGGCATTCCGCCGTATGCTCGAGTCGGCGGGATACGTAGTGCTCGAAGCGCGCGACGGGCAGGAGGCGCTCGAGGCATTCACCGCCGACCAGCGATGCGCGGACATCGTGTTGACCGACGTGGTGATGCCGCGGATGAACGGCGTGGAGCTGGGGGTGCGGCTGAGCCAGATCCGGCCTGACGTGAAGGTGGTGTACTGCAGCGGCTACACGGACGACCTGATGGACCGGGCGACGCTGGACAGGCGTGGCGCGGTGCTGCTTCACAAGCCGGTCAAGCGAGAGGAGCTGCTTCAGACGATTCGTCTCATGCTCGACCGTTGATCCGGTGCGCCGTCGAGGGCCGGCTGCCCGCTCGGGACGCCACGAGGTTGTCGGCGCTTCTGGCCGGGATGTCGTCTCCGGCGCTGGGAGACCAGCGGAACGGCGTGGTGCATGCACGCCACGCGGCCTGCGCTTGACGGCGGTGGCGGGAGGATCCTATCCCCGGCACGCGTGTCTTCCTTTCCCTCGTGCCAGCATGGGGCGTCGCGCCCAGGGGCCACGCGTTTGCGGGCTTGTCCGGGAGGAAACTGGTGAGCGTGCAGCGCGATGGCTGGCGCATTCCGATGCTGGACGTGCTGCGCGCGGCCGCGATCGCGGCGGTGTTCGTGCAGCATCTCGGCGACAGGTTCCGTCCCTTCGTGATCGCGCGGGCGAATGCCGCGCTGCCTGGCGCGGTCGCCGCGTGGATGGGCTCGGCGCTCGCCCATGGGCACTGGGGCGTGGACCTGTTCTTCGTGTTGTCGGGCTTCACGCTCGGCTTGGGCTTCGTGCGCGAGCATGACGGGCAGGGGCCACGTCGCGTTGGGGCGTTCTTCGCGCGCCGTGCGGTGCGGATCCTGCCCGCGTTCTACGTGGCCGTGGCGGTCCACCTGACCGCCCACGCCGAACTGTTGCGGTTGCCATCATGCTGGCGTGCTCTGGCCACGCACATCGCGGTGCTTCAGGGATATCTGGCGCCTGGCAAGATCGTCCTCATCGGGGCGTCGTGGTCGTTGACCACCGAAGCGCACTTCTATTTGCTAGCGCCCCTGCTGGCAGCGCTGATGCTGGGACGCCGGGGCCTGGCCGGCGCTGATTCGGTGCGGCGCGCCGTCTTGTTCGCGGTGATTGCCTGCGTGGTGGTCTGGCTGGGCCGTGCGATCTTGCATGATATTGCGCTGCGGCCGGCCGCTCCGGCAGGGCTGCTGGAGTTGTCTCAACGAAGGTGGGTGACAGGGCGGCTCGACCAGTTTGCGGCAGGGCTCGCGGCCGCGCTCGTTCATGTGAGAATGGGGCCCAGGCTGGACGCCTCGCCATGGACGGGTCCGGGGCTGTGCGCCGTCGGGGTCGCGCTGCTGTCGCTTGCAGCTCCGCTCGATACGGCGACGTGGGGGCGTCCGGGCGGGGGGCCTGCCTATCCGCTGGTGACCTCGGCCATGGCGATCCTGGTATTCGGGGCGGCCAGCGTGCAATCGGGCACCGCGACACGTCTGCTCGGGCCGGTGCGCTGGGTCGGCGTGGTGAGCTACGGCGTATTCCTCTATCACCAGCTTGCGCTGGAGGTAGCGGCTCGCTGGCTTCCGTGGGCCCGGGACACGCAATCCTGGAGCGGTCTTGCCTGGACCGCCGGTGCCGGTGGCTTGCTGGCTTGTCTCGCAGGGTGGGCCTCGTTTTCGCTGGTGGAGGCTCCGGCCCTCGCGTGGCTGTCGCGACGGCTCGCGCGGGGTGTCGCCCGGCCGGTGCTCGATCCGGGAGTGTCCCGCGGGAAAGCCTGACGGACCTTTCCGGCGCGATCGCGGCAATCGGCCCCTGTTGCCGAAAGGTGCGTGGCGAGTCACGGACTGGCGTGGTAGGCATGCCGCCGTGATCACCGTGAGGCTCGTTCTCCTGACGTTTTTGTTCACCGTGGTGTCGTGCGGCGGCGGAAGGACCGTGCCGCTCGCCGCGAGCGCACCGGCGTCCTCGACGACGGCGTCCGGGCGCGGGCCGGCTGCCGCGACGAGCCGGTCCAACGAGGCGACCACGCAGGATGCGGCGCGACCGGCCGATCTGGCGAGCTCCGCCGCTCCTGCCACCGCTGCCGCGCCGGAGTCCTCCGACGGTGTCGCGGGCTTGGAGGAGCTTGCCACGATCGAAGAGGGGGACGCGGATTCCGGCCGTTCGGAGGGAGGAGTCGAGGCGCAGGAGGCGTGGTGTCCCGACGGGATCGAGACGCTGCCGGGGCCGATCTGCGCCGTACTGCCGGACGATGTCCGCGACGACACGGCGCCCACGCTGGTCATCTTCCTGCACGGGGTGACCGTTGTGGGAAGCGGCTGGCAGATCGCCTTGATCCAGGGCCTGGAGCGATATGCGCGACACCAGCACTTCGCTCTGCTCGCTCCCCGGGCGCCTCGCAACCTATCCAAGGACGAGAAGGCCGAAGTGTACGCATGGAGGACGTCGCGCCTGGGGGCGGAGGGGGAAGCCGCGCTCCTGGACGGCTGGATGCAGGCCAAAGCGACCCTCGAGCAGCGCATGGGCCGCCCGTTCGCGAAGGTTTTCGTCATGGGGTTTTCGAGCGGCGCCTACTACGTATCTTCGTTGGCCTTGCGCGGGCGGCTTCAGGTCGACGGCTATGCGGCATTCGCGGGCGGGTCCGCCCCGGTGTCGCGCTCGGCGCTCTCGCACGTAAGCCCAAGGGTTCCCATTTTCGTGGGTTACGGGTTGAAGGACCGCGCGGGGAGCCGCGATGCTCGCGGCCTGGTCGGCGCGCTGCGCGCCGCACGCTGGAAATACCGCGAAATGGCCGTTGCCAAGGCGGGTCACACGATCACGACCGGTCAGTTCACCGGGGCCCTCGCCTTCCTGCGGGACCAACCACCGCCCGAGCCTTTGCAACCGGATCCGCCCGCTCGTGCGCAGCAGAACAAGCGTCACCCGACGCCGTCACCGCCGGTACGCAAGAGCACGAAGCGCCGCAAGCACTGACGGCAACCGCGGCATGGCGGATCGCGTTTCGATGGGGTGTGGGGACCGGCACTGCCGTCTGCAGGACCGGGCGGAAGGGGATGGTCGAGGACGCCGGCTGGTGGCGGGAGTATACGAGGAATCAACGGTTGCGCGGCGGATTCATGGGTCCGCGCAGACCCGGCCCTCACCACTGGACGCCGTGCCAGGTGGGTAAAGGTCGCTCCTATTTTTCGGATCGCTTCTAAAGTTTTTTCGCGCGCATCCGCTCCTCTCAGCAAGCAGAGGTCCATGCGGAGCTCCGGCTGTACGCACGCCAGCCCGGACAAGCGAGGCGGGAACGATGGCGACGGTCATCCCTTCCAGCAGCATCACCAGCATTGAAGTGCCGAAGCACCAAGCGGCTCCGGTGACATCGTTGCAAGGTTATCTCGACGCACTGTCCTCCGGCAGTCGTCCGGGGTCGGCCCGCGACGACACAGACGAGCTCAGCATATGCGATTCCATGCGGTTGCAGGTCCGGAACATTGCTTTGCTCGAAGGCAAGGCCAACGACGCCATCTCCATGGCGCAGACCGCGGACGCGGCGTTGAGCGACGTGCATTCGCTGATCGGGCGCATGCGTGAGATTGCCATGCAGAGCGCCAACCCCGCGGTTTCGCCCCTCGAGCGCCGTTTTCTGCAGGCCGAGTTCGACCAGCTCAAGAGCGAGGTCGCGAAGATCCAGGCAAGCACCAACTATCGTGGCCGCCTGCTTCTCGACCCGTACGCGCCGTCCACCGTGGGCTTCCAGCCAGGCGTGGATGATGACGGCAGGATCGACTTGCGTTTTGGAGAGGTGTCGCTGGCGGACGTGACAGCGGGCAACCTGGCGGTCACCGGGGCTGGTCCGGATCGCGCCCAGCAGGCCCTGGTGGTGCTCGACGACGCTTTGGGCCGCATCTCGCAGGCCCGCGCCGGGTTCAGCGAAAGCATGCGACGTCTCGACGCTGCGGTGTCCGGCCTGCAGAGCATGCGCAGGGATCTCGACGGGGCTGCTGACCGCATCGCGGACACCGACGTAGCGCGTGCGGCCGCGGAGTCGTCGCGGGACCGGATTCTGGCGCGGCCCGACGTGTCGATTCGCGCGCAGGCGAACGCCGCACCGGGCTTTGCATCGGTGTTGCTCGGCTGATCTGGTCCGGGGGTGCGCCTGGTTCGAACGCTGCGAAGGCGGCATCGTCGGCCCGGGCGGGAATCCCAGGCGCATTCGGCGAGGCAGAGGGAACCCCTGGGAGCGGCTGCGCGGCCGGGGTTAGCAGACCGTTCCCGGACCCGGCGGCGGGGCGGTTCGATCGGCGCGTCCGCGAGGCTCCGCGTGCCGGGCCGACGTTGACAGGCGCCCGGCTTTGAGGCAGGCACCGGAGTCGCGCACGGTCCGGTTCGCGGCCGCGCACGCAGCCGAATCGCAGCGCCATGCAGCACGCCGACAGCAACAACCCCCAGATCCAAGGGGCCCTGACCGTGTCCACGACCGACCGGCCGACCGATGCTTCCCGCGTGACCGGCCGGCTGGCGAGCAAGCTTCGTGTCCTGATCTACCCGGCGTGTTGCCTGGTGATGGACCTCGTGCTGCGCATGGGCACGCGCGGCAGCGCGAATCCCACGCGGTGGTCCGTTCAGGACGCCATGGTGTACGGGCTCGGTGCACTGTGGGGCGCAGCCACCTGGCTGCTCGTCATCGACTCGGTCGACCGATGGACGGCCCGGCTTCCGGTTCTGCGGCGCGCCCTGCTGGGCCTGATCGCAGTGGTGTGCGCGGCGCTGTTCATGTCGAGCTTCGCCTATCGGAAGCACTTCGACCAGTCGCCGAGCTGGCAGGTGCTCAAGTGGTCGATCGCCGAGTTTCGCAGCGTCGTGCAGATCGCGCGCTGGGTCGTCGGCTGGCAGCATGGGCTGACCGGGCTCGGCATGGTTGCGTTGTTCATCGCCGTGACTTGGCGTCCGGCTCGCGCGTTCCGCCTGCCCCGTGGTGGGGTGCGTCTCGGCGGTGCGGTGCTTGCGGGTGGGGCTTACCTGGCTGCGAGCGTGCTGACGCTGTGTGTGGCGGGATTCCAGGATCCGCTGCCGGTCGACGCGAACGCGGCCGCGGCTTTCGCGCAGTTTGCCATCGCCACGACCACACGCGACATGCACCTGGTCACGCCGGTACGTCCGGAAATCCCGCCCCAGCCGGCGGCGCCGCGGCCGAACGTGCTCCTGCTCGTTCAGGAGTCGCTGAGAGCCGACGCTGTCTTCGCGGACCTCGGCTATCTGGGCTCCCTCGACAGTCGCGGGATTGCTCCCTTCGGGTCGACCTTGCCGTCGCGCCGGGCCGAAGGCTTTTTCGTGTTTCCCCGCGCAAGAACGAACTCGACCGCCACGGAATCGAGCGTGCCGTCGATCCTCTCCGGGGTCGATCCCGGAGGTGCGACCGACAGCTACGGACGCGCTACGTCGGTGTGGGCCCTCGGCAAGGCGACGGGCGCGGCAACCTTCCTGTTCTCGGCGCAGAGCTATTCGTTCTCCCACTTCGACGAGTACTTCATCGACAAGGCCGTCGATGTGGACAAGACCGGGCAGGAGCTGTCGCCGGTGCTCGTCAACGACCGGGGCATCGACGACGGTATCGCGGTGGATGCCGCGCTCGCGCACATCGAAAGCCTCGCCCGAGCCAGGACGCCGTTCGTGGGCGTGGTGCACTTCAACGGCACGCACTCGCCCGGATGGCCCGGCCCGGACGTTCCGCTGGTACATCGCGAGCGCGACAACGTGGAGCAGTATTCCCTCGCCGCGCGCTACATCGACAAGCAGGTGGAACGAATCGTCCGGCGTCTCGACGACCTCGGGCTGGCCGACCGCACGATCGTGATCAACACGTCGGACCACGGCGAGAACATCGGGCCGCACCATCCGGTCGACCGGCTGGGATCTTTCTTCGAGGAGACGACGCGAATCCCGGTCTGGATCCGGGTGCCGCCGATGGTGCTCGCCGAGCATCCGGACTGGGCTGCCGCGCTCGACGCCTGGAAGGACCGCAATGTCCAGAACCTCAACCTGCTGCCCACGGTCCGCGACGTGCTGGGCATGCGCGACGTCGCAAGCCTGGGCAGCACCACGTTGCCCGGCCGCAGCTTGGTGCAGCCGCCGCCCGCGGGCGACGACATCGTCATGGGGCAGAGCACCTGCGCGTTCCGCGCCTGGGCGCTTGACGGGTTCTACATGGTCCATGGCAGGATCAAGTTCATCGCCTCCAACGACCAGCCGACCCCACAAGTCTACGACCTCGATACGGACCCCCACGAAGCGAGGAACCTCTGGCCGGACCCTGCGTGGCAGGCGAAGGTGCTGCCGTGGGTCAGCCGTGGCGTGCTCGACGGCGAGGAGCGGCGAGCGGTTTGCCGGCGTGTTGCCACGGTCTGTCCGGTGAAGGTCCCGAGCGCGCCTTGACGATGCGAATTGCCCTGTTCCACCCGAGCTTCGCGCAGATCGGCGGCGCCGAGATCCTCATCCTCGACATGACGCGGGCCACGATGATGCTCGGGCACCAGGCCCAGGTCGTCACGCTCGACTTCCGCCGGGACACGTGGGCCTGCTTCTGTGACGGTATTCACGTGCGAGTCGTGCCCAGCACCGGAATCGAGCGCGCCTTCGACGGCTTCGACCTCGTGATCGCGCACAACCCGCCGGCGCATGTGCTGCTCGGCGCAAGCCGCTTCGAAGGGCGCAAGATCTGGTATTGCCACGAGCCGTCGCGCACGCTCTACCCCGAGCTGACTTGCCCGAACACGGTCCACGCGCTGCGCACGCGTCGAGCGTTCGGTTTGACCACCATGGGGCGAGTGATGGCAGCCAGCCTCGTGTCCGCCCGGATCCGCAGGATCGTCGACCCCGGCTTCCGCCGGCGGACGCGGGAGGATCTGCACGGCGTGGCGCGGCTCGACGGTATTTGGGCCAATAGTGCTTTTACCGCGTCGAATGTTCGCGCCATCTACGGCAGAGAGGCCACGGTGCTCCATCCAGCCGTGCCGTTTCCCGACACGCTGCCGGACAGGCCGAAGGGGCCGGGGCTTCGGGTTCTCACGATCAGCCGCCTGTCCGGCATGAAGGGTGTCGAGACGATCGTGCGGGGGTTGGCGCTGCACCGCAAACGAGGCGGGCGCGCCACGCTGGATATCGTGGGCCGCGGGTCCCAGGCGCCGTTCCTCAACGCATGGATCCGTGCGTTGGGCGTGCGCGACGCGGTCACGCTCCACGGCTTCCTGGCCACCGACGACCTGGCGCAGCTTCGCCGTCGGGCTCATGTGTTTGCGCTGCTGCCGGGCGACGAGCCGTTCGGCATGGTGTTTCCCGAGTCCGCGGCGTTCGGGAACCTGCTGGTCGGTCCGGACCACGGCGGCCCCGCTGAAGTGCTCGCCGGCGGCGAATACGGCATCCCCATCGACGCATTCGATCCCAAGGCCTTCGCGGACTGTCTCGACAGGATCGCGTCGCTGCCCGCTGCAACGGCGGCCGACATGCGCCGGAGAACATTCGACCACTTCCGCGACGCCTACGGCTTGCAGGGGTATCCGGAGCGGCTCGGCAGGGTGCTCGACGAGGGGATGCCCGCCACTTCTCCGAGACCATGATCGCCACCGGGACGCCAGCTCGGTGGGTCATCCCCCAGGTTCGACTCCAGCCTCACGGCCTGGACCGCTGCGCTTGGAACGACGGGATGGCTTGCCACGGAGCACGTGGCGCCGTCGGGACGTCGTGCCACGAGCCCTGTCGTCCGGCTCGTGGTAGCCTTGCTCGCGGAGGAGCCACCATGTTGCGAAACGCGCGAATCCTGGCTTGGGGGATGTTGGTGTCGGTGGGCTGGTCCGCGGCGTGCTCGACCTCGCCGGAAGACGTGAGCAAGACGCATCCCGCGGCGGGCGGCGGCGCAGGAAGCGGCGGAAGCGGCGGAGCGACAGGCGGAAGCGGCGGAGCGACAGGCGGAAGCGGCGGAGCGACAGGTGGAAGCGGCGGAGCCACGGGTGGCGTCGGTGGCGGCACCGGCGGCGTCGGAGGGATTCCGGTACCGGCGCCGTCGTGCGATCCGGATCCTTCCGGCGGTTCCACCACGGTAGCCGCGCCCACGCTCGTTGCGACCTTGTTCGACCGCTGGCACGAAGCGTGGCTCGGCTCGCCCGCGGTAGCCGACCTGGACGGTGACGGCACACCGGAGATCATCGTTCCGCGCGACGAGCTGCTGATCGCGTGGCATCTGGACAACAGCATGGCGTTCAGGAACGAGACGGGGGGCAGGATCTGGTCGTCGCCGGTGGTGGCCGACCTGGTGCCGTCGCGTCCGGGCCTGGAGGTGGCCGTGGCCTCGCGCGGCAAGATCTTCGCGTGGGATGCGGCGGGCGCGGCGCTTCCCGGATTTCCGGTGAGCTGGCGCGATGAGATGCGTTCCCTGGCCGCGGGCGACATCGACGGCGACGGGCAGCTCGAGCTGGTGGCGGTGACGACCAACCCGCTCGAAGCCAACGGGCAACGGGACATCGTCTATGCGGTCCACGCGGACGGCTCGGCGGTATCGGGATTCCCGCCCAACACGACAGGCGCGGCCGGCTGCGACGACGCCTGCTACGTGACGGGCGGCTACGACCAGAACGTAGGGTTGGGCGACGTGGACGGGGACGGCAAGCTCGACATCCTGGCGCCCCAGGACAATGCGTACATGAGCCTGCACGCTGGTACGGGCCGTGCGTTCGACGCCAATCCCATCTTTCAGGGCCGGACGAAGTTCAGCGGCATCCGTTTCCTGCACGACTATGCGCTGGCGCAGCAGGGATGGGCCGACGACGAAGAGACGGCGAACCAAGCGCACTTCACCAATTCCGCCCCGGCGATCGCAGACGTCGACGGCAATGGCACCTACGAGCTCGTCGTTCTGGCGTCGGTCCAGAACGCCGCCCAGACGGACCGCTACCGGGGTGTCGCGCTGTGGATTGTCAACCATGACGGGACCCGTCCGGGGCCGTGGGTCGAGCCGTTCCACGCGCCGGACTACCTCGCAGGGCTGTGGGACTACGATGGCACGAACGTGGTCGCCGCGACCAACCAGGTGACTGTGGCGGACCTGGATCCGTCGCGGGCCGGGCCCGAATTCGTGTTCGCGGGGTTCGATGGGCGCATCCACGCGGTCGACGCGCAGAAGCACGAGATGTGGACCTACACGTATACCACGGACGAGAACGTGCTGACGGGCGGCGTGGTGGTGGCGGACCTTTCTCGCGATGGGATTCCGGAGATCGTATTCAACTCGTATTCGATTGACGAGGGCAAGAGCCACCTGTTCGTGCTCGACGCGGGCGGTAACGAGCTGCACAAGATTGCATTGCCGAAGCGGGGGGCGATGCCGGTGCCCACGATCGCGGACGCCGACGGCGACGGCACGCTGGAGATCATCGTGAGCCTGAAGGACGGCGAGGACAAGCAGCGTCAGGTGCAGGTCTACCACGTAGACGGGTCGTCGCCGAACTGCATGCTGTGGCCGACCGGCCGGGCGAATCTCCTGCGCAACGGGTTCGTGCCGTAGTGCCGGCGTCACGGCGGCCCGACGGGCGGCTCGCCGACCACGCGCTTGCGGCGCTCCTCAAAACGATTGTACAGCTCATCGAACTTGCGTTGCTGATCGGGGCGGAGCACGGTGCGGATCTCCGCGGCCACCCGCGCCCGCTCCGCGGCCAGGGGGGCCTCACACTGGCCGCGTATGCGATTGAGCTCCGGCAGGTGACGCCTGTGGATCTCCTCGATCCGGGCCTTCTGGCTCCGGTCGAGGCCGAGCGCGCGGTCTAGCGCCATGACCAGCACGGTTGTCTCCAGACTCTCCGGGGGGCCGTCGAGCACGCGCTGGATCCGGTGCTTGATCGCCAGCAAAGTCGCGGCGGAGCCCGACACGTTGCCGGCGGCAAACACGCCGACGAGGGCCAGTGTGGCAAGGATCTTCCCTTTGCGGGTCGTCATGGCAGGTACCCCACCGACATGCTCACGAGCACTGCGTGGTCGATGTCCTGCGTGCTGGTCCAGCTCGCCGCGGCGAGCAGCAGCGACGCCACCGCGGCAGGCACGAGCGCCCATCGCGCGTAGAGCGCGAGCATATCGAGCCACGACAGGACGGGCCGTCGGTGCTGGACCGCTGCCAGGATGCGCGCGGGCAGCCCGGCAGGAGGCACGATCGCGTTGGTGGCGACGCGCAGGCGCCGCATTCGGGCGTCGGTGTCTTCTCGATCAACCACGTTCACTCCTTTCGCGCAGCGCCGCTCGTGCGCGCACGAGGCGCTGCTCCACGGCTCCTTCCGAGCAGCCCATCAGGTTGGCAATTTCCGCGCTGGTTAGCCCTTCGAGCTCCTTGAGGACCAGGGCGGTGCGCTGGTCGGCGGGCAGCTCCCGCAGCCAGCCGGAGAGTTCTCGCAGCGCCGCGCGTCCTTCCGCCGTGCCCTCCACCGCGGCATCCGCCAGGCTATCGTCCGGCACGCGACCCCGCCGTTTGCGCGCCCGCAGCACGTCCATCGCCCCGTTGACGACAATCCGGTACAGCCACGTCCGCGTCTGCGCGCGCCCATCGAACCGCCCTTCCTCCAGCGCATCCCACGCCTTCATGTAGCTATCTTGCAGCACGTCTTCGGCGTCCTCCAGGCTGCCGGTGATTCGCGCCGCGAGCCGGTACATCGCCGGGGTGGTCTCCTCGACTAGCCGCCGAAACGACGGCATGTCCGCTTTCGTCATGCCGCTACTCGTTCAACACCGACATCCCGGTCGTTGCATGTCTGGGCTCCCGTGAGGCAAATAGGCTATCCCGCCAAGGTCGAAAAAGGAATCGCGCAGCAACCTCCTGGCCCGAGCCGGGCCGCTCTCGCCGGACACACTGTCGTGTTGGACGCGCTGCGAGCCCCGACCCTACGAAAAAGAATCTTGACCCGCATGCGTAGGGATGAGCCGCGGGTAGGCGTCCTATCGCCAGAAAAGGAGATGCACCATGCATGATCGGGGAATCTATCGAACGTTCGCGGCTTTCTTGACGGTGGCGGTGGTGGCCGGGGCGGCAGGCGCTTGCTCGAGCCAGAGCGGGTCGGCCGGTGGTCCTGCGGACCAGGCGGCGTCGGGACAGCAGGCGGCCGCCCACGATGCGCTGGAAGCGAGCGACGACGAAGCCGCTGCCCGTCCGCTCGAAAGGTTGCTGCGAGCCAGCCTCGAAGAGCTGAGCCTGCGCCCGGACCAGCGCTCCGCCATCGAGGCCATCCGGACCGACCTCGAGAACGAGACGCGGCCCGTGCGAGCCACACGTCAGGATCTGGCGGCCACGTTGGCGGACCAGGTGGCGGCGGGCCGCATCGACGACGCGGCCATTGCGCAGAAACAAGCGGCCGTCGTGCAGGCGGTGCGCGACGCCAAGCCGGCGATGCAGGATGCGCTCAACCGGTTGCACGGCGCGCTGGACGCGGCGCAACGCCGTGCGCTGGTCGACAAGATCCGCGACAAGGGCGAGGCGCTGCGGGACAGGATGGACGAGCGGGGAGGCGCGCGGGGAGTGCTTCGCAGCCGCTTCATGCGACTGGCCGACCAGCTCGAGCTGACGGCAGCGCAGCGGATGACCATCCGCGACGGCCTGCGCGACGAGTTCCAGCGCGACCGGGGGGCGTTCGACGAGAGCCGGCGCGCCCAGGCCCGTGCGCGCATGCGTGAGGTCGGTCAGGCGTTCGTCAGCGATTCGTTCGACGCCCGAGCGCTCGACGTGGGCCGCGACGCGCCGGACCTGGCGCAGAAGATATCGTCGGCAGTGGTCCGGGTCGTCAAGGTGGTGGAGCCGGTGCTCACCGCGGAGCAGCGTGCGAAGGCGGCGTCCATCATCAGGACCAGGGCGGCGGCGGGGCGCTGAGCGAGGGAGCTTGCGCGGCCTACGTGGCCGCGGCAGGCGCGACGGCGGCAGGGCGGCTCGCGCCCCCGCATGGGCAAGTGGGGCGCCCCGCATGGCAGGGCCACGGGCGTCCTCCGCGCCCAGGGGTTCGGGGCGGTGACGTGGCCCGGTCGCTCGAAGCCGCGATCGAAGCCGGAGGCGGACCCCGGCGCACGACCAAGGTTGGAGGCAGCTCAGCCCACCCGTCGCAGCCAGACGTAGAGGTTCGTGCGGCTGAAGCGGTGGTAGAGCGGCCGCGCGAGCGCCTTGGCGAGCGCCGCGGGCCGGGTCGGGATCGCGGCGGGCGATCGGAGGAAAGCGAGGTAGGCGCGGCGGGGCACGCGCATCGGCGCGAGGCCCTCGGTCGCTGCGAAGGCGGCGAGCGACGCTTCGTTGAAAGCGTTCAAATGCTCGAGAGGATGGATCGGCATGATCTCCGCGTGACGTCGCACCTGCCAATCGAAGGCCGCGAGGCGCTCGGCGATACGGTGCGCGCGCGGCACCGCGATCTTGAGGATGCCCCCCGGCGCGAGCGCGAGCGAAAGGAGCCGCAGCACCTCGCGCGGCTCGGGCAGGTGCTCGAAGACCTGATCCGCGTTGACGAAGTCGAGCCGCAGCGTCGGGATCTCCTCCAGCCGCACCGTCGTGACGCCGTGCGCTCGTGCGTGGACCTGGCGGCTCTCCGCCAAGTCGTACCCGAACGACGTGGCGCCGAGGCGGGAGGCCACGATCGCCCAGAGGCCCCAACCCATGCCGTAGTCGAGCACCCGCAAACGTTCGACGGGCCGGCCCAGGGCCGCGGCGGCGGCGAAGAGCTCGTGCCCATCGCGGCTGCGCGCTGGCGCCGCGAGCTGGGCCGCGAAGAATGGGTCACGGTCCGGCGGCCCACCCTGGGAGAGCCACTTATCGTAGAGCAACTCGGCCAGCGCACCGTCGGGAACCTCCCGCTGGAAGAAGAGACCGCAGCGCGTACATCGATCCACCTGGTAGCGGCCGCCATCGAGCCACGCGTCCAGATCACAGGCCCGAACGTAGTAATCGGCGACGTAGCCTCGCACGGCGCCGCGATCGTAAGGGAGATCAAGCAGGGGTGTCGCGCCGGTGTGGCCGCAACCCGGGCACACGGCGCGACGGACAAAATGAGATGTCATCCGAAATCCATGAACGAAAACTGTTCCGCGCGCTGGGCCAATAGGAACCTCGATCGCGTTTCGTATCCATCACCCATCGCACAAGCCGATGCTACGCCGACTCGGCGGCGTGAACAACGCTGGGCTCGAACCGCGTCGGCCACCTGGCACGCGCCGGCACGGGCGTTCTGAAAGGCAGGCCCGTCGACTCGAAGATGGGCTCGGGCTCCGCGATCATGCGCCCCCTCCGCTTCGCTCCGTTCCGGTTCATCCGGCGCTGGCGTGCGCACTCTTATCAGGACCAAGACGGCGTGCGCGACGGCTGCACGGCGGCTCGCCCCGCATGGGTAAGTGGGGCGCCCCGCATGGGTAAGTGGGGCGCCCCGCATGGGCAAGCCACGGACCTCCCACGTGCCCGACGGGTTCTGGGCGGCGACGTGGCCCGGTCCCTCGAGGCCGCGGTCGAAGGCGCCCGCGGACCCTTGGACGGATGGCGGGAGCAACAACGAGAGGGCATCATCGCCATCACGGACCGCTCGCAGGCCAGGACCGCGGGGACCAACGAAGCGCCCCCCCACGTCGAGCAAGAAGAAGCAACAAGCATCGACACTTTGCACGCCGAGCAGAACGCCCTCGCGGAGCCATGTACCAAGATCCCACCGTCGACTTGCCCAAGCACGGTCTTGTCGGTTTCGCGTTGTGGATAGCGCACCGAGCTTCGCGTTCGCGGGCACCACGTCGAGCGCGCACGTTGGCCGGGTTCGGGGCAGGTTGCACGAGCCGACGTGTACTGCGAGCGTCGTGGTGGCGCTGCGACGGCTTGATTTCGAGGCAATGCCCACCACGCCCTTGCTTCCAAGACGCCAGACAACAGACCGCTGTGCGTGACGGGTCGCGCATTCGCCGGGCACTGCCAACGATCGCGGCGCACACCGCTCTTTTCAACCTGAAGTCTTGTTCTCTTGCTCCCTTCTCCGCTGTTTCAAGTACTGCCGGATGATCCACTCCTTCGCGCGTTCCGGATCCTTCCAGTCGACAAATTCACCGGTTCGCTTGTCTGCTATGCGATAACCATTTTCTCCCTGAAAATGCGCCAGCTCATACGGCGACTCGCGCAGAACCATCTCCATCGTTACGCCCGCTGGAAGGCGACACCTCCACTTGTGGATGAGCCGACGCAAGGTATGGATTGCCCACCCCACCAGCACCCATCCAGCGAGATAAAGAATCACCCCGACGAATACGAATGTCCAGCCCAAGATCGCATGCATCCAACGACCACTCGTGATGGCATCTTGGATCTCCCTGCAGAGACCCCAGTCCGTACAGTACAAGATAACCTCCCCCGCCCTACCTGGGGCAGCACAAAGCGGAGATCGTATTCGACCTGAAAGGGCAGTCCACACCGCAGGAATCCAAGCACGCAGAGGAAGGCCGGGGCAAAGGCGGCGAGTCTGGCGATGAGGCGCTCGAGGATGTCGAGTTCATGGCGAAAGAAGCTGAACTGAGGTTGCAAACGCGTTTTCTCGGCGGATGTGTTGGTGTTGATAGCGATCGGCCCAGAGTCCGACATGCAGGGCCCAGAGTGTGGCGGGTGCGAGCAAGGCGAACAACCGTTCCAGGTGCTCGGGGTCGATCAGGCGGGTGTCCTCGATGTGGACGCCGTGCGATTTCAGCGCCGCGAACAGGGCTTCAATACTGCAGCGCGGGGCATCGTCCTTCACGCTGTGAGCGCTGTAGGTGTCGCGGACGAGGATGAGCCACGCATGTCGGCCGAGACGCTCGGCACCGGGAGAGTCGACGGGAATTTCACGCGTCTCGGATTCCATCACCCATCGCACAAGCCCATGCTACGCCGACTCGGCGGCGTGAACAACGCTGGGCTCGAATCGCGTCGGCCACCTGGCACGCGCCGGCACGGGCGGTCTGCAAGGCAGGCCCGTCGACTCGAAGATGGGCTCGGGCTCCGCGATCATCGCGCTCCCTCCGCTTCGCTCCGTTCCGGTTCATCCGGCGCTGGCGTGCGCACTGTCATCAGGACCAAGACGGCGTGCGCGACGGCTGCAAGGCAGCTCGCCCCGCATGGGTAAGTGGAGCGCCCCGCATGGGCAAGTGGGGCGCCCCGCATGGGTAAGTGGGGCGCCCCGCATGGGCAAGTGGGGCGCCCCGCATGGCCCCTCCAACACCCGTATGCCTGCCGCGCGCGTGTCGGCGGTGGTCACCCACGCCCACCCGTACGCCGTGGCAGCGACGGCGGGATGGCCGGTACGGCCACCGGCCTCCAACGCGCCCCCCACGTCGAGCAGCCGTGGACTCGGCCAACCTGCAACGATAGAAACCACGAGCACGGCGCGGTGGCCGTGCCCGCCATGCTCGCGGCTTGTCCGCCCGTTGTGCCAGGCGATAGGATCCTGCCACGATGACCTGCACGCCCCGCCCCTTGTGGAATGCGTTGTTGACGGCTTCGCTGCTCGCAGCCTGCCCGGCCGGATGCTCGAAGTCCTCGACCGGTACCGAGCAATCGGCCGACACACCACCTCCCGCGCCTGCCTTCGACGGATGGGTGGTGAAGACCGACGTGGTCGTTCCGTCCGGCAAGCGCACGGAGGTGGAATCCCGGCTCGAAGGCAAGATCAAAGCGCTGCGCAACGTGGTCTACGAGGTTCAGGGCAAGAAGGTGCAGATCAACGTGATCGTGGCGCAAGACACGAACGAGGCGGACAAGATCTTCCGGATCCTGGCGAACAAGAAGCCTGCATGGGCGTACGTGCGGAAGGGCGACGTGCTGTACGAGTTCGTCGGGCAGAACGAGTCGATGCCGGATATTCAGAAGGCGCACGACCAGCTCTCCGCGCGGTAGCACCCGGCCGCCAAACGCATCAAGAACCGCCAAGCCCCTTAGCGCTCGTGGAGGCTCGCGGGAAACCGGCTGCGATGCGGATGCGCCGTGCCGTCGCGCACGTTCGTTCCGACTTCCGAACCGCCACCGTCCGGCTCCAGGCGGCCCGTCGATTCCGACCGCGTTCAGCGTGTTGCCAGCCACCCCACCAGCGCCGTTGCGGCTGCCAACGCGATGAGCGGAACCAGCAACCAGCCGATGAGGCGGATCCACGCCGGCGCCAGCGACCTGCCTCGGCGCCTGTCGCACTCCAGGCAGATCGCCCATACCTTGGCGCTGCCCTCGGTGAGCGTGGAGCAATCGCCGCAGACCATACGGTGGCACGACGCACACGGGCCTGCCGCCTCCTTGCCGCAATGCACGCAGCGCGGAGGCGCGTCATCGCCGATGGATTGAAGCTGCCCGGTCACGTTGCCGACGGTTACTCCACCGTGACGGTCTTTGCCAGGTTCCGGGGCTGGTCGACGTCGGTGCCCTTGTAGTCGGCGACGTGGTAGGCGAGGAGCTGGAAGGGCACGACGGTGAGCAGGGGCAGCACTTCTTCGCGCACTTCCGGGAGCAGGAACAGGTGCTCCGCGAGCTCGGCGACCGCGGCGTCTCCGCTGGTGGCCACCGCGAAGATGCGTCCTTCGCGAGCGCGCACCTCTTGCAGGTTGCTGACGACCTTGTCGTAGAGCGAGTCGCGGGGACAGACGACGGCGACAGGGACATTTTCGTCGATGAGGGCGATGGGGCCGTGTTTCATTTCGCCGGCGGGGTAGCCCTCGGCGTGGATGTACGAGATCTCCTTGAGCTTGAGAGCACCTTCCAGCGCGACGGGGTAGCCGAGGCCACGGCCGAGGTACAAGACGTCGCTCGCGCCGATGAACCGCTTGGCGATGCCGAGCAGGTAGGGCGCCTGGCCCAGCAGGGTGCGCATCTGATTGGGGATCTGGATGAGCGCTTGCAGAATGTCCCGGGCCCGTTCCTCGCCGAGCGTCTCGCGGCGCCGTCCGAGGTAGACCGCGAGCATCAGCAGGGCAGCGAGTTGGGTGGTGAAGCACTTGGTGGAAGCCACGCCGATCTCCGGCCCGGCGTGCGTGTACAGCGATGCGTCGGCCACCCGCGGAATCGCGCTGTCGACCACGTTCGCGACGGCGAGGATCCTGGCGCCCTGTGCGCGCGCTGCCTTGACCGCAGCCAGCGTGTCGGCCGTCTCGCCCGACTGGGACACCGCGACGACCAGATCCTGGGGCGTGAAGATCGGATCGCGATAGCGCACCTCGCTCGCCACCTCGACGACCGCCGGGATGCGTGCGAGCTGCTCGATCCAGTAGCGCCCCGCGATTGTGGCGTGATAGCTCGTGCCGCACGCCACGAAGTACACGCGCGAGATGCTCCTCGCCACCTCGGCGCTGAGCCCGATCTCCTCGCCCGCCACGTCGCCCGCGGCCAGGTTGACACGGCCGCGCAGCGTGTCCTCGACCGCGCGGGGCTGCTCGTGAATCTCCTTGAGCATGAAGTGCTTGAAGCCCCCCTTCTCCGCCATCATCGGGCTCCAGTCGATGTGCTTGGGCTGCCGATCCACCTTCTGCCCGTCGATCGTCTCGATCCTCACCCGTGTCGCCGTAAGCTCGGCCAGCTCGCCGTCGTCGAGGAACACCATCTTGCGCGTGTGTCCGAGCAGCGCGGGGATGTCGCTTCCGCACAGGTTCGCGCCGTCGCCCAACCCGATCACGAGCGGTGACGCATTCTTCGCCACCACGATCACGCCCGGCTCCGACTTGCACACCACCGCGATCGCATAGGCGCCCTCGATCCGGCGCAATGCCTCGCGCACGGCGTCGAACAGCGTGCCCGCACCGTTCGACAGCGCGCGGTCGATCAGGTGGGCCGCGATCTCGGTGTCCGTGTCGGACGAGAGTCGGACGCCGCGCGCTTCGAGCTCCCGTCGCAACGCCATGTGGTTCTCGATGATGCCGTTGTGCACGACAGCCACGTCGCCCGCGACGTGCGGATGCGCGTTGACCTCGTTGGGCCGTCCGTGCGTCGCCCAGCGCGTGTGACCGATGCCCACCGAGCCGCTTAGCGGATGGCTGTGCAGCGCCTCCTCGAGCCGGCCGAGCTTGCCCACCGTGCGCAGGATCTCGATCCGCTGCCCGTCGTGGATGGCCAGGCCGGCGGAATCGTATCCCCGGTACTCGAGCCTTCGAAGCCCGTCGAGCAGGATGGGTGCTGCCGAGCTGTTGCCAACGTAGCCGACGATTCCGCACATGGCGTTGAACTCCTGTGGTTGCCTGGAAGGTGCCGCATGTTCCGATGGACGCCGCGCGCGGATCAAGATCCCGGCGGCTCCTGCCCGCGTTGCATGGCGGAGTCGTGAAGCCTCGCACGCCGGGGGTCAAGCGCCGGGAGCTACCTCGAGCCGGACGGCCGCGGGGGAGCGGAGGCGGAGGGGACCGCGCTCCCTTCCCCGGCCGCCCGTGACATCGCAGGAAGCGGGGCAGCCGAAGGCCCTGCGGCGTCGTCCTCGACCCACCGCCGGATCCGGTCGAACAGCTCCACGACCTGGCTGGCAGGCGCCTCGAGGCGCATGCTCAGCTCGGTGTCACGCTGGTCCAGCACGACCGCGTCGAGCAGCCCCGAGATTCCCGCGGCGCGAAGGACCGCCGAGGCACCGGCCGCGGATCTCCTCGCTTCGAACCCGGAACGAAGCGCCCCGCACGCCTCGCGCGTGTCGCACCAAACGATTGCCTGCAGCCGCGCCGTGCTCGCACTCTGCACGCCGAGCACGAAGCTTCGCACTCCGTCCAGCCACGACCCGCCTTCGCCGACGAAACGCCTCGCCGCCTCGCGCACGCCCGGATCGACCATCACGCTCAACACGAGGTCGCCTCGTCCCACCGCCTCGCGCATCCGCGCGTGGGATCCCTGCGACGAGGCGGACGCCGACCATCCCGCGCCGACCGCGGCCATCCGTGTGCGCACGGACGGTCTGCCCAGCAGCAGCACGCCGTCGGCACGTGCGGCGATGCGTGCGGCGTCCACGCCCAGGTCGTCGTCACCCACCACGACGTATTCGCCTTCGCGGATCACGCTGGGGTGCCCGCCCCTTCTGGCGATGGTGGAACGCGAGCACGCGACCAGATCATCGCGCACGAACCTGCCCACGGCCACGATACCGATCTGGTCCGGGGTATCGCCGGGGATCCAGACGGCCACTTCGCTTGCGCGATCGAAGGCATCCCGGTCGCAGCCGTTTGCCGACGCATCGTTGTCCGCGAGCGCGTCTTTGGGAAGAAGCCCGGCGAACGGCGAACGTCTCAAGGCGTCGAGGTCAGCCCACACCACGACGCGCGCGTCGGCCGGGACGAAGTCCGTCGCGGCCGCGTGGGCGGGTGCAGAATGCGCGCGCGCAAGCAGCAGCGCCGCGGCCGTGAGGATCGCGGCGGCCACGAGCAGACCGATCGCATTTCGCGTCCGGGTGGTCACGTCCCAGATACCAGCAAAAAACGGCGTCGGCCGCCAGCAGCGTCACCCGGTCGAATCGGTGGCGCGCCGTCCGGCGCCCCGGCGTCGCCCTTCGGGCCGGGGCGGAAAGTATCGTCGGTCCTCGCGCGAGCGGCGCGGGATCGGAGACCGCCGGTCTTCGCCCTCTGGTCGAAACAGGGCCTGCAATTGCTCGAACGTGGCAGGCGCATGGGCGCGCACCTGGGCCGCATGCCGCGAGCACAGGAACACCTCGTGGCCGTCGACGACGACGCGCCGCGTACGCTTGCCGGAACCTTCAGGGCCGCAGACCTGACACGGATGGCTGGGCGTGGTCATGGCACGAGGGTGGACGGCCGGCGGCCGTTGGCCAAGTTCGCGGCATTCGCAGCGGCCTTCGAATGCGACGAGAGGTCAGCGGTCCTCGGGCCGCCACGCAGGACGCGGGTTCGGCCAGTGATTCTCCGCGCCCAGACGATAGACGGTCAGGCGCAACAGGTCGATGCCCAGGAACGCACCGAAGGTCCGGTGGTCATTCGAGCCCACGGCGCCCTGGACCGTGAGCGTGAGAGCGAAGGGCATGCCGAAGCTGATCGCGCCGATCGGGCCTGTGGAGTTCTCGCCCCACCATCGGGCATAACCTCCCGCATCGAGCGCGAGCCCCCACTGCCCCGTTGTGAAGCCCCGCGTGGTCGCCCGAATCAGCAACGCGAGGTCGGTTCCATGGCTGAAGAACGTTGTGGTACGGAACAACCCGCCCACGACCGCGGGGTGGGACGGCGGCGAGCCGACGCCCAGATCGAGCTGCATGCTGGGTGCAACCTCGTAGCTGCTCTTGTGCTCGGACAACCAGGCAGGTCCGCCGCTCACGGCGAACCACGACGATGCTTCGGCGCGCGCGACCTTGGCGGTGCAGACGGCCAGGGCCGACACGACACCACAGGCGGCGAGGTGGACAAGCGGGGAGGATCGAGGCACGGTCCGGGAGCTACCACGTCTCGTGGTCGAACGCGATCCCTTCCGCCTCGTGGTCAGCCCGCGGGCGGGGCTGGCGAAGCCGCGAGCACGGCGGCCAGATCCTTGGCGTTGAGGACGGCGAAGTCGCGCACGCAGTTGTTGAACACGGCATGGACCTGCGAAGCCTGGTCGGCGAGCTGCCGAACCGGCGCGGCCCATGCGCGAATCTGCTGCGCGGAGTACAGGTAATTGAAGCGTTCGAGCACCGACGCGCCGGATCGCCAGCCAGCGACGTTGTGGCCGTGGAAGCGCACGACCGCCAGGTCGGTCCGCGTTGCGGTCACGATGGGAGGAACCCCGGCCCCCGGGACGTCGGGCTCGTCCACGACGGTGTAGGCCATATGATTTGCGCGCAGCAGGTCGAAGACGCGTGCGCGGCGACCTTCCTCGAGCCACGACGGGTGTCGAAATTCGACGGCCAGGCGAACGCCTGGCAGCAGGTCCGGCAGGCGCTCGAGCTCGCGAACCGAGCCTCTCGTGGCCGTGGTCCAGGGCGGAAGCTGGATCATCACACAGCCCAGCTTGTCCGCCGCCTGCAGCGGTTCGAGCACGGCGCAGAACCGCGCGACGAGCTCGTCGCGGACCTCGGCTGGCAGGTCTCGCGGATAGAGCCCGCGCTTGTCCGGCCTCACGCCGGCCAGTGCTTCGATCAGATGCTTGGGCAGCCGGGCGCGTTCCAGCGGGTGACCGGTCACCACGGGGTGCGCTTTGACGTCGAAGACAAAGCCGTTGGGTGTGCGCTCCACCCAGCGCTGGGCAACGGACGGACTCGGGATCGCGTAGTAGGTGGCGTCGACCTCCACCATGGGGAACTGCGAGGCGTAGTGGGCGAGCCGATCCGCGGGGCTGGTGGCGTTTGCGGGGTAGAACCGCCCGCAAGCGATCAGGGTGGGGTCGGTCCAGCCTGCCGTGCCGCACCAGACGGCGCCGACGCGGGCGGGCCGTGGACAGAGGGCGGCCAGCGCGCGGGCTTCGCGCTCCACGTCCGCGGGTGGATCGGCAAGCACGGCGACGGGCTCGCGGGGCACGACGGCAACGTTCGGGCGTGCCTGGCGTGCTGTCAATCGGCCGCTTCCCGCCGGCCCGCCTCTGCTTGCGGATGGCTGCTTTGAGCTGGCCCGCCGACGCCTGGGCGAGACCGGGCGCGAAGAGCGCGTCGCTGTCTCCTGGCGATGGGTCGAGCGCGCGACGAGCTTCGGCGATCGCTTCGCGGTCGCTGCCTTCGATTCGCAGCGCCTGCGCCAGGCCGGTGTGGGCCGCCAGGTACTTGGGGGCGACCTCGAGCGCGGCGCGGTATGCGGCGATGCATTCGTCGAAATTGCTCACTTCGAACAGGGCGGTGCCTGTGTCGTAGTACGCATGCGGATTGCGCGGCTCGCGGTTGGTCGCCTCGTGAAACGCGGACAGCGCAGCGTGGTAAAATCGGGCGCATGGTCGACCGCACCCACCGGGAGCTGACCGGCGACGACATCGCGAGGATCGCGCGCACCTACCACGCCTGGCGCGGCGAGAAGGACGCCGGCAAGTACGAGGACGTTCCCGGCTTCTGCAAGAGCGCGAAGCTGGATGAGGTGCGCAAGCACGGGCACGTGCTCACGCCGGGTCGCTACGTCGGCGCGGAGGAGAAAGAGGACGACGGCGAGCCGTTCGAGGAGAAGATGGCGCGGCTCGTGGCGCAGCTTCGCGAGCAGCAGGCCGAGGCCGCGAAGCTGGACGCCGCCACTGCCGGCAACCTGAAGGAGCTGGGGCATGGAGTGTAGCGCCGTACGGTTCACGCGCCACGCCTTCGAGCGCCTCTTCGAGCGCGCGATCTCTCCTGATGCCGTGCTTCGGATCATCGAGGAAGGCGAGGTCATTGCGTCCTACCCGGACGACCTGCCTTTCCCCGGCGTCTTGATCCTTGGCTTCGAAGGCGCGACACCCATCCATCATGGTCGTGGCAAGAGACCCCCAGAGCGGCATATGCTTCGTGGTGACGGCCTATGCACCGGCGCTTGCTCTGTGGAACGACGATTTCAGAACCCGGAGGCGAACATGAAGTGCATGATTTGCAAGACTGGAGAAACGCGCGCCGGCACGGCGACGGTCACGTTGCAGCGCGCTGAAACAACGGTCCTCGTGAAGGGCACGCCGGCAGACGTGTGCCAGAACTGCGGCGAGTACTACCTTGATGAGGCGGTGGCGCGAAAGCTCTACGCGCAGGCCGACGAGGCGGCCAGACGCCATGCGGAGGTGGAAATCATCCGTTACGCGGCCTGAGGACACCGTGTGATGGAACCCGCGGCCTTGCGCGGGCAGCAGGCGGAGGCCGCGAAGCTGGATGCGGCGATCGTGGCCTGCCTGCGCCGAGGACTGCGACGACCCGCCCCAGGTGCGCACCCAACGTCGTGCCCGCGAACGCGAAGCCGCATGCGTGCAATCCGGTGACCCAAACCCTGCGCAAGAATGGGATCGAGCTGCGTGGCTGGATCCGCCAGGCTTTCGAGGCCAGGCTCCGCGCCACATCCCCGCCCTCGGTGTTTGCGCAGCCGCAGTTCGAGGCTTGACAGCGAACATCCGGCTGGTAGGCTCACGGTCGCGGTGACAAGCGCTGGACAGTTACGCGCGATGGGTGGTGGAGGCCGAAAAGCGTTTGAAATTCCCAGCGTCGCTCCGCGCCAGCACCGGCAACGCCACGGAGGAACCCGCCCGATGACGAACACCGCACCTGAGAGCGGAGCCACGATCGGCTACGAGGCCGAACTCTGGCGCATGGCCGATGCGCTTCGCGGCGCCATGGATGCCGCCGAGTACAAGCACGTCGTCCTCGGGCTCATCTTTCTCAAGTACATCTCCGATGCCTTCGAGGAGCTCCACGCAAAGCTCGAATCGGAACGTGCGCAGGGCGCCGACCCGGAGGACCCCGACGAGTACCGCGGAGCGGATCCGCCTGTGTTCTGGGTGCCTCCGGAAGCGCGCTGGGCGCGCATCAAGGCGCAGGCGCGCCAGCCGACGATCGGGCAGCTCGTCGACGACGCCATGGAGGGCATCGAGCGCGACAACCCCGCCCTCAAGGGCGTGCTTCCGAAGGACTACGCGCGCCCAGCGCTGGACAAGCAGCGGCTCGGTCAGCTCATCGACCTCATCAGCAACATCAAGGTCGGCGACGCCGCGAGCCGGTCGAAGGACGTGCTCGGCCGGGTCTACGAGTACTTCCTCTCGCAGTTTGCCAGCGCAGAAGGGAAGAAGGGTGGCGAGTTCTACACGCCCCGCTGCGTCGTCAAGCTGCTCGTCGAAATGCTGGAACCCTATCGCGGCCGGGTGTACGACCCCTGCTGCGGCTCGTCTGGCATGTTCGTTCAGTCGGTGGAGTTCATCCGCGCTCACCGCACGGGCAACGGCAACGGCGGCAAGGCCCGCGCCGACATCTCGATCTACGGCCAGGAGTCGAACTACACCACCTGGCGGCTGGCGAAGATGAACCTTGCCATCCGCGGCATCGAGGGTCAGATCGCCCACGGCGACACCTTCCACAATGACTGCCACCCCGACCTGAAGGCCGACTTCATCCTCGCCAAGCCGCCCTTCAACGTCAGTGAGTGGGGTGGCGAACGCCTGCGTGAAGACCAGCGCTGGAAGTTCGGCGTGCCCCCGGCGAAGAACGCGAACTTCGCCTGGGTGCAGCACATCATTCACCATCTCGCCCCGACTGGCACCGCCGGCTTCGTGCTCGCCAACGGCTCGATGTCGTCGAACCAGTCCGGCGAAGGCGAGATCCGCAAGGCGATCATCGAGGCTGACCTCGTGGACTGCATGATCGCGCTCCCCGGCCAGCTCTTCTACTCGACGCAGATCCCGGCTTGCCTGTGGTTCCTCGCGCGCGACAAGAAGAACAAGGGATTCCGGGATCGCCGCGGCGAGGTGCTCTTCATCGACGCGCGCAAGATGGGGCGGATGGTGGACCGCACCCACCGGGAGCTGACCGACGAGGACATCGCCCGCATCGCGCGCACCTACCACGCCTGGCGCGGCGAGAAGGACGCCGGCAAGTACGAAGACATCCCCGGCTTCTGCAAGAGCGCGACGCTGGAGGAGATCCGCAAGCACGGCCACGTGCTCACGCCGGGCCGCTACGTGGGCGCGGAGGAGAAGGAGGACGACGGCGAGCCGTTCGAGGAGAAGATGGCGCGGCTCGTGGCCCAGCTTCGCGAGCAGCAGGCCGAGGCCGCGAAGCTCGATGCGGCGATCGCCAAGAACCTGAGGGAGCTCGGCTATGACGCTTGAGGAGCTGTTGCAAGTCAAACGTGAAGAAATCCTGAAGGTGTGCGCCAAGTACGGTGCCCGAAACGTCCGGGTCTTCGGCTCCGTCGCCCGCGGGGAGGCGGACGAACAAAGCGACATTGACCTCATTGTTGACTTCGAGCCTGGCCGTAGCCTGCTCGACCATGCTGGGCTTTGGCTGGAGCTTCAGGACCTCTTGGGAGTCAAGGTCGACGTGGTGAGCGGTCGCGGCATCAAGCCCCGCATCCGTGAGCGGGTGTTGCAAGAGGCTGTCCCGCTATGAGGGAACCCAAGGAACGCTTGAAAGATATTTTGGACCCCATCGCCAACATCGAGCGCTACGCCGCCCGGGGCCAAGAGGCCTTTGAACAGGAAGAACTGATTCGGACCTGGATTTTGTACCACATTCAGCTCATCGGAGAGGCGGTGGCTCGGCTCGGCAAAGCCTTTCATGAGTCGCACCCTGAGATACCCTGGGCACAGACCGTTGCCATGCGCAACCTGCTCATTCACGAGTATTTCGGGGTGGATTTGCAGGAAGTATGGAGGACGGTAGAAAGAGACCTCCCCGTTCTGAAACATCAGATCGACGCGCTGTTGCAGGGCCTGGAGGGCCGGGCATGATGCCGGTTGGACGCGCTCTTCGCGAGCAGCAGGCCGAGGCCGCAAAGCTCGATGCCGTGATCGTGGCCTGCCAGCGCAGCGGCTATGGCAGGCAGGCCAATCGCAAGGAGCTTGGCTATGACGCTCTACCTGGCGCACATCCTCGAGTGCATCGAATATCGACGTGCCCGTGGCCCTGTAATGAACGCAGCCTCCAACATGCAACGGAAGCCGGCTAAAGGCCCGCAGCCCGCGCAGACGATCCGCAGACCGAGGCGCCCCGGTTCGACGCGGAGGTGGCAGAAAACCGAAGGACACCGGTCATGGCAAACAGTGATGAGATTCGTTGGCAACAACGCCTACAAAATTTCGGCAAGGCCTTGAAACAACTGGAGTCGGCGTGCAAGCAGGATGAATACTCGGACCTGGAGCGGGCCGGGTTGGTCCAGATGTTCGAGTTCACGATGGAACTTGCCTGGAAGACGTTGAAAGACCTGCTGTTCTATGAAGGATTCGACACGAAAACGCCGCGGGAGACCATCCGCAAAGCCTTCGAAACCGAGTATCTCACGGAAGATGAGACGGAAACGCTGCTGGATGCCCTGACCAAGCGCAATATCCTCAGCCATACCTACGATGAGAAAACGGCCAAGGAAGCGGAGCGACTCGTCAAGGACGTGTTCACGCCGGTTTTCCGCGCGCTGTACGACCGGCTGCACAGAAAGCGCAATGCATGACCGACGGGCTTAAACCGCAATATCGGCGGGCAATCATCGAGACGCTTTCCGCCAATCCGAAAGTCGAACGGGTTGTGCTCTTCGGCTCCCGCGCCATGGGGACCTTTACACCGACTTCGGACATTGACCTTGCCCTGTTCGGAGGCGACCTGACCCTTAGCGATCAGGCGGCTCTCACCGAGGCCATGGCTGAACTGGCCATCCCGCAGCGGGTTGACATTCTTATCCATCATCGCGTCGAGAATCAGGCACTTCGCGAGCACATCCGCAAGCACGGCGTCGAGTGGTTCGCCCGGAAGCGGGCGACTGGGAAACTGGCTACGGCGGAACTACGACCCAGTTGCGCAAGCAACAAGCGGAAGGCGCCCATGTCGACGCCGCCATCGGCGCCAACCGCCAGGAACTCGGGTATGACGGGTGAGTGGCGGCAGTATTCTGTAAGCGACCTCATCGAACGAGGGGCGCTTGTAATTGGCGACGGCTATCGTGCCAAGAACGAGGAACTTTCGCACAGTGGGCTACCGTTTGCCCGTGCTAGGAACATCAATGGCGGGTTCCGTTTTGACGACGCGGATCGCTTTCCCGAAGCCAACATTGAGCGCGTAGAGAACAAGGTCAGTCAGCCTGGAGACGTGGTGTTTACGTCAAAGGGCACGGTAGGCCGCTTTGCCTTTGTGCGGCACACAACACCGCGGTTTGTTTACTCGCCACAGCTGTGCTTCTGGCGGTCGCTTGATTGGAAGCTGATTGACCCTCGCTTTCTATTTTTTTGGATGAACGGGCGCGAGTTCTTTGTTCAGTTCAAGGGCGTATCAGCGCAGACGGATATGGCCGAATACGTGAGTCTCACCGATCAGCGGCGGATGCACATGACCCTGCCACCGCTCTCTGAACAGCGCGCCATCGCTCACATCCTCGGCACGCTGGACGACAAGATCGAGCTGAACCGGCGGATGAGCGAGACGCTGGAGGCGATGGCGCGGGCGCTCTTCAAGTCGTGGTTCGTGGACTTCGACCCCGTCCGCGCCAAGGCCGGAGGCCGCGACCCCGGCCTGCCCGACGAGATCGCCAAGCTCTTTCCCGATGCCCTCACCGAGCATCCCGAACTGGGCGAGATTCCCGATGGGTGGGAGGTGCGACCGCTGCCGGAGGTCGTCGCAGTCAATCCAACGCGCTCCCTTCGGAAGGGCGAGGTCGCGCATTTCCTCAAACCGGACCAGGTAGGCTGGGGCTCGACGGAATACATCGTCCTTCGTGCGCTGCCGCCGTGGCCGCCCGAGTTCGCGTACTGTCTTGCACGCAGCACCGCGTTCCGAGACTTCGCCATTCAAAGCATGACTAGGTCGAGCGGCCGACAGCGTGTTCCGGCCGACTCCTTGTCGCATTTCAGGTTGGTTGTCGCTCCGATGCCGGTCGCTGAGTTGTTCGGATCGCTTGTCCAGCCGGCCTTTGCACGAGCCAGCGCTGCCGCGAGGGAATCCCGCACCCTCGCCGCCCTGCGCGACGCGCTGCTGCCAAAGCTCATCTCGGGCGAGCCGCGGGTGAAAGACGCCGAACGTTTCCTGAAGGAACGCGGGCTATGACCTATCACCCGGCCCGCCACCATCGCCGCAGCATCCGCCTGCGCGGCTACGACTATTCACAGGCAGGGGCGTATTTCGTCACCATCTGCACCAACAACCGGGAATGCCTGTTCGGCGAGGTGGTGGACGGGGAAATGCGATGGAACGACGCAGGCCGGATGGTCAATAAGTGTTGGTACGAAATACCCGCGCATTTCCCCCATGTGGAATTGGATGCATTCGTCGTGATGCCAAACCATGTTCACGGCATCATTGTCGTAGGGGCGCCATTCATGGCGCCCCATGATTCGGGCGCGATGAATCAGGGCGCGATGAATCGCGCCCCTACGTTGGGCGGAATGGTCCGGTCATTCAAGGCGGTTGCGACGCGCAGGCTCCGGCAGGCGGGCTGTTCGGCTTTTGCGTGGCAGCGCAACTACTACGAACACATCATCCGCAACGAAGAATCGCTGGACCGCATTCGCCGGTACATCGCGGACAACCCGGCGCGATGGTCCTTCGACCGCGAGAACCCGGCTGCCACCGAACCCGAAACGGAGCACGCATGGACGCAATGACCGAATCCGATGTCGAGCAGGCCGCCCTCGCCTGGTTCGAGAGCCTCGGCTACACCGTGAAGGCCGGCCCCGACCTCGCGCCGGACGGCTCCACGCCCGAGCGCGGAAGCTACGCTGAGGTCGTTCTCCACGACCGGCTGCGGCAGGCGCTGGCATGGCTCAACCCGACGCTACCGGCCGAAGCGCTGGAGGATGCCTTCCGCCGTCTGACCAGCCCCGAGGGCGCAACGCTGGAGGCCCGCAATCGCGCCTTCCACCGGATGCTTACGGACGGCGTCACGGTCGAGTACCGCAGGCCGGGCGGTGCGATCGCCGGAGCGCAGGTGCGCGTCTTGGACTTCGAAGAGACCAACAAGAACGACTGGCTCGTCGTCAACCAGTTGCCCGTGGCGGAGCAGAAGCACGCTCGGCGTCTCGATGTCGTGGTCTTTGTCGACGGCCTGCCGCTCGCGCTCATCGAGCTCAAGAACGCGGCGGCCGAGAACGCCACCATCTGGACCGCCTTCCAGCAGCTCCAGACGTACAAGGGCGAGCTCACCACGCTCTTCTCATGCAACGAAGTCCTCGACGTGTCCGACGGAGTCGAGGCGCGGATCGGCACGCTCACCGCCAGCCGGGAATGGTTCAAGCCGTGGCGGACGATCTCGGGCGAGGCGCTCGCCAACGCCTGTATCTCCGAGCTGCAGGTGATGATCGAAGGCGTGTTCCACAAGGGACGGTTTGAGGACTATCAGAAGTGGTTGCAAGCCACGTCCCTGCAGGCATTTCTGTTCGACGAAGCTGACGCTTCCATCCATCCATCGCGCACTTCACGGGAGCGCTTCTGGGTGTTGAAGGAGTTCGACGAGGCGTGCAAGCAGAGAAAAATCGGCGTCAGGCTGAGCACCAGGCGAGGACTTTGGACTCCGAGGCCGCCGACCCCGATCAACTTCTGGATGTATGAACCCCAGCATCCGGAGGACAAGGCACCACAAGAGGGGAAGCGATCAGTATGACCTTGTTGACCGAATTTACCGTCGAATCTGCCGCCCTCGCCTGGCGTTCGGAGCTGGGCATGGCGCGTGCGTTGCGCAACTGCCGACTCGGCGACGTGCGGCGACGTGCTTGAGCTCGAACAGGGGCTGCGTGCAGCATGAGACCAGGATTGAATGATGAACTGAGAGAGGAACATGAAACGTCGCACGGAAGGGCAGCAGGCATCGGCCCGCATCGAGTACCTGAAGGTCCAAAACTTTCGCGCCCTCAAGGACGTGGAGTTCAAGGAATTGACTCCCCTGACGGTCCTTTTGGGGCCGAATGGTAGCGGCAAGTCCACCGTTTTTGACGTGTTCGCATTCCTGGCCGAATGCTTCGAGATGGGCCTTCGTCGGGCATGGGACAAGCGGGGCCGCGCGAAGGAACTGAAGAGTCGGGGATCGGTTGGCCCCGTGTCCATCGAGCTAAAATACCGCGAACGCGGCTATCCGCTCATTACCTACCACCTCGCTATGGACGAACGGGACAACGGAACCCCCGTTGTGGTCGAGGAGTGGTTGCAGTGGAAACGAGGCGCTCATGGCCGGCCGTTCCGGTTTTTGGAGTACCGGGAGGGTCACGGCAGAGCGGTGAGCGGTGCGCGGCCGGACGAACAGGGTCAACGAGTCGGCATACCGCTGAAAGCCCCCGATCTGCTTGCGGTAAACGCGCTCGGACAGTTTGCCGAACACCCTCGCGTCGGGGCGCTGCGTGACTTCGTCACCGGATGGTACGTGTCGTACCTTGCCGCGGATCACATGCGGGGCCAGCCGGAAGCCGGACCCCAGGAACGCCTGACGAAGACCGGGGACAACCTGGCCAACGTGATCCAGTACCTTGGTGAAAGACATCCGGACCAACTGGAACGCATCTTCGAGACGCTTCGGCGAAGAGTACCGCGCATCGAGCGCGTTCTTTCCGAGACGATGCCCGACGGGCGGCTCCTGCTCCAAATCAAAGACGCCCCGTTCAGTCACCCGATGCTCGCCCGCTTCGCATCGGACGGCACGCTGAAGATGCTGGCTTACTTGGTGCTGCTGTATGACCCCGCTCCTCCTCCGTTCATCGGCATCGAGGAACCCGAGAACTTCCTGCATCCCCGACTCCTCTTCGAGTTCGCGGAGGAGTGCCGGGCCGCCAGCGAGCGCACGCAATTGCTCGTGACGACCCATTCGCCCTTTTTCGTGAACGCGTTGCGCCCCGAAGAGCTCCGGGTGCTGTGGCGGGACGAAGAGGGTTATACGCGCGCCGAGAGGGTTCAGGACATTCCTGGAATCCAAGACCACGTGGATGCGGGCGCCTCGCTGGGCCACCTGTGGATGGAAGGGCATTTCCGCGCGGGCGATCCCCTGGTCCGCTCCGGCGCTCCCGGGAGGCGGGAGGGGCGTCGATGAGTGTCGAGTATGTCGAGGTCCTGGTCGAGGAGCCGTCGATGGAGGCGGCACTTCGCCTTGTGCTTCCCCGTCTCCTCGAAAAGGTGCCGTTCGAGATCTTCCCGTTCCAGTGCAAGGATGATCTGCTCGCACGCCTGCCGCAGCGCATGAGAGGCTATGCAAACCGGAAGCGGAGCGACCCCTGGTTTCGAGAGCACGCCCGCGTTGTGGTGATCGTTGACCGCGATGACGACCGTTGCGAAGCCCTCAAGGAGCGCCTGGACCGCATCGCGCGCGATGCCGGTCTCGAGGTCCGGTTGGCCGGCGCGCGTCACGGCTGGACCGTGGTCAACCGCCTGGCGATCGAGGAACTGGAGGCCTGGTATTTCGGGGACTGGGAGGCGGTCCGGGCCGCCTATCCCGGGGTTTCGGCAACCGTCCCATCCAGGGCCGCTTTTCGCGATCCCGATGCCATCGCCGGCGGCACGTGGGAGGCATTCGAGAGGGTTCTCCAGCAGGCCGGCTACTTTGCGACGGGGCTTCGCAAGATCGAGGCGGCGCGCGCGATTGCGGAGCACATGGACCCCACGCGCAACACCTCGCGGAGTTTCCAAATGCTCCGCGAGATCTTCCATGAGATGGTGGCGCCCGCATGACTCGACGGTTCTCCGAGTCCGAAGTCGAAGAGGCCGCCCTCGCCTGGTTCGAGAGCCTCGGCTACACCGTGAAGGCCGGCCCCGACCTAGCCCCAGACGGCTCCACGCCCGAGCGCGGAAGCTACGCCGATGTCGTTCTCCACGATCGGCTGCGGCAGGCGCTGGCATGGCTCAACCCGACGCTGCCGGCCGAAGCGCTGGAGGATGCCTTCCGCCGTCTGACCAGCCCCGAGGGCGCAACGCTGGAGGCCCGCAATCGCGCCTTCCACCGGATGCTTACGGACGGCGTCACGGTCGAGTACCGCAGGCCGGGCGGCGCGATCGCCGGAGCGCAGGTGCGCGCCCTGGACTTCGACGAGCCCGCACGCAATGACTGGCTCGTCGTCAACCAGTTGCCCGTGGCGGAGCAGAAGCACGCTCGGCGTCTCGATGTCGTGGTTTTCGTCAACGGCCTGCCGCTCGCGCTCATCGAGCTCAAGAACGCGGCGGCCGAGAATGTCACGATCTGGACCGCCTTCCAGCAGCTCCAGACGTACAAGGGGGAGCTCACCACGCTCTTCTCATGCAACGAAGCCCTCGACGTGTCCGACGGAGTCGAGGCGCGGATCGGCACGCTCACCGCCAGCCGGGAATGGTTCAAGCCGTGGCGGACGATCTCGGGCGAGGCGCTCGCTGACGCCTGTATCTCCGAGCTGCAGGTGATCGCGCTGGGAGGCGCTCGCGAAAAGGTTCCGCGACGCGAACGATCCGCTGCAGATCGTGCTGGTCCGCGACATGTGGCTCACGGGCTTCGACGCGCCGAGCCTGCACACGATGTACGTCGACAAGCCGATGCGCGCCCACGGCCTGATGCAGGCGATCGCGCGCGTCAACCGCGTGTTCCGAGACAAGCCGGGCGGGCTCGTCGTCGACTACCTCGGCCTGGCGCAAGAGCTGAAGCAGGCGCTCGCCACGTACACCGAGAGCGGAGGGAAAGGCGAGACCGCCATCGATCAGGCAGAGGCCGTCGCCGCGCTGCAAAAGCGCTACGAGATCTGTTGCGGGCTGATGCATGGCTTCGACCGGTCGCTCTGGACCACGGGTACGCCTGCCGAACGCCTGGGGCTCCTGCCGCCAGCGCAGGAGCACGTGCTCGCCCAGGAAAACGGCAAGGAGCGCTTCCTGCGTGCCGTGCGTGAACTCTCGCAGGCCTTCGCCCTCGCGGTACCGCACGAGGTGGCGCTGGCGATCCGCGACGACGTGGCGTTCTTCCAGGCCGTGCGCGCCGTGCTGGCGAAACGCGCGCCGGGTGACGCCAAGCCGGAAGAGGATCTCGACTTGGCCGTGCGGCAGATCGTCAGCCGAGCCGTGGTTGCGGGCGGCGTCGTGGACATCTTCGCCGCCGCTGGCCTCGTCAAGCCCAACATCTCCATCCTCTCCGAGGAGTTCCTCGCCGAGGTGCGCGACATGCCGCAGAAGCACCTCGCCGTGGAGCTCTTACGGAAACTCCTCACGGGCGAGATCCGATCGCGCCGCGCAAAGAACATCGTCCAGGCCCGCTCGTTCGCCGAAATGCTGGAGCAGGCGCTCCGCCGCTACCAGAACCGCGCCATCGAGGCCGCGCAGGTCATCGAAGAGCTGCTCGACCTCGCCCGCGAGATGCGCGAGGCCGACCGACGCGGCGAAGAGCTCGGCCTGACCGAGGACGAGGTCGCCTTCTACGATGCCCTCGAGACGAACGACAGCGCGGTCAAGGTGCTTGGCGATGAGACCCTGCGCGGCATCGCGCGCGAGCTGGTCGCCACGGTCCGCGCCAACGTGACGATCGACTGGACCGTACGCGAGAACGTCCGGGCCCGCCTGCGCGTGATGGTCAAGCGTATCCTCCGCAAGCACGGCTACCCGCCGGACAAGCAGGAGAAGGCCACCGAGACCGTGCTCCAGCAGGCGGAGGTGTTGTGCGAGACCTGGGTGGCCCGCGAATCGACAGGTTGAGGGCACTGACGGACATCTCGACGCGTGACCTCGACGGACAGTCCGATCGCTCATCGCCACGGGCCTGCTCCGCTCCATCCGGTGATAGGGCGTCGCCCGTGTGCTGTTCGGTTGTACGGGCCGGGCGCGCAAGGACATGGCGCGACCGGTCTATGGGCGTCAGTCCAAGGATTCGGAGGGTTTCTCAATTACAATCCCTGCTTGTGCCGCACAAGCACGACGAGCGCTCGTGCTGTCCCACGAAGGTCGGTCTGTGAGGGTGACGTCGCGGAGTATCTCCAGCAGTGCTTGCGTGACGCGAGCCCACCGTTCGGGCTGAAGACGTCTTTACCATCCCAAGGGTCGCGTACCCGTGCGATCCGGGCAAGCTGCGCGGCGATGTTGGCAAGCGCGATTGCCCGCCGCAAGGATCCCATTGTTGACCGGGGTCAATGCGCATAAGCCCGCAGAGACGCAGGATGTCGATTGCCGCCGGCGTACTGCTGACGACGCCAAGGAGGACCGATGAGCCACGATCATGACCACGCGCTGCCGTCCCAGGGCCTCGCGGGAACCACGCCTTTCGCCATTGCCGTTGGCCTGAACCTGGCGTTCGTCGTAGGAGAGGCGCTTTGGGCAAAATGGGCAGGCTCCTCCGCGCTTCTCGCGGACGCGGTCCACAACCTGGGCGATGTGCTCGGTCTGACCATGGCCTGGCTGGCGATGGTGCTCGCGCGCAGGGCGCCGAGCGCGATTCACACCTACGGGTTGAGACGAACTACCGTGCTTGCCGCGCTCGCCAACGCGATGCTCATGCTTATCGCATCGGCCGCAGTGGTTTGGGAGGCCGTCGCGAAGCTCTCCCATCCACAAGCCGTGTCCGGGCCAGTCATCATGGTCGTCGCCGCCGTCGGAATCGTCGTCAATGTGGGTGCCGCCTTGCCGCTGCTGCGGCAACGCTCTCGCGACATGAACACGCGGGCCGCAGTCCTGCACCTGCTCGCGGACGCCGCCGTATCCGTGGGCGTGGTGCTCTCCGGGGTGGCGGTCATCGGCACCGGATGGACCTGGGTCGACCCGGCGAGCGGTCTGATTATCGCCGGACTGGTGGCGGCGAGCGCCGGCAAGCTGTTGGCGGAAGCGTTGCACTTGACGCTGGACGGGGTTCCGCGGGGAATCGACGCTCTCGCGGTTCGCGCGGCTCTCGAGTCCCTGCCGGGCGTTCAAGGGGTGCACGACCTGCACATCCGGGCCTTGAGCACGACGGAGAACTCCCTGACTGCGCATCTGGTCGCTGAAGAAGCGAGCCGCCGGACGCTTGTCACGCGAGCTCGGGAAGAGCTGGCTCATCGCTTCGGGCTGCGGCACGTGACGTTGCAGGTCGAGTCGGCGGGCGAAGCGTGCGCGTGCGGGCAGCCGTGCGACCAGCAGGTGGTCGGCGCGGTTGCGCAAGCGACAAGCGCTGGCTCTTGACCAGGATCAAGGCGGCTGCTACCTGACCGGTGCTACAGGGTCGAGCAGGTCTTCTCGAAGCTTCGAGAGCTCCGATGAAACGTGGAAAGGTATCACCATCGTGGTTTGCCCTATGTCGTTCGTACGCTATTTGGCAACTTTGCCATGTAGGCATCCTCCGCGAGGCGCGCTTCTGCTCCTGACGGTGCTCGCCTTGCTCGGCGCGTTGCACCCGCTCGACGCATACGCCCAACCGGCTCCCTCCGGGTCCCCCTCGCCGGTCTTGCAGCTCGATCTGCCGCTCGCCATCAAACTCGCCCTTGCGTCCAGCCCGGACATCAAGCTGTCGGGCGCCGACCTGGAGGCGGCGCGAGCGCGATCGGACCAGGCGTCCGCGGACGCTTACCCGATGGTGCATGCGCTGGGCTCGTTCACGGAGATGCGACGGGAGCAGCGTCTTTACCCGGCAACCACGTCCAGCGATCCGGCGGTGATTACGAGGCACGTTCTCGGCGCCGATCTGGCGTTTGTCGTGCCCCTCTACACCGGAGGGCGGCTTTCCGCCAGCTCCGAGGCAGCGTCGCACGGGGAGCGTGTCGCCAACGAGTCGTCGAGGCGGCGCAAGGCAGAGGTCGCTTTTGACGTTGCGGCGTTGTACTACGCCATCCTTGCTGGGCGTGCCGTCAGCGTGTCCCTGGCCGCCTCGGAGGCTGCGCTGGCCCAGCACGACCAACGTCTGGCGGCGCTGGTGGAGGAGAGCAAGGCCGCTCCCCTCGACCGACAGCGAATCCAGGTCCGCCTCGCGACGATTCGCCAGCAGCGCATCCAGACCGACAGCGATGTAGAGGTTCGCACGCTCGCGCTGGCGTCCGTCATCGGGCTGGACGATCGGACGGCGAGAATTGAAGTCGTGGGGAGCCTGGGCGACGCACCACCGAGCGCGCCGGGAACGCGCGAGGAGCTGATTCAGCGGGCGTGGAGCCGGCGCAGCGATCTGGCGGCAGCGCAAGCGGACGTCCGGCAGCAGACAGCGAGGGTTGAGAGCGCGCGCTCCGGACGGTGGCCGCAGGTGAGCCTTGCCGGCTCCTACGGTGCGCGCTGGGGGCTTGCGCCAAGCGTGCATCCGCATGGCGCGAGCGCGTTGGTGGATGTCGGGCAAGTCGCGGTGATCGCAGACGTGCCGCTGCTGGACGGTGGCAGGGTGCAGGCGTCGGTTCGAGAGAAAGAGGCGTTGCTGACGGCGGCTCGGGAGCGGCTTCGCAAGCTACAGATGCGCGTACGTCTGGAGGTGGAGACGGCGCTGTCCCATCTGACCTCGGCACGTGCTCGCGTCGAGGTGTCGGAGGCGGCAGTTGGGCAGGCGCGCAGCGCGATGCAGGTCGAATCCGACAAGCTTGCAGAGGGCAAGTCCACGATCACGGACGTGCTCGACGCGCAGGCTGCGTTGACGGAGGCCGAGGCAAACCGAATCCGCGCCCTTGCTGACGTGCAGATCGCCTTGGCCGAATTGCGTCTCGCCACCGGAGAGGAACCATGAAGAATCGTTGGCAAGTCGTGGGCGTGGTCGTCATTGCAGGGCTCGGCACGGCAGGCGCGTTCGGCCTGCGGCACGCCGCGAGCGGTGCAAGCAAAGGCGCCACCAGCGCCAGCAGCGCAAGCGCCGGGCCACCCGAGGTCGGCGTCGTGCCAGCCAAGGTCGACACGATCTCCTCGACGGTCGAATTGGCCGGCTCGGTCGAGCCGGTTCGGGTCGCGCGTCTGGCATCGCCGGCGGAAGGCCCGATTGAATGGCTCGTGGTCCGCGAGGGCGATCAGGTCAAGCCAGGCCAGGTTCTCGTCAGGGTCGGACGCGCCGCGGGCTCGGCCGCGCGGCTTCGGTCGGCGCGCGAGGAGCTGCACAAGGCCGAGCTTGAGATGCAACGCATCGACCGGCTTGCCGCGAAGGGGGCGGTGGCGGGCGAGCTGCTCGACAGGGCGCGCGCCGATTGGGAAAAGGCGAAATCCGCGGTGGCAGCCGAGGTCGAAGCCGCCGGGGACCATGTCATCGTAGCGCCGTTTGGCGGCGTGATCTCGCGCGTCCTCGTCGACGAGGGGAACTTCGTCGCGCCCCGTACACTGCTGCTCGAGATGTTCGATCCGGCGCAGATGGTCGTTCGCATCGCGATTCCAGAGTCGCTGTGCGCGCGCGTGGTGGAGGGTTCGAAGGCCCGCATCCGGCTCGACGCCTTCCAGGGGGCTGAACGGGACGCGACGGTGACCCGCCTGTATCCGGAGCTCGACCGAAAGACGCGCACGCGTACAGCGGAGCTCGAGTTGCCGGACACGACCGGGGTAGCGCCGGGGATGTTCGCCCGGGTCCGAATCACGCTCGAAGAAGCCAAAGACTCCGTCGTGCTCCCCGCCTCCGCGATCGTCATGTCGAAGGACGGGCACAAGGTCGTTTTCGTCGTCGAGCAGGACCAAGCGCACGAGCGACAGGTTGACACCGGCATCGAGTCGGGCGAGCGCGTCCAGATTCGTTCGGGAGTGACCGCCGGGCAGGACGTGGTGGTCAGCGGGCAAGCCAAGCTCAAGGACCTGGCACCGGTCAAGGCGAAGCGCGCGCGTCCCCCGGGTGGGAGCGACAAGCCGAAGCCGGCAGCGGAGGAGCAGAAGCCATGAAGCTCACGGAGCTGACCGTACGGCGTCCGCTGTCGACGTTCGCGATCGTGCTGACCGTGCTGGTGCTCGGGATCTACGGGCTCGGGCAGCTTCCGGTGGACTTCCTGCCGAACATTACCTACCCGCTGATCAAGGTCCATATCTGGCAGCGCGGCGCCACGCCCGAGGAGATCGACCGCGAGATCGCCGATCCCGTCGAGCGTGTCATGTCGACGGTCGACGGGCTCGACTATCTGGAGTCGTCGTCCATCGAGGGAATGTACACGCTGCAGGTCAACTTTCGCTACGGCACGGACTTGGACGTAGCCTACCAGGATGCGCTCGCGGCGATGGCGCGCGTGGCGCGCGAGCTGCCGAAGGACATGGATCCTCCGGTGGTCATCAAGGCCGACCCGTCTGCGCTCCCCATCCTGCAGCTCACGGTGAGCTCGGATTCATGGGATCTCGTCAAGCTGCGTGATTGGACAGACAACTGGTTGCAGGAGCGGCTCGTATCCGTGTCCGGCGTTGCAGGAACGGAGATCGTCGGCGGGCTGAAGCGCGAGATACGTGTGAATCTCGACCCGCTGTCTCTCGAACGCTATCACCTGGGGGTAGCGGAGATCAGCCGCAGGCTGGCCCAGGAGAACCTCGAGCTGTCCGCAGGACGGGTGACCGCCGGCAAAAGGGAGCTCATCGTGCGGACCCCCGCGGAGTTCCAGTCGCTCGACGAGATTCGCGAGGTCGTCGTGGCGCAGCAGGACGGAGCCAGGGTGCGACTGCGAGACGTGGCGACGGTGGAGGACAGCCACGAAGAGGTTCGGGTCATCACGCGACTCGATGGCAAGCCGTGCGTGAAGCTCAGCGTGATGAAGCAGGCCGACGCGAATACGGTCACGGTCGCCGAGGCGGTGCGGCAGCGGCTCCTCGAACTGCAGCCGTCCTTGCCTCCCGGCGTGAAGATCGGCGTGGTGGAGGACCAGGCGCAGTACGTGCATTCAGCACTGCTCGGCGTGCGCAACGCCGCGCTCGAAGCCGCGGTCCTGGTCGTGTTGCTGATGGCCTTGTTCCTCGGCAATTGGCGTCAGGTCGTCGCGATGACGTGGGCCTTGCCCTTTACCGTCATTGCGAACTTCGCGGTCATGAAGCTCGCAGGCTTCTCCCTCAATATCTTTTCGCTGGGCGGCATCGTGGTTGCCATCGCGGTGGACCTGGACAACTCGATTATCGTCATCGAGAACATCACGAGGCTCCGGCATGAGCGGCCCGAGCTGGGGTTCCGCGAGCTCGTCGTCACCGCAACCCAGCAGGTTGGGCCGGCCGTGCTCGCCTCCACCCTCTCGTTCCTTGCGCTCTTCCTTCCGTTCCTGCTCGTGCCGGGCATGGCCAGCCTGCTGTTCCGGGAGCTGATCTTGGTCATCACCGGCGTCATGTGCGTGAGCCTCGTGAACGCTGTGGCCGTGACCCCCGTGATGATGGCGCTGCTCTTGCGCGTCGGCACGGTCTCGCTACGAGAGACGTGGTTCGAGCGCATCGTACACCGCATCACCGACGCCTACGGACGCACGCTCCGCGCAACGCTACGATGGCGGGTTCCGACGGTCGTTGCCTTCCTGTCCCTGCTCGGCGCCGGGATCGCCGTGGTTCCGAAGCTCGGCAGCGAGTTCCTCCCCCGCATGGATGACGGCCGCGTGATGGTCAAAGTGCGCCTGCCGACCGGTGCGGCGGTGGGGCAGACCGACGCTGCATTGCGCGCGGTAGAGCAGGCGGTGCAGGGCGACTCCACCGTAGAGAGCGCGTTTACGCTGGTGGGCGGCAAGGTCTGGGGCCTTTATACCTACGAGATTGCTAACGAGGGAGAGGTCGACATTCAGCTCCTGCCGCGAAGCCAGCGCAAGGAAACGACGGTCGCGTACATGGCCCGGCTGCAACGAGCGTTGGCAGGCGGCCTACCGGTGGGAAAGGCGATGGTCATGCAGGCCCCTGTCAAAGGCATCCGCCGGGTGGGGACGTCAGACCTCGAGGTCCAGCTTCGCGGACCGGACATGGAGAGGCTGTTCGCGCTCGCCGAGGCCAGCCGGGCCGCCATGGCCAAGACGCCCAAGCTGCGAAACGTGTACGTATCGCTCGACATGACGAAGCCTGAGATACACGTGGACGTGGACCGATTTCGGGCAGCCGGCCTGGGCCTGAGCGCGGCTGACATCGCAATGACCGTTCAGTCCCTGGTGCGAGGGCAAGTGGCGACGGCCTACCGCGAGGGAGACGAGACCTACGATATCCGCGTGCTCGTTCCGGAGCAGCGCCTGACCAGCAGGGATTCTCTCGAGGATCTTCCGCTTGCCTGCCAGGGCGAGGCGTGCACGAGAGTTCGCGACGTGGCCTCGGTGCGAACATCGGTGGGACCCGTGGAGATCATCCGGGAGAACCAGGCCAAGCAGGTCGTCATTCAGGCCGACGCGGCAGGCGTGAGCGTGGGCGGAGCGCTCGAAGATCTCAAGGCTGTCATGCGTACGGTCGACGTGCCGCCCGGATACGAGGTCGCCTACGGCGGGCAGGCGCAGATGATGGCCGAGGCCAAGCACAGCCTCATGCTCGTGATTGCGTTTGCGACATTTTTCGCGTTCGTCATCCTCGTGGTGCAGTTCAACCGGCTTCGTGTGCCAGCTATCATTCTGGCGACGGTGCCCTTCTCGCTGGCCGGGCTGGTGCTATCGCTGGCGCTGACCGGCACGCCCGTGGGGACGACCGTGGCGATCGGCCTGCTGGTGGTGGTGGCTGCCAACGTGACAGAAGGGGTATTGCTGCTGAACTACGCGGAGACGCTGCGTGCGAGCCAATCGTTGACCGCGGAAGCGGCGGTGGTCCAGGCGGCGCAGATTCGCTTCCGGCCGCGGCTGATGACGGCTCTCGGGGTGCTCGTTGGCTTTGCTCCTATCGCCCTGAATCTGGAGGAAGGCGGCGACATGTTGCAGCCGATGGCTGTCGCCGCGATGGGCGGGCTGGCCGCCGGCGTGTTTGTCGCGCTGTACTTGATGCCGCTGCTGTACGTGCTGCTCGCAAGGTCGAGTCGGGCGAAAGAAAGTGCGCCATCTTGACCGTGGTCAAGGCGCGAGGCGTGAAGCGGTCGCAACATGCGACGTGTTCCGCCGGCCATGAGCCGGCTTCCCAAGGAGATGAAAATGATCGACCCCAAGCTGTTCTACGATGCCGGTTTGCTGCTTCACGGCCACAAGTGCCCCGCCATGCCCCTCGGGCTTCGCGCCGGTGCAGCCGCTTTGAACGCCCTCGGCGTCGAGCGCGCGATGGACAAGCAACTACTCGCCATTCTCGAGCTCGGCGACGACCACTGTGCCCATTGCTTTGCCGACGGCGTCCAAATGATCACCGGCTGCACGTTCGGCAAGGGCAATATCAAGAAGGTAGGCTATGGCAAGTTCGGTCTCACGCTCGTGGACCGGGCAACCGGGCGAGCGGTGCGCGTGGTGCCCCGCGCCGACGCACAGAACGCCACCAAGCAGACACCATTCTTCACCGACTACCGCATGAAGAACATCCCGGCGTCGAAGGTGCCGGTAGAGGTGGTTCAGCCGCTGATCGACCAGGTGATGAATGCGCCGCAGGAGATGATCCTGAAAGTCAGCCAGGAGTTTCGCTACGAGGTTCCCAAGCCTGCGGCGGAGACCTTCGACTCGTTCGTTTGCGACGTGTGCGGCGACAACGTGGTCGAGAAGTATGGGCGCATCGTGGGTGACAAGAAGGTCTGCATCCCCTGCCAGGAGAAGCTCCTTTCAGGCAAGTAGGATGCTGCTGCTGCACGGAGTGACTGATGAAGACTCAGAACATGACCAGGCTCCTGGCTGCCGGCGCGATCGTTGCCATCATGGGAGGCTGCGCCGCACCCCAGCAAGCCGCGGGCACGCCAACCGCTGCCCCCGGCACTGCGGCAGGCCCGTCGAGGTCCGCGTCGGCGGCGACGACATCCGATGCCATGCCCCCTTGCGCTTTCGAGGTCCCGGGGACGACAGCGACGGAGCAAGAGACGGCTGACGGCATTGTGGTGGAGTTCGTCAACCCCGGGCAGGCGGATGAGGTGCGCCGCCGTATCCGGGCGCGGGCGGCATACGCCATGTCGCATCCGGTAGCCATGCCGGTGCAAATGACGAAGGAGCTGGAAGACTCCCCTGGCGGCATTCGGATGATTGTTCACTCCCCGGATCCGTCAAAGGTCGCCGAGGTAAGAAAGCTGGTTCGCGCGCAAGTCGCCAAGGCACGGGACCAGGCCGCCCACAAGTGACCACGGTGCCTTGATCCGCCACGGACTCCGGAGGGAATCACATGGAAGGAAATGCCATCTTGCCACGTCTCGTTCGCAGCCTTCCGCCTTCGGGCACGGACGGACCGGCAGGTTCCCTGTCTTCTCAACCGGAGTCCCGTTCCTCGCCGCGACCGCTCGCCGCGGTGCCGCTTCGGATTTCGCGGCCCGAAAGCCGCGATGAACGCGAGCCACGTCCCACCCTCGTGGGAGTCAGTACGGCCATTCGGCAACTGCGCGCCACGGTGGAGAAAGTCGGCCCAAGGGACGTCACGGTGCTGGTGACGGGCGAGACCGGCACGGGCAAGGAGCTGGTCTCGTCAATGTTGCACGAAGCGAGCGGGCGGGCCGGGCGGCCGCTCGTGAAAGTGAACTGTGGAGCCATCCCGCGAGACCTTGCTGAGTCGGAGCTGTTCGGGCACGTCCGGGGCGCGTTCACGGGCGCGCTGCAGCCCCGTCGTGGGTTCTTCGGCGCAGCGGACAGTGGCACGCTGGTGTTGGATGAAGTGGAAGCCCTGCCCCTCGAGGCGCAGGCAAAGCTGCTTCGTGCGGTCGAGCAAGGCGAGGTGCAGACGGTGGGAGCCGATTACGCCCGGAAGGTGGACGTGCGCGTCATCGCATGCACCAATACGGAGCTCCGCGGGGAGGTGAAGGCGGGTAGGTTCCGGCAAGACCTGTACTACCGTCTGGCTGTCGTCAGCGTGGTCGTGCCGCCGCTGCGGGCGCGGCCCGAGGACATCCCCGTGCTCGCAGCCCACTTCGCCGAGCTGTATTCCAAGCGTTTTCGCGCGGGGCCTGTGCGGTTTGGCGAGGGTGTGTTGGAAGAGCTGCAATCGCGTCCGTGGCCTGGGAACGTGCGAGAGCTGGAGAATGCCATCGCATCGATGGTGGCGCTCTGCGATGGTGGCGTGCTGGCGCCCGTGCCGGAGCTTTGCGAGAGCGACGCGGAGGCGGCTTCAAGCGCGGGGGACGGCCTCGACTTTCGTAGTCGTGTGAAAGCCTTCGAGCGAGCCTTGCTGCTGGAGGCGCTGGCCGCGAGTGGGAATAACCGGTCAGGCGCGGCGCGGCAGCTTGGGCTGAGCCGCACCACACTGCTCGGCCTGCTGGAGCGCCACGGGCTGCAGGCGGGCACGTAGGCGACGAGTCCGAATCGGCGGGGGGCGGAAGTGGTACCGTAAGCTACTCACCACGCGGCATCCTCGCGATGGCCGCGGGCGCGGCGATCTTTGCAGCGTCCCAGCGCGCTTCGGCCGCCGACACTGTCGAGCCGTTCGACGCCGGCACCGCGGAGGCAGACCTGATCTCGGCTTGGACGGACTTGCGGACACCAAGAAACAGAGGCCCGTGTTCCGGGACATCATGCTCGGCGTCGGGCTGTTCCCGCGGCTGGGCGCATACTTCGGCGCCACCCTCGAGGGGAGCGTGGCTTTCTCCTCTGGAGCCACGACGCACTACCTCGGATTGAGCAGCACGCCGCGTGATCGAGTCGGAGAAGGCGAAAGCAACCCGTCTTGACGGCGGTCAAGGAGCGGGGCGCGGCGCGGTGCCAAGATGCTTCGTGTTCATCCGGCCTCACGTCGGATTCTCTGCGTGACTCTCGGAATTCAGCTTGCCGTCACCCCTTGGCCCGCGCTAATCGGTTCGGATACGGCCCAGCATGGGCAGACGCGGGCTGCGGGGCGGTCTGCGGCAGGCGCCGCGAGCCCTGCCGGAAAGTCGAGGATCAAGTTGATCAAACGAATTGTCGCCATCCTTCTCGCATTGGCCGTCGTGGCAACCGGCGCGATGATCATCGTCCACAAGCGCCGGGCGATTTCCCAGCTTCCCGCGCCCGACAGCCCGCCGGTTCCGGTCGCGATTGCCTTGGTGAAGGACGGAGCCGTGGCGGACACGCTTCAGACCGTAGCTCTGGTCCAATCCGACCGGACCAGCACGGTGGCCGCGCAAGTGCCAGGCAGCATTCTGGAGGTGCGCGGGCGTGAAGGTGACCATGTCCAGAAAGGCCAGCTTCTGGTGCGCATCGATGCCCGGGTGTTGCAGGATGCCACCGAGGCGGCGCGAGCGCGGCTGGCGGCCGCAGAAGAGGACCTCATCAAGCAGCAAGCGATCTTCGAACGCGACAAGGCACTATTCGAGACCCACGACATACCTCGCCAGACATTGGACATAAGCAAGGCCCAGCTAGAAGCAAGCCGTGCGAACAGGATGGTGGCTCTCCAGGCCTATTCAAGCGCGCTGACCTCTCGATCGTATGCCGAGGTCACCGCGCCGTACGCAGGCGTCATCACGGCACGCCTGGTCGAGCCCGGAGACATCGCCACGCCGGGCAAGCCGCTCTTTACCCTTCAGGTTCCCGGCCACGTTCGGATCATCTCCAAGCTGTCGCAGGACATGCTCGCCCGCGTCAAGGCTGGCAGCACCGTGACCTTCTCCGCCCCGGGACAGCAGCCGCTGAGCGCAAGCGTCACGCGCATCTATCCCGCGCTCGACGCCACGCGCCTCGGCATCGTCGAAACCGAGTTGGAAGCTTCCCCGTTCGGCCTCCCATCCGGCTCGACCGTCTCCGCATCGTACACGACGACGGCAGCGTCCGGCCTGGTCGTTCCCGCGTCGGCTTTGCTCCAGGGGCTGACGGAAACGCTGATTGTCCGGGTGCGTGACGGCGTCACCGAAGCCGTCCCCGTGACGGTGACTGCCCGAAGTGCGTCTGATGCCACGGTGCAGGGAGCGGTGTCACCCGGAGATGTCGTGGTCCTCGGGCTCCCGAGCGAGCTGATGTCGCTCTCGAGCGGGTCGCGCGTGACCCCGACGGAAAGGTGACCCATGCGACTCGTCGAAGCCTATGTCCGCAAACCCCACCTGCTGCTATCGGTAGTTCTGCTGCTCGCGGTAGTGGGAATCGTCGGGTACTTCAAGATGCCCGTGAATCTGTTCCCCGATAGCGAGAGACCTCAGATCGCTGTCGTGACCGTTTGGCCGGGGGCGTCCGCGGACGACGTGTCCAGCGATGTGGCGCGAGTCATCGAGAAGGAGCTCAAGACCATCGAGCTCGTGCGGCGGGTGGTCTCCACCTCCAACGATGAATCTGCGGTGGTCACCGTGGAGTTCGAGTACCAGAAAGGGCTCGACTCCGCGGCGACTGACGTGACCAACGCCCTGAACAAGATCCGTCCACTGCTGCCCGCCGACATTCGGCCCTTCCAGGTCTACAAGGTTTCGTCGGCCACGCCTGGTGTCCTGACGCTGTCGGTCACGCCTCGTGAGGGGTCTCACCTGGACCTGTCCATGGTCCGGCAGCTCGCGGACAACCCTATCAAGGAGACCTTGCTGCGGGTGCCTGGAGTCGACAGCGTCGAGGTCTTCGGCGGCTACCAGCCCGTGGTGCGGGTGACGCTCGACCCTGACCGCATGCAGGCTTTCGGCCTGACGTCCGCGCAAGTGGCGTCCGCCCTCAGCACCTGGAACCGCAATACGCCCGAAGGATTGGTCGTGACGGACGACACCCACGTGCTGCTGAAGAACAAGGGAGCGTTCGAGCGGATCGAGGAGATCGAGGGGGTCGTCGTGAGTAGCGCCGCCGGGCCGCCGGTGTACTTGCGAGATGTGGCCAAGGTGGAGCGCAGCGTGCAAGAGCGAATGTCGGCGTTTCACGGCAATGGCAAGCCCGCCATTGGCATCAACATCCAGCGCTCGCTCTCGGGGTTTGCGCTGCCTACCATCGACGCCGCCCTGGGAGCGCTGCCCGGCCTGGAGCGACAGTATCCGAATCTGAAGTTCGAGGTCGCCGACACCCAGCAAGAGCTCATTCACAACAGCGTAGACAACATGGTCGACGCCCTGCGCGACGCGATCATCATGACGGTGCTGGTCATCTTCCTGTTCCTGGCCGACGTGCGGGGGATGCTGCTGACGGCCATCTCGATTCCGTTCACGTACCTCATCACGTTCGCCGTCATGTGGCTGCTCGGCTTCCAGTTCGACATGGTGACGCTCACCGGGGTCATCCTCGGCGTGGGGATGCTGCTCGACGACGCCATCGTGGTCTTGGAGAACATCGAGCGCCACTATCACAAGCTCGGCAAGAGTATGCAAGAGGCGGTGATTGGCGGCACCCAGGAGGTCATGCTCGCGATTCTTTCGGGCACCTACGCCACAGTGGTCGTGCTCATCCCTATCATCTTCATCGGCGGGTTCGTGCAGACGGTCCTGCGACCGCTGGCGCTCACGCTGTCGATCGCGCTGGCAGCCTCCTATGTCGTTTCGGTTACCATTCTGCCCATCCTTGCGCCGGTGATTCTGCGGTTGGGCGGGAAGGCCGGCCGCTCCCGGTGGGAAGAAGCGATGGATCGGTTCATCTCCCGGCGGCTGCTGCACCCGGTGCAGGAGTTCTTCGTGGGAGCCGTGCGGCTGGCGTTGCGATACAAGCTGCTGTTCCTGCTTCCGGCCATCTTGCTGCTGGCGCTCTCGGGCCGCGTGCTCATGCCGCTCGTCGGGCGCGACCTCATGCCTCCGATGGATACGGGCATCTATCGCGTCTCGTTCGAGGCCTGGCCGAACACGTCGCTGGAGAAGAGCGAGGCGCTGCTTTCGGAAGCGGAGAAGGTGATTTGGCAGCAGCCCGGTGTCGTGCGAACCTCCGCGACCCTCGGGTCGGAGCCCGGAGTCCTGTCGTTCGGGTCGGGGCGCAACGCGCAGCAGGCGTTCATCACCGTGCACCTCGTCGACAGGTTCCACCGAAAGCAGACGCTCTGGGACATGGAACGCATCACGAGCGAGCGGCTTGCAGCGATCCCCGGCATTCGGTTTCCGACGACCTACGATTACGGCGCTACGGCATTGTCGACGATTCGCTCCACGGTCGATCTGTCCATCAGCGGCCCGGACCCGGTGGTACTCGACCGGCTTGCCCGGGACGTGGATCAACGGCTGCACGGGGTCAGAGGGCTCAACGCCGTCATCCGTACCTGGACCCTCGATCGCCTCGAGTATCGCTTCGTCCCAGATCCGAACAGGCTGGCTCTGTATGGCCTCGATTCGGCGACCGTGGCGTCGCAGGTCAGCGCGCAGGTCAAGGGCATGCCCGCGACGCTGCTGCGAGTGCCGCAGCAGGACTCCTTTGCGGTCTGGGTGCAGAGCCGCGCCGACCGACGCGGCAGCGATCTGGACCTCGCGACCCTTCCCGTGCAGACCCGGCTGGGGCCCGTGCCCTTGTCCGCGCTGGGGCAAATCGTCCCGGCGGTCGTGCCGACGCTGCACACTCGCCAGGGCTTGCAGGAGACTGTGGATGTCCTGGGCTACCGGACCACAGCGGCGGTTACGCACATCAACGCCAACGTGCAGCAAGCGCTGCAGGGATTGCAGATGCCCCCCGGCTACTCGATTCACGAGGAGGGCGAGCAGAAGACGATGGACGAGGCGTTCAGCCTGTTGGTCGCCGCGCTGATGCTGGGCCTGGTGCTGCTGTACTTCTCCCTCGTTCCTGCATTCAACTCCTTCATCCATCCCGTCACCATCATGGTTGCCATACCGCTGGCGCTCATCGGAGCCACGTGGTCGATGCTCATCACGGGCAAGCACTCCTGCATGCCGGCGTTCATGGGCATGATTCTGCTCGCCGGAATCGTGGTCAAGAACAGCATTCTGCTCATCGACTTCATCGAAGAGGCACGTCGCGGGGGTGCAACCATCCACGATGCGCTCGCCGACTCGGTGCGGGTACGCACCCGGCCGATCCTCATGACTGCGGCTGCCACAGCGGTCGGGATGGTTCCCATCGCCCGAGAGTGGGCGATCGGACTCGAGCGCCTCAGCCCGCTTGCGGTCGTCGCCATCGGCGGGCTCCTGGTCTCCACGCTGCTGACACTCATCTACGTGCCGATGTTCTATGACCTATTCGAAAACCTTCGCAGCTTCGTGGCCCGACTCCTGGGGCGGGGTGCCACTGCGCAACCGTCGAGCCCGGCCGTGACCGAAGGCGCTCCGATCGAGGAGAAGTGAACATGCTCAAGCCTACTTTCTCGCGGCTTCCGACAAGGGCGGCGGCTGCGCTCCTGGCGCTCGCCGTGGCACTCGCGGGGGCGCCGGCCATGGCGGCAGGACACGTCCTTTCCATCGAGGACGCGCTTCGCACCGCACGCGCCCAGCAGCCTCAGATGCAAGCAGCACGCGCGCAGACAAGAGCCGCAGCCGCTCGGGTCGGCGAAGCGCGGGCGGGGTACCTGCCGAGGGTCGACGCCCAGGCGCAGTACCAGCGGTCCACAGCGAATTTCCTGCTCTCGCCGATGATGGTGCACACTCCGCTGACCAAGAACTACCACGCGAACAACCAGCTCGGCCCTGGCGACACCGTCAACTACTACGTATTCGGGGTAACAGCCACCCAGCTCATCTACGACTTCGGGAGGGTGCCTGCCCTCATCGCGCAGAGCGAGGCTGGCGTCGATGCGAGCGAGGCGGACGCCCGCGCGGTGTCCCAGACGATCGCGTTGAACGTGCGGGTCGCCTATTATGGGGCGCTGGCAGCCCAGCAGCTCGTGCAGGTCGGCGAGGAAGCCGTTCGCAACCAGCAAAATCACGTCGCCCAGATTCGCCGGTTCGTGGAGGGGGGGCAGCGCACGCGCTTTGATCTCAGCAGCGTGGAGCTGAATCTCGCGAACGCGGAGCTTGCGCTGGTACGCGCCCGAAACGCGCTCGCTCTCTCCAAAGTCAGGCTGGTGACCGCCATGGGCGCCGACGGGCCGGCGGACTTCGAGATTGTCGAGCCCGCGAGCCAGGACGAGGGCCTGGACGGCGCGCCGGCGGAGACGCTGGAGCGCACTGCCATCCAACACCGTCCCGAGATGGCAAAGGTCGACGCGCAGATGCGCGCGCAGCGCTCAGCCGGACGGGCGGCCCGCGCGGGCTATCTACCCACCCTGACCGCGGTGGGCAACGTGACAGGAGCCAAGGTCGAAGGCTTCGACGCCGGCTACGACTGGTACGCCGGCGTCGGCCTCACCTGGAATCTCTTCGGCGGAATGCTGACGACGCGACAGTCCGAGGAGGCTGATGCGAACGTCGACGTGGCCGCGGCCCAGCGCGAGACCCTGCGGCAGGCAATCCGAGCCGAGATTCAGGAGCAGCTTCTGGCGATCGCGGAAGCCAAGCAGCGGCAAGCCGTAGCCGACCGGGCCGTCGCTACGGCGACGGAGCGGCTACACCAGGCCGAAGACCGCCTGCTGACGGGTGCCGGCGACGCGCTTGATCTGGACGACGCCCAGGTCTCCCTTTCGAACGCCAAGGCGCAGAGCGTCCAGGCGCGCTACGATCTGGCGATTGCCCGCGCGCGGCTGCACCGGGCGGTGGGGGAAGAGTGATGATTGTGCTCGCGTGTGTCGATGCCAATCGAGCGGGCATAGGATGCCATGTGCTCGCCGGCGCGGGCGGTGTGGACGGCACGCCCGTCGAATCGAGGATGGCGCGGATGGGAGCGGGCTCCATGATCATCGCGGTCATCCGGAGCTGGCTTGCGCACTTGGGGCACTTCAACGAGTCCATGGCGTCGACGCGCGCGAGCAGGGTATGCCAGTCGCTGCGTTGCGGTGGGGCGCGCTTGTCCGCAGGAGCAGCCATGGTCGTGCGCAGGGCATCGACGGTTCGAGCGGGGCGGCCGTTGTCAGGCGTAGACGGCGCCGTCGCGTCGCTCACCTTCGTCTGGCAGCACGAGCGGTCGTCGTGCTGCTGCGGCACGACATGCCGACGCCAGATCGAGGCGCTCCACAGTTACGCCGACGGTAGCGCACGAGCGGATGGCGAGGCGCGCGAGAAATCGCAGCGGCCGTCCACGAGCTGGAGTCCGTCCATTCCGGTTCGTGCGCGACGCCGTCGGACTCGACGTACCCGAGCTTGCCTAGACATCAGCTCGATTGCGCGCAGGACGCTACGGGTGAAGGCTCATCGTCGTTGGCCTTGTCTTGCGCATCGCCTGCACCGTGACGATCGCGTCATCGCAGACCACGCGTCTGCATGCGCTGGGTGACGTCGAGCAGCTCGTCTTCCGAGTCCCGAACAAATCGAGTACGGTCGCGACGTCGTTCCTCTGGTGCTGCAATCGGTTGTAGACCTCGGTCACGGCAACTACAGTCTTGTCGATGGCGTCGAGGCGCCGGTAGCCGGGATTGGTGGAGAGCTTGGCGGCGTGCTCCCCGGTAAGCACGGCGACGGGCTCGCGGGGTACGACGGCAACGTTCGGGCGCGCCCGGCGTGCCGTCGATCGGCCGCTTCCCCCAAAACCCGCCGGCGCTTGCGGACGGCTGCTGGTCCGGTCAGTCCGTCTCGTCGCCGTTGTCGTTACCGGCCAGCTCGTCGCGAAGACGACGGAGCATGGCTTGGGCCTCGACGGCGATCTCGAACTCGGGTCCGGACTCGAGGAAGGCTTCGAGGGAGCGGATCGCTGCTTTGGGCTGGCCCGCCGACGCCTGGGCGAGACCGAGCGCGAAGAGCGCGTCGCTGTCTCCCGGCGATTGGTCGAGCGCGCGGCGAGCTTCGGCGATCGCCTCGCGGTAGTTGCCTTCGATGCGCAGCGCCTGCGCCAGGCCGGTGCGGGCCGCCAGGTAGTTGGGGGCGAGCTTGAGCGCGGCGCGGTATGCGGCGATGCATTCGTCGAACCTGCCCACTTCGAACAGGGCGGTGCCCGTGTAGTAGTACGCATACGGATTGCGCGGGTCGCGCTTGATCGCGTCGCGAAGTGCGGACAGCGCAGCGTGGTGGTTGCCATCGAGCAGCAGCTCGACGGCTTCTTCGACAGCGTCCCAGTGAGCGGCATCGGCGGACGAGGATGGTTCGGCCAGACGCTTGAGCATGGGCCCACTCATAGCACACCCATCGCACGGCGCTTCCGGGCCGCGCCGGAGCGTTGCAACGCGCCCGTGACGGTTGCGTGTTGCCGGTCGGCCCTCGGGACGGGTATGCTCAGATCGACGGAAGCTTTGCGACAAGGAGATCCCATGAGAACAGTACTTCTGGCGGGTATGGTCGCTCTGGCTGTTGCCGGATGCGGGTCGGACAAGCAGCAGCAGCAGCCGCAGCAGCCCTACTACGGACAGCCCGGATACCAGCAGCCCGGCTACCCGCAGCCGGGTTATCAGCAGCCGCCGCAGCAGCAGCCGCCGCCCGCGTACAACACGGCGCCGCCGCCCGCCACGCAGCCACCCCCCGCGCAGACCAGCCCCTTCCCGTTCCCCATTCCCTCGGGCATCCCCACGACGATCCCGTCGGGTCTGATCCCCGGTTTCCCCCCGCCGGCGACCACCTGATCCCGCCGCGGCGACAGGATATCCGCGCATCGGGTGCACTCGGCCGGGCGGGTTCCCCGCGAGTCGAAGTGCGCGCCAGGTTTCCGAGCTGACGCAGAGCGGGTGGGTCAGGGTCGCCGGGGGGTGAAACGCTCGATGTCGATCGATACCTCGAACGGTCGGACCCAGCAGGTACTGTAGCCGTGGGAGGCCGGAGTGGATCTCCGGGACTACCTGCAAGACGTCCTGAGCAAGCTCGCGTCCGGCTAGCCGATGTCGCGCCTGGCCGAATTGCTCCCGCAAGCGTGGGCTGAGCAGCATCGACAACAAGGCCACCCCTGCGCTCACGCCGCCCCCGACGCCGCTCCCGGCTGACGGGCCGACCTCCCTACTCGCGACAGGTTGATTCGCACGCATCGGCGCAGAATGCAAGTGCCCGCCGAGGCCGCCATGGGGTTGGCTGGGGGCTTACGCTGCTGGAGTGGTCCCCAGCCGGTTGGTGCAGCCCCGTGCGACTTGTGCGAATTCGGTTGCATCGAGAGAGTGCAACACTCGAGCCGTACACCATCAAGGAGGTCACGGCACGCATGAACTCACGACGAGTCTTGTCCATCGGTGCGGCGCTAACGCTTCCGCTGGTCAGCGGGGACGCGAGCGCGTGGACGCAGAGCTGGTCCTCGGGGATCGTCTGCGTACAGAACACATCTGGATTGGTGCAGAGCGGCACGCTCAGGCAAGCGCTGTGGGTGGGATCCGCGAACGGGAACAAAGCATCGCCGCTGTGGCTCCACTGCCCCGTGCCCCGAGTCAGCTCCTCGTACTGGCTCAAGCTTGATGTCGTCGTACAGAACGTGCATCCATCGGAAGCCGTGGTCTGCGACTTCAAAGCAGTGGACTGGTGGGGAGACAGCGAGCTACTGGGAACGGGCATCGCGACCTGGGGCTGGTGGACCATGAACTTCGAGAACGACCCAATCCACCTGTCCAACGACAAGATGTACACGTTGGACTGCACCATCCCCCCGGCCATCGGGCCGAATGCGTACCAGCGTTCCAAAGTGCTCGGATTTTGGGTCAAGGAGAACTGAACGATGACAACTGTGCCCCAGCACACACGAAGGAGGGCTACACGATGAGAAGCAACCAACGCACTGGGTTTCCCTTCGCGGCGTACGCGTTGGCCGCGGTCGCTCTGGTCTCATGCCACGTCCAGGATCCTCGTCAGGGAGAGCCTGCCGCCAGCGAGCAAGTGCGGGAGCTCACGTCCGATCCGGGGGAGCCCGCCGTGTCAGCGGTGGTCGCCGGCACGAGCAGACCGCCGTCGTCCCGTGAAGAGATGCGCGCGAAGGCGAACGCCCTGGACGCCCAGTTTCAGCGCGAGGCGCGGGACTCGGCTTGGGCGCAGGACGCGGAGCGTGCCTTCGACTCGCTCATGACGAGGGGAGGCGCGGTCGTGATCGATCGGGTCGTGTGCCGGACCACGGTGTGCCGGGGGACCTACCGTTTCGAGTCCGCCGATGATCGCGCGGAAGTTTGGAATACAATGGACTGGGCCAGCCTTGGCTTTCCCTGCGCGGCGCTGTACGTCAGCGCCGGAGGAACGCCGCCGCAGGTGCAGGACACGTACTACATCCGGAAGATCCCAAACCCCGTGAAGCCGATGGATCCGCCCGTCGAGTAGCAGGAATGATTGGCGACGGCGAAGCCGGAGCCTCGAAAGCTCGGCAAAGGCAGGACCACCGGACGCGAGCCCGCGGCGGGAGCTGATGCACAAGTTCGCGACCTGTGCGGTTGGACCGCGAAGCGCGATGGGTGCCTGGCGCGCGCGGGGACGGGCGGTGCTCACGGCAGGCCCATGGATTCGAGGATGGCGCGAATCGGCTCCGGCTCTGCGAGCATGACGATGATCCGAAGCTGACCGCCGCACTTGGGGAACTTCAACGAGTCGATATCGTAGACGCGCGCCAGCAGCGTTTGCCAGTCGATGTCATGGCTGGCGGCCTTGACGCAGCCCTCGCACCAGGTTCCCCTCCGGTTGCAGCGGGTCGCGCTTGTCCGCAGGCACAGCCGTGGCCGCGCGCAAGGCATCGACGGTTCGAGCTGGGCGGCCGTTGTCAGGCGTAGACGGCACTGTCGCGTCGTTGACCTTCGTGTGGCAGCACGAGCGCTCGTCGTGCTTGTGCGGCACGACATGCCGACCAATCCGACGACGCCAAGGGACGAAACAAGCCGTGGATGAGGCATGGGCAAGCCTCCCTCGAAAGCGAGGGTCGATCGGTCCGACCGGTGTGCCGAATGGCGTCAGGCGAGCAACCCGGGATCGACCAGGCAACCGAGCCGGGATGGACGCGCCGCCGTCGGTGGAACCCGGTGCAGGCGGTCGTTGGGGACTCGGCAAAGTGTCGCTCCTCGCCCCCTCCTCGGCCTCTTGCGGGTGGAAGATTCGCGCCCCGAGCCGCTGGGAAAGGTTCTTGACGGGCGAAGGTCGCTTCCGTCGCCCCTCGGGCGCGATCCTTTTCTCGTCAAGACGCTTGCACCAGGCCACCGGCCGCCGGCCTTGAACCGTGCAGACGGCTTCCCCGGGCCAGGGATCACGGTCCGCGGTAGCGTGGGAGCCCATCCATGCGTGTCGGTGACCGGCGACGGGGGCTCCGGGCCGTTGCTGCGCCGCCCGCCGACACGGGGGAAGAACCCATCGGCTCGTGCATGCCCCAACTCGACCACCAGCGCGCCGTACGTCTTTTCCACCCGACGGTCCCAGGCCTCGACCGCGTTCGCCAGCCGGGTAGCCAGGACGCTGTCCTGCACGCGAGCGGCTTCGAGCTGTTGCACGGCCTCGTTGAACCCTTCGAGCCCCTCTGTCAGGGGCGGCCGGTCTGGCGGGCGGAGCGCGAGACGCTGGCGGTCGTTGCCGTTGGAGGAACGACCCCGGCACGCAGGAGGTGAAGCAGAGCCCCGGCAGGCAGGAGGTGAGGCTGATCCCGGCAGGCAGACGTGTGCCCGGCCCCGGCTCCCCGTTCGCCGTTCCCCGTTCGCCGGATGGGAAGCAGACCCCCGGCAGGCAGACATGTGCCTTCAATCCGGCCTCGGATTGAACAGGCTCTGAGGAGGCTTGAAAAGAAACCCAGGTGGGCCCCATGCACCCGCGCATCCGGCGGCTTCGAAGGCCAACCCCGCCGTGCTATGCGCTGTCCCCCATGCTCGACACCGACTCCATCGTCGCGGTGACCTTCGACGTCGGCCAAACCCTGACGAGTCTGGACACGACGATGCTGGCGGCACGCGTTCGCGCGATGGGCGTGCAGATCGACGAGGGCTCGATCGCCGGTGCGCTCGATCGCGCCTGGCAAGACTACAACGCCGCGGTGAAGTCAGCGCCGGCGTCCGGTACCTGGAAGACGTTCATGTCATCGCTGTTGGCCAATGCCGGTGCGCGGACGGACGCGCTCGATGAGGTCGTCGACCGGTTGTGGCTCGAGCAACCTCGGCGCAACCTATGGAGGCGTCCCGTTCCAGGGATGATCGAGGTGGTCGATGCCCTGAACGCCTCGGGCGTGCCGGTGGGCGTCGTGTCGAACAGCGAAGGGCGCGTGGCCGAGCTGCTGCAGGAGCTGGGCTGGCGCGAGAAGTTCGGCGTGGTGGCGGATTCCGGCAGGCTCGGCATCGAGAAGCCGGACGTGCGCATCTTCGCGTATGCGTGTCGTGCCCTCGGCGTGCCGCTTCACAGGACCGTACACATCGGCGACTCCCTCGCCGCAGATGTCGAAGGGGCGACGGCCGCGGGCATGCGGGCGATCTGGTTTCGGGGGACGCGCTGGGACATGCCGCCAGACCGGGTGAGATGTTGCGCGACGGCGGCGGAGGTGCTGGACGTGCTGCGGCAGTGGGGCGCGTTTCCGGCCGGTGGCCGATGAGGTCGGGGCGTCTCGGAAGTTGGCTCGGAGGCGCGAGTTGCGCTTCGATCGGAGCGTGGACTCCAGGTTCGTGCCCTTGGTCATGGTGGCGGCTGCCGCGGCGGCGTTCGGGTGCAAGCGGTTTTCGGCCGAGGACAGCCCGATCCAGGAGGCTGCCGCCGCTTCGGCACCCACGACGCAACCGGACCCGGCGTGCGCTGGGCGCAAGGACGGCGACGGCCTCTGCGATGGCAAGATCCTCCGCGTCTGCGAGCAAGGCAAGCCCAGGACCGTCGCGACCTGCTGGAGCATCGAGAAGTGCGACGCTGCGTCGCGTTCCTGCTTGCCCGATTGCCCCGCCGGCGAGGTCTACATTCCGGCCACCGGTCCGGGCGGTTTCACCATGGGACGCGGACGTCAGGGCCAACGGGACAAGCCTCACAAGGTCGTGCTGACCCGGCCCTTCTGCCTCGACGAGACGGAGGTGACCGCGGGGGCGTACGGAGCGTGCGTGGAGGAGGGCAAGTGCGCCGAGCCCTACAAGTGGGATCCGTACTCGACTTGGCCACGTTTTCCCGATCAGCCCATCAACATGGTCAACTGGTTCAAGGCCAAGGCGTATTGCGAGCACGTTGGCAAGACGTTGCCCACCGAAGCGCAGTGGGAATGGGCCGCGACCGGAGGCGACGGGCGAGAGTGGCCTTGGGGCGATGAGAAGCCGACATGCTTCAACGGGCTGGCGGACTTCACACCGGGCGGCGCGCCCAAGTCGACCCCCGGAGGCGACGTGGGTTGCCATGGCGGCGGCCCGTCGGCCGTCAAGGCCCACCCTCGTGGTGCGAAAGAGTGGCCCGGCGGCAAGCTGTATGACCTGGCCGGCAACGTGTGGGAGTGGACGCTCGACTACGCGATGCCGTACCCGGCCTCGCCGCAGCAGGATCCGGTGGTCAGCGAGGTGCCGGGCAAGCCGGACATGACGGTCCGATCGATTCGCGGCGGCGGATGGAATCGATCGGATATCGGCATCACGACCTGGTTCCGGGGCGAGGCGACCGAGCGCTATCAGGTGCCGGGCCTTGGATTCCGATGCGCGCGACCAGCACAATGAAACGCGATGGCCCATGACGATGAACGACGTGCGTGCGTGATCGATGCGGTGCGAGGGTATCGTCCGCGCGACCTGCCGGATATCCGCAACCTGACCGAGCGCATCGACACCGGTGTGCTCGTGCCGCTGCAGATCGAGCCTGAACCGACCGTGACCATGATCGTGCGCGCGGCCGGGCTCCGGCATCACGCCGGCGAAGTGGCATTCCCAGGGGGCAAACCCGACCCCGCCGACGCCGACCTGATCGGGACCGCGCTTCGCGAGGCGCGCGAGGAGTTGGGGTTGTCGCCCGATCATGTGCACGTGGTGGGGCGGCTGTCGCCCGTGCCGGTCGCCACCAGCCGCTACCGGCTCAACCCGTTCGTCGGCATCGTCGCAGCGGACCGTGGCCCCTGGACCCCGTCGGGCGAGGTGGCACGGGTGCTGGACCTGCGCCTGGCGGCGCTCGTCGACGGGACGCATGCGTACTGCACGATGTCGGTGGCGTGGGCGGGCGGTCAGTACGTGGTGCCGGTGTTCGAGATCGACGACCGGACGCGGCTGTTCGGGGCGAGCGCGATCGTGCTGTTCGAAGCGTTGACGGTGCTGCTGCCGTGCTTCGGGCTGGCGCTGCCCCCGCCTCGGGCGATCGGTTGACGGCTCGTGCGAACTGCTCGACGATCGGTCCGACTCGACGGTACAAAGCCAACGCGCTGCGGTGGGCGTCGAGCTGGTGCAGGGGATCGCGTCGAGCCCGTGGCGAGCTCGAAAGCCCGCCGTTCGGCGCTCGCCGGGCGCTCTTCGCGGCGATTGCGGTCACGGTCGCGGGCACAACCCATCTCCGGCTCCATCGACAGCGCAAGGAGATGGGCTGACCCTGCAACACAAGCACGAGCGCCTTGTCATGCCGGCCCGGCCTGCTAAACTCATCATCGCGCGGTCAGCCCGCGCACGACTCCGAGTCCTTGCACCTGTAGCCTCGCAGCCATGGTGTTCGGACCGATAGGGTACGACGGGAAACTGTCATGCCTCCCGTTCTCTTGGAAAGGAGTCGACCCGATGTGCTGTGCATCGGCGGCCTTTCCATGGTTCGAGACGCCGATGCTCAAGTCGATCTACCTTCGTCTCTCCATCACCGACCGTTGCAATCTGCGCTGCGCGTACTGCCGCCCTGCGTCCGGTGACGCGTGCTCGTCCGAGGAACCGCTTTCGAGCGACGAGATCCTGCGGCTGGTCGCCGCGACCCATGAGGTCGTACCGGTCCGCAAGGTTCGTATCACCGGCGGAGAGCCCCTGCTGCGGCGCGACGTGGTCGACATCGTTCGTGGGCTGCGCGCGCTGCTGCCCGCCGCGACGCTCGCGATGACGACGAACGGGACACGCATGGGCACGGTGGCGAAAAGCCTGCGCGACGCCGGGCTTGACGCCGTCAATATCAGCCTCGACACGCCCGACGCACGGTCCTTCTCCGAGGTGACGCGCGGCGGTCGCGTGGGCGACGTGCTGCAGGGGCTGGCGGCGGCGCGCGACGCAGGGTTCGATCGGCTCAAGGTCAACGCGGTGCTGATGCAATCGTATGGCGGCGACCATCTCGCGGACCTGGTCCGCGTCGCGCTGGCGCATGGTGCCGAACCCCGGTTCATCGAGCTGATGCCGTCGGGCGAGGGCCGTCACCTGTTCGACCGGGAGCGCCTCGGTGCGTCGGACGCGCTGGATCGGCTCGCGCGCGTGTTCCGCTACGAAGGCCCGGCGGGTCGCAGCGGAACGGCGGAGCGTCACCGATTCCGCGACGGCGACCGCATTTTCGTGGTGGGATTCATCTCGCCGGTGTCCATGCCGTTCTGCGATCGCTGTGACCGGCTCCGGCTCGACTCCCACGGTGCGATGTGGGGGTGTTTGCGCCAGAGCGGCAAGGTGGATCTCGTCGGGGCGTTGCGCGGCGGCGACCTGAAGGCGTTGGCCGAACTGCTGACGGCGGTGTTGACACACAAGCGCGCTCCCGACACCGGCTGGGCGCCTCGCCGCATGGTCGCCATCGGAGGCTGACCAGGAGGTATCTCATGCACAGGTTCATATCGCCCGAACAGGCGCTCGATCTCGTCTTGCAGCATATTCCCGCCCCGTCGGTGGATTCTTGCTCCGTCGACGACTCCGTCGGCCGCGTGCTTGCCGCCGAGGTGCCGGCGCCCTCGGACTACCCAGCCTTCCAGCGGGCCATGATGGACGGCTTCGCGGTCCGGGTGAGCGACGCCGGCAAGACCGTGGTCATCGTGGGCGAAGCGTCCGCGGGGCATGCGACCGGCGCAAAGGTAGAGCCCGGGTGCTGCGTGGAGATCATGACCGGCGCGCCGTGCCCGGAGGGCACCGAGGCCGTGGTGCCGGTGGAGAACACGACGCGTGAGGGCGACCGGGTGGTGCTGCCACCCGAGATCCGGCCCGGACGCCACGTGCAGCCGCGCGGCCAGATCTGCAAGCAGGGAGCGCCCATCTTGCAACCCGGCACGGTGATCACGCCGCTGGTGCTCGGCGTGCTGACGTCGTTCGGCCTGGACCATGTGCCGGTGTTCCGCCCGCCGCGCGTGGGCGTGATCAGCACGGGCGACGAGCTCGTGCACGGCCAGGCGGACCCGTCGTTGGGCCAGATCCGCGACTCGAACGGGCCGATGCTGGCTGCGATGGCGCGTCAGGCTGGCGCGCTCGACGTGGTGAGAACCCGTGCGCTCGACACCAGCGAGTCCCTCCAGGGCGAGATCGAGAAGCTGCGCGACCGGGATCTGATCCTGCTGACCGGCGGCGTGTCGATGGGCCGCTACGACCTGGTGCCGCGCATCCTGGAGGCTACGGGGGCGGAGCCTGTCTTGCACAAGATCGCGCAGCAGCCCGGCAAGCCGCTGTTCATGGCCGCTGGCCCGGGACGCATGTTCTTCGGACTGCCGGGCAATCCACGCGCCACGCACTTCTGCTTCGTGCGATACGTGATCCCCGCGATGCACAAGTGGACGGGCCGCAAGGTCGTCCTGGCCCCGCTGTTCGGCAGCCTCTCGCGGCCTTACGCCTGCAAGAGCGACCGGACGCTGTTCGTGCCGATGCGTGTCGAGACGGCCCCGGATGGCTCCTATGCGGTGTGGCCGTTCGACGAGCGGGGATCGGCGGACATCTACAACATCGCGCGGGCCAATGCGTACGTGCGATTTGCGCCTGGCGAGCACAAGCTCGACGCCGGCGCGCGGGTTCCCTTCTTCTGGATGGGAGGCGCTGATGGGTGAGCTGACCCATGTCGACGATAGTGGCAAGGCGCGCATGGTGGACGTGGGCGACAAGCCGCCGACGAGGCGTGTCGCCGTCGCGGCCGCAACCGTGCGAACGCGGCCCGACGTGGTGGATCGGATCGCGAACAACGAGCTTGCGAAGGGCGATGTGCTCGGAGTCGCAAGGGTCGCGGGCATCATGGCGGCCAAGAAGACGCACGAGCTGATTCCGCTATGCCATCCCTTGCGCATCGACCAGGTGGCCGTGGAGCTGCGGCTCGACGGCGACGCGGTCCGGATCCGGGCGACGGTGAGCGCATTCGACCGCACCGGTGTGGAGATGGAGGCCATGACGGCGGCGTCGGTCGCGGCGCTGACGGTCTACGACATGTGCAAGGCGGTGGACCGGGAGATGCGCATTGAAGGGGTTTGGCTCGAAGAGAAGTCGGGAGGGCGCAGCGGGCACTTCGTCCGCGGCGCGACACGCTGAAGGGCAGGAACATGCAAGGCACGGTCATCGCGGTCTGCACGAGCGAGCGCAAGGGAACGCAGAAGCTGCCCGTCGTGGGCGCGGCAACGCTGGTACGCGGGCACGGGCTGCAAGGCGACGCGCACGCGGGCAACTGGCATCGCCAGGTCAGCCTGCTCGCGGACGAAGACATCCAGAAGATGCGCGATCTGGGGCTGGATCTGGCCTACGGCGCTTTCGGCGAGAACGTTGTCACCACGGGGATCGACCTGCTCCAGCTCCAGATAGGGAGGCGGGTGCGCGTGGGCGAGTCGACGGTGCTACAGGTCACCCAACACGGCAAGAAGTGCCACACGCGCTGCGAGATCTACAAGCGAGCGGGCGATTGCATCATGCCGAGGCAGGGAATCTTCGCTCGTGTGGTCAGGGGCGGCGCCGTGTCCGCGGGCGACGTGATCCGGACCGACCCGGAACTGGACAGGATCCGATATGCCATCGTCACGTTGAGCGACAGAGCCTCCGCGGGGGAGTACGAAGACCGCGCCGGCCTCGAGATCCAGCGGCGGGTGGAAGCGGAATTGCCGGCGGTGCGCGTGGCGCGACGAGTGTTGGCCGACGACCGCGACAAGCTTGCAGCGGAGCTGGTGCGCCTTGCGGATGACGACGTCGTGGATCTGATCTTGACCACGGGTGGGACAGGGCTGAGCCCGCGGGACACGACGCCGGAGGCGACCCGTGCGGTGATCGACCGGGAGATCCCGGGGATTGCGGAGGCGATCCGTGCGGGCGGCATGCAGCATACGCCGCGGGCGATGCTCTCGCGAGGCGTGGCCGGACTTCGAGGCACGACCATCATCGTGAATCTATCGGGCAGTCCCAGAGCGGTGAACGAGCAGCTCGATGTGCTGTTGCCGGTGCTGGGGCATGCGGTGGAGATGGCGTCGGGCGTGCCGTCGGATTGCGCACGTTCGGCCGGGTAGCCGAGCGAAACAGGTCAGAACACGTCCGGCCGCACGAAGTGACAGGTGTACCCGCCCGGGTGCTTCCGCAGGTAGTCCTGGTGATACGCCTCGGCGCGGTGGAATTTCGTCGTCGGAACGACCTGCGTGACGACTGGACCAGGAAGCTTTCTCGACCGGTCCAGTCGAACCTTGACCGCGTTGGCGACCATCGCTTGCTCCGATGATTGATAGAAAATCACCGACCGATACTGGCTCCCGACGTCATGGCCTTGTCGATTGGGCGTGGTCGGATCGTGGATCCGGAAGAACCACTGCACCAGCTTCTCGTACGTGGTCTTGCCCGGATCGAATACGACCTTGACGGACTCCGCGTGCCCTGTCGACCCGCTCGACACCTCTTCGTATGTCGGACTGTCCGCTGTACCGCCCGCATAGCCTACTTCGGTCGACACCACCCCTGGTGCCTGACGCAGCAGCTCCTGCATCCCCCAGAAACATCCGCCGCCGAAAATCGCAACCTCCAACCCCGTCGCCACACCATCGCGGTTGTAGGCCGCCGCCTCCCGCGCCGATTCGGGGAACGCGAACCTGCCTTCCGCAGCCTGATCGACCTCCAAAGGCTCCCTGGAGCCGTCTGCCATCGACGGTTCCCCCGCAGGTCTTCGGTCGTCCGACCGGCAGGCCCCAAGCCCTGCCGTCGCAACGACGATGCATCCGATCCTGGTGAGCGCGCGAGAGATGGTCATGGTCCTCGAAGCGTTCGATGCAGCACGCGCCGCGGGCGTCGTTGCAGGGCGGCGCGGCAGCCGTGGTCGCGATCGCACTGCGCTCCGCGCTCCGCGCTGCGCGTGCCGCTGAGTGCGCGGGCGTCTCGTTCGCATCACGGTCGCCGCGTCGTCCTCGCCGCCCGCGTCCCCTGCGGCCGCCACGAAGCTGCTTCGGGCAAGCCGGGCAAGAACGTTGGAAGCCGAACCTGCGACGCCTTGCCAACGCGTCCCGCGATAAGCGGATGAATCCGCGGATCACCGCCCCGTTCGCGCCACCGAGCCACACGGGCCGCACCGGCGGACGCTCGTTGCAGCAGGTGCCTACTTGAGTGGCGGCGGCTCGTAGATCTCTCTGACGTTGGCTCCGCCCGAATATGCATACGACCCCGCGGGGCCGTACCCGTACACCGTGATCCCGAAAGGCTTGTCGCCCGCCACCTTGTGCGCTCCCTCCGGCACCTCGCAGCGGATGGACTCGTAGCTCTTGCCCCCAATCGTGCCCGCCGGCGTCGTCACGCATCCCCCGGGCATCGCGCCGTCGTCGAACGAGATCGTGTTGCCCGTCTCGCTGGCGAGCACGAAGTAGTTCACGGTCCACGAGGGCGGAACCAGGAACACATAGTCTTGCCGGAACTGCTCGACCGACGGAAAGAACGTGAGCGAGGGATCGCCGATGACGTCTTCGGTATAGCCCTGGCTGACGAGGATCTGGCCTGCGATGATGGGTTCCGTGGCCTCCACGATCGTATCCGTGTAGGCCCAACCCTCGATCATCTGGCCTGGCTGGATGTCGAACTCGTTCCACGGCGGCTGCATGTTCGTCTTGACATGCGACGCGGTCGCGACACCCATGAATCGGATGATGTCGGGCTCCACCCATCCCGACCCGCGCGGTGGGCTTCGCGTGATCAGCGTCTGCAGGCCGAGCGCGGTGACCGGGAACACCTGCTCCTCGAGGTGATCGGTGCAACAGTTGTCCTGCACGCCGCCTGGCGGCTGGGGGAAGTCTTGCGTGAACGGCGCGATGATGCGCTCGCCGCTCGTGAACACAGCCACCGGCTGCGACGACGTCACGATCGTTCCGGTCATGTCTCCCGTGCAGACGATCTTCTCGCAGTAGCTGCAAAGGTTGAGAACGTCGAAGGGACCGAGCGTGGCCGTGACGGTATCTCCCGCCTTGGCGGCTGGGATCCCGGCGTCGTTGCCCATGATGTCGTGCCCGACCTTCACCGAAACCGAGGTGCCCGGCTCGACACCGACCACGGTCACGCAGTTGTGGTCCGGGATACCCTTGATCCACGGCATGCCCGGCACGTCGATCTGCTTGGGGTTCGCGGTCGGGAAGCCGAGCACGCGATAGATCTTGCCCAGACCATTACGCGGCATCAGCAGCGAGGCATCGTTGGAGTAGCTGTTGGTGAAGACGTTGAACTGATACGCGATGAGCGGGGAGCTCGACCGGATACGAAAAGCATTGGAAGAAAGCTGGGTCATCGGCGGGCCGGGCGGGTCCGGATAGTTCGGGTAGTAGCCGGTCACCTCGCGCATGGGCAACGTGACCTGCGTGAGCATGCCCGGGGGGATCTCGACCGTTTGCACGACCTCGAGATCGAGGGCCTGACCGGGCGGCGCCTTGTTGATCTCGATGACCGCGGTTGCCGTCGCCTTGCCCGCGTTCGTCAGCACCACGCCCCACGGGTCCGACGCGGCGTCGTCGACGCCCCGGGTGTTCGGCAAGTCCACCGCCCAGAACTCGCAGCCCATGTTCGAGGGAGAATCGGCAGCCAGCTCGCACTCGGTGCCGCACTTGCCGCCGCTGCAAATCTGCCCCGCGGCCAGGTCACACGTCTGCACCAGGGCGCCCGGGGTGCCATCGAGGCCGCACTCGTGTACCTCGTTGCCGAGACACGTGTTGGCTCCGGGCTGGCAATCGCGGCATCCCAGGCTCGTCACGCACATCTGCGGCCAGCAATTGACCTCTGGCAGCGGCATGCCGTTGCTGTCGCAGGGCAGAAACTTGTCCCCCGAGCAGCTATTGCACCCGAGGATCTGGCCATCTGGCCCGGCTTCGGAGCCGCTTCCGGCCGCCCCCCCCGTGCCGTCGTACCCGCCCGCGCTACCGTTCGCCGAGCAGCCCTGCGCAAACATCCCAAGGATGGTCGCGGCCGAAGCCGCAACGCCAAGCAGTTGGATCATCGGACGCATGAGAACGCGTCGAGCTTACCACCATCCGCGGGCAAGCGCTGGTTTCGCGTGTTCGCCAACAACGCCGGCCAGCCCCGAGGCGGGGGGCGACTCGCGACCAGTTGGGCGCGTTGGCCCGGAAGGCGCCTTCGACGCCGGGTTCGTTCCGATTCCGACGCGCTCGGCGCGCGTTCCGCGACGCACGCGGCACGCGGGGCCGACCGGTCGACCCCCGCGCGCGACAGCATGCAGCCGCGACATCACGCGAGCCAGACGCCCACCGCCCACGATGCAGCGCCGACAGCGGCCAGGATGATCCCCCACTTCGCCCGCGACCACACCAGCTTCTCGGCGTCGAAGCCGTTGCGCAAGAACCAACCTACGCCGCCAGCCATCAGCATGAAGCCCGCGAGCAGGACCATCACCCACGGCGTACGCGGGTGAACGTCGCGCGCCAGTCCCTCGGCCAGGCTATCCCGCAGCTCTTCGGGAGGCGGCGCCGCGATGGTCGCCGCCGACGGGCTCCGCGCCGCGATCCGCGCGATGGCGGCATTGGCCTGCACAAGCTTGTCGTCGTAGGCGACCCGGGCCCAACGGCTCGACAGGGCCGCATGCCGCACCGCTTGCCAGGCGAGCAACGCGGTCGACGAGTCGCTTCGCGATTCGGACAGGCGTGCCAGAGCCACGAGCTTGTCGTAGGCGGCGGGCACATGAGGCGCACCCGGCGCATACCACTCGGCCGCGCGCCGTGCATGAACGATGGCCTGCTCCGTCTTGCCGGAAGCCGAAAGAGCCTCGGCCGTCCGCAGCTCCCGGTCGCCTTCGATCCGGACACGCCCGTACAATAGACCGATGGTGCAGACCGCGACCGCCAGCGCAACGATCGCAGGCAGGAGCAGCCGCCGCACCACGCCCGGGCTCGTCACAGGAAGTCGCGTTTCCGAAAGATGAGGATCGCAAGGACCAGCAGCGCAGCGCTCCAACCCAGCGATTGCAGCGCTGCCCAGCCGACGTGGGAAGCGAGCGACACGCCGAGCGCTTCGCCCGTCAGCAGCGGACGAGCCGGCACGTACACTTGCAGGTTCGGAACCACCTTCGACAGCACGACGCCCGCGTCGTGTATCGCCTTTCCGAACACGCGTTCGGGAAGCTGCGCGAGCGAGTCGGCCTGACGTCCGACCACGAACACGCCGAGCGTGAGCAACGCCGTGAGGAACGGCGACGAGAACGAAGCCAGGACGGTTGCCACGCCCGTGACGATCGCGACTTCGAGGAAGGTGAGCACGCACATGCCGAGCACCACCCGGCGCTCGTCGGGCAACGACGACGCGAGCCAGGCCGCGACAGGCAGCACGGCAAACGCCCAGGGAATCGGCGCGAAGGTCCCGAGGCGCTTGACCTTGGCCACGAGCAGTACGAGCAGGGCGACACCTCCGACACCCACCCCCGCCACCAGCGGCACGGACCTCCCGCCCACCCCCGCGAGCGTCAGCAGCACCACGAACCCGTCGATGGCGATGAACACCGCGAGGGTGAGCAGCGTGCCCAGGTACTTGCCGATCAGGTACTCGTGACGCCGTACCGGTCGCGCGAGGATCGGGAAGATGGTCTTGTACTCGAGCTCGCGGTGCAGCGAGGTGGCGGCGAGAAGGATCGCCACCGAGATCGAGTAGACCGAGATGGACGCACCGCCCAGATCGGCCACGACCCGGGGCTGGGACCGGAGCGTGTAGGCCCCTACAACCAGCGAATAGAGCGCGGTGGCGATGGCGAGCCCGACGAGCCCGTACAGGATGCGCGCTCGTGCCGCCTCACGGTACGTGTTCAGCGCAATGGTGCCGATTCTCACCAGCATCGTCTCGACCCAAGGTCGTACGTCGCTCCCCGCCGCTTGGCAACGTTTTCCACCCCCTCCGACCCCGCAACCGGCCCTTCAGCGAGTACACTACGACGACCCGTCCAAGGAGGTCCCCATGCATCTTCATCTTTTTTCTCGCTCCGTCTGTGCCCTTGCGCTCACAGCCGCCGTCGCCGCCTGCTCCGCGGGAGGCGGCAGCGGGGGGCCGACGTCCGGATCGGGAGGCGGCTCCGGTGCGGGCGGCACCACGATCTTCGATGGCGGCGGCGGGTCGGGGGACGGCTCGATCAAGTGCTCGCCGGGCAAGTGGAGCTGCTCGGGCAACAGCTACTATCTGTGTGCCGACGACGGTGTGGGCAGGCTTCAGGAGCAGCAGTGTCCGAATGCGTGCGATCCGAGCAAGGGCTGCGTGCTCTGCATCCCCGGCACGCGTCAGTGCCAAGGCACGGTCTCGATGATCTGCAACGCGGACGCGAGCGCGCTGATCCATGGACGCGACTGCGCCGAGTGGGGATCGACCTGTGGCAGCAACGGCTACTGCGCGGACTCGTGCGGCCAGGCCGAGGTCACCCAGTCCTACGTCGGCTGCGAATACTGGCCCGTCCCGCTCGCCAACACCTCCGAGCTCGACAGCTCGCAGTTCGACTACCGCGTCATCGTGGGCAACCCGAACACGTCGGTCGCGAACGTGACGGTCGAGCTGGCAGGCAGCCAGGTGTACAAGGGCACCGTCGCGGCGGGCGGCTTGACGGAGATCGTGCTGCCATGGATCGACGGTGAGTCCTTCGCGCTTCCCCTCAACGACTGGAGCAGCGTGATCAAGAGCCAGGGCGCGTACCGGCTGCGATCCGATCAGCCGGTGACCGTGGCGCAGTTCAACCCGTTCGAGTACTCCGCCAACGGCGTGTTCTCGTACACCAACGACGCCACGCTGCTGCTGCCGTCGCATGTGATGACCGGCGACTACACCGCGCTCACGTACGTTCCATTCTCGCGATCCACGGGCACGACCGGCGGACCTTTCCCCCAGCCTCCGGACGCCTCGAAGTACGGCGACTACGTGGCCGTCGTGGGCATCTCGCCCGAGCCGACGGAGGTGGAGGCGTGGGTGACGGCGAACACGGCGCCGGAATCGTCGGGGCGATTCCCCTACACGCCACCGTTCAACCCGGTGCACTTCACGCTGCAGAAGGGCGAGGTGGCGTACGTCGTCGCGGCCCCTCCGCCCGACTGCGCTGCCGGCCGCCCGGGCTATCGCCGCGAGCAGGACTGCCAGTTCAACATCTGTGACTACCTCGACACCTGCTACGAGTACGAGTTCGACATGACCGGCACGCGCATCCACGCAAGCCGTCCAGTCGAGGTCTTCGGCGGCCACGTCTGCGCCTATGTGCCGTACTGGTCGCAGGCGTGCGATCACCTCGAAGTGCAGCTCGCGCCCATCCAGACCTGGGGCAAGCAGTACGTGTCGCGCCCCATGACCGACGGCGGCGGCGCGGGCGACAACCTCGTGCGTGTCGTGGCCGCCTTCGACAACACGCTCGTGCACGTGGATCCGCCGCAAGGTGGCGTGGGTGATACGACGCTCAACGCCAACCAGTGGGTGGAGTTCATCGCGTCGACGCCGTTCAGCGTGACCGGGTCCGAGGCCATCATGGTCGGGCAGTTCCTTCTCGGCCAGAACTACACCACTCCGCCCGCCAACCGTGGCGACCCCGCCATGACCGTCCTGGTGCCGAGCGAGCAGTTCCGCAAGGACTACATCTTCGTCACGCCCTCGTCCTACAATGCGGGCACCAACGGCCAGAACTTTGTGCTCGTCATCCGCCCGCCCGGAGCGCAGCTCACCCTCGACGGCCAGCCCCTCAACGCGCAGTGGCAGCCCATTGGCGGCAAGGAGGTGGCCATCGTGCCCGTGGACGGCGGTACGCACACGATGACCTCCGAGCAAGCCTTCGGCATGATCGCCTACGGCCTGGGAAGCTACACCTCGTACGCCTATCCTGCCGGCCTGAACCTCAATCAGATCACGAGCGTCGTGAAATAGCCCCCGGGCGCGTCGCGCGGCCAGGGCCGCTCCCGGGCAGGCAGCCCATCGAGCCGGACGGGCGTGGTCAATCTGGCGAGCGTTGGTGCTCATCAAGCCGTTCGGAAGGGACCGGAAGCAACCGTCCGCCTTCGCCCGGGGCGAGATCCCCTGGCGGCCGGAGCGGGGGAGCGCGCTGCCCCTCCTGAGGCACCACGGGAACGACGCCACCTTGCAGAAGCTGGCGCGTCTACGCTGACGCCCTCAAGCGCTGCAAGCCGCGCGTCCAGCTCAAGTCGGTGCAGGTCCCCCGCCAGCGCGACCGCGGCGAGAACGTCCGCGCGATCCCGCACCGCGAGCATGTCACTTCGGCGAACGTGCCGGGGAACAACGTCGTCGTTGAAGGCGTGGACCAGACCGTCGTCGTCTGAGACCTCGTCGGAGAGCCCTTTTCCGCCCTGCTAGCACCTCTACTCACCGCGGCGGACCCGCGAGGAGTTCCTGCTCGAAACGGCGCGCGAGGTCCTCGACGGGCTCGAAGAGGCGCATCCGCAGCAGGCGATCGCGCTGCTTGCCGAGAAGCTGTCCGAGGCGGGGGCCGAGGAGCTCGACGAGCTCGAGCGCATGATCCGAAGGCGGCGGACGGAGCTTGGCAGGTGATGGAAGCCGCGCTTCCTGTTCTCGGCACCGCGATCATCTTCGGGCTCATCCTGCCCGCGGCGGCGCTGTTCGCGCGGGGCGTGCTCTGGCTGCTGGATCGGCACCGACCGCCGGAGCTGAATCGGCTGGGCGCGTTGCGCTACGCGCTGCTGGTGGGATCCACGGTCCTCCCGCTCGCCTGGTTCCTCTCCGCGTGCCTGCACCAGGCGGAGATTGGCACCGCCGAGGGCGTGTGCGTCGTGCCCGATCCTCCAGGCGTTCTCTGTCCCGAGGTCGCGGCGCTGGCCGGCGTGCTGGTCCTGCTGGTCGTGGCGACGGCGCTCCCGGGCCTCATTCGGGAGCAGCGCGCCCTTCGCGCTACCCACTCCACGGACGCGTTGCTGGTGCGGAGCCGAATCGCTCGGCTTGCGCAAAGGCATGCTGATCTCACGCTGCTACGGCGGAGGCTGGTGGTCGTAGGCGACGGCCAGCAGCCGATCGCGACGCTCGGAGTATTTCGCCCGCGGGTGGTGATCAGCGTGTCCTTTGCGAACCGGCTCGACGACGCCGCGCTTCTCGCCGCGCTCAAGCACGAGTCGGAGCACCTGCGAGACCGAGATCCCCTTCGGTACTTTTTGGCGTGGTGGGCGATTTCGGTCAACCCGCTCGGGCGCTGGCTGCTTGGTCCGGAGCTCAGGCGCTGGATTCTCACGCGGGAGATCCACTGCGATCGGGGGGCCGTTCTCTCCGGTGCCCCCCCGGCCGCGCTCGCGCACGCGCTCGTCGAGGCCGCCCGGTTCCCGACCGCACACGCTTGCGCCGCCCTGCGCGCGGCGGACGCGCGAGTTTTGCGGCTGCGGGTCGGGCTGCTGATGGCTTACGCGGACCGCCGGCCCCTGCGGTGGAGAACAGTGCCCGCGCTCCGCTTCGCGCTCTGCGCGCTCCTCGTGGCTATCCTGAAACCCCACCCGGTTGAAGATGGGGTGCTCGACGCCCTGCACCGGGCGACCGAAAGCGTGGCGGCCCTGATCGCGGGAAGGTATACCTCGAACAGTCAAGACCGGCAGGTTTGCTGGCGGGAAGCGCAGCTCTGCAAGGCTCAGCCCGAACTTCACCTGCCGCATCCGGAACCCTCCACGGATGACCGTTCAAGGTATAGGCAGCATGCGCGTCCCCCAGGCGGTTTCCGCGCCCTCAACTACGATGCGAAATAGTAAGTATGGCGCCCTCCTGCTGACCCTCGCCGCCGCGCTGCTGCCCGCGTGCGCCCACGCGCGGGGGTGGCCGGCGGACTCCCCATCGCTGCCGCCCGATGCCCGACGTGCGGACGTCGCAGCCGTTTCGGCAGGTGCCGGAGGCGAGCGGTCCGCAGATGCTGACGCCGTGCCGGAGCCGGGCGGGGAGTCGCGCGAGATCACCCTCGCCGAGCTGCTCACTTTTGCGGACCGAAACGCCCCTGCCATGCGGGTCGCCATGCGAAGGCGCGGCTATGGTGCGGCCGCTCGTGAGGGCGCCTCGCCCCTCTTGCGAGACAACGCTTCGGTGGAGTTCAGCGTCGGGCCGCGGATCCAGGGCGGCGACGCCGGCGACTTCGACTTCACGGTCGCGCTCGGTCAGCCCGTCGAGATTGGCGGTCAGCGCGGCCTCCGGCTGGAGGCGGCCGATCGCCTTTCCGAACGCCTGGACGCGGAGCTTGTGGCGGCACGCTGGGAGCTGCGGCGCCAGGTGAGCCTCGGCTACCGCACGGCGGTCGTGGCGCGGGAGCGAGTCCGCGTGAGCGAGAGCCTGGTCTTGTTCGCCGAGGACATGCTGCGGATTGCGCGGCGCCGACTTTCGGCCGGTGATGCCTCAGCGATCGACGTGCGCATCGCGGAAGGGGACGTGGCGCAGGCTCGGCAGGCCAAGATCCTCGCCGAGCGAGACTTGCGAGGCATCCAGCTCACCCTGTGCGAGCTCACGGGATGGCCCATCGAGAGCCCACCGCTCCCGCGTGCCGGGCTCGAACCTCCGCGTCCGGTTCCACCCCTTCCGAGCGTCCTCGCGCTCGCCGCTGGTCGACATCCTGAGCTCGTCGTACGCCGCGCCGCCACGGCAGAAGCCCAGGCGCGCGCGAAGCTCGCCGATCGCGAGGCATGGCCGACGCCTGTCTTCGGCGTCTCCGTCACGCGGGAGGGGCGACGAGCCGCCAGCACGGAGCCGGAGAGCTACCTCGTGCAGGGCACGGTCGGAGTGCCCCTGCCGCTGTGGCAGCGCAACCAGGGCGAACGCGCCCGAGCGCGCGTCGACGATGAGGTCGCACGCGCCGAGGAGACGACGACCGCCACCGCCCTCCGAGCGCGGATCGCCCGCGCACACGCCGAGCTGCGTGCGGCCGTTGAGCGGCTCCAGGTGTTCACAGCCGTCGTGACGCCGTCGCTTGATGACAGCCTGGCGCTCCTGCGTCGTGGCCTCGACGCTGGCGAGATTCCGATTCTGGACGTTGCCGTCGCGCGCGAGCGGTTCCTCCAGACGCAGCGTGACGCGCTCTCCGCGTACGAGGACTACTACCGTGCGCTCGTGGAGATCGAGTACGTCGTTGGAGCCGAGCTCCCTGCCGCATCGGATGGGGGCACGCCATGAGGCGGATGGGAATGATCGTGCTGATCGTGGTGGGCCTCGCCGCGGGTGGCTGCAGAAACCGCGACCTGGAGCAAGCCGAGCGCGGCGGCGGGTACGCTGGTCGTGGCGAGCACCAGGAAGAGGCCCGCGGCCACGACGATGCCGACAACGTCGTGCGTATCGAACGAGAGATGCTCCGCGACCTCCGAATCACGACGGCAGCGGCGGAGTCCCGCCCGGCCGGGGACGCCGTCACGGTTCTCGGCGAGCTCCGTGTGAACGAGGACGCTTACGCCGAGGTGGGTTCACCCATTCCCGCGCGAGTAGCGCGGGTCCTCGCAGCCCCCGGCGAGGTCGTGACGCCAGGCCAGGCGCTGGTCGAGCTTGAGAGCGCCGAGGTGGGCCGTGCGCGAGCCAACCTGAGCACCGCGAGGGCGCGGCTCGATCTTGCTCGGCAGACTGTCGAGCGGCGCCATGCTCTCGCCGCCGACCAGATCGTGCCGCAGCGAGATCTTCAGGCGGCCGAAGCCGAACTTGCCCAGGCCGAGGCCGAGTACCGCGGCGCGGAGCAGACCATCTCCGGAATGGGGGCGCTTCGCGGCAGCGGTGCGCGCTTCACGCTCACCTCGCCCATCGCTGGAACCATCATCGAGCGCAGAGCGCTGAGGGGACGGATGACGGACGCGGAACACCCGCTGTTCGTCGTTGGCGACCTGCGTCGCCTCTGGCTCATCGTTCACGCGTTCGAGCGTGATGCCCTGCGCGTTCAGACCGGAACGGCCGCGCGCGTCACCTTCCCGGCGCTCCCAGGACAGTCGTTCTCCGGGACGGTCACGTGGATCGGATCGCAGGTGGATCCGAGCTCGCGGACCATCGACGTCCGAATCGAGGTCGACAACCCCGCGGGGCAGCTCCGTCCGGGGATGTCGGGCTCGGCGCTCGTTCCGCTCGGGTCGAGCGGCGAGACCGTGGTCGCCGTGCCTGGGGCGGCGCTCCAGCGAGTCGAGGAGGGCTGGTGCGTCTTCCTTCCGCGTGACGAGGCCACGTTCGAGATCAGGCCCGTCGGTCGCGGGCGCGACCTGGGAGGGGAGGTCGAGGTGCTCTCCGGGCTCAGGCCGGGTGAGACGGTGGTCGTCGATGGCGCGTTCCTGCTGAAGGCGGAGCGCGACAAAAGGCGCGGCGCCGGCGAGGAGCACGAGCATTGAGCCGGAGGCCGTCGTGATCGAGCGCATCATCCGGGCGTGCTTCGCCAAGCCGGTGCTCGCCATCGTCCTCGTCCTCGCCGGCGTCGGTCTCGGCTTCTTCTCGTTCCGGGAGCTCCGGCGCGACGTGTTCCCCGATCTGTCGGCACCAGTCTTCCACGTGATCGTTCAGAACCCAGCGATGGGTGCCGAGGATCTCGAAACGGCCATCGCGATCCCGATGGAGGTCGCGCTCGCTGGCCTGCCCGATGTGCGCCGCATCCGCTCCAACAGCCAGCTCGGGTTCTCTCAGGTGACCATCGAGTTCGAGCCCGATGCCGACTACTACCGGTCGCGCAACCTCGTCGCCGAGCGGGTCACGCAGGTGGCCTCGGAGCTGCCGCCGGGTACGGACGCGCCCCTCATCTCGAGCCTCACGGGACGACTGAACGAAATCTTCGAGCTCACGCTCGAGGCCGAGCCCGGGACGGCCGACCTCATGACGCTGCGAGAAATCGCCGAGTTCGACGTCAAGAACCGCCTGCTCGCGGTGCCCGGCGTCGCGGCCGTGGACCGTCTGGGCGGCTACCTGCGACAGTTCCAGGTGCTGATCGATCCGGACCGCATGTCCGCGCGGGGCGTGACGCTCGACGACGTTCTGCACGCCGTCGAGGGCGCCAACCTGAACGCGGCCGGAGGCTTCGTCGTCGCGGGCGCCATGGAGTGGACGGTCCGAGCCGTGGGACGCGTGCGGTCGGTCGAGGATCTGCGGTCGACGGTCGTCGCCTTGCGCGGGAGCACTCCCGTGCTGCTCGGCGACGTCGCCGACGTGCGGGAGGGTCCGGCCATCCGGCGCGGCATTGCACACCGTCTTGGGGGCGAGGTCGTGAGCTGCCGAGTCGTCAAGCAGTTCGGAACCGACACCGTCACGGTGGCCGAGGGCATCCGCAAGGCCATCGAGGACATCCGGCGGAGCCTTCCGCCCGGTGTAGAGCTGCGCATCGTCTACGACCAGTCGGAGCTCGTCGGCTCGGCGCTCGGGGGCGTAGGCCGCGCGGTGCTCATCGGGGCAGTGCTCGTCGTCCTCGTCCTGTTTGGCCTGCTCGGCGATCTGCGGGCGGCGCTGCTCGTCGCGCTCACCATCCCGCTCTCGATCGCCCTCGCCGGAGTCCTGCTCAAGCGCGCGGAGATCGGGCTCAACACCATGACGCTGGGCGGTCTGGCGATCGCCGTGGGGCTGCTCGTCGATGCCTCGATCATCGTCACCGAGAACGTCGTCCATCGCATCACCGCGAGGCGGGCCGGGGGGCGCCAGCGCGAGCATGCGCTCACCGCCTCGGTCGAGGTCGGCCGACCCATCGCGTTCGCGACGCTCATCGTCATCGCCGTCTTCACGCCGCTCTTCTGGATGACCGGCATCGAGGGGAAGATGTACCAGCCTCTCGCGGCGGCCGTGGTCGCCGCGGTTGCCGCTTCCCTCGTCCTCGCGATGACGCTCGTTCCCGTCGTCGCGGCGTCGGTCTTGCGCCCGCGCGCCGAAGGCAAGCACGAGGATGTGTGGGTCATCCGGAAGCTGAAGGCCGTGTATGCGCCCGCGCTCGACGTGTGCATGCGCAGGGCCTGGTGGGTCCGGGGCGCATCCTTCGCCGTGACGGTTCCGGCCTTGGTTCTCGCCTTCCACGTGGGCAGCGACTTCATGCCAAGACTCGACGAAGGCGCGTTCCTCATCCAGACCGTGCTCCCGCCCGAGGCGTCCCTCGACGAGGCGGATCGGCTAAACCATCGGGTCGAGGATGCGCTGCGCAAGGTTCCCGAGGTCGAGGACGTCGTTCGGCGCACAGGCCGCGCGGAGCGTACCGAGGACCCGATGCCCCACACGGCTTCGGACGTTCTGGTTGTCCTCAAGAAGGACCGAGGCCGTTCGATCGAGCAGGTCGAGGCGGCGATGCGCGAGGCTGTCGAGCAGGTGCCTGGCGTCTCCGCGCTCTTCAACACGCCGCTCCGCGAGCGTATCGACGAGGGGCTCGGGGGAACCCCGGCGGACCTCTCGGTCCGAATCTTCGGACCTGACCTGGATGAGCTCGCCCGGCTCGGCGAGCGAGCGCGCGCCATCATGGGCCGGGTGCGGGGCATCGAAGACTTGCGCGCAGAGAAGCTCACCGGTCTCCCTCAGCTCCGCGTCGCGGTTGATCGGCCGGCGCTCGCCCGGGTCGGGCTCACGCCCGGAGACGTCATTCGCGCGGTACGGATCGGTCTCGTCGGTGAGGAAACGTCCGAGGTCTGGCTTGGCCAGCGGCGGTTTGGTCTCGTGGTGCGGCTGCAGGACCACCGGCGGGGCGACGCGAACGCCATCCGCACCCTGCTCGTCGACGGGCACGACGGGACGCGGATCCCGCTCGGAAACCTCGCCGTCATCGAGGAGACCTTTGGCCCGGGCGCCATCCGCCGTGAGGCGGGCACCCGGCGCATCGCGGTCGAGGCCAGCGTGAGCGGGCGTGACCTCGGCAGCACGGCGGCCGAGGTGCATGCGCGGCTGGAACGTGGGCTCGAGCTGCCGACCGGCTACTTCTTCGACGTGGGAGGGCGGGTGGAGACCCAGGCACGCGCGACACGCTCGCTCCTGGTCGCCATCGCCGTCTCGCTGGTCGCTGTCTTCGTCCTGCTCTACCTCGCGCTCGGATCGGCGCTCGAGGTGTCGGTCATCCTGATCAGCCTGCCCGACGCCATGGTCGGGGCCATCGCGGCGCTTCTGATCTCCGGCGAGACATGGAACGTATCCTCGCTCATGGGCCTGTGCGGCCTGTTCGGCATCGCCGTGCAGAACGGTCTGGTGCTCGTCGTACAGACGCGCTCCCTCCTGTGCGAGGGCAAGCCGTTCGACGAAGCGCTGCGGGAAGCGAGCATCGGGCGCCTCCGGCCAAAGCTCATGACCGCCTCGTGCGCCATCCTGGGCTTGCTGCCGATCCTGGTGCTGCCCCTTCACGGGGTCGAGCTCGAGCGTCCCCTGGCCATCGTGATGATCGGCGGACTCGTCACCTCGACTCTCTTCACGCTCCTCGCGTTGCCGACGTTCTACAGCCTCGTGCACCGGCTGCGGGTGCGCATCGAACGCTGGAGGGTTGCTGCTTGAGCGCGCCAGCTTCCGGTACCGATCGCCGAGCGCTGCTTCGCCGAGGCTCGTGCTGGAACGGATCGCGATCGCCTGGAACATCGTCGAGGCGGTGATCGCGATCGGCGCGGGCATGGTCGCCGGCAGCATCGCCCTGGTCGGCTTCGGGCTCGACGGCATCGGGATCCGAAACCCGTCCGAAACTCGTATGCGCGAAGTGGCGGATTGAGCTTGGGGGTGGCGGGTCGCCATTTCGACGGTTTGCCCCAGGCATTTCCACAAGGCTACGGGCTCGGCCGGCGAAAGTCGGGTGGCGGGCCGCCACAGGGGGATGGTAACTTCTCAAAAAGTGGTGGCGGAGCGGTGGCGGGCCGGTTGGTCTTTGGCGGTTGGCGCCGGACCGGGTTCTGATCGCGACGTCGTCGCGATCACGAACGGCGCGGCGGTGAAGACGCCTGCCCTGCGGCGCGGGATGCGTGCCGACGACGGGATGCGTGATCGCAGGCGAAGCTGAGCTCCGGCCCGCAGCTTGCGCTGCGCCGTTGCGGGCCGGCGCCCGAGCTGCTCCGTGCCGTGGGCGTGACCAGTGGCCCGACCATGTCGGGGGATCTATGCGGCTACCTTGGCGACAGGGCTCTTTGCCGCGCGTTTACGGGATGCCCGCCGTCGCTTTCGTAGGTGCGTGCGTGGCGCGGTGCGCTGCTGCTGATCGAAGACCGTGCGTGGGTGGCGGTCACGGCTGCGGTCGCGAGCTCCGCGCAGAATCCCCTCGGCGATAACGCGAGCAGTTTGTCGTATGCTTCTCCTGTCGTTTGCCGCGATCGCGCATACCAAGTCGAGTCGTTGCGGATGGCACCGGCCAAGCTGCAGCGAGATGGCGAAGCGGGTGCGAGACGGCGGCAGGTTGCTGCTACCTTCGGCTTGTCGATCAGCCCAGGCGCTCGCAGCCGGCCCGCTGTTGCGCCCTTCGGGTAGCGGCGGCGATGATGAGGGATCGTCGGTGCTTGCGGTCGGTAGCTTGTCTGGCAGCACCTCCTCGGGGGACTCGGCAAGGTGTCGCTCCTCGCCCCCTCCTCGGCCTCTTAAGGGTGTAAGATTCGCGCCCCGAGCCGCGGGGAAAGGTTCTTGACGGGCGAAGGTCGCTTCCCCGGGCCCCCGGGCGCGATCCTTTTCTCGTCAAGATGCTCGCACCAGGCCACCGAGCGCCGGCCTTGAACCGTGCAGACGGCTTCCCCGGGCCAGGGAGCACGGTCCGCGACAGCGTGGGAGCCCATCCATGCGTGTCGGTGACCGGCGACGGGGGCTCCGGCCCCTTCTTGCGCCGCCCGCCGACACGGGGGAAGAGCCCATCGGCTCGTGCGCGCCCCAACTCGACCACCAGCGCGCCGTACGTCTTTTCCACCTGACGGTCCCATGCCTCGACCGCGTTCGCCAGCCGGGTAGCCAGGACGCTGTGCTGCACGCGAGCGGCTTCGAGCTGTTTCACGGCCTCGTTGAACCCTTCGAGCCCCTCCGTCAGGGCCTTGACCGTGGCGATGCGGAGCTGGTCGTCGGCGGGCAGGTGCGCCTTGTTGCGCGCGATAAGCTCGCGATAGCGGGCATTTTCCTGGTCGAGGGCGCGGCGACATCATAGCCGATGCCCTTGTCGAACAGCGACTTGTACGGCTCGGTGCGTACGGCGTCGAGCGAACGCCCTGCCAGCTCGTTGCGCTCGCTCTGGGCCGCGAAGTCGAGGTCGCCGTCGAAGCCGTCGCGGT
>Ga0272446_1000284_pt1 | contig 81651 bp, 79 predicted proteins | sample YNPCB0061_FD_194587 | JGI IMG/M metagenome (GOLD analysis project Ga0272446, IMG submission 194587) | Hot spring microbial mat communities from Yellowstone National Park, WY, United States - YNP-CB-006-1 | ecosystem: Environmental > Aquatic > Thermal springs > Hot (42-90C) > Sediment | place... | reverse complement strand
GCGGGCCAGAGGCCCGCGCACCCAGGTGATGTCCTACGCACCAGGCGGGCCAGAGGCCCGCGCACCCAGGTGATGTCCTACGCACCAGGCGGGCCAGAGGCCCGCGCACCCAGGTGATGTCCTACGCACCAGGCGGGCCAGAGGCCCGCGCACCCAGGTGATGTCCTACGCACCAGGCGGGCCAGAGGCCCGCGCACCCAGGTGATGTCCTATACGGATGTACGAGCACAGTGCTACTGCGCCCCTTACTTCTATTCAGAAACATTATCGCCAAAATAAGAAAACCGTTATCCCATTGCCACTGGCACCATGGTATAATGCGGGTGGGCCACGTCCGCCCCATATCCTTTCCCCTGATGTTATGAGGTGACGCTATGCCGATGTACGAGTATAGCTGCTTGGACTGCACCCACCAGTTCGAACAGCTACGACCGATGAACGCTGCCGATCAAAACATCGTTTGCCCCTTCTGCCAAAGCACCCACGTGCAACGTCGTTTGTCCTTATTTGCAACGCATAGCCGTGGCGAAGCAGCAACCACCAACACCACCAGCAGCTCCGCTAGTGGATGTAGTTGCAGCGCTTGCAGTTGTGGCCCAAGGAGCTAACGTATGCGCGTTATGATCCTGACCGCCGGCCTCGGTACTCGCCTCCGTCCGCATACGTTCGTGCGACCTAAGCCACTCGTGAGCGTCGCCGGCAAAGCAGTGTTAGCCCACATCATTGATTATCTGGCTCCCCTCCAAATTGACGAACTGATCTGCGTGGTCGGTTATTTAGGGAACCAGATTGAGGAATTTATGCGGGCAAATTACACCTACCCGATGCGATTCCTCGAACAGAAGGTGATGCGGGGGCAGGCCGATGCGATTGCGCTGGCCCATGATCTAACCGGGCCGCTTCTGGTCGTGTTTGGTGATGGGTTGCTCGAATTTGATATTGAACAACTCAATCAACACCCCAACTATGGCATCGTCTATTGCAAAGAGGTTGACGATCCGCGTCGTTTTGGAGTGGTAGTCGTTGAAAAAGGGCGCATCGTGCGTCTGGTCGAAAAGCCGAGCGAGCCGATCTCTAATCTGGCAGTGGCCGGTATCTACTACGTACCAGAGGCCTCCCGCCTTATGTCGGCTATCGACTACATTATGCAAAACAACATCCAAACCAAAGGCGAGTTCTATCTGGCCGATGCTCTGCAAGTGATGATTGACCGCGGTGAAGAATTGCGCGCCGAAACGGTCAGGGTGTGGTACGACTGTGGCACCATCGAGGCTCTGCTCGATACCAATCGCTACCTTCTCGATCACGGTCACCACTATGCTACCGAGTATCCAAACGCTGTCATCATTCCTCCGGTTAACATTGCCGCCACCGCCGTGATCGACCAGGCCGTTATCGGCCCCTACGTCTCGATTGCCGATGGTGCAGTTGTGCGCCAGGCTATTGTGCGCGATTCGATTATCAATGCTGGTGCTCAAATTCAGTCGGTGATTCTCAACCGTAGCCTGATCGGCGATCGCGCTACGGTTAATGGCGTCAGTCAAGAGTTGAATGTCAGCGATTTGTCTGATATTCGTTTCAGGTGAACCACTATGATAGCTTACAACTTCCATGCCGTAAGCAATGGCGCTCGCGGCGAGGCCGAGGATGGCCGCTGGGAGTTGGCCTCGTCTGGTAGCAGGCAGAAGCCAGGTATGGTCGCCGCTGACCATGCCCTCTCGCGTAGTGCCGAACAAGAAACTATTCGGCGTCTCACATCTGCCGCCGATTCCGCAACGGCCCGCCTCTTGACAGCAGTATACGTTGCGCTCAAAACCTATCCCTGTCTCGTCCTGAGCGGTCGCGCCGGCGCGGGCAAAGCGGCGCTGGTGCAGCATCTGGCCCATGCAATTGTCGGCGACGCGCCCGGTCAATTGATAAGGATTGGTTCGGCAAACTGGGCAACACGCAGTGGTCAACATGATTATTTCCGTGATCTGCATACTCGGTTTGGTGACAGCCAGTTGAGTGAGGTGCTCAGCGAGGCGCAGTCGCCACAAGGTACCGGAAAGCTGTACATTGTCTATTTCGACGGCCTGGCCCCCGATGAACTCTTTCATTATGTACACAAGCGGCTCAACCTCTTACCCTTTGCCGTTGAAAGGCTATCTGCTCTGCCGGTACCGCCAAACGTTTGGTTTGTTGCGACCGTTCACCATCCCCAGCAGTTATCAGCGCGTGATGCCCAGATACTGACCCATGCGCAGCAGATCAATATCAATGCGTATCGCCGATCACTGCCCCAATTGCCACCACCACCGGTTGGCTTGCAACGCGCCGCTCTGCAAGATACCGTCCGTGACGCGGTTGCTGCCCGTGATCGGCTGCGGATGGTATTTGGGCAACCGCAATTACCCCCGCTCAATCCTTCACCCCATATCACGAATTTTTTGCGCTGGTACAGTCTTCTGCCGGAAAACACACTTGATAACGATATGTGGCTATACCTGGCTAACAGCTTCGACCGTTATGGTCACGGCTTGTTTGCACCCGATGCCCAGCAAAATCTCCAAATCGCCTACGATCTGCGAATCGTGCAACGAGTGCTGGCTCGTCTTGATCCGGCCAGGACGGTGTTACGACCAGAACTGACCCGCGCAGTTGGATGTTGACTCGAAGGGGCGAAGCGGTGCTTCGCCCCAGCCTTGCTCCACCATCTCATCACCGTACCAGTGCGGCTAGCGTCGCGTCATAACGTGGGGCCAGATTCTGCCAGCGGTAAGGCAGCGCCAGCGCCGACCAATTGTACTGCATTAATCGCGGCAAATCCGCGATCAACCGCTCTAACGCCGCTGGTAGATCATCATCTGTAGGGTAAAGACAATCAGCGTGCCATTCCGGCGGTATCAAATCGGGATAGTTGAGTCGGGCCGGTAACAGCGGCACACATCCACAGGCAATCGCTTCGAGAATCGCAATCCCAAAGTACTCCTGGATGGCTGCCGACACCACAATATCGGCCTGCTGCAACAGATTCAGATACGCTGCCCGACTCTCGGCAAAACCCCAATGAATCGTCCAATCGGCCCAACGCTGGCGAGCGGCCACTAGATCAGGGGCCGTCGGATCAATATGCTCGCCGGTTACAATCAGGCGAAACGTCACCCCACGCGCAGCCAGATATTCCAACGCTGCCATCACAACATGTGGTTGCTTATCATATTCCCAACGCGCATTCCACAGAATGACCGGCGGTGCAGATGGGTCACGCGGACGACGCGATGGCAAGGGTGGCAGATCAAGACCAGGTGGAAGCACCAGTGACTTGGCAGCAATCTGATCTACCGTCTGTAGCTCGTGGTAATCGTGATAGCGTCGGAGCATGGCCGGCAGGGCGGTTAGCCAATCGCGCCGATGAAAATCAGAATTGAAAATAACCGCATCGGCTACTAATGCGCTGGTAAAATTGATCCAGGCAAAGGTATAATCGCGCTTGCGGCCCGGCGGTAGTGGATACGTCAGTTGATTTTCGTGAAAATAGATCGCGGCTGGAACCGATCCCAACGTGCGATCGGTCAACGCCCGAAAGACGGTCAGGTCGAGCATATCGGTCGTAACGATCACATCAGGGATTTCAGCTAACGCTGCCACCTGCCGGGCCAGCGTGATCGCCCCACCTCGCATCCGCCACCGCCATCCCCCAGCCTGATTCATTGTAATGAGTCTGACCTGATGAGCACTATGTGCGGCATAACCGCTCGCCACTGCCGCGTGTGATCCTCCATGAAACGGATCAAGCCACCATATTTTCATCGTTTTAGTACTACTATGCTCGCCGACAGGATGTGATGGTCAATGGCAACGGCCTAGTGAGGCGCATTGTGATCAACCCCCGCCCTACCACGTCAGTCATCAATCCGCATCATATACGCATTGACGCCTTCAACTCCTAATTGCGCCTCGAGGTTCAACAGATAGCGCAGTGGCTTCTGATAGGGATGATTTTCGTCAAGCATCCGTGCCGCCGCTTTATGACTCCCAAGCTGCAAGAGATGGTGATAGGCGACCCACTCCGCATGCCCTTCACGGAGAAAATCATTCCGCAACAGCGGACAATGCTCGGCCTGCCATGCGTGTGCATACTCATGGGCTGCCGTGATACGGAAAACGAGCATCGGCAACCCGTAGAGCACATAAATGACCCGCACATGATTCTGCCGTCGGTACAACCCAAGTGTATCTTGACCCGGAGCAACCAGGCCACGTAACCGGGCCATCGTTGGCGCATCAACCAGACGAAAGGCCACCCCTACCCAAAGCTGTAACCCCATCCCTGTAGCCAACAGACTCGCTGTCTGTTGAAACAGGTCTTGTGCTCGCCTCGGATCGTAGATTGCCACGGCATGGCAGGCATCACACTGCTGCCGCCCATCATGCAGCTCCCAGAAGTGATTCCCGAGCGGCGCACCACACGTACTACAGCGGGGCCGGGTAGCAATACATTGTGGGCAAAACCGCTCTGGACGATCAACCAAGACATAGTAGCTACCGACCAACGGTTTCCCACAACTGGCACAGCGCGAACCATGAGTGGTCATACCTCACCTGCACGAAAAAAGCCCCCTATCATCAGGCAGTATGCGGCGGCGGCCCATCGAGTTGCTCGGCCAGCCAATGCTGCATGAGGCTCAAACCGTTTGGATGCAGACTGTGCCCAACCGGATCCTCGTGATACCGATGACGAGGCGCGTAGCGCGTCAGTATATCACGAGTACTCCGGGCGTGCTCGACCGGAATCACCTCATCGTAGGTTCCGTGCAGTTGCAGAATAGGAAGCCGTTCGATACCGGCAGCCGGTGGCTGCGTGGTGAAGGCAGGATCAAGATACCCATTGGCCGCAATAACACCGGCCAGGCGTTCCGGAATCCGCCAGGCCAAAGCCAGGCTCAAGATCGCCCCCTGGCTGAAGCCAAACAAATAAGTACGCTGGGGATCGGTTCCGATCCGACCCGGCAATTCACTGATGAACCTAATCAATAATTCAACCGCCTTTGATCGCCCAACTGGATCGGGAATTAACCGGCCCGGAGCGCCACTCAGCTCGTACCATGCAAATCCTCCCCAGGGGAGGGCAATTGGCGCCCGCGCACTCACAATATGGACCCGGTCATCGATCATATCAGCCAGTTCAAAAAGATCACGTTCATTGCTACCGAAACCGTGCAACATGACTAAGAGTGGGGCCGGCCCACGCTCAATGAATGGTCGGCGTTCAATCGTGCGAATCGTTGTCATGGGATCACCAGTTCCTGCCCGACTTGCAGGTTGTCACCCTGTGCCGGAGTAAGATTATTAGCCTGTAGAATTGCTTCAATTGTAACCCCAAACCGTTCGGCAATGACACGCAATGTATCCCCGGCCTGCACAGTATAGCGTCGTGGTCCAGCGGCTGTTGGGGTAGCAGGAGGTTCCGGAGTCGCACTTGGTTCGGCAGTGGGTGTTGGTTCAACGGTGGGAGTTGGTTCGGCAGTGAGTGTTGGTTCAGGCGTTCTCGTCGCCGTTACCGTCAGCGTTGGTCGGGGTGTCATTGTTGGTACGACCGGCACTGTTGGCATAACCGGTAACAGCTCTTGATCGAGCGCATCGGGGACTGGCGGTACCCAGGCCGGTAACAACGTCAAATCACTGATCCGCAGGGGTGGCAATGGATTCCGACTGATTGTAAAGATAGCCGCTGCCACTCCGATCAGGATGACAGTCATCCCGATTGCGATACCGATAGCGCCAATGAAACGCTGACTCATACGCAATATCAGCGCACCGATCGGCGGCGCCAAAAAAATAAAGATCAGTAGAAACCAGAGTGTCGTTTCTGTCAACATATCATTTCATTCGCCGACATCACGCTGAACCAGGAATCACCGCATTACGGTACCAATGCCCAGCGTGGTTCGTAATCCAACCCAACGAACAGCACAATATCTGCGCCCAAGGGTTGGGGCGGTGCATCAGCCGGTGGTGTCGCAAAAACCTGACTCGGTGGCAGACCCAGATGCGCAGCCAGCCGGGCCAGTGTTGCCGGTTTCCCGGTATAATCGATCAGCATAGTCTTCTCTCGCCGTTCGGTGTTACTGGCGGGCAGCGTCTGAAAATTTGCCTGGGCCAACGCACGACTGATTCGCCCCGCCAGACCGTTCACCGGCGTACCGTTCAAGACTTGCACTTTCGCCAGTTCGCTATCGATCTGGGGCCCGGCCCGGAATCGTTCGACCAACATTGCCAGATCGCGCCGGTTCCAGTAAATGTCTGATCCAATCTCGGCAACCACGGCCACATCACGCGGATTAATACCGAACGTTGCGATCCGGCTGCTATCAATCGCTTGGGCCAGCATCAACAGGTCCCGCAAGACAGCCGGGTCGTCAATTGGCAGCGTCGTCTTGATACTGCGCCGCACCTCTTCAAGCAACGTTGCGAGCACTCCTGCCTGATCGATCAGGCCCCGACGCTGGATCGTCGCAACCACTGCCCGCAACAACATCTGTTGCCGCTGGGCACGGTCGAAATCACTCGAACCGTGACGGGATCGTGCGTATTTCAACGCCGTCTTCCCATCGAGAATCTGTAGACCGGCAGGAATGAAGATTCGCTCATACCCATAATCATCGGTAGGAAAACTACTGTCGAGGAGTGGGGCAGGAACGTCGATCAAAACGCCGCCTATCGCATCGATTAACCGTTCAAAGCCACTAAAATCGATTTGAGCAACATAATCAACCGGCATATTCAGCAACATCGCAACGGTTTCGGCAACCAGCGCCCCACCGGCAGCAGCCGGATCAGTACCAGGCCCATACAGACTGGCTGCATGCTGATAACCATAGTTATAAGCAGCATTGATCTTCTGCTCGCCAAGACCGGGGATCACGGCCACCGTATCACGTGGGATCGAGAGTAAACTCACCCACTGTTCGGTCGGATGGATATACGCCAGAATCAATGTATCACTGCGCACACCTTCGCCGCCATCAGCACGCTGATCAACACCGAGCAGCAATACCGTAAATGGTTGCCGAAACATTGTACTGGTCGGCGTTGCCGTCCTGGTCAGCGGGCGCAGCTCATTCTGGCGTATACTGGTCAGAGTGTTCCATACCCAACCTACACCGCTGAATGCGAGCAGCAGCACACAAACGACTCCACCAATGAGAACCAGCCATCGCCAACGCTGCCGACGCCGGGCACGGAGCAGAGCAACTCGTTCCCGTGCACTGCCCTGCGGTAACGTAGGTGATCGTTGCCGTCGGTTGCCACGTTGTCGATCCATTGCCATCCGGTGCCCTAATCATCTATCACTTCCGGCTCATCAGGTGGTTCGTACAGGCTGGTTGCCACAATCGGCGCACTCATCGTCAAGCGACGCAATCCGGGAATACCGTTCGTCGGCAAAATGGCCAGCACCACAATACTTATATCATCAGATGGTTGTCCATCATCAAGCTCAAGTGCGTACTGGAGAATGCTATCAACTAGCGTCTGCGGATCACGACCCTCGTGGGCCGGCCACGCCGCTAGATAATTGGGCAATCCCAAATCCTCACCTCGTCGCTCTCCTGCTCGCAACAAGCCATCGGTAAACAAGACGATATAGGTATAGGGAGCAACCGGTATTTCACTGATATGAGGACGAATTAATGGCTGCAAGCCAATCGGACTGGAGGGCGCGTTAAAACTGCGCATTTCCTGTGGTGTAATAACGAAAAACGGTGCCGGATTATTACGGGTAACCAGAATTTTCGGCCCGGCAAAATCAACCGATAGAATATTCAGCGTTGCCGCCACCTGTCCCATTCGATAAGTATACAGATAGTCATGCACAGCCCGCGCCACTGCCCCATCGCGTGCCCCATCTTTCAGCAACGTAATCGCTCGCGTCGCTACCAGATGCGACAACGTTTTGGCACTGCGGCCACTGCCCTGCCCATCAACCAGAACAAACGAAAATCCACCACCCGGACGCTCAATCGTCTCGAGCGTATCACCGCTCTCCAGCTCACCATAACGAGGAACTTTGGCAACTGCTACGCGCATTTCCAGATCGGCCATCACATGCATCCCCTCGTCTTGCTCGTTAATCTGTAACAGCATACCACAACTTACACCATGCTATAATCACACTGTTACCGGAATAGGGCCATTCTTTAGACGATTGAGGAGGACGACGATGTCCGAAGGACGTGTATTCCACAACTTGATCGGCGGCGAATTCGTTCCCGCTCAGAGCGGAAAAACCTTTGAGCGGCGTAATCCCGCCGATACTCGCGATCTGGTAGGTGTATTTGCCGACAGCGACGAGCGCGATGTCTATGCCGCCGTTGAAGCGGCCAAAGCCGCCTTCCCCCACTGGAGCAAAGTACCGGCGCCAAAGCGTGGCGAGATTTTGCTGCGCGCTGCTGAACTGCTACAGTCCCGTAAAGAGCAGTACAGTCGCGATCTGACTCGCGAGATGGGCAAACCGCTCTTCGAGGCCGGTGGTGATATTGTCGAAGCGATCGGCATGGCCCAGTACGCCGGTAGTGAAGGGCGGCGAATGTTTGGGGTGACAACCCCTTCCGAATTGCCCAACAAGTTTCAGATGAGTATTCGGCAGCCAATCGGTGTAGTTGGCCTGATCACGCCGTGGAACTTTCCAATGGCTATTGCATCCTGGAAGATGCTGCCCGCCATCGTCTGTGGCAACACGGTTGTGATTAAACCGGGTGAAGATGCCTCGGCCAGTACGTATAATCTGGTGCAGTGCCTGATGGAAGCCGGGTTACCTCCCGGTGTGGTCAACATCGTCACTGGCTATGGGCCAAAGGCCGGTCAACCGCTGGTCGAACATCCCGATGTACCGGTCATTTCCTTCACCGGCAGCACCGAAACCGGTCGGCTGGTGTACGAACTGGGTGCTCGCCGGATCAAACGGGTCAGCCTGGAAATGGGCGGCAAGAACCCATTAATTGTGATGCCCGACGCCGATCTCGACCTGGCGCTCGATGGCGTCTTGTGGGCAGCCTTTGGCACCACTGGCCAACGCTGTACTGCCACCAGCCGCCTAATTGTCCACCGCGCCGTTGCCCGCGAATTGGTCGATCGGATTGTGGCGCGTGCTCAGTCACTGCGCGTAGGCAATGGTCTCGACCCCGCTACCGAAATGGGGCCACTGGTCAATGAAAAGCAGTTGCAGCGAGTGCTAAACTACATCGAAATCGGCAAACAAGAGGGTGCCACGCTGCTGTGCGGTGGTTACCGACTTACCGGCGGCGACTACGATTATGGCTACTTTATTGCGCCTACCGTCTTTACCAATGTTACGCCTCAAATGCGGATCGCTCGTGAAGAGATTTTCGGGCCTGTTCTCAGTGTGATCGAAGTCGATAGCCTCGATGAAGCGATCACTATTGCCAACGACGTTGCTTACGGCCTCAGCTCTGCAATCTACACGCGCGACATCAACGCTGCTTTCCGGGCTATGCACGCGCTTCAGGCCGGTATCGTGTACATCAACGCCCCCACTATCGGCGCCGAAATCCATCTGCCCTTCGGTGGCGTTAAAGCAACCGGTAACGGTCATCGCGAAGCCGGCCCAACCATGCTCGATGTCTTTTCCGAATGGAAGAGCGTTTATATTGATTACAGTGGGACGTTACAGCGGGCACAGATTGACAACGCTGATTAACTCAGGCTCGGGCTTACGATTCACCGGTCGGGGCGGGTTGTGAACCCGCCCGTATTGCGAGAGGAGTCAACACCTTCCCACAACAGCACACCGCAGAAGAGAAGCGAATGAAGATCGGAGAAGAGTGAGCGTTACACCGCCTCATCTCACCGCTCACTGCTCTCCACTCACTCCTCACCAGGGGACGGTAAGATGTGGGATTACCCCCTCGCCAGCGGGGATAACAGGTAGCAGATTGTCGGATAGAGACGGTCAACCGTCACCTGGAACCGATGAGCAGTGAGCAGCACTCCACACGCCCTCATGTCGGTGTCAACGGAAGGAACATTCACTGCGCAGCGCACACATCAGCACGAACATGAGCGAGCAAGCAACAGTTGATAATCATTCAGTGGTATACTGAACAGAAGCACCGGCTTTACCGGAGAACATCAGTGCGACTTTTTTCCGGCAATGCTGGTGATCCTGTTGGTGGGTGTTCGATAGAGTATCGTTCGTCATCAATCACATCAAAACTGGTTATCATTCATTCCTAATGTACGTAATATCAGGATCGATTTCTACGACCTGATATATCAATCGTGTATCAATGGGGTATTACCGGCTTACCGGTACGTACCGATCTGGTTGACAAACCGATTACAAGACGGGCTGATCGCTGGGAAACAGCACTTACGGACAAGATTGTGCTCTGGCCCGATTCCTCGCGATACGATAAGCATCCTGCTGAAATCGCAAGGATTTTCAATCAAATCTTATGCAACAGGCAATTACCCATGAGCGTGCTCCTAGACCGGCCTGCCGGCAACGATGATTGAAGAAGGAGAAGCTAAACACACTATTGACCAACACGCTGTGCACACCAACGAGGTCGTCTGTGCAAGTCTTACAACATTGGCAACAATCGATTAAAACCAGTTTACGGGCTAAATTATTGCTCTTTCTAAGTCTGAGCATGCTATCAATATTGTTGATAGCGGCTTACGGTGTTTTCCGATATATTGAAACGGTTGAACAAGAGGGATGGGCTGGTCGCCAACGCGAAGCAGCTCAGTATGCAGTGCGCACAATCGATGACTTTCTGCTGCGGGTTGAAGATACGCTCAACCTGGTGGGAGCACTATCGGTTCAACAGATTCGGCAATCACCTGAATTACTCCCTGAAATTCTTAACCGCATACCCGCCTGGATCGAGATTGTCCGTGTCGATGCAACCGGTCGTGTCATCGCGTCGACCAGCCGTGATCAACCGCTTCTAACAAATCCGGCAAGCATTCTGCTCGCAAACTGGTTCCAACAGGCGCGCAAGGGAAACAATTACCTTAGCCCGCTGTTCATTACCACTAATAGTGAACCGTACATTATTCTGTCGATGCCTGCGAGTGATGGCGGAGTCGTCGCCGGTCGGTTACGGATGAATTTGTTGTGGGAAACTGTAGCGACAATCCGGTTTGGCCGTACTGGGCATGCCTATATTGTCGATGATCTTGGTACTATTATTGCCCATCCCGATCCACAAATTGTGCTGGCCAACACCACCATTGGCGAACGTCCAGAATTTCGCACCTTTCCTCCCGATGGGAACCAGCGTTTCTACATCAATCGCTTTCAGCAAGAGACTCTCGGCGTTGCACTGAATATTCCCGGTACACCCTGGCGATTACTGGCCGAAATACCTGAAGATGAAGCCACTGAACTGTCGACACGGGCCGGAATTGTTGTCACCATCAGTCTGTTCCTTTTTGGTGCGCTCATCCTGCTGAGCATAAATTATCTGCTCGATCGCTTCATCTTCCGCGTTCTAAATGAACTCCGACAAGGTGCCGAACGAGTCGGGACAGGTGACCTCACCCAACCGCTGGTCGTACCACCTGAGCATGAACTGGCTCAGGTCGCCAGTGCATTCAACACGATGATGCAACAGTTGCATGCCCGTAATCTTGAAATTACCCGCCAGACAGAAAGCCTGAAAACCGAGATTCAGCAACGTCGCCGGATCGAGCAAGAGCTGATAAGGGCACGCGATGCTGCTGAAGCAGCTTCACGAGCGAAAAGTACCTTTCTTGCCACAATGAGCCACGAGTTGCGTACTCCCTTGACCGCAATTATCGGCTACAGCCAGCTCCTAGAACAGTTAATCGGTCAGGGTATCTATGATACGGTTGCACACGATGTCGGACGTATTCGTGCTGCCGGTACGCATCTCCTTGCCCTTATTAACGATATTCTTGATATTTCCCGAATCGAAGCTGGTCGAATGACGGTCAGCATCGAATATGCCGATGTAGCAGATTTGGTGCGCTCTGCCGTAAATACGGTTCTGCCCCAAATCGAGAAGAATCGGAATCGCCTCCAGATCAATTGTCCACCAGATATTGGTATTCTAAACAGTGATGCGACCAAGGTGCGTCAGGCATTGATAAATCTGTTAAGTAATGCCGCAAAATTTACTGAAAATGGTGAGATAACCCTAACCGTTAGTCACTATTATGAGAATGCGCAGAAGTGGTTCCGCTTTACCGTTTCTGATACCGGTATTGGCATCCCTGCTGATAAACTAGATAAGCTGTTCAAAGCGTTTTCGCAGGTTGATGATACACCCACCCGAAAATACGGTGGCACCGGCCTGGGTCTGGCCTTGAGTCAGCGTTTATGTGCGCTTATCGGTGGCAGAATTACGGTCGAGAGCACTGTTGGATTCGGATCAACATTTACAATCGAAGTCCCTGCCGAACTTAATGCAATCTCTTCGACATCAGACCTGGACGCGCCCAGTCTTTCTGCAATCCCAGCACCAATCACGACTGACAGGACCGCCTCGACAGTAACGGCCAAAAATGCTGTTTTACTGATTATCGACGATGATCCAACAATGAGCGATATGTTGCGTCGACTCATACCGGCTACTGAAGCGACTATCGTTACTGCTGAGACCGGTACTGAAGGTCTGCAACTGGCTGCCGCTCTCATCCCTGAGGTGATCGTCCTCGATCTAAAATTACCCGATTTGCACGGCCTCGAAGTGTTGGCGCGGCTGCGTGAAAACCCAGAGCTATCTCATATCCCAATCGTTGTGCTAACGATTGATGACCAGGCTCAGCACGGTCTGACCCTCTCAGTCGACGAATATTTGGTCAAGCCTGTCGAGCCGAACAGATTGATCAGCATTGTTAGACGTTTCTACCAACCCAAAGCCGAAGTTTCAACACCACATATTTTGCTGGTTGAAGATGATACGGCACTCGCCGAATTGTTCGCCCAAACCCTGCGAACCGTCGGCTGGTCGGTAGAGGTCGCCTCCGATGGCGAAACCGGTCTTACTGCTGCGCTAAGCCGACCACCGGCCCTGATATTGCTTGATTATATGTTGCCCGGTATGGATGGACTACAATTGCTTGAACAGTTACGAAGCCATCCTCACGGGAAGAATATTCCGGTGATCTTGATGACGGCCCATGAGCTAACCGCTGATGAACGACAACAACTGGCAGTCAGTGTGAGCATGATTCAACGCAAAGCAGAATTAAACCTGGAGCAAATGATCGATCATTTGCGACGGCTACTGTCCCAAAACAAGTCTCTACTCATAGAACAGTAACAAGGCAGGGTAAACAATGGCAAAAATTCTTATCGTAGAAGATGATGCTAATAATCGCGATCTGATCGCACGATTAGTAGAATTGATGGGGCACGAACCAATTCTGGCAGCCGATGGCGCTCAGGGTGTCGCCCTCGCCCGTAGCGCGCAGCCTGATCTGATTGTAATGGATATGGGATTACCCGTGCTCAACGGATGGCAGGCCACCCACCGTATCAAATCGCAACCGGCCACCAGGCATATTCCGATCCTGGCATTGACTGCTTACGCCCTCACCGAAGATCGGACACGCTCACTGGATGCTGGTTGTGATGACTTTGAGACTAAACCGATTGACTTTAACCGATTCCGAGAAAAAGTTGAAGCACTCCTTCGTCAGCGCGGAAAAGAACCCACAGCTCCGTAGCTGCGTAGAAGCTCGTGATGACACTATTGAAGCGTCAAGACATCGAATGGAACCCGAAGCTGAGAACACAGAAAAGCACTAACCGGTGCAGATCATACTTGCACAGCGTTACACAATGTGGTAATATCGCAACCGCAAGGGCAGGTCGCATAGTTGGTCTAGTGCGCGGCACTGGAAATGCCGTACAGCGGAAACGCTGTCGTGGGTTCGAATCCCACCCTGCCCGCCAGTTGGTCTCTTCCACCACTTGCTATCCCAACAATCGCTGAGGAACTGACAAGAGGCGTGCATAAAGATACGTTTCCTGGCATTGTGACGCGCAATTTGCTATTTTGCATCACCCTATACCCTACTGGTTAGCGCGTTCCTACCCAACTCACCCGGCTTACCGCCGCACACTCTCTTCATTACATCAATACATGCGGGTTGAAAACCTCCCACATCAGGATCAGCATCCCGATATATCCGTTACCAGACCAATAGTGTAACTGCCAGATACAAGAGAATCCCGCCAATATGCAAACTTACAATACCCCAAAAATATCTGGCATACGAAGACTTACTAATTTTATGTCGAAAAATCTGCTGCGCAAGCAGCGCACCAGGCCATCCCCCTAACAGCTCCCATGCATGCAGAGTCTGTTCGCGGATACGCCAAACTCCAAATTGTGCTCGCCGCTTATCTTCCTGGTATAACATCAGCGTCACTGCACTACACGCCAGATACCACCCAATAACCCATGATGGCATTACCATTGCGAATACTGTAAGCCCCAGCAAGATTACAAATGCGCCAACGACCAACAAGGCCAACACCGTATCAAACCGAGAAACCGATCCAGCGATCTGTGGCGCTGCCGACTGTGTTCGTACATTGACTGCCCGTAATCGCCCCTGAGCATCGAGCTGAACAGTAAATTTGACCGTTTCACCTGGCTGAGGCTGCCAGTTGCAGTCGAAGGTATCGCGAATATGAAAAAAGATGTCGCCCGGATGACTTGGTGAAGCGATAAAACCGTATCCCTCTTTTTGTTTCCAACTGGCAACTCTGCCGAAGTAACTTCGATCGTTCATAGGAACTTGCCAACGTAATCAACAACGAATATGACTTGTTTAGTATACTATATCACACATATTACCAGTTTCCTGAAGACCAACACCATTTACAAAACATCAAACCCTCCTTTCCTCAGCGACGCTGTCACGCAGGGCTTCACATAGCATGTATGGAAGCCCCACAGAGACAATAGGTTTCCCGACAATAAGACTGTTGCTGTTTCATTCTTCTAAACCCTGCAAGCGCCGCAGCTCGACTTCAAGCTGGCGCAGACGGGCTTCAAGCTCGGCTCGCGCCGCTGCTTCCCGTTGCGCCTGTTCTTCCGCTGCTCGCGCTCGTGCTTCCGCCTCCGCCCGCGCTGCTGCTTCGCGTCGAGCCTGTTCTTCTGCCTCGGCCCGCGCTGCCGCTTCCCGTCGGGCCTGTTCTTCCGCCTCCGCCCGCGCTGCCGCTTCCTGTCGCGCTCGCGCTTCTGCCTCCGCCCGCGCTGCCGCTTCCTGTCGCGCTCGCGCCTCAGCTTCCGCCGCCTGCTGCACCACTGTCGCGTAGTCGCCAAACGCCGTGCCGTCGTCGGCGTAGCACACCACGTGGTCGCCTTCCACCCCCACCCACAGGTCGGCCAGCTCCAGATACACCCACCCCCGCTCGTCCGGCGGTTGCAGCCGGTAGGTGTCCCCTACCAGCCGATAATCGAGTAACCGGAGCTGCCGCTCCCCCCGCCGTCCAACGTTGTCCACAATCACATACTGCGCCACCCCCGCCCGTGCGTAGTGCGCCACCTTCCACACCACATCGTTCTCCCGCGTCTCCGGCGAGGTGATTTCAATCATCAACGCCGGTCGTACCCCCTCTTCCGCCACATCAAAGGTGCTCCAATCCCGTCGCTCGCGCAGCCCTGGAATGACCATCACGTCCGGCCCGTGCGGACGCAGGTCGGGCACGTCCCACGCCACCCGCACATCACTCAGCACAATGGCCCGCCCCTCTGCTTCGAGCCGAGCGCGCAGCACCGCCGTGAGGTACATCCGGTCGGTTTCGTGGCGGTCACTGTGCACGATGAAGTCTCCCACTTCGGGGTGCAACACGTCCTCGAGGGTGAGCGGCACCGGTTCGAGGTGGTCGGGGTCGTTGGGGGTAGGCCGACGGACGTAGCGCCAGCCGTAGCGGAAGGGGTCTTCTTCGGGGAGCGGTGCAGGTGCAGTAGCAGTAGGATGGGTCATCGCAGTTCCTCCTTGCTGTGGTAGGTGGGTCTGCCGGTATTGTAGCACAGCGCTGGGCAGGATGCAGGGGCAACGGCGGCAGCGCAACGGGCAGCGGGTGGTGTTTTCCATTCATCGTGTCTTCCTAGGGCTCAAAATGGTGCTCAATAAAGAAAGCGTTTGAGCGGCCAAAAAGTTACACGAAAAAACACGGTAATGCTGAACCTACCCGAAACGGTCGGTTACAGGACGAGTCTCACCCGCTCACCTCACAACGCGACGGCGCACGAGAACAAGAGAGTTCTGAGCGCCTATCCGAATAATCCCCTATGACATCACGACGGATGAACCTCGGCGATGGAGGCAACGCGATTGATGAGCTGCACGAGGCAGGGCGAGATGCCGCCTCGCCCCTACAGGTATCCACGACGATGGTCACGGCGCACCTATTCAACCTCTCCTGTTGTAGCAGCCGCTCGGTCGGGGCGCAGCAACGCTGCGCCGGTACATCCATCGACGGCTTTCATCCGTTCCACCGTGAGACGGTGATTCGGATCGGCACGTAGAGCCTGATCAAAAACCCAGATGTCTCATTGGGTACGTCCTGTACCCGCGCAACCATTGTGTGCGGGGGCAGCCCTCACCCCCGGCCCCTCTCCCGCACTGCGGGAGAGGGGGGAGCTGGTGCGTGAACGCGGTAGCGTTGCTAGACGCAGAATCGCCCCTGCTCCGCTCATCTCCCTTCCTCGTCCGTAGCGTGGGAGAAATACACAAATGAGCTTGCGGGATGTCTCGATTCGTCAGGTAGCATCTCCCCCTTCCTCTCCCACAGCGTGGGAGCGGAAGGGGGCTGGGGGGAAGGTGAGGGCAGCCCTCACCCCGGCCCCTCTTCCGCGCTGGGGGAGAGGGGGGAGCTGGTGCGTGAACGCGGTAGCGTTGACAGACGCAGGAACCCTTCCGCTCCGCTCATCTCCCTTCCTCGTCCGTAGCGTGGGAGAAATTCACAAATGAGCCTGCAGGATGTCTCGATTCGTCAGGTAGCATCTCCCCCTTCCTCTCCCACAGCGTGGGAGAGGAAGGGGGCTGGGGGGTAGGTGAGGGCAGCCCTCACCCCGGCCCCTCTTCCGCGCTGGGGGAGAGGGGGGAGCTGGTGCGTGAACGCGGTAGCGTTGCCAGACGCAGGAACCCTTCTGCTCCGCTCATCCCCCCCTTCCGCTCCCGCAGTGTGGGAGAAATACACAAATGAGCTTGCGCTATGTCTCAACTCGTCAGGTAGCATCTCCCCCTTCCTCGCCCACAGCGTGGGAGCGGAAGGGGGCTGGGGGGGAAGGTGAGGGCAGCCCTCACTCCCGGCCCCTCTCCCGCGCTGGGGGAGAGGGGGGAGCTGGTGCGTGAACGCGGTAGCGTTGACAGACGCAGGAACCCCTCTGCTCCGCTCATCCCCCCTTCCTCGTCCGTAGCGTGGGAGAAATACACAAATGAGCTTGCAGGATGTCTCGATTCGTCAGGTAGCATCTCCCCCTTCCTCTCCCACAGCGTGGGAGAGGAAGGGGGCTGGGGGGTAGGTTAGGGTCCATCCTTCACACTGATCGGTATCGCTTATTGTATAATCAGTCAGCGTCGCCGAGGCGCGCTCGTTGACCCACCGCAGAGGAGTTGGAACAAACATGCCAAAGCGCACCGATTTACATACGATCCTCATTATTGGCTCCGGCCCGATTGTGATCGGGCAAGCCTGTGAATTCGACTATTCCGGCACTCAGGCATGCAAAGCGTTACGTGAAGAAGGCTACCGGGTCGTCCTTGTCAATTCTAATCCGGCCACCATCATGACCGATCCCAGCCTGGCCGACGCAACCTATATTGAGCCGCTGACCGTTCCCAGTCTGGAACGCATTATTGCTCGTGAAAAACCTGATGCCATTCTGCCTACCGTTGGTGGGCAAACCGCCTTGAATCTCGCAGTTGCCCTGCACGAAGCGGGTATTCTAGATCGATATGGCGTTGAACTCATCGGCGCCTCGGTCGAAGCTGTACGCATCGCCGAAGATCGCCAACGCTTCAAAGATAAGATGATCGAGATCGGTCTCCAGGTACCACGTTCGGGTACGGCCACCACTCTTGAAGAGGCACTGGCTGTTGTCAATCAGACTGGCTTCCCAGCTATCATTCGCCCTTCGTTTACGCTCGGTGGTGAAGGTGGCGGAATCGCTTACAACATGGAAGAATTTCGCGCTATTGTCGAACGTGGGCTTGATGCTTCACCGGTCTCGCAAGTGTTGATCGAAGAAAGTGTCCTGGGCTGGAAAGAGTTCGAGCTAGAGGTGATGCGCGACCGTAACGACAATGGAGTCATTATCTGCTCGATAGAAAATATCGACCCAATGGGTGTGCACACCGGCGATAGCATCACGGTGGCACCGGCAATGACCCTAACCGACCGCGAATATCAGCGGATGCGCGATATGGGGTTGGCTGTCCTGCGCGCCGTTGGCGTAGAAACCGGTGGCTCAAATGTACAATTCGCGGTTTCACCGACTGATGGTCGTATCTACGTCATCGAAATGAACCCCCGTGTGTCGCGCTCATCAGCACTGGCATCGAAAGCAACGGGCTTCCCGATTGCCAAAATCGCAGCCAAACTGGCTGTTGGCTACACTCTCGATGAATTACCCAACGACATCACCCGCGAGACACCGGCCTCGTTTGAGCCAACCCTCGACTACGTGGTGGTAAAGATTCCACGCTTTACCTTCGAGAAATTTCCCCAGGCCGATCAGACGCTCACGACTTCAATGAAGTCGGTTGGTGAGGTGATGGCTATCGGGCGAACATTCGCTGAGGCTTTCCAGAAGGCATGGCGCTCACTCGAACAAGGACGTGCTGGTTGGGGTGCCGATGGTCGTGATGTGATTGAACCAGAACGGTTGCGCGAGCGTTTGATTACACCACATCCTGATCGGATGTTCTATGTTCGCTACGCTCTCCAGAGCGGTATGTCGGTTGAGCAGATCAGTACCCTCACCAGAATCGATCCCTGGTTTATTTGCCAACTTGAGCAGATTGTCAATCTCGAAGGACGGCTACGGGCATTTGATCTCGCTACAATCCCTCCCGATCTGCTGCGTCAGGCCAAACGGATGGGCTTTAGCGATGCCCAATTAGCCCACTTATTGCGCGTGCCGTCAGGCCCACAGCGCTGGTCGGCGGAACTGGCTGTTCGTCAACGACGACTCGAACTTGGTATTCGACCAACGTATCACCGGGTTGACACCTGCGCCGCTGAATTCCCCGCCTATACACCCTATCTCTACTCTTCTTACGAGAGTGAAGATGAGGCCGAACCAACCAATCGCAAAAAGGTTATTATTCTCGGCTCTGGCCCTAATCGTATCGGGCAGGGAATCGAGTTTGACTATTGCTGTAGCCATGCCGTCTTCGGGCTGCGCACGCTTGGCTACGAAACGATCATGATCAACTGTAACCCGGAAACGGTCTCAACCGACTACGATACGGCAGATCGGCTCTACTTCGAGCCACTCACCCTGGAAGATGTGCTGAACGTGGTCGATGTTGAAAAACCTGACGGCGTGATCATTCAATTCGGCGGTCAAACACCGCTTAAGCTCGCTCAGGCACTTGAAGCCGTCGGTGTCCCCATCTGGGGTACACCACCAGACGCGATTGATCTGGCCGAGGATCGCGATCGATTTGGCGCTCTACTCAAGGAGTTGAACATCCCCGCACCTGAGCATGGCAGTGCCACGTCGTGGGAAGAAGCCCTGACTGTAGCCCGCCGAATCGGGTATCCCGTCGTAGTACGACCAAGCTACGTCTTGGGTGGACGAGCCATGGCTATCGTGTACGACGATGCGGCACTCGAACGCTACATGCGCGAGGCAGTCGCCGCTTCGCCAGAACATCCTGTACTTATTGATCGCTTTCTCGAAGATGCCTTCGAGATGGATGTCGATGCGATTTGTGATGGCGAAACAGTGGTCATCGCCGGGATCATGGAACAAATCGAACTGGCTGGCGTACACTCCGGCGACAGTGCCTGCGTTATCCCAACCTATATGGTCGCCGAAGAGCATGTGGTAACGATGCGGCGCTACACCGAACAACTGGCCCGCGCCCTGGGTGTTGTTGGGTTGATGAACATTCAGTATGCGATGAAGGACGGGGTTGTCTATGTGCTGGAGGTGAATCCCCGTGCGTCGCGCACAGTACCCTTTGTCGCCAAAGCTACCGGTATTCCATGGGCGCAACTGGCTGTACAGTGTGCTGCCAGCGCCAAACTTTTCTGCGATGGCCAGATTTTTTATGTCAACCATCCGGCGCTTACCAATCCACGCCGCTACCGTCTCGCCGTTCCTAGTATCCAGCGCTTCCACGTCAAAGAGGTTGTGTTACCCTGGTCACGTTTCAGCGGTGTTGACACCCTGCTCGGCCCAGAGATGAAATCAACTGGCGAGGGTATGGGGAGCGGCGCAACGTTTGGCGAGGCTTTTGCCAAGGCCCAGATGGCTTGTGGTAGCCATCTGCCCACCAGCGGCAATGCGTTCTTGAGTGTAAATGATCGCGATAAAGCAACCCTGCTCCCAATTGCCCGCGATCTGGCTGCTCTCGGCTTCAAGCTCCTAGCGACCAGTGGTACCGCTGCCTATCTTCAGCAACACGGCCTCGAGGTCAAATCAATCTATAAAGTGAATGAGGGGCGACCGAATGCCGTTGACTACATCAAGAACGGTGAGATTGCGCTAGTTGTCAATACACCTCTCGGTAAGACCAGCTTCTTCGACGAAGCAGCTATTCGGCGGGCAGCGATTACATACGGCGTGCCAACGCTTACTACTTTATCAGGAGCAGCGGCAGCAGTACAGGCGATTCAGGCATTGCGTACCGGTCAGTGGACACTATTGTCGCTGCAAGAACGTTCAGCAGAGGTATAGAGCGTTTCCCGACCATCACACCGGTCAGCACTGGTGGTCACCGCACCCGCCGGCGGGTACGGATATTCGCGAAGGGGCGAAGCGACGCTTCGCCCCCTGTCAATACCGGATCGGAAGAATATTCCTCAAATATGCGTATGGCACGCCTGCACGATCAATATTGAAATGACCTTTTTCGCCCATGATTCCTCACTTCTCTCCTTGCGCTGAACCTCGTAGATCGCTATACTACCTCTAGCGGGCGTACAGACACCTGTCACCAACCGCCACCTGGCAGAGAAACAGTATCCGGCAGAAAGGATTAGGCTATGAGCTTCCGTTTGCATGAAGTCAATCCAACGACCAGCTCAACCGGTAACACGCCTAACCGAATGCCTGAAATACCACCACAACCAAACAGTATTGCCGAAACCGGGTTATCAATGGGGTTTTTGACCGATCACATCTTGAAGGTGATCTACTTTTCAGGAGCAATTACCGGTCAAAAACTTGAAGAAACGGTGAAACTACCATTTCTCGGTGTTATTGATAAGGTGCTTGAGTTTCTCAAACTTGAGGAATACGTTGATATTATCGGCGCCGAGGGTGGTTTTAGTGAGCGATCGTTTCAGTATGTGATTACCGCCAAAGGTCGAAACAAAGTTCACGAGGTGATTGATCGTAACCAATACGCCGGACCGGCGCCGGTGCCACTCCAGCAGTATGTCGAAGTAACGCTCCGCCAGAGTATCGGCGAACTGGTTATCGATCAGGCCACCATTCGCAAAGCCTTTAGCCATCTGGTGGTCAGTGAGAAGATGCTCGATAAAATCGGCCCGGCAGCCAATTCAGCCCGTTCGCTCTTCTTGTATGGCCCACCAGGAAACGGCAAGACCACCATTGCCGAGGGTATTGCCAATCTGCTTGGTGGGTTGGTCATTATTCCCTACGCTGTCGAGGTCGATGGTCAGATTATCAAAGTCTTCGACCCCCTAAACCATCAGGTTGTGCAGATCAATGAAGTCGGTCACCCCGACCTGCCGCCGACGCCGTTTGGTTCAGCCGCCACCATTGCACCGACGACCTATCCTGATGCGCGGTGGGTGGTGTGTAAGCGACCACGAGTGATGGTTGGTGGTGAACTTGAGCTGGAACAACTTGAACTGATCTTCGATCCGGTTTCAAAGGTCTATGAAGCGCCATTTCAGATGAAAGCAAATGGCGGTCTCTTTCTGATCGATGACTTTGGTCGGCAGAAGTGTCGGCCACAAGACCTACTTAATCGCTGGATCGTGCCACTAGAAAAGAAAGTAGATTTTCTGGCTTTGCAAACCGGTAAGAAGATTCAGGTGCCGTTTGACGTGTTGATCGTTTTCTCAACCAACCTCAACCCGAAAGACCTCGTCGATGACGCCTTTCTCCGCCGCATCCGTCATAAGATCGAGGTTCCTAATCCAACACCAACCGAATTCCGGGCAATTTTTCAGCTCGTTTGTAAGAGCAAGCGCATTCCCTACAGCGATGATGGTCTGCGTTACCTCATCCAGGAGCATTACATGAAGGTTGGGCGCGAATTACGGGCGTGTCACCCACGTGATTTGTGCGACCAGATACTAGATGAAGCCAAATACCGTGGCATTCCACCGGCTATGTCGCGAGAGTTGATCGACCGGGCCTGTGAAGCCTATTTCGTCAAGTTGGGCTGATCGCCTGGCCAGATCGTGTCGTATCAGATTAACCCGTTGCCAGAACGAAGGGCACGAAGGAGGTTCTTTCCCTATGTCGCTGTTCAAACGTCTCGGTAATCAACCGCAACCAGAGCCTACTCCGGCTGCTGCCACGCCATCGCCACCCACAGCGGCTGCCGTCGCACCAGCTCCCCCGCCGCCCCCGCCGGTGCCAACTACCCCTACACCAGCGCCCACCCGTCCAACTGTGCAAGATGCTACGCCGGCCAACGATCAGAAGCGGATGCTTGAACTCTCGCTCTGGATTGTTGACCGGATTCAGGCCTCTTTGGGTAATCAGACCGAGCTAAAACGGTCGCCAGAAACCGAACGCCTCTTGCAAGAGCGGTTCGCCCGCATCTATCAACAGGCAAATGTCCACCTATCTGATCAGGATGTGAAAAAGCTCTTTGCAATGGTTTGCGATGAGCTGTTTGGCTTTGGCCCACTGCAACCGTTGCTCGATGATGATACGATTTCAGAGGTGATGGTTAACGGCCCCAATAAAGTATACATCGAACAAAAGGGGAAACTAAAGCTCACCGACGTGCGTTTTGCTTCTGATGAACACGTGTTGAAGATCATTGATCGAATTATCCGCCCGCTCGGTCGCCGCATTGACCGTAAGTGGCCAATGGTCGATGCCCGTCTCCCCGATGGCTCTCGTGTCAATGCAATCATTCCGCCGTGCGCGATCGATGGCTCGACGATCACGATTCGTAAGTTCTCGAAGAACAAGTTGAAAGTCGATGATCTGATTCGCTTCGGCTCGATGACGCCTGAGATGGCTGAATTTCTCCGTGCGTGTGTCGTCTCACGGCTGAATATTGTGGTCGCCGGTGGTACCGGTTCTGGTAAGACGACACTCCTCAATGTGCTCTCGAATTTTATTCCCGAAGACGAACGTATTATCACGATAGAAGATAGTGCCGAGTTGCAATTGGCCCAAGATCACGTAGTGCGCCTCGAAGCAAAGCCACCAGAGATTGATGGCACCGGACGGGTGACGATCCGCGATCTGGTGATCAACTCACTCCGTATGCGGCCCGAACGAATCGTGATCGGTGAGTGTCGTGGTGGTGAAACACTCGATATGTTGCAGGCAATGAATACCGGCCATGACGGTTCGCTAACCACCTTGCACGCGAATACTCCGCGTGATGCTATTGCCCGTATGGAGACGATGGCGCTGATGGCCGGGATGGAAATGCCGCTCAAGGTGATCCGTGAACAGATTGCCTCGGCTATCGATCTGATCGTACAACAGACCCGCCTTGAAGATGGTTCGCGCAAAGTCGCCTACATTACCGAGGTTCAGGGAATGGAAGGCGATACTGTCGTCTTGCAAGATATCTTTAAGCTCGAAATCCTTGGGAAGACGGGTGAAGGAAAGATTATCGCTGAACTACGCCCGACGGGAGTGCGGCCTAAGTTCACGCCGCGCCTGGAAGCGCACGGATTCAAGTTACCACCGAGCATTTTCGGCGCCCAAATCCCTGGTCAGCGTGTTCGGCGCTAGCGTTCTCTCATTGTTCGACCATCCTCTGCGGGCAGCCGCTACGGCTGCCCTCCCCTTTTGTTATGTCAATACCAAATCATAGCAACCGGTACAACGCCACGTGCTTGAACTAGAATGAGTGTTACCCATGAACGGATCGCAACTCCCTATCATCGTTGTAGGCGGTGGTCTGGGCGGGCTGGCTGCGGCCATCAGACTGGCCGGTCAGGGTCGCCGAGTCATTCTTTGTGAGAAGAATGAGCGCCTCGGCGGAAAGTTGAATATCCATCAGGCTGCCGGTTATACTTTCGATACCGGACCCTCATTGCTGACAATGCCGTGGGTTATTCGTGACCTCTTCACGGCGGCTAACCGGCGGATGGAAGATTACCTGTGTCTGGAACAGGTCGAGCCGACCTGTCGTTACTTCTGGTCTGATGGTACCCGCTTTGATGCATGGCAGCGATTACCACAGCTTATTCAAGAAATTGAACGTCTCAGCGCGGGAGATGTCCCGAACTTTTTTCGCTTTATGGCGCATACGGCACGCATCTACGACGCCGTCGCCGATCCATTTCTGTTAAAGCCATTCGATGGTCTCCGTGAACTGATTACGCCCTCGTTACTCCGCCATGCGCTTCGCATTGATGCACTGCGGAGCGTTGACACTGCGGTTCGTTCATTCTTTCGCAGTCCGTACCTGCGCCAAATCTTTAATCGTTACGCGACTTACAACGGGTCATCCCCGTATCGCTCCCCGGCTACGTTCAACCTGATCGCCTATATCGAGCTTGCTGAAGGTGGCTGGTATGTACGTGGTGGAATGTACCAACTGGCAATTGCCCTGAGCCGGCTGGCAACCGAAATGGGAGTAGAGATACGTCTCCAGACCCCGGTGACCAGGATCATGGTCGAACGTGGGAGAGCATGTGGTGTGCAACTGGCTGATAGCACAACCCTCCCAGCCGCAGCAGTCGTAGTAAATGCCGACCCACGCTACGCCTACGAACAACTCCTGCCTGACAGTAGACCGGAAGCAGAACGACTCGCTCGCCTTGAACCATCGTACAGCGGTGTCGTGCTCTTCCTCGGTGTCGAGGGAGACTTTCCGCAACTGGTGCATCACAATATCTTTTTCAGTAATGACTATCCTACCGAATTCCATGCGATTGTCCACGAACGTCAACCGGCGCTTGACCCGACTATCTACGTCGCAGTCACGTGCCGTTCTGACCCCATGCATGCGCCGCCTGGTCATCTAAACCTGTTTGTACTGGTGAATGCACCAGCCGATGATGGTCGGGTTGATTGGGATGCAGTAATGCCTGCCTATCGCGATCACATCATTGCGAAACTGGAAACAATGGGATTAAGCGGCCTACGCCAGGCTATTCGTTATATGCACCACTGGACACCTCACGATCTGGCTAAACGATACAACGCTGCGCTGGGCGCTATTTACGGTCCCAGCTCAAATTCACCCTTTGCCGCCTTTGCCCGTCCGCCATTGCGAGCACGCCGGATACGCTACCTCTACTTTGTGGGCGGTGGTACTCATCCGGGTGGTGGTATTCCGCTCGTCTTGTTGTCAGGACGAGCGGTTGCAGCACGTGTTGCGACAGATATACCGGTTTAACATCAAAAACTCTTTACACTTGCACGATGGAACGGGTAAAACGCTTAACGCTCTCTTAACTTTACGATGGTGCATAGCAGCAAGAATTGTGGTTTATCATCGTCAAATTGCGATAAACTACTTGATTTATGACCAACGTAGTGCTATGATATGGGCGAAGCCTCGAGAGAACATCAGAAAGCAAAGGAGGAACGAAACCACTTACGTGTAACCGAAAAGCAAGCGCTTCATCTCAAGTGTAAAAAGTTATGTGTGGGTAAAGTTTGAAGAGATGAAGCGTAAGTTCGGGGAAACCCCCTCATCAAGAGATTGAGAAAAATAAGTGATGAGGGTGGGGGAGACGAACAGACAAGCGCCAGGTTGCTGCCGAGTAACTGGATGCTGTGCGAGCTGTACGGTTACCTCCCAAACAAACTCACCGCGTTGGGTAAGAAGGAGCTGCTGTCCCACGCTGGAGGTGAGGAAATCCGATAGCAAAAGCTGGCCCGGCGCATTAATCTGCTGAAGGCAGAGCAGCTAAAGGAACTGTGCGGGTACGGTGGTGGACCTCCTCCTTCACACACTGATGAACTCTCGAGGTGGTTGGTCAAGTCAGGTCGTAGGTGGGTTGTAGGGTTACATTTAGTCGCGATGCGGTAGCTTAAGCTACCGCATCTCCGTTTTTACGGACTTTAGCCGCTATGCCATCGTCCAGCCGCCATCAACCATTAAGGTTTGACCGGTGATATACGAAGCAACCGGTGAAGCAAGAAAGAGGACGGCCGCAGCAACTTCTTCCGGCTTCCCTAGCCGACGTAAGGCGATAATTCCCGCGCTCCACTGTTGAATGGCTGGCGGTATCACCGTAATGAGGTCGGTTTCGATCATCCCCGGTGCGACTGCATTGACGGTAATCTGCCACGGCGCCGCTTCGCGTGCCAGAGATCGTGTCAGACCGATGATTCCCCCGGCGGCAGCGGCGAAATCGGCCTGTCCCGGAAAGCCAGATACGCCGTAGAGAGCTGCCAGATTTACAATGCGTCCGTACCGTTGCTGCATCATTGGGCGTAGCGCTGCGCGACAGGTATGGTACATGCCGGTAAGATTAGTCTGGATCGTTTGCCGCCAGCGCTCGCTACTCATCTCACGCAGCGGGCCATAATCGGCAACACCGGCACAGTTGATCAAAATATCAAGCTGCCCCCAGCGTTCCAGTGCTGCTGTTACCAGCACCGTACCACTGTCAGGTTCCCGTACATCGACGGCTAATGCCACTGCATCACTACCAATCGCCTGCGCTGCCGTTACCACATCGTAAGCTGCGCTATCGCTCGAATGGTATCCAACCAGCACACGAGCGCCGTAGCGCGCCAATCCACGGACAATTGCCTGCCCGATCCCCCCCGAACCGCCGGTAACAATTGCTACTTGTCCTTGAAAGTCGATCATGCAAGCATCCATGGTCAAGGCATGACCCAACCACCGTCAATCGTCAAGACGTGGCCGGTGATGTACGAAGCCCGAGGTGAAACAAGAAACCGAATCGCAGCGGCAACCTCTTCTGGACGACCAAATCGACCGATAGCGATAGCCTGTAATGCCCACGCTCGCAGCGCCTCGGGCACGGTCTCAACCATGTCCGTCTCGACGTAGCCAGGCGCAACAACGTTAACCGTGATCCCATCACGCGCCACTTCGCGGGCCAGAGAACGGCTCAAACCAATGATCCCTGCTTTAGCAGCAGCATAGTTGGTCTGGCCAACATTTCCTGCCAGCGCTGCCAGTGAACTTACTGATACAATGCGTCCGTAGCCAGCACGTTGCATCGTCGGGATCACTGCACGACAACACAAAAACACTGAGGTCAGGTCAGTGTCTATCACGTGCTGCCACTGTTCTGGCCGAAGCCGAGCCAGCGGCGCATCAGCGGTGATGCCAGCATTATTAACTAAAATATCAATCCTTCCCCACCGATCAAGCACCGCCTGCACCATGCCGGTTACTGCTTGCTCATCGGATACATCTGCCTGATACGCAAAGGCATCACCGCCTGCCGCAACAATCTCGGCCGCCAATGCCTCGGCGGCACCGGCACTCCGCTGATAGTTGATAAGCACTCGTGCACCGGCCTGAGCCAGCTCGATCGTTGTGGCCCTCCCAATCCCACGTGCCCCCCCGGTAATGATAGCGACTTGACCGCGCAATTCCATACGACGCTCTATACCAGTTGCATTGCCGTGAGCGACTGTATATCTGCAAATGTTCCTACATTGATTAAGCGTGCGCCAGGAACGATACGCCGGATCAGGCCGGTTAACACCTTCCCCGGACCAATTTCAACGAAGGTCTCGACACCGAGCGCAACCATCCGTTGCACCGATGCGATCCAGCGTACCGGCGCTACAACCTGAGCAACGATTTCTCGCCGAACATCATCGGCGTGGTAGAGCGGCTCGGCTGTCACATTAGCAACCAGAGGGATGGTGAGATCATGGACGGTTGCATTGGTAAGCGCCTGAGCCATCCCTTCAGCAGCCGCGATCATCAATGGCGAGTGGAAGGCTGCACTAACCCTGAGAGGAATAACCCGTTTTGCTCCCCGACTTTTCGCCAGCATACTGGCGTGCTCTACGGCCACCACACTCCCACTGATCACCAGTTGGTCAGGTGCATTGTAGTTGGCAATCACTACGGTACTGTGGTCATGTTCGGTTTGGAGAGCAGCACTGACCTCTTGGCAGATCTGTTCGAGCACATCGGCGTCCAAACCGATAACCGCAGCCATACTTCCTTCATGAGCTGCTGCCATCAATTCACCACGTCGGCGTACCAAACGCAGGGCAGTAGTAAAATCGAGTGCACCACCGGCCACCAACGCTGAAAATTCACCCAGACTGTGGCCGGCAACGACAATCGGTTGTTCAAGTCGGTCTCCCAGCAATTCCTGCATCGCCGCCAGCAAGGCCATACTGGTTGTCAGTAGGGCCGGTTGGGCGTTTTCGGTGGCAGTGAGGTCAGCTTCCGGTCCACTAAAACACAACTCACTCAACGGGTAATCGAGTATCTCATCGGCTGTTGCAAAGATCCGACGTGCTGCGGGCGATACCGAGATCAAATCACGACCCATACCTACAACTTGCGATCCCTGTCCCGGAAATACCCATGCAATGCTCATGACCTGTTGCCTCTTCTTTCTTTGCTGACACGACCATTGCCTTCCCCTCCCCATCGTGTCGGCCCGCGTTCAGAATCGTTCTAGATCAGCGGCTTATCAGCGGTATGTCGTAGCCTTATCTAAAGCCCTGACGCCTTACCTCCTTCAACATACTGAGCGTGCTGGTTTCCCCCAACGTACCAGACCCGCCCCCCACGTAAGACCACCACCGAATGCCATCAACAATACATAATCACCCGCTTTTATCCGTTCCTGACAGGCAGCTTCGTAGAGGGCAATTGGGATTGAGGCTGCCGACGTATTGCCGTATCGGTCAAGATTGATCATCACACGCTCTGGTGGAATTTCGAGCCGACGAGCGACCGCGTCAATAATTCGCACATTGGCCTGATGCGGAATCACCAAAGCAATATTGTCAACCGTCACCCCGGCCGCCTGCAATACCTGTAACGCCGAGTCGCTCATCTCGCGCACTGCGTGTTTGAAAATTTCCCGTCCATTCATGTACACGTACTGTCGACCTTCAGCCAGCAACTCGGCAGTAAGCGGCATGCGCGTACCACCCGCATCAACGGCCATCAGGTCTTCCAGCTTCCCATCGGCACTCAGATGCGACGTCAAGAGACCGAGTGGTTCATCAGTGGCTTCCAACACAACAGCGCCAGCACCGTCACCAAACAGAACGCAGGTATTACGGTCATTCCAGTTGATATAGTGCGTAAAAATGTCGGCACCGACTAGTAATAAGCGACGGCTCACACCGCTCTTGATTAAACTGGTTGCGACCGTAAGCCCATAGACAAAGCCACTACATGCCGCTGCTAGATCAAACGCTGCTGCACGCGGAATTCGCAAGTTAGCCTGTACTGTACAGGCAGTAGCAGGAAATGGCCGATCAGGAGTACAGGTTGCAACGATGACCGTATCGATCGTAGAGGGTTCAATACCGGCCATCACCAGTGCTTCACGGCCAGCAGCAGTTGCCAGCGTGGAAGTACTCTCACCAGGCCCGGCCACTCGCCGTTCACGGATACCGGTACGAGTACGGATCCACTCATCGGATGTATCTATCCGTTGTGCCAGTTCATCGTTGGTAATCAGACGTTGCGGAACAGCCATCCCCCAGCCGACCACTGCTGCATAACGTTCCCTGCTCACCCTTATACCCTTTCTATCATAATCAAAGGCTGCCAGCCCGATAACCACGGCAGGCAGCCTTCTCGATACGCATTTCCCGACAGGAAATTCGGTACCAGGAATAGAGCTATTCAGCAGTAATGTCGAGTACCTGCCGGCCCTTATAATACCCACAAGAGAGGCATACTCGATGCGCCCGCATCAGTTCGCCGCAGCGTGGGCAAGACACCAACACCGGTGGGGTGAGGGCCAAATGTCGCCGCCGATTACCGCGTCGATGACGCGATACTTTTCGTTTTGGTACTGCTCCCATGATTGTTACTCCTTAATTTTGGTTACGTTGTCGTTCAGCCCATTCACGTAAAGCGGCGAAGCGATCATCAACCAGCGTATCGTCATCTTCAATCCCCTCCGATGCAACCGTATAGTTGACCGGTTGATCACGATATGCCGGCGCAATTGGATTCATCGGCAGATTGATCAGCGCGTAGCTACGGATCGCTTCCCCAATATCAATATGATGCAACTCGTCGAGCATAAATGGATCATCCTCAACGGGTTGCGGTAATCGGTGACCATTGACAACATCAACGACGGCGTAGAACTGATCACTGAAATCGAGGTCAAGCTCATAATCAAATAATTCGAGCGAACGGACACAGGTCAATGTCACGACACCATGCACCGTTACCTGGGCATAGACCCCTGCCGCAGTACGGGTCAGACGCACACGACCAGAAATATTCCGTAGCGTCAACTCCTCATCGAGTGGCAAAGCCGCTTCGCTAAAAGAAATATCGCGTCGTGCGCCTATCTCTTCGCGTAACAATTGCGCGAGATTGAATCGTAATGCAGTCATAGCAATCACCTGTGGCGCGCCGTGGTTCCGCCACAAGCGCCAAATTATAGGCGAGAGAGCGGAAGATTGTCAAGCACTTGTTCGGCGTTCTTCCAGCGCGTGTAAGCCATTACGCACACTACTCAACAGTTTACTCAGCCGTTCATCGAGTTCTTCAAGCACCTGCCGGGCATACGCATCGGCACCAGCGCGGATTTCGGCAGCTTCATGTTCGGCCTGTTGCAACAGGCGCTCTCGCTCGGCTTCGACGGCGGCCAGCAACCCGCGTTCGCTCAATACCTCCTGCACACGGGCCTGAGCAGTAGCCAGCAACTGTTCTTGTTCAGCAATGATTCGTCTGGCTCGTCGGATCTCTTCAGGAATAACCGTGCGCATCTGATCGATGATTTCGAGGATACGACCTTCATCGACTAAGGTTCGTCCACCGCTGAGGGGCAGCCGGAAGCCGGCAGCAATCACCTCTTCCAGTTCATCAATCAAATCATCCAGTTCGATGATGATCACCCCCTCTGTGCGAACTTGTCGCGTAAGGCCGCTACAACGACCGGCGGTGCAAATTCCACCGGGTCGCGTCCAAGGCTGGCCATTTCGCGTACCGCCGTTGAACTGATATGGGCAAATTGCCGACCGGCCATCAGCACCACCACCTCGATGCCTGGATCGATGGCCTGATTCACCTGCGCCATTTGAAACTCCGCCTCGAAGTCACTCGCAGCACGAAGGCCACGCACAATCGCGCACGCACCTACCTGCCGGGCAAAATCAACTGTTAGTGTTTCATAGCTCATCGCCTCCACCCGTTCGAGATCGGCCGTTGCAACGCGCAATAGATGGAGTCGTTCGGCTGTCGAAAAGAGCAGCTTCTTCTGCGGACGATCAAACACTGCCATAATGACACGGTCAAAGATCCGTGTTGCACGGCGGGCAATGTCGAGATGAGCGTATGTAACTGGATCGAAACTGCCGGGGTAGATTGCGATGCGCATAGCTTACTGATCGGACTCTGGCATCATGACCGCTGTCAGTTCATAAATCGAGAAGCACGAGTCGCCTAGACGCCGAAACTTGATTCGGTGCAGCCCTGGATAATCATCGGCCAGTTCTACTCGTGGTGAATGACCAACAATCAGGAGACTACCTTCCTTCCCCACACCACTCTTTGCCACGAGTTGCATCGTTATCTCGATGGTCGGGTCAGCGTAAGGTGGATCCATGATGATTATATCATAGCGTCCGACACCACGTTGACGATGCAAAAATCGATCTACCGGCATGTGATAGATATGGGCCTGCTGTTCAAAGTGGGTATGGCGCAAGTTTTCAGCAATGATGGAACAGACATGCGCATTTCGCTCAACAAAATCAGCACTATCAGCACCACGCGACAGACACTCAATACCGAGTGATCCGGTACCGGCGTAGAGATCAAGGACTGCACCGCGGATTGGACCGTACCCCTCGAGCACCGAAAAGAGGGCTTCTTTCACCCGATCAAGCATCGGACGAGTACCGAGGCCTTTCGGTGCTTTCAAACGGTGTCCCTTAGCTTTTCCGGTAATAACTCGCATGACTCTGTTGCCATCGTTATAACGCACAGCAGACGGTCTGTGATACGACCGTCTGCCCCACTGCACCATTGCCGTACCCCAATCGGATTAGCGCTTTGTGTACTGTGGTGCCTTGCGTGCTCGCTTGAGACCAACTTTCTTGCGCTCTTTGGCACGTGGATCGCGGGTGAGCAGCCCGGCTTGCTTGAGCGTCGGACGCAAGGTGCTGTCGTAGTCTAACAGTGCCCGGGCAATACCGTGACGAACAGCACCGACCTGGCTGGAAATTCCCCCACCCTTGACCTTTACCAACACATTAAACGTGTTGAGATGGTTTGTCAATACCAGCGGTAAACGGAGGTTATACTGGTATAGATCACGACGACCGAAGTAATCCTCCGGCTTCTTCCCATTGACAATAAATTCCCCATTTCCGGGAAAGAGGCGAACCAGTGCCACCGCAGTTTTGCGACGGCCAGTGCCCTGATAATAGCGCTTGGCTTCCATTCCTTCTCCTCACCACCTTGGCACCACTGGGGTGCTCTTCACTGTCTGCACACGGACCGCAATATCTCCCGCTTGCTACACACTGTTTTAGCGCGGAATATAAGGCTTTGGCTGCTGCGCCGCGTGCGGGTGGTTTGGCCCAGCGTAAATGCGCAGCTTACTCAACAATCGGCGACCCATGCGGTTTTTGGGTAACATCCGCTTCACCGCCAGGCGTAAAATCCGATCAGGATGCTTTGCCAGCATCATCTTGTAAGGTGTCGCTTTAAGACCACCCGGATAACCGGTATGGCGATAGTAGATTTTCTGATCGGGTTTCCGTCCGGTCAAGACAATTTTCTCGGCATTCACCACGATCACAAAATCTCCACCATCAACTGATGGTGTGAACGTTGGTTTGTGTTTCCCGCGCAGCAGAGTACTAATCTGCGTTGCCAATCGACCGAGCACCTTACCACTCGCATCGATGACATACCAGTCGCGCTGCACTTCTGATGGTTTTTGATGATAGGTCTTCACAGCACCTATTCCTCGTGTACGTAGGACGAAGATTGGGCAATCTTCGTCGGGCCATTTTGCCGTTTCGATGTCTCCACCCAGCGGATCAGACCGGGTGGATAGCGTACAGCCGTTAAGGTCAAGCCATGAGCCGGTGCAGTTGGACCGGCCAGCCGCCGGTCACGACTCATGAGCACTTCACCGAACTGATCGACGGTCATTCGGTTACGACCAACCAGCAAGAGTGTACCGACGATCATCCGTACCATATGCTGGAGAAAAGCGTTAGCTGCAACTTCGATAGCCAGTAAACGTCGCTCGAACCATTCATACTCACTGATGCGAGTCCAATACATTGTACGAACGGTCGAACGTTGTGCTGGTGCTGCCGTCGTAAAGGCAGCGAAGTCGTGCGTTCCCTCCAGCAACTTAAGCGCTGCGGTCATTGCCGGTACATCAAGGGTTCCTGCTACATGCAGGGCTTGATGGCGAAGTTGTGGCAATGGCGCCGGCGCACAATCGATAAGATAGCGATATTCACGCTGGATCGCACTAAAGCGAGCGTGAAAATCTTCTGTTGCGTCACCGACATTCTGAACTGTCAAATCAACCGGCAGATGAGCATTCAAGCCACGCCAGATCGTTTGTAGATCATGGCGAGTGGCCGTTTGCACATGGGCAACCTGACCACTAGCATGAACCCCGGCGTCGGTTCGGCCGGCCAGCACAATCCGACGCCGTTCCTGGGTTAGCGCTTCCCACGCCGATTCCAGAGCACCCTGGACGGTACGAATATCGGTCTGCCACTGCGACCCGGCAAAGTCGGTGCCATCGTAGGCCAACAGCAGCGCAATCGTGCGCATCAGATCAACTCAATCAAGGCCATCTCGGCCCCATCACCCCGTCGCGGCCCCAGCTTGGTAATGCGCGTGTAGCCACCGTTACGTCCGCCGTAGGTCGTTGGGGCAAAGGCAAACAACTTCCGCATTGCATCTTTGCTAGCCAGCTTCGAGAGCGCCATCCGTCGCGCATGTGGTGTATCCTCGCGCGCAATGGAAATCAGAGCTTCCACCTCAGGTTGAACGGCACGCGCTTTAGCCAGCGTCGTTTTAATTTTCTTGTGTTCAATCAGAGCGATCATTAAATTGCGGTAGAGCGCCTTACGGTGCTCATACGACCGCCCCAATAATTTTCCGGCATGTCGATGTCGCATGGTCGTATCCTTATGAACGCGCTGCTCCGTTTTTAGGAACTATGCGCGGAATATAACCCCGTTCAATCAATTTATCACGAATCTCTTCCATCGATTTCTGGCCGAGATTCCGTACCGACAACAACGCCTTCTCGTCCATCTGCAACACTTGACCGATCTTGGTAATCTCCGCCCGTTTCAAGCAGTTGTATGTGCGGGTTGAGAGATCAAGGGTCTCAATTGATAGATCGTAGATATGTGCTGGAATCTCCAGCCCATTGGTCTCCGGTTGCGTTGCCGGTTCAGCAGCCAGGCGATTAAAATTCGCGATAGTGGTATTGTAATGTACCAGAACCCGGGCTGCGTAATCGAGGGCATCTTGCGGTCGCACGGTTCCGTTTGTCCAGACCTCGAGGATCAGGCGATCATAGTCGGTGGCTTGCCCGATACGGGTATTTTCCACCACGTAATTGACACGCGGCACCGGCGTAAAGATCGCATCAATCGGAAACTCGCCGAGTGGCAAGATGCCCCGCTGATCGGCCGACAGATAGCCGCGACCCTGTTCAATCGTTGCGATCACCTCGATGTGCGCCTGATCATGCTCGAGGGTGCAAATATAGTGATCGGGATCAACGACCGACAGACCTTCTGGCAACACCAGATCGGCAGCCGTCACTACAGCCGGTCCCTGTTTTCGGATCATTGCCTGTACTGTTCCCTCGTGGCGACCACGCAAATGGATGCCTTTCAGGTTTAAGATAATCTCGACGACATCCTCGGTCACACCGGGGATAGTGTCGGTCTCCTGATAAACACCAGCGATGCGCACGTGGGTGATCGCCGATCCGGGAATGGCCGTAAGCAGCACGCGCCGAAGCGCATTACCGAGCGTGTGTCCATAGCCCGGATCGAGCGGCTCGATTTTAAAGCGTCCAAAGGTATCGGTTGCTTCAACAACCTCAATCTTTGGTTGTGCAATATCGAGCACTGCTACCTCCCATTTCTTTTCTCCGTCTTACAGACGAGAGTAATCATTACCGGCTATAGAACTCAACGATCAACTGCTCGTTAATTCCGGCCTCAGCATCTTCACGGCGTGGTAAAGCAACGACGGTACCCGAAAGATCGGCAGGATTGAGCCGCAGCCATTCGGGCGCACGATGTTTGTTCAAAACACCGCTATCGACGAGATTCTTAAAGTAAGTACGGCTCCGACTTTGTGGACGAACGGCAATAACCTGCCCAACCTTCACCGTATACGACGGGATGTTTGTTTTGCGACCATCAACAACAATATGCCCATGGCTGACCAACTGGCGAGCCTGAGCGCGGGTTGTGGCAAATCCAAGACGATACACCACATTATCAAGTCGGCGCTCAAGCAAGCTCAACAAATACTCGCCAGTTACGCCACTACGACGTGACGCCTGCTCAAACAGTCGACGAAACTGGCGTTCGAGCACGCCGTAGATGAATTTTGCCTTCTGCTTTTCACGCAACTGCATACCGTAGTCGGACAATTGCCGACGACGAGCGGCGGCACCGTGCTGTCCAGGCGGATCTGGCCGCTTATTCAGAATACGTTGACCTTTTTCGGTGATTCCGATACCGAGGCGTCGGCTAACTTTGCCGACTGGTCCTATATATCGCGCCATAGTCTTACTAATCCTTTATTCAGAATATATTCATCCGAGCAGCCAGTGACTGCGCTTCTATCTCAAACTGTGAGATGGGCGCCGGTGCTGCAATTGAGCAGACACACTACCACAACGGGCGTCCGGGAATAATCCCTCCGGTTCCAATTGTGGTCGTCTCACAGCGTACATTCAGTTGTATCATTCAACCACACCAACGATGAAACCGCACACGCTCCTACACACGCCGACGTTTTGGCGGTCGGCAACCATTATGTGGAATCGGTGTTACGTCGGTAATGGCAGTAATCTGCAAACCAGCAGCCTGCAAAGCGCGAATAGCAGCCTCACGGCCGGCGCCAGGTCCTTTAACAAAGACCTCAACCGAGCGCATACCGTTTTCCATTGCCTTCCGAGCAGCATTTTCTGCTGCCACTTGAGCAGCGTAGGGTGTGCTCTTCCGTGATCCCTTAAATCCACTCTGACCAGCACTTGACCAGCAGACGACAGCGCCCTGGGGATCGGTAATAGTTACAATCGTATTGTTGAACGTGCTCTGGATATGGGCCTGACCCCGTGGCACGTTCTTACGCTCACGGCGTTTGCCGCGTTGGCGTGTCGTAGTGGTCGTTTTTCCCTTAGCGGGCATGCCTCACTCCTTATTACAACTACTTCTTTACGGCCTTCTTCTTGATACCGATCGCCTGACCGCGACGGCCACGCCGGGTACGCGCATTGGTACGGGTACGTTGCCCACGCACCGGCATACCACGGCGATGACGGAGCCCACGATAACAGCCGATATCCATCAAGCGCTTAATGTTCAACTGCACCTCACGGCGCAAATCACCTTCAACCCGATACTCGCGGTCAATAATCTCGCGAATACGGCCTATCTCTTCTTCGGTCAGGTCACGCACCCGGCGTTCGGGGTTCACATTCGCTTTACGCAGAATGTCCATGCCGTTTGAGCGACCAATACCATAGATGTAAGTGATCGCAATTTCGATCTTCTTGTTGCGGGGAATATCAACCCCGGCGATACGTGCCATGCCAGTCCTCTTCGCTCCTGATGTACTCGGCCAGCTCCGACAAGGCTGGCGAGAACAGATCGCTTGTCCCTGATAACAGATACTCGTTACCTGTTGTTAGCCTTGCCGCTGTTTATGCTTTGGTGTGCGCGAGCAGATCACCCGAATCACGCCCTTGCGCTTAATCACCTTGCAATATTCGCAGCGCGGCTTTACCGACGCTCGCACTTTCATTTCAGCCTCCTTGCGGCGGCGGACGCCGCCGTGCTGCGTCGCGCCCCCTACTTATATCGATACGTAATCCGCCCCCGGGTCAGGTCATACGGCGACAATTCAACCAGAACCCGGTCACCTTTTAAGATGCGAATGTAATTCATACGCATCTTGCCCGAGATGTGAGCCAGTACTTCGTGCCCGTTATCGAGCTGCACCCGGAACATTGCATTTGGTAATGGTTCCGTGATGGTACCTTCCATCTCGATGACATCTTTCTTTTTTGACATACCCCTCCTAACCTACGGCTGCGCCGGAGCCAAATATGGACTCAGCGCCTTCAACATTGCCTCTGTCACGAGCGCGATCTCGCGTTGGCCATCGATCTCATGGAGAATGCCCTGCCGCTGATAGTATTCGATCAACGGCATCGTTTGGGCAAAATAGACATCCAATCGGTGCTGCGCCGTTTCAATCGAGTCGTCGCTTCGCTGATAGAGTCTGCCGCCGCAGGCGTCACAGACACCCGGTCGGTGTGACGGGAAATAGTAAATGTTGAAAATCGCGCCACAGGTGCGGCACGTCTGCCGACCGGCAATTCGGCGCAGCAGCACATCTTGTGGTACGGCCAGGAAGAGGACGGCATCGATCCGTGAGTTATGAACGGCGAGCGCCTCTTCCAGGGCTCGCGCCTGTTCCCGGGTTCGGGGAAACCCATCGAAGATGACCCCCGCTGCACAATCGGGTTGGCGAATGCGTTCGAGGATCATGCGAATCACGACTTCATCGGGTACCAACTCCCCCCGATCCATATAGGACTTAGCCAGCATCCCCAGTTCCGTTCCTTCGCGCAGCGCGGCACGAAAGAGATCACCACTCGCAACATGGGTCAACCCTGTGCGGTCGGCGAGGGTCTTGGCCTGTGTTCCTTTGCCGGCGCCCGGCGGTCCTAGTAAGATTACATTGGTCATGACTCGGCGCTCGCTCAACTTCAAAACCGTACATGATCGTATGCACGGTAGACCATCTGCCTGTCTCACAAAGACGCTGCCCAACCGGTACGCCGGCGAGCAACAATTCCCATTGTACTACACTTTTTTCGTTTGTGTGCAGCGATCAGCGGCTCAGAAATCCCTCGTAGTCTCGCATGATCAACTGCGCTTCAAGTTGACGCATGGTATCGACAGCCACACCGACCACAATCAAAAGCGCAGTACTCCCCAGACCGATTTGTACACCGGTAATCGACTGCGTGATAAACGGTAGGACAGCGATCAACCCCAGGAAGAGTGCACCTGCCAGAGTGATGCGATTCAGTACTTTCATCAGGTACTCTTCCGTTTTCTTCCCGGGCCGAATACCAGGAATAAAACCACCATTCCGTTGCAGATTTTCTGCCAGGTCCTGTTGCGTAAAGATCACAACAGTGTAGAAGTAGGTAAAGCCAACCGTCAACAGGAAGAGCAGAGTCATATAGACAATACCACCACCCTGACCCGTCGGATTAAAGGTGTTGTAAAAGAAACCAGCAATGGCATTGCCAATTCCTTCCGCACCGGGACGGTAGAACCACGATGCTACAATGCCGGGGAAGATGATGATGCTTTGGGCGAAGATCAGAGGGATCATCCCGGCAGAGTTCACCTTGAGCGGGATAAAGCTGCTCTGACCACCGTACACTTTATTGCCACGAACTCGGCGGGCATACTGAACACGAATACGACGCTGTCCTTCTTGTACCAGCACGATACCAACAATTGTCAGGATGGCAATTGCAATAAAGCCGATCAGGCCAAGAATGGTGCTGAAGTCACCAGCCTGACTGATCTGGAAACCTTGAATGATCAATCTTGGCAGACGTGAGACAATTCCACCAAAGATGATGATCGAGATACCATTGCCGATCCCGCGCTCGTTGATTTGTTCGCCGAGCCAGATCAACAGCATTGTACCGGCGACCATCGTGGTCAGCACGGTGAACGTAGGCAGGAAATTTGCGCCCAGGTCAAATGGCGTGCGGAATAACGATAATGCTGGATCGTTGTTCGGATTGATCGACCGTTCGAGTGTCAGCGTCTGACCGTAGGCCTGCAAATAAGCAAGTGGGATCGTCAGCCACAACTGATAGCGATTTAGACGCAGGCGTCCCTGCTCACCCTCTTTTTGCAATTCCTGAAGTGCCGGGATCAACAGTTGCAGCAACTGCATAATAATTTGGGCCGTGATATACGGATAGACCCCCATTGCCACAACCGAAAAATTTTCTAACGCCCCACCGGCAAAGATATTCAGCAACTGTGCCAGTTGATTCGTAGCCAGTGCCTGTCGCAACTGATTGAGCGTCGCCGGATTAACATTTGGTACCGGGATGTGCGCGATCAGGCGAAACAGAAACAACATCCCCACGGTGAAGAGGATGCGGCGCCGTAGATCTGGCAACTGAATAGCACGAAGTACAGCCTGTAGCATGATAGTACTTCCTGTCAGCGGCGAGAACACGAGGGTTCTCGCCGCTCTGACCAATTACGCTTGAACCTGGCGAGCGTTGCGCATACTGGGATTGGGGCCGCGCGAGCGTGAGTGGCGTTCGACAATCCAAGGGAGATCAATTGCCTTCCCACCGGCAGCCTCAATCTTTTGTCGCGCACTTGCCGAGAACTTATGAGCTTTAATTGTCAACGGTTGGTTCAGCTCACCGTCGCCGAGGATCTTGACCGGCATCCGCTTGCGGCGCACCAGACGGCGGGCCAGCAAGGTCTCTGGAGTTACCTCAACCTCGGTTGGCCAATCGGCCAGACTACCAACATTTACCACTTCATATTCGACGCGGAATTTATTAACAAATCCGCGCTTAAAGGGCATACGCTTGACCAGACGGTTCTGACCACCTTCAAAGGTACGATACGGACCAGGTCCACTGCGGGCTTTCTGCCCCATCATACCTTTACCGCCAGTCTTGACTTTCCCTGAACCATGGCCGCGACCGATCCGCTTGCGCTCTCGATGCGCACCTTTAGGGGGACGTAAATCGTGAAGTTTCATGCCTGCACCTCGTCCTCAACCTCCTCCACCTTTACGAGGTGCTGAATCTTAAACAGCATCCCCCGCACCGATGGAGTATCAGGTTTGAGTACACTCTGATTCAACCGGCGCAAGCCGAGCGCGGCCAGCGTTGCTTTCTGGTCACGCGCATAGCCGATTGCGCTCTTCACATAGGTCACGCGCAGCTTTGCCATTATGCTGCCTCCGTTTCCCGTCGTCTCCGGCGCTCCATCAGCTCTTGCGGCGTCATATCACGCCGACGAGCCATTTCCTGGAGCGAGGTCATCTCGCTTAACGCCTTAAAGGTTGCCTTCACCACATTCACCGGGTTATTGCTACCGTAGACTTTAGAGAGCAAGTCTTTAATCCCGGCTGCTTCCACCACCGGACGCACACCGCGACCTGCAATAACGCCGGTACCGGGTGCTGCCGGCCGTAGCATCACCTTAGTTGCAGCAAACTTTGTAGTGACCTCATGGGGAATCGTCGCATGAACAAGGGGCACGCGAATCAGATTCCGTTTTGCGGCCTCAGCTCCCTTGCGAATAGCGTCCGGCACTTCTGCCGCCTTCCCCATGCCAATACCAACGTGGCCTTTGCCATCACCAACGACAACGACCGTGCTGAAGCTAAAACGCCGGCCGCCCTTCACGACCTTTGACACGCGGTTGATCTGGACGACTCGCTCCTCGAGCTCCAGCGTGTCGGGGTTGATACGTTCTCGTTTCACAGTTCCTCCGCTACGCTGCCCTTAGGCAACTAGAAGTTCAGACCAGCTTCGCGGGCCGCCTCGGCCAGCGCCTTCACTCGTCCGTGATACTTATAGCCACCGCGATCGAAGACCACCTTCGTAATCCCAGCCTGTAACGCTCGTTCGGCAATCAGCTTACCAACCAGTGCCGCCTCTTGAGTTTTGGTCAACTCTGGACTGCCGGTCCACCCTTTTTCGTTCGTTGAAGCGGCAACGAGCGTGTGACCAACAGTATCATCAATTACTTGCGCATAAATATGGACGTGGCTCCGAAAGACGTTCAGGCGTGGTCGTTCAGGCGTACCAAAAACCCGCTTTCGGATGCGACGATGCCGGCGAAGCCGGAGTTCACGTGGTGTTCGCTGTCCCATACGATCCTCAAATACTGTCGCGATAGAGATTGTATCCCCTACCGCTCGCTAGGGGTGCAGGCTACGGCATAGCAGCCGCAGCCCAACCAACTATTTCGCCTTACCAGCCTTACCAGCCTTGCGGCGGATCTTCTCTTCAACGTACTTAATGCCCTTACCCTTATACGGCTCAGGCGGACGCAGACTACGAATTCGGGCTGCCTCTTCGCCGACCTGTTGTTTATCGATACCAACGATCGTCAGCGACAACGGATCGTTTGCCGACTTACGTTCACCGACAATGTAGCTAATGTTCGGTGGCGGCTCGATACGTACCGGGTGTGAAAAACCCAGATTGAGCACGAGCGTTTTTCCTTCGAGCTGAGCACGATACCCAACGCCGTTGATTTCGAGCGCTCGTTGCCAGCCCTGGGTAACCCCAACCACCATATTGTAGATCAGGGTACGGGTCAAACCGTGCAAAGCGCGATGCAACTTCCCATCAGAAGGACGCTGAACGGTAATGACATCGCCTTCCTGACGAATAATCATATCAGGATGCAATCTCTGGCTTAGCGTCCCCTTGGGGCCTTTTACCGTCACGAGATTCTGCTCGCCGATGGTAACCTGAACCCCCTTTGGCACGGTAATTGGTCGTTTTCCGATTCGCGACATGATACTCCTCCGTGCGCGTTACCAAACGTAGCAGAGTACCTCGCCGCCGACACGCTCGCGCCAAGCCTCGTGATCGGCAAGCACACCCTTCGGCGTCGAAAGAATGCTCAGCCCGAGACCACCGCGCACTCGTGGAATGTCAGCGCGCTTGGTATAAATTCGCAGCCCCGGCTTACTGACCCGTCGCAAGCCGGTGATAGCCGGCCGACGATCAGGCATATACTTCAGCGTAATCGAGATGGTCTTGTACGGCTTGCCATCATCGATTACAGTGTAATCCCGAATAAATCCTTCACGTTTCAGAATATCGGCAATCGCGATCTTCATCTTCGATGCCGGAATTGTTACAGTTGTATGGCGGGCCATACACGCATTACGAATGCGTGTCAGCATATCGCCGATAGGATCATTGACACTCACGGTATGCCTCCTCAACGATCGCGGGCGTCAGCATCACTCGCTTGCCGCACAGCACTCACCAACTTGCCTTTACGACGCCCGGAATGAGGCCCTTTAATGCATGTTCGCGGAAGCAAATGCGGCACATCCCGAACTTACGAATATACGCTCGTGAGCGACCGCAGATTTTACAGCGGTTGTACGCACGAACTTTGAATTTCGGCGGCCGCTGGGCCCTTACAATCCACGACTTCTTAGCCAAAGGATTACCTCCTCAAAATGCGTTGAACCAGTCAGCGTCCTGCGCTCTTAGTTCAAACTAATCACGAAATGGCATGCCGAGACGTTTCAGCAAGGAATAAGCCTGCTCATCATTCGGCGCACTGGTGACAATTGCCACCTCTAGACCACGAATCTTGTCGATCTTATCGTAATCAATGTCTGGGAAGACAATCTGCTCACGCAATCCCAGACTGTAATTGCCGCGCCCATCGAACGAGCTGCGGCTCACACCACGAAAATCACGGATGCGCGGCAGCGCCAGCGAGCAGAGCCGATCTAAAAAGTCGTACATGCGGTCACCGCGCAGGGTTACCATCACCCCAATAGGCATCCCGGCACGCAGCTTAAACGATGCTACAGACTTCTTGGCCCGTGTCACGACCGGCTTCTGCCCGGTGATGGTAGCAACGTCATTTACCGCAGCCTCGATAGCCTTCGCATTCTGAACCGCCTCGCCGACACCAACATTTACCACAATTTTGACGAGACGTGGCACCTGCATGATGGACTTGAACTTAAACTCCTCCATCAAGGCAGGGACAACCTCTTTTTGATACTTTTCACGTAATCGAACGGTCATAGCGTTTTCTCCAGGGGCTTGGCAGCAGACATCTCTTGTGCCGGCCCTGTGAACAGACTACTTATCGATAATGGCGTCACATGCCTTACAATAGCGCACCTTGCGCGGACGGCCTTTATGATCGGTTTCTTCCAGGAAGCGCTTACCGGTACGTGACGCCCGACCGCAGCTCGGACAGATCAGCATCACATTCGATGCATGAAGTGGCGCTTCCATCTCGATAATACCGCCAGGGCGACCAGGGCCACGCGGCTTCTGGTGCCGCTTGACGATATTAATCCCTTCGACAACAACACGGTTCTCTGCCGGCAAGGCGCGTTTAATCTTGCCACGACGCCCCTTATCTTTGCCGGCAATAACCAACACCTCGTCACCAGTTTTCACATGCATCACAGCACCTCCGGGGCGAGCGACACGATCCGCATAAACTGCTTCTCGCGCAACTCACGGGCCACCGGGCCAAAGATGCGCGTGCCGCGTGGGTTGTTCTCTTTCCCAATCAGCACCGCCGCATTGTCATCAAAGCGGATGTGCGATCCGTCAGGTCGGCCGTATTCCTTTGCCGTGCGGATGATTACCGCCTTGACAACATCACCCTTCTTCACCTGACCACCGGGTGTAGCAACCTTTACCGAGGCAACAATGATGTCGCCAACTCGACCGTAGCGCACCCGTGAACCTCCGAGGACCCGGATGCACATGATCTCTTTCGCCCCGGTATTATCGGCAACCTTCAGCCGTGTCTGAGGCTGGATCATGGCTACTCCTCCTCGCCACGTTTCACAATTTCCACGACCCGCCAGCGCTTTGTGCGGCTGAGCGGACGGGTCTCTTCGATCCGCACCGTATCACCCACTTTGCACTCATTATGTTCATCGTGGGCGTGAAATTTCTTCGTTCGTCGAATAATCTTACGGTAAAGGGGATGCGGCTTGAGATAATCTACCGCGACCACCACCGTCTTATCCATTTTATCGCTAACGACGCGACCCACCTTTGTCGTTTTGCGCTTTTGCTCTGCAGTCATCATGCTCTGCTCCATCTCTGATTAGCCGAGCTCAGCCTGCGCCAACTCACGTTCACGCAGGATGGTTAAGATGCGCGCTATCTCTTTTTTGACCTGCCGTGGTCGGGCTGTATTGGTCAACTTTCCAGTTGCTTTCTGGAAGCGCAGATTAAACAACTCAACCTTATATTCAGCCAATTTCTCGCGCAACTGTGCATCATCGAGGGCGCGCAGTTCACTCGCTTTCACTGCTCACCTCCCCAGTTGCTGCCATCGTACCCTGCTCTTCCCGATCGATAATTTTGCACTTGATCGGTAACTTCTGCGCGGCACGACGCAGGGCTTCCTGAGCTACATCTTCGCGAACGCCGGCCAGTTCAAACATGACACGGCCGGGTTTCACAACGGCAACCCAGTGATCGACAGAACCCTTACCACCACCCATACGGGTTTCGGCCGGTTTGCGGGTGATCGGTTTATCTGGAAAAATACGAATCCAGACCTTTCCACCACGCTTGACGTAGTTGGTAATTGCACGACGGGCAGCTTCAATCTGACGGCTGGAGATCCAGCTCGGTTCGAGTGCCATCAGGCCATATTCACCGAACACGACATTGTTGCCGCGATACGAGAGGCCATGGCTGCGCCCTTTCTGCATTTTGCGGTACTTCGTGCGCTTAGGCAGAAGCATTGCTATTCCTCCTCGGCTGACGTTCACGCCGTTCGGGCGCGGGCGTAGGTGTAGGCGCGGCTGCTGCCTGCTCGACCGGTGCCTTGGCAGCCTGGTTGGGGAAGACGTCTCCCTTGTAAATCCAGACCTTCACGCCAATCCGACCGTAGGTGGTATGGGCGTGTACCTGGGCATAATCGATATCGGCCCGCAGCGTATGGCGCGGCACACGACCCTCGGCCTCTTCGTGAACGCGCGCCATCTCGGCTCCACCGAGGCGACCTGAACAACGCACTTTCACTCCCAAGGCCCCGAGTCGCATTGCGCGCTGCACAGCCTGCTTCATTGCACGCTTGTAGCTCACGCGCCTGGTAATCTGTTCACCAATGCTCTCAGCAACCAACTGAGCATCAAGTTCCGGTTGATGGATCTCCTTGATATTGAGCTTGATCTTCTTCCCGGTCTTGCGCTCCAATGCACTCTTCAACGTGTCAACATTCGTGCCGCGTTTCCCGATCACAATACCGGGCTTAGCTGTGTACACCGAGATCTCGATCTTGTTTGCTGAACGCTCGATCTCGATCCGCGACACGCCAGCGCTTTGCAATTCCTTACTAATTAGCTTCCGCAGCTCGATGTCTTCGTGGAGCTGGCGAGTATATTCCTCGCCTTCAGCGAACCACTTCGACTGCCAGTCCTTGATGTAACCGAGCCGAAAGCCAATCGGATGTACTTTGCGCCCCAAGCGAGCCTCCCTCTACTAGTACTCCGACCTATCAGCAACTACCACGGTGATATGGGTAGTTGGTTTGCGGATGCGATTCGCCATCCCGCGTGCACGCGGCATAAACCGCTTCAAGACCGGGCCTTGATCGGCATAGATTGCCTTGATATACAGCGATTCGCGATCCATTTGAAAGTTGTGCTCTGCGTTTGCAGCGGCCGACTTGATCGTGCGGGCGACTTCTCGGGCTGCCTTCTGCGGCATATACCGAAGCGTTGCCAGCGCACGGTCTACATCCATACCGCGCACCACATCCATCACGAGGCGAACCTTCAATGGCGAGATTCGCACATAGCGGGTAACTGCTTTTGCTTCCATTGTTTTTTCTCGTATCGCTACCCGACGCATCACCACAAGCGTACCATTGTACCACGTTTTTGGGAAGATGCAATCAGGTCTAACAGCGGGAGCTACTTGACTTTCCCGCGCTTATCGGCTTTTTTGCCACCGTGGCCGCGAAAGAAGCGGGTAGGTGCGAACTCTCCCAGCTTGTGACCGACCATGTTTTCGGTGATGTAAACAGGCACATGGCGGCGGCCATCGTGGACTGCAATGGTGTGACCAATCATCTGCGGGAAGATGGTCGAGTCGCGCGACCAGGTTCGGATAACCCGCTTCTCATTGGCCTTGTTCATAGCCTCAATTTTCTCGAGCAACTTAATATCGACGTATGGCCCCTTCTTTGACGAGCGGGACATAGTTCCTCCTCACAGGCACGTCGGGCGACAACAGTGGCCGCCCGACACAGGGCAATGTTACTTACGCCGGCGAACAATGAAGCGATCAAAGCGCGGATTATGACGAGTCTTAACGCCACGTGCCGGCTTACCCCACTTCGTCTTTGGCGTACTCATACCGCGTGGTGCACGGCCCTCGCCACCACCATGGGGATGGTCACGCGGGTTCATCGCAGCGCCACGCACGCGCGGACGGCGGCCGAGCCAGCGTGAGCGGCCAGCTTTGCCGAGCCGGATATTCTGGTGATCAACGTTCCCAACCTGGCCAATGGTAGCCATACAGCGCAGATGGATAAGGCGCATTTCACCAGAGGGCATACGAACCGTAGCGTAGTTACCCTCTTTGGCCATCAATTGAGCGGCGGTACCAGCCGAACGTACCAGCACGCCACCGCGCCCAATCTCAAGTTCGATGTTGTGAATCTGAGTACCGAGCGGAATCGCACTGAGCGGCAGTGCATTACCGACGCGGATTTCGGCATCTGGACCGCTCATAACGGTATCGCCGACTTTCAGGCCAAGCGGAGCGATAATGTAGCGCTTCTCACCATCGGCGTAAGCCAGCAATGCGATCCGCGCAGTACGGTTTGGATCGTACTCAATCGCCTGAACCTTCGCCGGGATACCAAACTTATTGCGCTTAAAGTCAATAATTCGGTAAAAGCGCTTGTGACCGCCACCACGATGGCGCACCGTGATTCGGCCCTGATTATTCCGGCCAGCTTTCTTGCGTAGCGGCTCAATCAAGCGCGGCTCAGGCCGCTTTTTTGTAATTTCCTCGAAGGTCGAAACCGACATATTGCGGCGACCGGCCGAGGTTGGTTTGTAGATACGAACTCCCATCGTCTTGCTCCCTCCATCGGCAACGACTCTTCAGTGCGAATCGTCGCCGGTCACTACTTTCATTGCAGTAGTGACCTATGATCCGAAGATCTCGATCCGATCGCCTTCAGCAAGGGTCACAATGGCCTTCTTCCAATCGCGGGTATAACCGACCGAACGGCCACGGCGGCGCAGCTTCCCGCGCACATTCATCGTATGCACCTTTGTCACCCGCACGTTGAAGATTGTCTCGACCGCATGCTTAATCTGCGGCTTTGTTGCCTCACGATGAACCTCAAACGTATATTTATTGAGTTCCATGAGGCTGGTGTTCTTCTCGGTAATCAGCGGGCGGATCAAAATATCATACGGCGTCAGCATGGTTACTCCTCCTGCGCCGGCGCTGCTGTGCGAGAACGCTCGCCAAGGTAGCTTTCCACCACCTCAACGGCTGCCTTCGGCATCACAATATGATCATAAACCAGAAGATCGCGCACATTGAGGTAATGGGCCAGCAACGTTTTTACTTGGGGTAAATTGTTAGCCGAGCGGCGCAGATTCTCATTCGCCGGACTCTTGCTATCGATCACGACTAGTGTCTTCTTATCAGCGAGGCCGTGGGCCTTCAGAAAAGCGACAAAATCCTTCGTCCGCGGCTGGGGGAACGTCAGCTCATCGACAAAGCGAATCTGATCGGCGGCGAATTTTGCCGACAAAGCTGAGCGGACACCGAGCCGACGCATCTTCCGTGGCATTGAGACACGATACGAACGCGGATGCGGGCCATGAGCCACGCCACCACCTTTGTGGTGTGGGGCGCGGATCGAACCCTGACGGGCACGTCCAGTCCCCTTTTGCCGATAGAGCTTGCGGGTCGAACCCTTTACCTCACCGCGCCCGCGTGTATTATGCGTGCCGAGGCGGGCGTTGGCCTGCTGCATCACAACATATTGATGCATGACCGGTACGTTCGGCTCAATGCCAAAGATGTAATCACTCACTTCAATGGCGCCCACCTGTTCGCCGGCCTGATTATAGAGCGTTGCCTGCATCGTTTTACTCCTCTAGCCCTTCACCGCTTTGCGGATCTGAAGCAGGCCATTGCGGGCGCCAGGAACGGAGCCCTTTACCAGTAGCAAATTCTGTTCGGGAAGCACCTCAACCACCTCCAGATTCTGGATGGTAACCCGCGTGCCACCCATTCGACCAGCCATGCGCTGACCCTTCCACACACGACCCGGCGTCGTACCTGCACCAATCGAACCAGGAGCACGATGACGATCACTCTGACCGTGGGTCTTCGGACCACCCCGGAACCCATGTCGCTTCACAACACCGGCAAAGCCGCGCCCCTTTGAGGTACCAGAGATGTCAACTTTTTGACCTGGTCGGAACAGCTCAACTGTCACGACTTCACCTGGCTTATGGGCCAGAGGGTCATCGGCGCTGAACTCGCGCAGAATGCGTAACATCTTGCCACCTGAAGCCTTCAGATGCCCTTGCTGAGGCTTAGTCAGCTTGCGTGACTCGACCTCTTCGTAACCGAGCTGTACCGCACTGTAGCCATCACGCTCAGGGGTGCGGATTTGCGTGACGATGCAAGGACCAGCGGCAATGACTGTCACTGGAATGGCCATGCCTTCCTTGGTGAAGTATTGCATCATCCCGATTTTACGACCTAACAATCCGTGAATCATGGATACACCTCCGCAGCATGCGTCTTCGCGCAGCGGCTGCCTTTTTAGCGCACATCACTCCTTTTGACCAAGGGTGAAGTTGTCGATAGAGTGGTGTCGCGCATCATTTTCTTCTACAACTTAATTTCAATATCGACACCAGCCGGCAGATTGAGCTTCATCAGCGCGTTGATTGTCTGCTGGCTTGGATCGAGTACATCGATGAGCCGCTTATGGGTCCGAATCTCAAACTGCTCTTGCGAGTCCTTATCAATAAAACCCGAGCGTATTACGCTGTAACGCTCGATTTTTGTCGGGAGCGGAACGGGACCAGCAACAAGGGCACCTGTCCGCTCGGCTGCCTCGACAATCTGACGCGCAGATTGGTCGAGGATCTTATGATCATACGCCTTCAGGCGAATCCGAACCTTTTGCTTAGCCATCTTTATTCTCCAATCAACAGGGACGTGGCATACATCCACGCCCCCGCCATCGGTTTCCTATCTACTAATCAAGAATCTTGGTTACGACACCGGCACCGACGGTGCGACCACCCTCGCGGATGGCGAAGCGCAATCCCTCTTCAATCGCCACCGGCACGATCAGGTCGATGGTCATCACCACGTTGTCGCCTGGCATCACCATCTCCATCCCCGCCGGTAAGCTAATCGCCCCCGTCACGTCGGTCGTCCGAATGTAGAACTGCGGCCGGTAGCCCGAGAAGAACGGCGTGTGCCGTCCACCCTCTTCCTTCTTCAACACGTACACCTGCGCCTCAAACTTCTTGTGCGGCTTGATGCTCCCAGGCGCGCACAACACCTGCCCGCGCTCAACCTCGTTGCGCTCAATCCCCCGCAACAGACAGCCGACGTTGTCGCCAGCAATCCCTTCGTCGAGCGTCTTCTGGAACATCTCCACCCCGGTCACTACCGTCCGGCGCGGCGCTTCCTCGGTCATCCCCACGATTTCGACCGTATCGCCGACCTTCACCTTCCCGCGCTCGATCCGCCCGGTCACCACCGTTCCACGCCCCTTAATCCCGAACACGTCTTCTATCGGCATCAGGAACGGCTGGTCAATCGCCCGCTGCGGCGTCGGAATGTACTCATCGACCGCCTTCATCAGCTCCAGGATACAGGCATACTCCGGCGCGTTGATGTCCTGGCTCGGGCTTTCCAGCGCATTGCGGGCGCTCCCGCGCACAATCGGAATCTCATCGCCCGGGAACCCGTACTTGCTGAGCAGCTCGCGCAACTCCAGCTCGACCAGCTCCAGCAGCTCGGGGTCGTCCATCATATCGACCTTGTTGAGGAACACCACGATGGCCGGTACCTGCACCTGGCGGGCGAGCAGGATGTGCTCGCGGGTTTGGGGCATCGGGCCATCGGGCGCGCTCACTACCAGGATGGCGCCGTCCATCTGCGCTGCGCCGGTAATCATATTCTTGATATAGTCGGCGTGACCAGGACAGTCCACGTGCGCGTAGTGGCGTTTCTCGGTCTGATACTCGACGTGGCGAATGGCGATGGTAATGCCACGGGCACGCTCTTCGGGTGCATTGTCAATCTGGTCGTAGGCCATAAACTGGGCCGCGCCCTTGAGTGACAGCACCTTGGTGATTGCAGCGGTCAACGTCGTCTTACCGTGGTCTACGTGACCGATGGTGCCGACATTGACGTGCGGTTTCGTCCGCTCGAATTTTTGTTTGGCCATTGTGTTGTACCTCCGCGTTTATGCGCGATCTTCACTATACTATTCTCTATCAGCCAGAAATGGCTATTTCCCGATCAGACCAGGCAGCGTAGATAGCTGTTGGCAGTAGACGCCGGGTTGTGCGTTCCGGAATTGCCAGCTCACCCGCACTCAGATAGCCATCAAACGAAGCCATCGTTTCTGCGAGGAGATTACCGATGGTCAACGCCGAAATTGTGGTTGCGTAGGCACATACTAACACTCCCAGCGGTTGCCTATTCAACAGGCGCGCACATTGAGCCAGCAATTGTGGTAGTTGTTCGTGCAAGCGCCAGATTTCACCGTTAGGACCTCGCCCAAATACCGGTGGGTCGAGTAAAATCAGATCATAACGATTACCACGTCGCAGCTCACGCGCTACAAACTTCCCGACATCATCGATCAGCCATCGGATCGGACGATCTGCCAGATCAGCTAAAACCTGGTTTTCCTGTGCCCAACGCACAGCAGGCTTAGAAGCATCGACGTGCGTCACATGGGCACCGTAGCGAGCCAGATGTAAACTACTCAACCCGGTGTAGCCAAATAAGACCAAGGCGCGTGGTTGCGAGCGACGTTGCACCTGACTGGCCAGCCAATTCCAATGTGCGCTATGCTCCGGGAAAACACCGGTATGACGAAACGGTGTCAGACGTACCCAGCAACGCACCCCATGGGCATTCATTGACCAACGTTCAGGCAAAGGTTGACGTTGATACCACTCACCCGGCCCCTCTTCACCACGAATGCGACGAAAGGTAGCATCAGCTCGTTGCCACTCAGACTCCGGCAGATGCGGCGTCCAGATCGCCTGCGTTTCCGGTCGAGCCAACAGGTAGGGACCAAATCGTTCCAACTTCGCCCCGTGACCCGAGTCGATTAACTCATAATCAGCCCAAGGCGGTGGCGTCAACAGGCGTAGCTCCATCGTCGCAGTGAAGGAACGAGCGCTCGCCGCGTTCGTCCCACTCTCTCCTTGCTAATTCGTACTACGCTTCTCGATAATTTCCTTCGCCAGCGCTTCGGGCAACGGCTCGTAATGATCAAATTCCATCGACGACGTAGCACGACCCTGCGTTGCCGAGCGAAGGTCGGTCATGTAACCGAACATATTTGCCAGCGGTACATAGGCGCGTACCACCTGCGCATTCCCACGAGCTTCCATACCCTCGATGCGACCGCGGCGTGAGTTGAAATCACCAATCACCGTACCAAGGAACTCTTCTGGAGTAACCGTCTCGACCTTCATAATCGGTTCGAGCAGTTGTGGCTTACCACGGCGAACGGCATCTTTGAGACACATCGAGGCCGCAATCTTAAAGGCCGTTTCCGACGAGTCAACTTCGTGGTATGAACCGTCGTACAACGTTGCCTTAATATCAACCACCGGGTAACCGGCGATAACACCGGTCTGCATCGCCTCGCGCAAGCCCTGTTCAACGGCAGGAATGTACTCTTTCGGGATCACGCCACCGACGATAGCATTGACAAACTCAAACCCACTACCAGGCGGCAAGGGTTCAAACCTGATTTTCACATGACCGTACTGACCCTTACCACCGGTCTGGCGTACGAAGCGAGTCTCTTGATCAACTGGGATGGTAATGGTTTCGCGGTACGAAACCTGGGGCTTGCCCTGATTGGCCTCAACCTTATACTCACGGCGCATACGGTCAAGGATCACCTCAAGGTGCAGCTCACCCATCCCTTTGATAATAGTCTGGCCGGTCTCAGGATCGGTATACACGCGGAAGGTAGGATCCTCTTCGGCAAGGCGGCTGAGCGCAATCGACATCTTGTCCTGGTCAGCCTTGGTCTTTGGCTCAACTGCCAACTCGATCACCGGCTCTGGGAAGCGAATGCTTTCAAGCACGATAGGATGATCGGGATCGCAAATCGTATCGCCGGTATACGAGTTCTTAGGGCCCACCATAGCGGCAATTTCGCCCGTGTATACCTCTTCAATATCTTCACGATGATTGGCGTGCATGCGCAGGAGACGGCCAAGGCGTTCACGCTGGTTTCGCGTTGAATTCAGCACGTAAGAACCCTTCGTAATCTTACCGGCGTAAACGCGGAAGTAAGCCAGCTTACCGACATAGGGATCGGCGACAATCTTGAAGACCAGAGCCGTAAACGGCGCATCATCGCTCACTGGGCGGGTGATAACCTCTACGCCTTCATCACCCATTACCTGACCGGGCAACGTACCGGTAATTGCCGGCCGGTCGAGAGGCGACGGCAAGAATTCCACAATCGCATCGAGCAGCTTTTGGACACCCTTGTTACGCAAAGCAGCGCCACAAAGTACTGGTACCAACTTCCGTTCGATCGTTGCCTTGCGCAACCCCCGCTTCAGCTCTTCGACGGTCAATTCTTGCCCTTCGAGATAGAGCAGAGTCAACTCATCGTCGGTCTCAGCGATCATCTCAACCAATTCATTGCGAGCTTTCTCGGCAGCGGGGAGCAACTCTGGCGGAATCTCCTCTTCGCGAATATCCTTACCCAGCTCATCGTAATAAATTGTTGCCTTCATCTTGAAGAGGTCGATCGTTCCGCGGAACGTATCTTCGACCCCGATGGGCAACTGAATAATCGCCGGTTTGGCGCCGAGGCGATCTTTAATCATCTGCACGCAGCGCTCGAAGCTCGCGCCGACGCGATCCATCTTGTTTACAAAACAGATACGCGGCACGTTGTACTTATCAGCCTGTCGCCAAACGGTCTCAGACTGCGGTTCAACACCAGCCACGCCGTCGAACACGACGACGCCGCCATCGAGCACGCGCAATGAGCGTTCCACCTCTACGGTAAAGTCGACGTGACCGGGAGTATCAATGATATTAATCCGATACTCTACGCCGTCCAGGCGCCAGGAAGCAGTCGTGGCAGCAGCAGTAATCGTAATACCGCGCTCTTGCTCCTGCGGCATCCAGTCCATTGTCGCGGTTCCTTCATGAACCTCGCCGATCTTATACGTGCGGCCTGTGTAAAACAGAATCCGCTCGGTCGTCGTGGTTTTACCCGCGTCAATATGGGCGATAATGCCGATATTGCGTACCTTGTCGAGTTCGATCTGACGTGGCATACCCGTCACACACTCCTAACGTGAGGCAACCACTGGTCGCCATTTACTCTTATGCCGATAGCCGGTTCTACAGACGGCCATAGTGAGCGAAAGCACGATTAGCTTCCGCCATCCGATGAACATCTTCTTTACGCTTGATAGTAGCACCAGTATTATTATAAGCGTCGATCAATTCAGCCGCGAGGCGCTCGACCATTGGCTTACCGGTACGAGCACGGGCCGACATGATAAGCCAGCGCATTGCCAGCGAATGACGACGATCACTCTTAACTTCTACTGGTACCTGATACGTCGCACCACCAACCCGTTTCGGCTTAACCTCGATTGAAGGACTGGCGTTGCGAATTGCTTGCTCAAAAATCTCCATCTGCGGCTTCTTGAGTCGTGCCGCAGCCAGATCAAGTGCCTGATACACGATTCGCTCGGCAAGACTCTTCTTGCCGCGCTCCATCACCTTATTAATAAATTTTTGTACGAGAACGCTATTGTAGCGCGCATCAGGTGGAATTGGTCGCCGCTCAACATTGCCACGACGGGGCATAACGCACCTCTTCTACTTCTTACCGCCCTTACCGGCAGCAGCACCTTTACCGACCGGCTGATTCTTCTTGGTACCATACTTGCTGCGACCCTGCTTGCGCCCACTGACGCCCTGGGTGTCAAGGGTACCACGGACGATATGGTAACGCACGCCGGGCAAGTCTTTCACACGACCACCGCGAATCAGAACCACTGAGTGTTCTTGCAAATTATGACCTTCACCAGGGATGTATGCCGTCACCTCAAGGCCGTTGGAGAGCCGCACGCGGGCGATCTTGCGCAGCGCCGAGTTTGGCTTCTTCGGCGTCATTGTCGTCACCTTTGTGCAGACGCCGCGCTTTTGTGGTGATCCGCGGCCGCGAGTCAGCTTCCCCTTCAGCGAGTTGTAGGTGAAGCGCAGGGCCGGGGCTTTCGTCTTCTTCACCACCGGCTTGCGCGGCTTCCGAACAAGTTGGTTAATGGTCGGCATGTAATGCTCTCCTTCAAACCGGCCTATGCTAATTAACCGCTTATAGACAAAATAATAACTGGCCCAAAGATCTGGTCGCAGTATGCCACTGCGCCTTAGAAGTGGGCCGCATGGCGCACAAAGCTGTTGCTGCGTATTTCTTCGCAGCAGTTACGCAGTATAACATTGGCTTCGGGCTTTGTCAAACCCGATTAGCCATGACGGAACGAGAACCCGTTGCTGTTACGACAATCCAATATCAAAACCAGCTTCGAGATCACGTCGTGAATAGCGACGGAAAGCCAAAACTGTCGTAGTGTGCCGCACACCATCGATGCGAGCAATCCCACCTGGTACGGCATCGTCAAGTGATTCGTAGGCATTCACGCGAAGAACGGCAATGATGTCGTAGTCGCCCGTAACCGAATATACTTCGGCAATGTTAGGTAGCTCGGCAATTTCCTGGGCAATATCGCTGATCCGTCGTGGTTCGCAGGTAATAAATACAAAGGCAGTGACCATAAGCACACTCCTATGCTTACCCAAGGGCTGGTACGGCAATGATACCAGATTCTGGCTCTGAAGAGAAAAAAGAGGTATTGGTTAAGACGTAACCGTCTTCCACACGTATCACAACAGCGTGAGCGTGAGTCTGATATTCCTTTCCGACAAGTGTTTGCTGCTCCTCTTGCCTGCTCGATCATGCCCGTCATTAGATTAAAATGGTTCCGGTGGCCGTGCTCGCCAGAGCATTGGGGTAAGCCAATACCACAAGGTGTTGCAAAGTACGAGCAGACCTACCCCGATGATGGCAAGCCGTTCGATCTTTCCCCGATGCCAGAGTGCATCGCAAGCCGCTGCACTTCCCACGGCAATGACCCAACTGAGTGCCATCAGGTAGCGTGGACTATTGGAGATTTGGGTGATGAAGGGGAGGGTGGCGAAGACGAGAGCTACACCGAAACTGAGAACCATGAGTATCAACGTTATGTGCCAGCCTTGCTGACGTTGCAGTAACCAGAGACCACCCAGTGCAAGTGGAATTGGGAAGAAACCGTAGTGTGCAATCAGGCCGGCTTGCCAGAGTGTTTGCCAAAGCCTTTCCCGACTGATCGGTGCTCGTCCGGCAACGGCAGTTAAACCACCAGTTCGAGCTGTTTCAAGTTGTGAGAGAAACATTGGCACATACGAACTGTAGAAAAAGAGGATCGCAAACGTGGCCCCACCAACGATTGCAACGGTGAAGGGGAGACAAACCCGGCGTGCCCAAGCCACTCCTGTGCGATGGGCAATCCAAACAATCGCGAGCAACAATCCTAAGAGGGTACCACTACTTATCAGGAAGCCGAAGTGGCCAAGGAACACCATCGCGCTGATGGTGGCCAGCCCTAAAACCCATTCCCAGTAGTATTGATCGACTTGCCAGTCTTCCCATGCCCTGATGATCGCCCAAACTAAGAGTAGGTAGAGGCTTTGCGTAATGATGTGTGTATCGAACGACCACCATGTGGTCAGGTAGGTAGCAGCGGTAAACACATAGATTGCCGCAGCCAGTACTGCCGGTCGCGGTGGCAGAACGCGGCGAGCAATGACGTAGATGAGCAACGGGCTAAGACTATCGGCCAACGCAGCACCGATCTGCAAGAGTAGAGACGTTTCGATGCCCAATACGCGCAGTGGTGCGAGGAGTAAGTATGGCCCCGGCGGATAGGGAAAATCAATTCCGCGATTCTTTGAAACAATCGTGATCAGTCCACCGAGTGCTTCGTGAAAGCGGTTGGTGTGAAAGCCAATATCACCCGGCATGCTGGTCGGGTAGAAGCGCCCACCGATGCGGGTAGCAAAGGCAATGGCAACGATAGCGCTCAGTGGAGACCTGACATGATGATCGATTGGCAACCGCTGTAGACCAAACTGCACTGCCAGAGTAAGAACATAGGTAAGTGCCAATGCCGCCACTACGGCTTCGGCGCCAAATGCCCACCGTACTGGATCGAGGATGATAGCCAGACTTATTGCTATCAGCCCGATCAACAAGCCCCAGCCAGCCCATTTATGGATAGTACGGAAAAGGATGAGCCAACCGAGGATGACTGCTCCGATCCATCCCATAAGCGGAGATACTGCTGGCCAAACCCAGCCGCCAGGGATAGTAGCAATAACGATCCGTTCAAGTGGAAGACCGAGCTGACGAGGGTCTTGAGCTGGTTGAAAGACACTACTGACAAGCCGGATACGCAAGTGCCCATCCGCCGTCGCCGGTAAGACGAACCATTGTCGGCTACCGCTGTACCAGACCGGAGATTCGGTTAGCAGGCGATCATCAACCCACACCTGGTAGCTATCTGACACCTGCGGGCGAATAGGTTCACCGATCGGGAGCCAGCGTAATTCGATCAGAGTTGGCCGGACACCCAGAGCAGGTAAGAAGATTTTAGAGTCGCCGCCAGTCCAGCGAAACCGTCCATATACACTTTCTTCAGGGGTGTTGAAATCGTTCAGGAAGGGGAGATCGGTATGACCGATACCCTCTTCATAACCAACATCAATGACGTATTGATAGGAAAACTGGGCAGAGAGGGTGGCAATAGCAACAAGAAACCCTACCGCTATCCAGAGGATCGGTACACGGAGTGCACGCCATTCGAGTTGCAGCCAGTTGTGGATCGAAGTAAACAGCGTTTGCATGCTGGTATCAGATTTCTGCACAACAAGAACGTCATAGCAGCATTCCGCATCTACAGTAGCGCATGTAGCCGATTGTAGTGCAAGTAATCATTTTATACGCGGGTAAACACACAGATCGGGCATCATAGCCACCTTGTCTGCGTCGACTCATCCTATGTTGGCAGTATCAAGATGCTTCTGCTTTCAAAACGGGAGAAAAAGGAAGAGTTGCACCAGATAACTGGCGGGAAAGATTGGTCTCACTCTCATAAAGTGAGGAACGTGCGAACACGGATAAGGGGCGGGTATGATACCCGCCCCTCCTGTGAAACAAACTAGAATGTTGGGTGATCTGCATCTTCCTGGTCAGCCTCGTCTTGATCATTGTCACCGGACAGCAACTCTTCAAGCCGTGCCCGCAACAAAGCATCGGTTTCGCTTTCTGGTGTTGTCTTACCGTTTGGTGTTGGCAGAGTAGCCGCACGCTGGCTTTCTGCCTGAGCCGCTTCTGCGCGTTGCGCCTCTTCGAGCATACGGGCCATTTCGCTGATCAGATCCTCGTGGGGGCGTTCAAGCCGCTTCTCGATACCGGTACCGGCTGGGATCAGTTTACCGATAACGACATTCTCTTTCAGCCCACGCAGGTAATCAACCTTCCCTTGAATGGCAGCATCGGTCAAAACCCGTGTCGTCTCTTGGAATGAGGCAGCGGCCAGGAAACTATCGGTATTGAGTGACGCCTTCGTAATACCGAGCAACACGGTAGAAGCGGTTGCCGGATCACCACCTTGACTGACAATATCGTTGTTAAGACGGCGGAATTCACCGCTGTCAATCAGCTCACCCGGTAAGAGACCGGTGTCACCCGGATCCTCAATCCGCACCCGACGCAGCATCTGACGCACAATGACTTCGATGTGCTTGTCATTGATATTCACACCCTGTGAGCGGTAGACCTTCTGGGCTTCATTGACGAGGTAGCGTTGCACGGCTTCACGGCCTTGCAGCTCGAGCAATTCTTGAGGGTTTGCGCTGCCATCGGTCAATTGCTGACCGGCCATCACCCGCTCACCGTTTTCAATTCTGATACGAGCGTTGTGAGGCACAACCAGCTCGCGCTCCTGGCGATCTTCCTGGCTAACGATAATCCGGTCACCCTGAATGAACGCTTTCCCGGTCAGGCGTGTCACAATCTGAGCACCACCCGGCCCTTCAGCGATCACCTGTCCTTCGTAGACTTCACTCTCGTTGCTGATGGTTGGGCTAAAGCCACGACCCAACGGATATTCATCCGTATAGACATCGGTTGAGACAATCCGAATGGTGCGTACCCCTTCTTCATCACGGATAATCTGGGCCACACCATCAATTTCGGCCAGCAGGGCTTTCCCTTTCGGTACCCGCGCCTCAAAAATTTCCTGGACACGGGGCAAACCCTGGGTAATGTCATCGGCTGAAGCAACACCACCGGTATGGAAGGTACGCAACGTGAGCTGGGTACCCGGTTCACCAATCGACTGCGCCGCGATGATACCAACGGCCTCACCGATTTCAACCAGTTTACCGGTGGCCAGGTTACGACCATAGCAGAGCCGACACAGCCCGTGTTCTGCCTGGCAACTCAGCGGTGAGCGCACAAAGACCGACTCTTGGCCACTGGCGATAATAGCAGCGGCTAATTCCTCATCAATTTCGGTATTGCGGTCGGCAATAAGCTCACCTGTCTCTTTGTGATAGATTGGCGCAGCCAGGATACGACCCAACATACGTACCTGGAGCTTCTCCATCAGCTCGCCATCATCAGCGCTATGGAGCCACAGGCCTTCTTCGGTACCGCAATCCTCGATGGTGATGATCACATCCTGCGCTACATCAACCAATCGGCGGGTCAGATAACCGGCATCGGCAGTACGAAGCGCTGTGTCGGCCAGACCCTTCCGGCCACCGTGGGTTGAAACGAAGTAGTCGAGCACCGAGAGACCTTCACGGAAGTTCGCTTTAATCGGCAGCTCGATAATCCGACCGGTAGGATCAGACATCAAACCACGCATACCGGCCATTTGTGAAATCTGGTTGATGTTACCACGTGCACCAGAGGTAGACATCATTGCCACCGGCCCAAAGGGGTTCAGATTTTCTTTGACTGCGTTAATAGTCTGCTTGGTGGCTTCCTGCCAGATTCGCACGATTTCCTGGTAGCGTTCTTCTTCGGTAATCAGACCACGGCGGAACTGCTTTTCGACATCGGCTACCAGTTGCTCGGCTTCACGGACAATATCGTACTTCTTGGCCGGCACTTCGATGTCATCGATAGCGATAGTCATACCACCCAACGTCGCATAGCGGAAGCCAAGGGCCTTGATCCGGTCAGCCTGTTGGGCCGTCATTTCAGAACCATAGATACGAGCCAGTTCCTGAACGTGCTTATTACCGTGCGAGGCACGGACTTCATTGAGCTGGGATTCGTTCAGGTTACGCAAGTTCGTGTAGTACTGATAGCAATCGGCAATGATCTCTTTAAGACCTTTCTTATCGATCAAGCGATTGCGGAAACGGAGCGGCGGTTGCAGCTCGTTGTTGAGCAAGATACGCCCAATTGTCGTTTCAATCAAGATACGCGGAGTGCCATCAGCGGCTGGTGGCAGTTCGCGTACCGGACGGTCGCTTTTGCCAGAGATCGTACCATTCATTCGTACCCAGATCGGGGCCTGGATATCGATCAGGTGCTTCTCGTAGGCCAGCATTGCCTCATCGATAGAAGTAAAGCGCTTGCCCGACCCTTTTGCACCGTCGCGGACCATCGTCAGATAATAACAACCCAACACGATGTCTTGCGAGGGAGTAATAATCGGTTCGCCGTGGGCAGGACTGAGCAAATTATATTTGCTCAGCATACGGGTTCGCGCTTCCTCCTGCGCCTTCCGCGAGAGTGGTACGTGCACCGCCATCTGGTCACCGTCGAAGTCGGCGTTAAACGCGGCACAAACGAGTGGATGAAGTTGAATTGCCGAGCCTTCGATCAATTTCGCCTCAAACGCCTGAATCGAGAGACGGTGCAACGAAGGCGCCCGGTTGAGCAAGACGAGATAGTCTTTAATCACCTCTTCGAGCGCATCCCAGACTTCAGGGCGAACACGCTCAACGGCGCGTTTGGCATTCTTGATGTTGTGGGCAACACCGCGTTCGACGAGGCGACGCATCACAAAGGGCTTAAACAGCTCAAGGGCCATCTTCTTGGGCAAACCACACTGATGCAGTTGCAGATTTGGCCCGACCACAATGACCGAGCGACCAGAGTAATCGACGCGCTTGCCGAGCAGATTCTGGCGGAAGCGGCCCTGCTTCCCTTTGAGCATATCACTCAGGCTCTTGAGGCGGTGCTTGCCTTTGCCGCTCACTGCTCGACCGCGACGGCCATTATCGATCAGCGCATCAACTGCTTCTTGCAGCATGCGCTTCTCGTTGCGCACAATGATTTCCGGTGCATTGAGTTCAATCAGCCGCTTTAGCCGGTTATTGCGGTTAATGACACGGCGATAAAGATCGTTCAGATCGCTTGTCGCGAAACGGCCACCGTCGAGCTGCACCATTGGGCGCAGATCGGGAGGGATCACCGGCAGCACGGTAAGGATCATCCATTCAGGGCGATTGCCACTTTTACGGAACGCTTCGACGACGCGCAAGCGCTTGGTCGCCTTCTTGCGTCGCTGACCCTGTGAGGATTGAATTTCGGCCTGTAACTCTTCGGCCAGCTTATCGAGGTTGACGGTCTTCTCGATCAACTCTCGAATCGCACCTGCGCCCATATCAGCGCGGAAGACGCCAGGAGCGATCTCGCGCAACTGACGGTATTCGGTTTCATTGATAATACGGCCAACCTTGAGGTTATTGAGCTGTTCGAGCTTTTCTTTCTCCTCGCGCATCAGATTATCGAGTTCGCGCTGGAGACGCTCTTGCAGTCGCTCTTGCTCTTGAGTAGCCTCATACGCCTTGCGCTCGCGTTCGGCGTCGGTGAGCATCTCAGCATCGGCCAGATCACGACGGCGGCGCTCTTCGAGGACATCAAACTCTTGCTCGACCAATTCATCGAGCTGATCAAGCGTGCGCTCGTTGATGAGTTCACCCTCTTCAACAATCGTCACGCCACGGAAGATAATATCTTCGTCGGCCAGCGTGCCACTCAGCTCCTCCAAACGCTCACGCAGTTGTTCAGCTTCGCTGGCAACCTCATCACGAAGACGGTGATATTCCTCTTCGATCTGGCGCTGTGCGCTGCGTTGCGCCGTTTCCATACCGCCGAGGTCTTGCGTCAGTTGAGTGCTCAACTCGATCCGTTTTTCTTCAGCCTGTTTCTGAATCTTCTGGCGGCGAGCAGCGTACTCCTCTTGGATCATCTCACGAGCGACCTGTAGCATATCTTCTTTTACCTCGACAATAATGTACGAGGCAAAGTAGAGCACACGCTCCAGATTTCGCGGTGAGATGTCGAGCAAGAGACCGAGCCGGGATGGCGTACCCTTTACGAACCAAATGTGGCTGACGGGTGAAGCCAGCGTGATATGCCCCATCCGTTCACGGCGCACCTTGGAACGAGTGACTTCGACACCACATTTATCGCAGACGACACCTTTGTAGCGTACACGTTTGTATTTACCGCAGAAGCATTCCCAGTCCTTGGTTGGACCAAAGATACGTTCGCAGAACAGACCATCACGCTCGGGTTTAAGCGTGCGATAGTTAATCGTCTCAGGCTTCGTAACTTCCCCGTGCGACCACGATAAAATATCTTGGGGTGAGGCGAGACTAATCCGTATAGCGTTGAAGTCGTTAATTTCCAACATGTGGGCTTACTCCTGTAGCGGGAGAATATCACCAATCTCCAGCATGTACTATCAGCCACAACAGTGCTCGTATGAGCGAAGGTCTGTTTCATCTATCTGGCAGGCAGTGCTACCCATCAGACAGACGCCTCAGATTAGGGAAGAAAGCGACTCTGATACTGTCGTTACCAACAACTTTCCCCTCAACCTGCATAGCGACGAGAAGAACCGCCGTGTATGACGAGGCGAGTAGTGCGTATCTGAACATTCTCCTCAGATCAGGGCAACGTCACAAACGGACCACAACCCTCATCACAGTCCATACCTCTTCCGCTACCAACATACGCGGAAGAGGTATAACATTCAGAAACACGCTCAGAACTCACCACGTTCCATACCGCTCAGGTTAATACCCTCCAGGGCACCGATGTCGCTGTCGAAATCATCACTCAGCTCAACCGGCTTCTCATCGGCACTCAACACTTCGACACTGAGACCAAGGCTCTGCAATTCCTTAATCAGCACCTTGAAGCTCTCGGGCACACCGGCTTCCTGGATCGGTTCACCCTTCACGATAGCCTCGTAAGTCTTGACGCGACCAACCACATCGTCTGATTTCACGGTCAGCATCTCTTGCAACGTGTAGGCAGCACCGTAGGCTTCAAGTGCCCAGACTTCCATCTCACCGAAGCGCTGACCACCAAACTGCGCCTTACCGCCGAGGGGCTGTTGGGTCACCAGACTGTAAGGGCCGGTTGAGCGTGCGTGAATCTTATCTTCGACGAGGTGAGCAAGCTTGAGCATATACGCATAGCCCACCGTCACCGGATTATCGAATTTCTCGCCGGTACGGCCATCGTAGAGCGTAATCTTGCCATCGGCCGGCAGACCCGCCTGTACCAACAGCTCTTTGATCTGATCCTCACGAGCGCCATCGAACACAGGCGTAGCCACGCGGAAGCCGAGACGGGCCGCAGCCCAGCCCAGGTGTGTTTCCAGAATCTGCCCAATGTTCATACGCGACGGCACACCGATGGGGTTCAGAATAATATCTACTGGGCGGCCATCGGGTAGGAACGGCATATCTTCAATTGGCAGGACCCGTGACACCACACCCTTATTTCCGTGGCGACCGGCCATTTTGTCGCCAGCGCTGATCTTTCGCTTCTGACACAGCAAGACTCGCACCGTCTGGTTCACACCAACCGGCAATTCAGCACCTTCACTGCGCGAGAAGACTTTGACATCGATCACCTTCCCGCGCACGCCGTTTGGTACGCGCAGCGAGCTATCTTTGACTTCACGAGCCTTCTCACCAAAGATTGCCCGCAGCAAGCGCTCTTCAGCGGTGAGATCGGTTTCGCCTTTCGGTGTAATCTTGCCAACCAAAATATCATTTGGCTGCACTTCAGCGCCGATATAGATGATACCGCGCTCATCAAGATTCCGCAGGCTCTCTTGACCGACGTTGGGAATATCGCGGGTAATCTCTTCAGGGCCGAGTTTGGTATCGCGAGCTTCCACCTCGTACTTCTCGATGTGGATTGAGGTAAAGATATCTTCGCGTACCAACCGTTCACTGACAAGGATGGCGTCCTCGAAGTTACCGCCTTCCCACGGCATATAGGCCACCAAAACATTCTGACCAAGGGCCAGTTCACCTTGATCGGTACTTGAGCTATCGGCAATCACCTCACCAGCCTTGACCCGCTGACCACGAACCACTGCCGGACGCTGATTGATGCAGGTATCCTGGTTACTGCGCATAAACTTGCGCAGACGGTATTCAGTACGATTCCCGTCATCTTCCTCAATCACGATTCGGTCGCTGGTGGCACTGACCACCACGCCATCACGACGGGCGACAACCACCTGACCACTATCGCGAGCAGCGCGGTATTCCATACCGGTACCGACAATGGGCGCATCGGGGCGCAGTAATGGCACCGCTTGCCGTTGCATGTTCGATCCCATCAGCGCACGGTTCGCATCATCGTGCTCGAGGAAGGGGATCAACGACGTAGAGACACTCACCACCTGCTTGGGTGACACGTCCATGTAATCAACCCGTTCCACCCGTTCGGTGACGAAATCTTCGCCGAAGCGACACGAGACAGTCGTTTCAAGGAAGCGGTTATGCTGATCGAGTGGAGCGTTTGCCTGCACAATAACGAAGCGATCTTCCTCATCAGCACTGAGGTAATCGACCTCTTGCGAGACGACCGGACGAATCTTGATATGCCTGATCGGCAATTCGACAATCCGTTCGGCCAGCGCACGATTAATCTCGGTACCAGCTTCAGCGATCAGCTCATCGGTATTGGGATCAACGATGTCTTCACGCAGGATCTGACCACGCAGGAGACCAATAGTGATCTGGCGGGCAATCTGATCATCTACCCTTGTCCCTTTGGCGGCAATCAGATCGCCGGTACGCAAATCACGCACGTCGCGCAGCAGGATGCCCTTTTCCTTCCAGACATGGACGTTATCAATGCTGTTATACACCTTGCGATAAGGTGTTTCGAGAAAGCCCATCTCATTGACACGGGCAAAGGTTGACATCGTACCGATCAGACCGATGTTCGGCCCTTCTGGAGTCTCGACTGGGCAGATACGCCCGTAGTGCGAGTGGTGTACGTCGCGCACCTCAAAGCCGGCGCGGTCACGCGAAAGACCACCAGGACCAAGGGCAGAAAGCCGGCGCTTATTGGTCAGCTCAGCCAGTGGATTGGTCTGATCCATAAACTGGCTCAACTGCGAACCACCAAAAAACTCGCGCATGGCGGCGACAACCGGTCGAATATTGATTAAGCCATTGGGAGTAGCACTAGCCGGGTCTTGGAGCGACATCCGCTCTTTCACCACCCGCTCGAGACGGAGCAAACCAACCCGGAACTGCTGTTGAATCAGCTCGCCGACGGTGCGTACCCGTCGGTTACCGAGATGGTCAATATCATCGGGACGCCCGTGACCATTATTGAGCAAAATAAGCTGCTCAACAATGCGGAAGATGTCACGCGGCAGCAACACCCGCACACTGAGGTCGGGAGCTTTTGCGTTGTCGCGACGGGCATCACGTTCCCAGAGATTCTTATTCAGCTTGTAGCGTCCAACCTTCGCCAGATCATAGCGGCGTGGATTGAACAGCAGCGACTCAATCAGCGAACGAGCATTCTCTAGCGTTGGCGGATCACCAGGACGGAGCCGCTTATACAGTTCCAGCAATGCCTCTTTGGCATTCCGCGAAGGGTCTTTATCGAGGGTCGCATGGATATACTGATGTTCGAGCACCGTATCGACATGGCGGAACAACTCGATAATCTGGTCATTATGACCATACTTGTCGAGTTCGTTATCCGGCACCCAGCGCCCCTGACCATTCTCTTCGGCCTGCCAGGCCATAATCGCACGCAGCAGAATCGTCACCGGAATCTTGCGCTTGCGATCAACCTTCACGCTGATAACATCGCGCTTATTCGTCTCGAATTCAAGCCAGGCGCCACGATTAGGGATCAGTTTCGCCGTATGGAGTGCCCGCCCACTGGTAGGGTCTTTCTCATCTTTGAAATAGACACCAGGAGAGCGGATCAACTGTGAGACCACCACCCGTTCGGCACCATTGTACACAAAGGTACCGTTATCAGTCATCATCGGGAAATCGCCGAGAAAGATTTCGGACTCCTTGATTTCACCGGTGGTCAGGATACGCAATTCAACCTTCACGCGCAGCGGAGCGGCGTAGGTCAAATCGCGCTCACGGCACTCGAATTCATCGTAGCGCGGCTCACCAAACGTATAGTCACGGAAGTGGAGTTCAAGGTTTTTTCCGGTAAAATCGGTAATGGGCGAAATCTCATCAAAGAGTTCGCGCAGCCCCTCCCGCTTGAACCATTCAAAACTCTTGAGCTGAGTTTCAATCAGTAATGGCAGATCGATGGCATCTTTAATGCGGGCGAACGAGCGACGCTCAATCCGGCGCGACCGACGCCCATCGGCGCCCGGGTCGATCGGGGCGATCAACGGCTGAAGAACCACGCTCTCAATCAACGGGGGCATACGCACCTCTCTCTGTATAACGCTTACGGTTCAGCACACGGTGTTGCGTTCGACGTTGCAAAAAACATAAATAGCCAACCTGCGGCACTACCCATCAGCGGGCCGCAGGTGGACTGCTCCGGCACATCGTTTGTTTTAAAATTGTATTGCCCCACACGGGGACGTCCTACCATTCACACTGCTTACGTCGTGCGCATAATATAGATCGCGAATAATGATGATACCACAACTATGGAAGAAGAGCAAGGGGTTTTTGCCAGTTTCATGAAAAGAGATACATGAGAGTGGGTAGTGAGCCGGCCTTCGTTCCCCGTCCTTACCACTGGTGAGAAAGAGGCTGGGGTAAGGTGAGAGAGCTTCTCCCCGTGCATCTCGGTGCGCAACGGGGAAACGGGTTCTGGTCATAGCCTTTCATCTCATCGCAACAGGAAGCTGCGCACCTCCACAGATACGGAAGACGGATTGGGAATCTCGATGAGGGTACGACGTTCTATCGAGTACAAACCGATAATAGAAATATTCTTGTGTGTCATCCTCGATGAAGTGTAGAGGACTGTACTCTCGACTGATCAGGAGTACATCGCAAACGCTCTGCTACACGTCGATCCGGCTTCAGCGAGTCTGAGCAAATGTAACCTTTTTCCCATATTCAACGTATTGATAGCGTGCTACAATTCGACTGTGCTTGCATATCACCAGGGGAAACTGCTCTATGACAGCTCGGATCGTTGCCGTCAGTGGCCCACTCAGCGGTCGAATCTTTCCACTAGGCAATACACCGATCACCTTTGGCCGCTCACCAGACAATACTATCGTCATTACCAGTCAGCGTGCTTCGCGTCGGCATGCCGAGATCAGACGTGAAGGTGGGGTCTATCTCTTAATCGATTTGGGAAGTTCTAACGGTACCGTTTTGAACGGCCAACTCATTCAGCGTCAGATATTACGACCTGGTGATACTTTCGTTATTGGCGACGAAATATTCCGGTTTGAAGAGCCTGCCGGTGCCACGCTCGATCCAACGTTACCGGTTGGTTCAACACCAGCCGCCCCCGGCTGGTCGGCGCAACCATCGCCTGCACCGGCAGACGGCGGATTTCGCCTACCGCCTGTTCCGCCAGCTCCAGCACAGCCCAAACCACGACGTTTCCCGATCTGGCTGTTGATCGGTGGACTGTTTACCTGCATCATCCTGGCCGGAGCTGTCACCGGCAGCGTGATGCTGCTGAATCGGAGCGGTATCATTGCCGGTGGGAGCAACAATAGCAATAACAGCGGTGAAGGAAGTGGCATCTCTCCCTCGCCAACCACACCTCCACCAGCCATTCCTACCCGCGAGTTACCTGCAAATGCTGCCGATTGGACAATCCTGGTTTACCTGGACGGTGACAATAATCTGGAGGCAGATGCGCTCGACGACTTTCTCGAAATGGCCCGCGTCGGTTCAACCGAACGGGTACACATTGTTGTGCAACTGGATCGAATCCGATCGCCGGAAACCTGGGATGACGAGCGTTACGATAATTGGGAGGGAACGCTGCGCTTCCGGGTTGAGGCAGGTATGGAACCAACGCCGGATCATGCAGTTGCCGATCTAGGTGAGACCAACATGGGTGATCCGGCAACGTTAACCGAGTTCCTAAGCTGGGGCATCGAGACCTATCCAGCACGTCGCTACGCCATTATTCTCTGGGATCACGGTGCTTCGTGGTTAGGAATTGCCAGTGATGATACTGACAACGATGTGCTCAATTTGCCCGAAATCAGCTCAGCCTTCCAGAATGCTCTGAGTCGTACTCAGATCGGAGGGTTTGAACTGATCGGATTTGATGCCTGTCTGATGGCACAGATCGATGTCTTACAAACCATTGCCCCATACGGACAAGTTGCAGTGGCATCGGCCGAACTAGAACCGAACAGTGGTTGGGCATGGGATGCGTGGCTCGAACAACTGGTTGCCAATCCTGATCAGGATGGCTTCGCGATTGCACCAGTTATTGTCCAAACATATATGGATTCGTTTAGGGGTAGCAGAGCAGACGAAGTCACATTGTCGGCATTCGACTTGACACAAGTCAACAATATCGTGAATGGCATTGACACCCTGGCACAAACATTACAGCGTGAAATACAGCAGAGCTACACAGCGATTGGACAGGCCCGTTCGTTCACCAACGTGTACGCACCGGCCTACTCAGAAGATTTCAATGCCATCGATCTGCCCCATTTTCTTACCCTCCTCCCCCAACAACGCGCTAGTAGCACGATAGTAGATCGAGCCAACCAATTACTACAAACCATTGAACAGGCGCGTATTGCGCACGGAGCAGGCAGGTATCATCGGGCGAGCGGTGGCCTCTCGATTTACTTCCCGCAACTGGCCGAACTCTATGCCGAGATGTACGAACGGGCTTCACCATTACCACGAGCGACAGCGTGGGAAGAATTTCTGCGCGCTTACCATCAAGCCGGTAGTGTCGCCGTGCAGCGCCCAACCATCAGCAATCTGGTCATCAACCGTGAGGTAGTGAGTGTCAATACACCGGCTCATTTGACCGGCACCGTTGCTGGCAGCGATATTGCTTACGTCTTTCAATTCATCGGCATTCCTAATGATCGGCGCGATACCGTTGATCTGATCCAGGTCGATTTCATCTACCCACCAGGAACTATTCCCGGCAATCAGGTACCAAACTGGGATGCTGGTGAGTATAATTTACGACTGAGCTGGGATGCAACAAGCTGGTACCTGAACAATGGGAAGGACTCGATTGAGGTGTTGCTTGGACCGATCAAGTATGGCTCTGAATTCTACGGTGTTGAAGGTATCTACACCTCAACAGCGACTGGAGAGAAGATCAATGCCGGTTTGATCTTTTCGATCCAGGGCAGTGAAGCACAGCTTGTACGAATCTGGGGCTTCCCCCGCAGCGCCGGTAAACAGGAACCGCAACCGTTTGAGCTAACACCACGCCCTGGCGATACCTTCACTGCCTACTACCGTTCGTACACTGACACCGGTAGTAAGCTAGAGGTTAATCGTTTCGAGGGCCAGACTATCACCTTTGGTGAAAAACCGCTCACAGCAGTACGTGCGCCTACACTCAACGGCAATTACGTGATGGGATTCCTGGTACGCGACATTTCCGGCAATTATCACTACGACTACGTTGATGTTTCAGTTAATAATGCCAACATAGCCACAAATCCCAGTACTGTGCTTGTACCACCCGGTGCCGCTCAGGCTGGTTTTCAGCACTATGAAAGCAACCTGGGCTTTGCCATGGATTATCCACAATCCTGGCGTGCAACAGATACCGGCAACGATCGGATTATTTTCGCTCACCGTGAGATCGATGACGGTGTATACGTTGTGGTTGATGTCTACAAGTTCGTAGACGACGATCCAGCAACTGCTACCAGCATCCTGATGCGGGAATTGAAGCGCCTGGTCGAGCAAAATGGTGAACTGCGTGTCAATGAAACCGATTTCCGCATCTCTGGAATCAACGGGCTAAAGATCGAGTACGTCTATCCAAATCAACAAGGGAACAACAGTTACGTGGTTGCCATCGTGGCTACCAGCCCCACAACCGGATGGACGTACCTGATCATGTTTGAAGCACCGGAAGATAAGTTTGACGATCAGCTTGATCTCTTCAATGCCATGCTCGCAAGTCTCGTCATTGGGTAGTGAAAAACTACGCAGCGAGGAAGGAACGAACCGTGGGGGGGCAACAGCAACGGGAAATTGGCGCACAACTCGGAGCGGTAAAGACGATACCAGAAGTTGGTGCACTGAGGGCCTGTCTCCGAATGGGGGTTGCCGGAGGTTATACACCAGCAACGCTCATCCAACTGACTCAAACGTTAAGCTATGCAACATTGGCCGAAGGAGGATCGGTGTTGGTCGCTGGCGCCAAGGGTGGCCATTGGGCTGATCTGGTGCTGCAAGACATTGCATTGCCGATTCAGCGCAGCAACCTGGTTACCAACGGTACGGGAGTCGCACTGATTGGAATCGGCCCGCGCTACGGCTATGCCCTAGTTGCAATTCCGATGGAACCACTCGAACGCGATGCCGATTTGCAATTGTACGATGCTCAATGGAGTTGCGCACCCGAAGACCTGATTGCGATCGGTGAATTGCTCGACGGTGCTATTCCAATCCTGCAGCGTGCTGCTCTACTGCGTTTACAACCACCACCACCTGGCTTGCTATTACACATTGCTAATCAGGCACTCGACTTTGCCGCTCGTCAGCACGTCACGCTCACGCTGGCAAATCGTTCGCTCACCGAGCGTCTCCGCAACCACGAAGATCAAACGAACATGATCGTCCACGACATGCGGGCGCCACTGCATACCTTGCTCATCAGTCTGAAGGCACTGCAACGGCAGGGGTTTGATCCAAATGCTCATCAGGAATTGCTGGGAGTTGCGCAGGAGAGCGCAACCTACCTGCTCAGCCTGGTCAACACCGTGCTCGATTCAGCACGGCTTGAAACCAGTAGCTGGTCATTACAGTTGCAACCTACGAATCTAGTCAACCTGATCAAAACCGTTTGCGATCCTCTTCGGCAACTGTCCCATATCGATCACCCACAGATACGGGTTGAAATACCCGCTGAGCTGCCTATTGTGCCCGTAGACGCTCATTTGATTGAACGGGTACTGACCAACTTGATCTCAAATGCGATGAAGTTTACACCAGCAGGTGGCGAGGTGCGAATAACCGCACAGGTGACGAACAGCGGACACAGTGTTGAAATCCGGGTCAGTGATACCGGTTACGGTATCCCCGCTGAAGCCCAAACCCACATCTTTGAACGCTTCTATCAGGCCCGCGACCATGATCGTCGGCACGGTACCGGTCTAGGTCTCTACTTTTGTCGGCTGGCAGTGGAAGCCCATGGTGGTAGTATCGCCCTGGAGAGCGAAGTCGGACGTGGCAGTACCTTCATTGTTCAACTGCCTGTGCGTGTGTAGTAGAAGCATTACATTAATCCTGTATCCTGTACCACGTTCAGGTACCGATAGTATCGTAGACTGTTTGACAACCGTCGGCTTCCACCTGGAGAGATAAGGCATTGCCTCATTCGATGTGTGATTTCGTTAATAGGGGCACGGCGGCGCCGTGCCCCTACTGTAAATTACCAATTATCAATGCAGTGAAAGATCAGGCGAAGGTATTCCCTTCGCCTGCCTAATCCAGTTACAGGCGACATCGTTTTTGGGATGAACTTATTACGTACCACACGGCTCCCATTTCAGATGACCGACATATTTGTGAGACACGTTACCCCGGTCATCAAGAGCAAACAGATAGAGCCAACCGTTATCGAGGAGTTGCCGAACCTGCTCGTGCTTTGCGATAATTGCAGTCATTGCATCGATTGGCGCTTCAATCAACACGTGTAAACGGAGTGGTTCGTGCACATACTTCGAGCCATCGTGAACCGATTGCCACGGCAATCCTACCCGTAAATCACCTGAGTTTCCTTCTAAGACGCCGAGCGTTCCGACAACGTTGTGCAGCGTTTTGTTACCACTCCCGAAGACTCGATTATCAACTGTTGAACCATAATATTGGAGGTTGATCCAACTGGCAACAATCATAGGCGCTGTCATAATAAGCTCAAGAACGCTGAAATCGGTATCCTGCTGCCAGTTGTATGAATGGAGAAAGGCGCGTCCCTCCAGCTTAATGCCCGCTGTATGATCGCGTGGTGCAACAATAAACGCAGCACAGCCAGCCAATCCCCACTCTGGGCGCACCTGCGACCAATCTTTACTCCGATGGCGAACTAAATCATCAAGCTTGTTGTTGCGGTCGAGCTTGAGCAGTACCGATCGTTCAGCGCGGGCCAATCGTCCGGCTGCGGCCAGGTCGGCTTCCAGTCGTTTGAGGTCAGCAGCATGACTATTCGGGATGGTATGTTTATCGAAAATGACAACATCATCGGTCGTAGTATCGTGCAGACCGGCAACAAATATCGTGTCATCGGGAATGATAATCCCTTGTTCGCGCAATTTGATACGCACAGCCGGATCGTTCAAGATGCGCACTGCAACTCGCACATTAGCCTCACCAGTGTGCCCACCACACGCGCCACAATCGAGAGCGGTAGCATGCGGATTGTTCACTGTCGTTGAACCGTGACCGGTCAGTAACACAATACGGGCGAAATTATCAGTCAATGACATTGCCTTGAGTGCACCCGCTGCTGCCGCCACGCGCTGCTCGACTGACATGCCGGTAGTGCGACCATCAATAATTCGTGGATCAAGACTGGGCGCCACGTGCGCACGAGTTTTCGCATCCAGACCAAACTGTGCTGGATGTGGGACCGGTCGAGTTATTCCGAGCGTATCTAATAATAACTTCCGCACGTAGGCAAGGCCAACCGGTCCAACGAAGCCGAAGCAGGAGACTGGCCCAAACTTGAACATGCGCCAGGCCTTGGCAACCCGCTGATTCATTGCTCGTTTCGCTACAATTGCTGCCACTTCCTGCTCTGGTTTGCCCTCAACCGTCTCAGCAATCACAAACTGCGGAGTCAGCAGTACCGGGCACTGCGCACCACCATGAACCTCTGCCAGAGGAACATACTCGATTGGAAAACCGAAAAATCCGGCAAAACCAATCGTTTCGACCTCACTGCTTACCGTTTCAAGTGCCCGTCGGAAGACCTCAGAACGTACATCGATACAGAATGCTGCTTGAACGCGCTTGCGTTGCCTTTGTTGGACAACAGTGGCAGTCTGTTTTGAACCGAGTTGAGTGAAGAGCTGACGCTGATACGATTTCTCGAAGGCCCGTTGAAGCAGAATGTCACCTGCCAGTGCACGCTGAACGTGTTCCGCCAGACGTACATCACTCAATTCCTGCTTTCGCTTATGCCATGCCTCTGCAAGGCCTTTCCCTGCCAGGCTTTTCCAAAGAGCAACTTCCCAAACAATTCGGATCGCCAGCAGATCGGTGAGCGTACTGTCTTCACCACCGTAGAGTTCGGCATTCCAGCGTAGATAACGGGCATAGCTGGCCCAGCCGTGAATTGTTATCAGAAGACGATGTAGATAGGGCTCCAATCCGTCGTCGGGGATTTGTAATATCTTCACCGCTGCCACAATCGTCTCCAGGGCAGTCTCTGGGAATTCTTGCACCGTCTGCCGAAACTGGCGTAACCCTCTCACTTGAGGACTACGGTCGTGCATTGCCTCGGCCCGCCACGCTGCGTAAGCCGGTAATTGTGCCCACGGTGAGCGCCAGTAAGACTGACCAAGGTCGAAGTATGCGCCAGCCCAGGTAGAAATGGCATCAGTAACGACATCTGCCCAATTGATACCGGTTAGCGTAGAAGCGACATCAGCGACGGTCGGTAGTACTGGATATGTCGCTTCGGTGGTGTCACTGAATGCAAATGCCTTGAGTTCAGCGACACCTTTCGGCGCATGTCGTAATGAACTATGTTCCGCAATTGCCGTCGCCAGATCGGCATCGGTTATCCGCCCATCACTGATGAGCCGTGCATAGAAAGCACGTGGTGCGGTCATCCGTGCTCCCGCTCGACCAAGCAGAAGCTGCGCTGCGGTAGCGAACGGCACATCCGCCAGACCGAGGAACGGATTCACTGCTACAAAGTTCCGTAATGGCCATAAGGGTGCGATACGCTGTTCGGCCTGTTTTACCGCACAGATAATTCTGTCGCGGGAAACTGTAGGTATGGGTGTCACGACAACGGCCTGAGCACTGAACTGCGTTTCAAGTACACTCATTGGTATTGCCTCCGTGGGTTTACGAATTAGCGAGCTAGACGTACCATATCGATCAGACGATCAAACAGCGTGTTAGCGTAAAAGCCGTTCTTCAGATGTACGTAGAACGCACGCCAGGCAGGGCGATTCACCAGGGCCGGTAAATAGGAGCTGAGTATGATCACGATGGCGAATACAACCACTGCTGTCCATACTGAAATAAGCACAGGCGCATTCAGCGTTGGGTAAACGGCGACCGCTCTACCAAGCAGGGCTTCTGCCAGTACCTCAAGGATGAAGAACGCAACCGTCACCAACGCGGCCATCATTGTCGTGCGGCTGATAACGTACAACGGCGCCTTACCGGTGTTACCCTTTACCATCAGATAGGCAACGGCGAGCATAAAGATCGTGATCATCGCCGTTTCAGCCGGTCGCTTCGTAACGTCGATGCCCAGAGCTGTGGCAACGGCAAGAAAGATTGCTACCGTTAACGCACCATTGACGAGCAGCGCCAGCGGGTGGGGAACCTTATCGAGACGCTGTGCGCCCGTATTCCGAACGTATTCGATGATGCTCCCTGACGAGAGAAAGGCGTGAGCTTTGTAGCAAGAATGGGCAATGAGATGCATGATGGCCACAGTATGGGCGCCAAATCCGCACAGCATGATCATGAAGGCCATGTGGGCAGCGCTTGAGTAAGCCAACGAAACTTTCACACTGCTCTGAGTGATCATTGCCGATGAGGCAAAAATAGCAGTGAAGCCACCGATCGCAATTAACATCATGAGCGCCGGTGTTGAAAGAAACACCACCTCCCCAAAACGCACGACCAGGAAGATACCAGCGTTCAGCAGACCGGCGTGGAGCAGGGCTGATACCGGAGTAGGTGTCTCCATCACCTCCAACAACCAGCCATGGAAGGGGAACATCGCCGATTTCAGTGAAGCGGCAAAGACAATAAAGATCGCTGCTGTGGCCGCGCCATTCGGAATATTCCCACTTGCCAGAGCAGCGCTGGCTGCGTCGCGGATCGCACCAATATCGGTGGTGCCAAAATCGCGAAACAACAGCACAGCAGCAATGATCAAACAGAGATCACCAACACGGGCCACAATAAATTTTTTGCGTGCTGCACGGATTGCACGTGGGCGTTCAGGATAAAACGTGAGCAATTCGTGTAAAGCGAGGCTGGTACCGATCCAAGCCAGTACTAGTTGCCAGAGATTACCCGACGAGATCATCAAGAGAACAGCAGCTATTGTCAGATAAAGTCGAAGGAAAAAGACTTTCTGCCGTGGATCGCCATCAAGATAGTTACGGCTAAACTGGATCAGGAGAGTGCCCAGCACGATCACCAGCCACAACAGCAAGACGCTCAGCGCATCAAAACGGATCTGAAGACCGATCTCACCGCTACCAATGATCGGACTCACCATCGGCCCCGACGTAAAAACAACCATCCCAATGCCGAGGAACAGCAGAAACGAGCCGATACCGATGAGACGGCCAAGCTGAAAGGTCAAATCAACCGAATGCAGTACATTGCTTGCTGCCAGGAGAGCCACCGCTATCAGCAATAGCGAGGGAAGATACCCCAACAGCGCTCCAGTCTGAACCAGCTCACTACCCATACCCTTGTTTCCTCCTTCACAATGATTTCGATGTTTCAATAGTATCATGGGAGTACCTGTCAGAAAAATATATGTATTTTCAAAAAACATTCTTTTTAACAGAACAAATAAATCCAGCCCAATTGTTCGGCTTCCTGCATAGCGAAGGAAGAGCAACGCCGGACAAACAGCAGTCTACAGCGCCTGGAATGACCGGGGCTGTTCGACGTTTTCATCCCAACCGGCAGCGGTGAGGTAGAGAGAAAAGAGGAAATGCGGAGGGAGGAAAGAGGGAGATTAGGAGAAACCCCGCACTGCACTCCTCCGTTCTCTGCTCGAGAGCGAGAGGAGGGGCTGGCGGGAAGATAAGGGAGTCATTCTCTTCCCTGAGCAGAGGATGGGAGCTGGGAGAAAGGTATGGGAAAAGAGGAATTCCACGCTCGTTTCTTTTACAGATTGCACAAAACTATCTCATCTGGCATACTGAGAGCTATGGTCAACGGTAGGAAATACCGTAAGAACGGGAATGAACGCGAACAGGCATCTGTCTAGGAAACTCTGTAAGCGCCTATCCGAAAACTCGTCGTCACGTCACAACGGTGAAACCGGTTGATGAGTAAAACACGATGGTCGATCAGCCTGGTACCGATGGCGTCGCACAGTGAGGCAGAACAACGCTTTGCCACCACGAGGTAAACCCTGACCAAAGGACACAGCTCCACTGCGCCCCGACCGATATACGCCGACAGATGGAGAATGGTATCGTTGGGCACCACGAGCGCAACCCTAGGCTCGCATGACCTGTACCTATGAAGCCACATTACCGTAGAAGTGGTTCTCACACCACGCCCTTCCGCCAACAGGAGTTTCGGATCGACGCTACGTCTTCGTTCCGATGGAAAGAATTATGTTGAATTATCACCATCTTCGCTACTTCTGGATTGTCGCCCACGAAGGCAACCTGACACGTGCTGCACAGAAGTATAACATTGCCCAATCAGCCCTCTCAATGCAGATAAATGCCCTTGAAGAATTTCTCGGCCAACCCCTATTTGAACGGGTCGGTCGGCGACTCGTTTTAACTGAAGCCGGTCACATCGCGTTAGACTTTGCCGATGCGATCTTTGCTAAGGGTGAAGAGCTACTCGCTACATTTGGCCGACTTGCGGAGTCGCACCAAAAGACCTTGCGCGTTGGCGCCTTAGCGACTCTGTCGCGCAACTTTCAAGTAGGCTTTCTTCGTCCGTTGTTCGCCAATCCCGAGATCAAGGTCATCGTTCGTTCGGGAACCCTTGAAGAACTGCTCGGCAGTCTCAAGCTTTACGATCTAGATGTTGTTCTGGCAACCGGGATTCCTTTTAGTGATCAGACCACACCGTGGATTGTCCACGTCATCGACACACAACCGGTTGGTTTGATCGGACAACCGCATCCAAACCGTTACCGTCAAACCCTGGCAGAATTGTTACAAAGCGAGCCAATAATAGTTCCTTCGCCAGAATCGACGATACGAACTGGTTTTGATGCGTTCGTCCATCGCCTGAATATCCAACCAAAGATCGTCGCCGAGATTGATGACATGGCAATGTTACGTCTCGTAGTACGCGAACATCACGCTCTGGCGGTTATTCCACCAATCGTAGTGAAAGATGAGCTAGAGACCGGCATGGTGGTCGAATATGCCGAACTACCAGACCTTGTAGAAACCTTTTGCGCAATCACCCTGGCACGTCGGTTTCCCAATCCTCTGCTAAGCCTGGTGTTACCGAAGACCGCTGCTTCAGAACCGGGAAGCAGTGACCTTTCCTTACCAACATAAAGGAACATCTATGAAATACTGGCTCTTTTTACTCATCGCCATTCTCACCGAAGTCGTTGCTACTTCGGCGCTCAAAGCCAGCGCCGGTTTTACTCGCCTTTTACCCTCATTGATTGTCGTAATTGGCTATGCTATCTCGTTCTACGCAATGTCACTGGCTCTCGAAGCCATTCCGGTAGGTATCGCCTACGCAGTCTGGTCAGGGATCGGTATCGTCCTGATCACGGTTGCAGCCTGGATCCTCTACGGCCAACGTCTCGATCTATGGGCAATGATTGGCATTGGTTTTATTATTGTCGGGGTCATCATTTTGAATCTTTTGTCAAAAGTTGAAGTCCGTTAATCATCAAAAATTCATTGATCACAACAATATAGAATGCTACAATATTGGCACCGAATAATCGTTTTCAGGCTGCCACATGATGGTAAAAGATACAGTCTTACAACTGGCGATCAGGCTGCTGGCTAAGGGCCGCATGTTTCCTACCAATCTTACGCCACAAACACATGTTCAAACCCTGATCGAGCAGCTTCATCCGCTGGCACCATCAACCCCGTTCATTCGCCTCGGGCCATCAGGTGATGGCGGGTATCTCGTCCCCGACGATCTGGAAGGCATAACAACTTGTTTCTCTCCCGGCGTTGGTCAGATTGCCGATTTTGAGCAAGACTGTGCACGGCGGGGGATGACCGTCTTTATGGCCGATGCCTCTGTTGAGGGACCGCCCTGCCCACATCCGGCCTTTCGATTTAGCAAGCGCTTTCTCGGTGCGTTCACAGACGGTCAGTATATCACGCTGGCCGATTGGGTACATCAATCGCTACCGCCACAGGAGAACGGTGATCTCTTACTGCAAATGGACATTGAGGGTGCAGAGTACGAGGTAATTCTGGCAACACCGGTCGAGTTACTACACCGTTTTCGGATTATTGTGGCTGAATTTCATCATCTCGATCAATTATGGAACAAATGGTTCTTTCTCTTCGCCAGTCGCGCCATCGAGAAATTATTACAAACCCATGCCTGTGTTCACATTCACCCGAATAATCGACGTGGTGCAGTCACTATTGGTAATATTACTATTCCGCGTACAATGGAATTTACCTTTTTACGACGTGATCGGTTGAAAGAACATCAATTTCGGAGCGACTTTCCGCATCCACTCGATGCCGATAATACCACACGTCAGGCATTGTCACTACCAAAGTGTTGGTATCGCAGTACAACATCATCGAAAAACAGTATAAATCAGGACACGATCTAAAGTGCGTCAAATCTTCGATAATACCTGCTGGGAAGCGCACCGATCTTGCGACCACAGTACCAAAAGCCGCCCGTGCACAAAATCAGAGGCTTCAATGTTTTCACCCAAGAGAGACATGCCCGAAACTTATTGTAAACATTGCTCGCAATAGGATTCATCGGGCATGCCACAGAGCTGCCAGCAGTCTACAATGCGCACACAAGCGTTGATCTTGAAATAACGAGGAGGTCAATTCGTGTTGAGCCGAGGTCTTCGCATTGTAAGTTTTCTGACCGGTCTCTGTCTTATCCTCTTTGTTCATAACGATCCACCATTCACCCACCCACTCCTTGCCCAAACCGACCAGATGCAACGGGTAATTGAGCTAACGAATGAGATACGGATGGCAAATGGCCTGTCACCACTGAAACGCAACGACAACTTACAGCAGGCAGCGATCTACATCGTAGAGGACAACGCCAACCGCAATACCCTCTCACACATCGACAGTCTTGGGCGCAGTATCGGGCAGCGCTTTCCGGATTTTGGCTACTTCTATTCCGTAGCCGCTGAGAACCTGGCAGCCGGTTATAACTCGCCAGAGGAGGTGATCAATGGGTGGATGAGTAGCTCCGGTCATCGGGAGCCGGACTCTAGCTTGACTTCTAGTACGCGATAGTGTATAACGGTGCTCATGGAAAACACCATGCGCACAGGGAAAGCCGCAACACTCCTTGGTGTCTCGGTCAAGACGTTGCAGCGTTGGGAACGCGAAGGAAGGCTGATTCCGGTGGCCCGAACGGACAGCAACCGCCGTCTCTCCCCTGAGACGCAAATCCGTGAGTTCATCGGTTTGCGGCAGGCGAACCATGCGCCAACCACGCCGGTCGCCTCCTGTCGGGTATCGCGTGCGGCACAGAAGCCGGACCTGGCGAATCAGCGCAACGTGCTGGAAGCGGTCGTGGTGGCGACGGGATTGGCGGGGGTCGAGTGTATCGAGGAAGTGGGCGGCGGGTTGAACGTCACGCGCAAGCGGTTGCTGGCCCGTATGGACGAGATCGGGCGACGGGACGTCACGATGCTGATCCTCGCGCACCGGGACCGCCTCACCCGTTTCGGCGTTGAGTGGTTCGAACATGACGCCAAAACCCATGGCTGCGCAGTGCTGGTGCTCACCCAGGAACGGCTGTCTCCCGAACCGGAAATGGTGCAAGACGTGATGACCATCGTGCACGGTTGTTCGTCTCGGCGATACGGTTTGAGAAACGATCGAAAAAAGTTGAACGAAGCGCTGAAACAGGATGCGAGTCATGAGTAATGCCAAGAAGGCCAAACGATGCAACTAACCCACAAGATCGCCCTTTGTCCGACTCCTGAGCAGGTGGATTACTTCAAGCGCGCCTGCGGCACGGCCCGGCGCGTCTGGAACTGGGCGCTCAATGAATGGAACAAACAATACGCAGCAGGCGGCAAGCCGAACGCAATGGCGCTCAAAAAGCAGTTCAACGCCATCAAATACACCGACCCACAGTGGCTCGACGAAAACGGACGGCCTTGGTTGCGAGACATTCACCGGGACGCACACGCCCAGCCGTTTGCCCATCTCGCCAAAGCCTGGGAAAGATTCTTCACTGATCTCAAGGCTGGCAAAGAGGCGCACGCACCGCGCTTCAAGAAGAAGGGGCGTTGCCGCGACAGCTTTTATGTTGCCAACGACAAGTTCCGTCTGGACGGCAAGACGATCCGTCTGCCCAAGATCGGCGACGTCGCTATGACCGAGGAACTGCGCTTCAAAGGAAAGATACTGGGCGCGACGGTCTCGCGCACGGCGGATCGTTGGTTTGTGGCAATACAGGTCGAAGTGCCCGATGCGCAATGCTATCGGCGTCGCACGGCGCACGATGTCAATGGCATCGACTTGGGCGTTAAGGCTGCCGCAACGATCTCCAGCGGCGAAGTCATCGAAGCGCCAAAGCCGCTCAAAGCGGCGCTGCGTCGCCTCAAGATTCGCGGTCGGCGCCTCAGCCGCAAGCTGGAAGCCGCCAAAGAGATGGCGGGGTTTGGACGCCATGCCCGCCTGCCCAAAGGAACGCGCCTGCCGGTATCGAACAACCGGCAGAAGTCCGCTGCGACATTGGCAAGGCTGCATGTCCGCCTTGCCAATCTCCGAGCGGACTTTACTCATAAGCTCACGACTCGACTCTGCCGCGAAAACCAAGCGTTAGTGATCGAGGATGTAAACGTCAAAGGGATGCTTGCAAACGAGAGACTCGCCCGCGCCATCTCTGACGTTGGCTTTGGTGTGTTCCGCTCGCAGTTGGAATACAAGGCGAAACGCTACGGAACGCGGTTGGTTATTGCCGATCGCTGGTATCCAAGCAGCCGACTCTGTTCCATCTGCGGCTGGAAGAACGAGGCGCTGACATTGAGCGATCGAACATGGGTGTGTGCGCAATGTGGCGAGCGCCATGACCGTGACCTCAATGCGGCGCGGAACCTGAAACGGCTGGCAACCGAAACTGCCCTACCCGTGGCGAGTCCGACCAGTAATGGCGGCGCTGCGGCG